>Ga0335398_10007336_pt1 | contig 13521 bp, 7 predicted proteins | sample BON03_FD_205742 | JGI IMG/M metagenome (GOLD analysis project Ga0335398, IMG submission 205742) | Freshwater microbial communities from Lake Bonney liftoff mats and glacier meltwater in Antarctica - BON-03 (spades assembly) (version 2) | ecosystem: Environmental > Aquatic > Freshwater > Ice >... | reverse complement strand
CACCGAGTCAGACGAGGACGAACCCAACATATGCAATGCTGGACCCATTGCGCTCGGATCTCCACTTGAAAATCGACTCGCGATAACGACATTGAGGAAAAGGACGACGAAAGTGCGGTGTGTGGTGCAAAATCGCCGCTTGTTCTCACACAACCTCTTCGAGAATCGACTCCTGCTGACGACGTTGAGTCAAGTGAGGATGAGGACGCAATGAGTGATGTGAAAACAAGACTTGCTTCAGAACCATCTCCCGTCCAGATGAACTCCACAAGTGCCACTGTGAACACCGACGCCGCTCCAGTATCGACAAAAGTCGCAACTGTGCGAAAAGGACGGCAGCTCAGTAGCATGTGTTTAACCCGCAGATCTCTCATGACGAGGGTGCTGTGCATCGATCAAAATCAACTCGTTGAGCCCACAAGTCCCGTGTTGGGAAAGATGCACCCACTGCACGATGATCGGGGCATGCCGCGGAAAGCCAAGATCATTGACGAGACAATGTTTGCCACGCTGCTCGAGCGCGGCGAACGGAAAGACACCGTTCACATCAGGCAGATCCGCGATCATGCCAAGGCTGCAGGCATGGAACGCATGTCAAATATAACCATTGAGAAGTATGTCATGAAATTGTATGGGTTGCGTGAATTCAAACCCAGCAAGATTATCGATGGCAAGTTGGTCAAGGCTTCCGGATTCCATTACCTGAAACTTTGTAATATTATGGCGTGCTTGCCAATTGACACGTCTCCGGCGGCTACAGCGATGTTGCAGTGCTCGCCAGCCAGGATTTTACATCACCACAGGCCAGTGTCTGCTGCATCTGTAGTCAAACAACGTGGCGAACCGGTGAGTCCCACTCTCGCGCTCGCACTCGCAGAATCGACTGCTAGCATTCTGACCGCGACCCTCGATAACAAGCGGGATGTTGCAATCCCAAACACTGGACAGTCGCCCATTGCAGCCAGTGCTGGGCAAAATACGCCGGTATCAAAAGTACACAGTAAGATTGCATCAGGGATCACGCTGCCGATGATAAAGATCGCGGCCGCGCTCGACAGTAAGACGAGCGTAGTGGCGACGCACCGGTGTGTGGAAGCCAGTGCCTGGGAAAAGGCGGTAATTTTGAAAATCCACGAAAATCTCGCGCTTCCCTGTACGGTTTCAAATATGCAGAGCTCTGTCGACGCGAGCGACATCGTTTTCGGCGTGGGACTGGGAATTTCGGCGGACCGCCACGGGTTTGTGCGAATTAATCAAGTACGCAATGCCCCACAAGGAACACTGTCGATGCTACAAGTGAACCAAATCATTGTATATGTCGATAACGTTCCAGTGCAGGGGAAGAGTCTCGAGACTGTGCGAAGCATGCTGGTGGGCCCGAAAGAGACGTTTGTAAAAATTATTGTGGCCCCCCGCGGCAACGAGGTTGTCTTGCGCAGAGTGTACCGCCCTATTCCGGATGCTTTCACATCGGACAAAGTTGTGTTTTATGGTGGCTCCAAGCAAGATCGCGACAACTGCATTGGTATTTTACAGCGCGAGTACAGCGCTTATTGTATCGACTATGCGAACAAATCGCACATAAAGACTGTGGAGACGTTTTCAAAGACGACGCTGGCGACATCTCTTGTCGTCGTGCACTATGAAGAAAAGGTCGCCAGTAATGTCGGCAAAGTCACCAATTTAATGGTGTCTTTCAACAACAAGTTGCAGGAAGAAGTGTACGCTCTCACGCGATGCCTATTCAACTGTCGTTTTTGGGATGACGCACTCGGTCCAGTCGTCTTCGACCCCCCACATAAAATATTTGTTTTCTGCAACCAACAGCCGCGAAATCGCGAGGAGTGGGAAAACTGGACGTTTTCCAATGTTTCTGACTGCCAGGCGTGATCAATAGCCCATGTGTGTGTGTGTGTTGATGTACATTCTAAACCACATGAACAAAAAAACTGGCTTGCAAATGCGACAGCGCATGTCTTGAGATTTTGCCGTAAACACTCGAAATGAATAAAATAACTTTTTAGAATTCGTGTGTATGCAACCTATGCGTTTTGTCCTGCAAAGAAAAAAGATTCCCCGCCTACTGGCATAAGCATCACACTGCGTGATAAAATGTGAGTAAGGCGCCACGCACGTAGTTTTGTTGATATTTGGTGTGCATCCAGCTTACCATGTACACAACAACAACGATGTCCGTAACACAGACGCTGCTATCAACGAAGGAGTGCGCCGACATCCTGTCGTTCATGCGTCGTAATTGCCATTTGGAAGAAATTGAGATTGACGGCGCATACACTACCGGCGCTTCCAAACCGAATCTGTTTGCCAAAAAATTATGGAGCGAGATCTTGCAGCATACGAGCGTAAGGAGTGTCAGTCTCCACAACACAAACTGTGTGCCAAAACGGGCATATTCTTCACGTAAACAGGGCGTCGCCAGCGGGACCCGTCTGGTCGATCTTCAAATCACGTTCTGCAACATAAACATGAAGAGTGTCACCTGGTTAAGTCAAATTTTCGCACACGACACATGCCTCCAAAAGCTGATACTATCAGACAACAAAATGTGCGACAGCAGCATTCATGTCTTGTGTGAAATTTTCAAAACCAATCGCACGATCACATACCTTGACATTTCCAACAACACATTCGGGTACAAGGGAATATGCGATGTTTGTCAGATGTTGCGTTCGGATATTAGCACAAACGGACTGACGACGCTGGCAACCGAAAGTAATATGTTTCGCGACGCTGGGGCGTCCCTTCTGGCCCAGACTCTGAGGCATAATACGCAGTTGTTTGCGCTCAATGTGAAAAATAACATGGTTGGGTCGTGTGGTATCACGAGTCTCGTCGAAATGTTGTCGCGAAACACTACGTTACATACGCTGTCATTGGCGAATAACTGTATTGACGGGGCGGCACAGACCCTACTACACTCGATTTTGCAAAAGCACAACAAAACGCTGCGCTCTTTGGACGTTTCGATGTTGTGAGATGACTGCGCGGTCGGCGCGTCAAGTCCGAACGTGGATCCAACGTGGATATCACGTGTTGCCACTGTCGAAACTGCCGCACTATTACAAGCTTGCCGATGTATTCACTATCTGCGACTTGATGGCATACACACTAGCGTACGAGATATGGACCAGATGGGTGCATTGTTGGGGAGAAACACTGCACTGCGACAGATTAGTCTTGTGGCGTGTGGGTTGACGCCTGAAAGCATCCTCCCATTCATCCGGGGGGTTCGGGACAACACTACAGTGGAACAAATTGATCTCAGCAACAATCGCATGTGCGGGCGTTTCGTTCACGGGTGTAAGGAGCGTGTGCTCGATGCTGAATTCTGGGAGATTCTTTCCGAAAACAAGTCTTTGCAGGTGCTGCGATTGCGTGGAAATGCGTTGGGTACGCAGAGTATGTTTCATGGATCCATATTTCTAGCACAACATACTACTCTGCAGATTTTGGACGTGAGCAACAACGAAATCGGCAGCATTGGCGCCTTAGCGATGCTGCATGCTCTTGCCAAAAACACCGTGTTGCGAATCCTAGACATGACACAAAATGCCAGCTTTCCTGCCATCTTTTCGCGTCTGCTATCGAACATTGTCAAGCGGCGGATTTGCTCGCAGGGGTATGCATCGCTTCACGTACACGGCATCGCCCTGTCTGTTACTTTGACGGAAATGCGCTGTTTTGCACAAACGCGACAGCATCCCGGTGTGAAAATCACGAAATTTGATATACTGGAGAGTTGGACCAAAGCGTGTCAGTCACGTAAGGAGGCCTTCCTCCTGCTCACTTGTGCACGTCTTTGCAGTGGGATGTTGCATGCCCTCAGTACCGATGCTTTGCGTATCATTCTTGCGTTCAATATTCTTCCCGATTGACACGCAACATGTCTCCAACATTTTACGGTCTCGGCCAACGAACATCTTGAAATTTATTTTATCATTGCTTAACGGACAACATTAGGCGCCGCGCTACATACGCCGTGTTTTGGAGCGCAATGATTCTTTCTTGCTTTCTAACTCGCTCAAGACACTCACTCAAGACTACGCTTTGGGCTTTATCAAACTGTCTCACATTGCATTTTTGGTACTCTTGTATCAAAATTTTCTTGTCGTCTTGCAACGTCACTTTGAGCGCTACTAGTTCGTCATGTAATTTAACAAGTTCGCTGTCTCCCCACTGGTCGTCGGCGACTTGCGTTGATAACAGTTGTGTCGTGAATATGGAGGTACGATTACCTGCCGAAACAGGGGCACATACCGTCTTTGGCTGTTTACTTCCCACTGGTGTTATGGCATCGATCTGCATGCGATCCTGCTCTAAAATGATCTCTTTTGGTACACAGTCGACAATAGTTCTCACAGAGGACTGGGAGTGGTCGCTCGTCGCGGCTTTGCTACACCCTTGTAATGGACTTTTCGAAACCTCTACGTCTCCAGACTGCGCTCCATACACCTGTGACAAATGCGCTAAACGTTCTTTTAGGCTGTCGAGATAGGTGGCATCTTGCCTTTTGCAATCCTCGTACTGCGCGACTTTCTTGTTACTATTGCTGACGTTGTGTTGACATGCCTCCATCCTGTCCATGTCTATGGGGTTTTCAGTGATGATGCGTTTCAAACGTGCTGAATGTAGCCTTAGTTCATTCTGGTGTTGGTTAATTTTGGCAATTACAGCCAGTAAGCGCTCGTCTTTTGCGGCTGTGAGTTTCTCGATTTCGGCATGCAGTGTGTGGATCTCGTTCTGTATTCCTTGTATGTTGGAGGGGTTGGCGACACGTGTGGCCGGTACCCCTCCCGTACAAGTGTTTTTGAACGGCAACAATTTTCCAGTGCTTGACGTATCTTCAGAAATTCCCCTCGCAAAAACGGAAGATATATCGGCCGTTCGTAGGCCAACCACAATACCGCGTCCCAGAGCGTTCTGTCGCCGGATTTCTGCAGCGGTTCCAGCTTGCGATTGTAGTGGCATGTGCATTGGTACTGCATGATTTGCTGCTAAAGTGATTGTATTATACAACAGCTCATAGTGCCCGCAGTCTGCTATAGTCTGGGCCTGCTGGATTCCATTGCGATCGACTCTTTCATGCGTGCTGAATAGCATGACAATCGTCGTTACGTCTGCGCGCTCTCCAACTACCGCGGTTTTGTTATTTTTGACCCAATTGAAATCAACCCCTGCACAGCCACTACCTTTAATTGTAGCTCGGTGTATTCTAGACACAGGCTTATCACGTTCTGGGTAGTATTTGTCGATTCGCGCCAAAAGCAAAATACGCAGACGGAACATGTAGCATGTGATGCCGATTTCCAGCTCGGTTGCTGGCGTGTATGCTTTCCGCATGTAAGAAAGATAAAGAACGATTGCTGTGTCAAATGACTCGTTGGTCCACGTCACATTATCACCCTTACCTAAAGAATAGCCGATCATCTCCCGACTCGCCTGATCATTCTCGAAATCAGCATGACGAATAAATGTATCGATAAAATCACAAACCGCAGCGCGCACTTGGAAATGATATGTTTCCGTTCCATAAACGGCCTTGGCAATGCTTGAGAAGAAACACTCGCCCTTTGCATTATAATGGAATGCTGCGAGATGATGGTCAGCAGGGTTGATATATTCTAATCCATGTTTGTAGTGGGTTCCTGTACTGCCAATGAGAGACAACAACGAGTGCGGAGGAGCTGTTAGTTCTGGTGCTGCAAGCGGGCTTGTGCGGAAAATTTCCTCCATATATCCTTGACAAAGCAGCACAATACGTGTTACTTATATATAACCGATGTTTGTGCGCAAGACAAAACTCGACAAGGGCTCGATTTGATGTATTTTCCGCACTTATCAGGGCGTAGTGTTGCCGGTGCCTGGTGTATTTTTTGCGTACTTGTCAAATACACAGACATATATAAGTACTGCAATGCGTTCGCACCCAAAATCCAAACAGAATGTCGGTGCCTCCCCCTTTCCTTTCGGATTTCACGAGACGGCAAAATGGTATGACAAATGAATATCAGCAGGCAATGATTTCACTCGATAAGGCCACGCTCCAGCACAATCATGACCGCGCAAACAAAGCACACGCCTTGGATGTGCGCAAGCGATTCAATGCCATCAAGCACAGGGGTTCCAGTACTGACGACGACAATATCAACCGTCTCATGGCAGAGACGATGGGCATTGAATACACCACGAACCACATCGGGCCCACTTATCGCCCCCGCGTATATGAAGAAAAACAAGATACTGTTTTCATGGAGAGGAAGCATGACAACGATATGCGCAAGGCAGCACAGGAGATCCGTCAGAACACTAACAGTATTGCGGCTGAACATTGGAGGCATCAAAAAGAAAACAGCATCATGCAGGCACGCGAAATCAAGGCCATCATGGCGCGTCAACGCGCTGAGGAGTTGAAGCTTTCGCAGAGTGTCGTGTCGGAGTTGGAATATAAGTCGAAACACCAAACCGTCCTTGAATACACAAAGAAGATGATTGCCGAGGAAGCTGAAACTGTAAAACATCGTAACAACACATTCGAACAACAGGAAAAAAAGCATCGGGAGGCTTTCCACAAGGCGGAGCAGTTGCACCAGAAAATGTATAAAACCGAGGATTAAATTCTTGAAAATTTCCACGCCAAGAAAAACACGGCTTTCCGAGACATCTTCGCCGCGCACCAGGTGGCAGTGCCGTCAGGCAACAACACGGGAAGGTCAAGGAACAAGAAGGGAGGCCCCTGTAAAGACGGACAGTGTAAAAAATCCGAAGGTGCGTAAAAAGTGTCGGCAACATTGGATTTTTATTAAAAACTATATATTAGTCAATCCAGCACTCGTTGTCTGCTTCTTCTATATGTCAGTGCACACTTCCCCCAGAATACCCTGGACTCAACAACCGAAACTAGGTGGTTGTTTGATAAGAGGGGCCGTATCACCTTGATTTTTATTAAATATAATATACTAGCACATCAGCTTTTTTCTGCAGACTGTATGCGTGTGACTTTCCCACCTGAGGGGCATCAGCTTGTAACAAGAACCCCCGAGGCGTAAACGTAGTGCGTCCACATGGAAAAAAACACGCAGATCGCTACCGAAATCATCCCCTGTAATAGTGTCCACATTCTGCTGTTTTGGACTATGGAGATAGACACTACGATACCGTTAAGTCCGTCTGTGCTGGTTGAGACGCTCGAATACACGTGGTTGATGAGCTGATACTTACAAATACGGTCCAGTGTCTGAGCATCCTTCCACAGCCATTCATCGATATCTTGAATGAGAATGTGAGTGTCTGTGATTTTTTCAATCTTCGCACCACGGCTAATCAGGTGCGGCAACCCTTTCTTGAATTTGGCAGTCACGTAATAACTGGGTGTGGCGGAATCGAAAAGAAGCCACCACATACTGCGAGTGCACTGAAGCGTTGACATTGTGCTGTTTTCTCTTTATATAACAATCATGGCGTAATCGATCATCTCACACAGCCATTTTTGCTGTGCCGTGGAATTGAGTGCAGTGACGTCGAAAATATATATTAGGAGCAAAGACACGCATCGGCACCATAACGCCCCAATTTTCGTTGTTATTGTGGGACTGACAAAACCCCCCGCGCGTGCTAATCATATGGCAACAGAAATGTCGGGATGCCTGGTGCATCTTGTTATGAGTTTCGAATCGGATGTTCTCGCAGTGTGCAATGTGCTAAAGGAGATTCTGGCCAATGAGAAAAACGCACATGCTGTCCTGCGACAGCCTATTTTCAGCAGCAATCGCATCGAAATGGCGCAGGAGCTGCTACGAAATGCATACAATGGTGATACAACGCTGGAGACCATTCACGTGCTGCTGGGGTCACACAATATGTTTTTCCGATTGCATCGCGATCATGTGGACGACAGTGCTCACACCACATACCGTCTGGGGTTTCAATATCGCGACAAGCGTCCTGCCGACACAGCGCACCACCTGGCAAATAGGCTCGTTGTTTGTGCCATCCCGCGGAAGAGACCGCGACAACAAGCCCAGGGCGACACGCTGGTTTGCCTCAATAGCACAAGTAGCAGCGGCAACGTCGACGCCATGGTCACAAAGCGTGCATCAAATCACCACCATCGTAAGGAAGGAGGTGGCGACGAAACGAAGCAGCCGGCCAAAAGAGGGAAAACGTAATGAATTATTGATCATTAAAGTGTGGGTGAATGAAATACCGACTGTATCTCTCAACTCTACAAAGGGGGCGACACCAAAAAACGTGTGGTCAAAGACCGGTAGTGCTGCTCAATAGTGGGTACCAACTAGCATCTTGTCGGCTATTTTTAAGGGACGGGAGAGCATGCTGTTGCGGCAGACGACGCCAAAAGGGCGACCGTCTCATTACGCTGGGCAATCGTCTGCTGTTTAGAGCGGCGGTCGGGTTTGTGATGTTTTGTTGTCATCATCGCGGCAGTATACCGGCGATCGGGGCCATTGGAATGATCCACTCGTAAAGGGAACGAATATTTCTGCTTACGGATCATAAGTAATACGTGGAAACAACAAGAACAATTCGTCCCAGAAACTCACAGTTTATATAGAGATGTGTATGCCAAAGGCGACAACGAAGACTCGTTGCACTTTATCGCGCAAACCCTCAAGAACACGTGACGATGTTTGCGTACTGCACACGTTGTGTGTATATAAGACTGTATATTGCGAGCGCGACTGTCGTGTTATAACCTACGTCGATATATGGGACTGTGGTTGGACGTCAATAACATTGGGCGCACACTGGCCAACAACCTATCTGACTTGATCATTTTGACGCTTGCTATAGCGTGCGTGGTAGTCTTCGAATTGTCCCTGGATCTTCATTCTGCAAAAAACCGACCGTGTCCTCTATAGGAACAAACGATCCAACGACTGACGTGTCCACGTTCTGTACGCAAAACGCAGGCCACCGGGTAACAATGTCGGCCAAGAAACGCCCACCTGCATATTCTGAATTAGATAGTATGACAAAGCGCCCCAAGAAGACAACACAAGATGTAGACTCATGTCTCTGCACGTTTGACGATACTATTTTATTCACCGAGATTTCAGCTATCACATACCGCGGAAAACACAGCAACCAATACCGACACGACTGTCTTATCCGCATGGCGTACTTCATGACACTTTCGGCGTGTATGCAGTTGTGTTCGTGTCTGAACCCAAATCTTGTTTTTATTTTCGACGATGCGTTGAAAGCAACAGTTCAGTACAAGACAGCCGTGTCCACCATGTACTTACTGGCAGAGCTTCTCACCGTACCAAATTACTCGACGCAGTTCAAGCTTAAAAATGTCGAAAAGACGGCGCTCGAAGCTTGCGCCTCCCTATGTAAATTACGACAGGAAAACGTTGCTGTGAACATATTAGTCGATGCCATGTGAATTGAGAGTGTTTGCTATGTCCATGCTACATTCTTCATCGCGGGGTGGGTGTGATTGGCAACAATATGCCAACACTGTCCCCACTGAGAATATCCCACCAAACAAATAAAACAACATCATCGTGCCGTATATGTCGCGAGTGCACGGTGCAACTCTGGACACTGTTTTGATATATATTTCCAAACGGGTGCCGGATCTTGTGTGTGTAACAAAAAAAAATACACATGTATGGGTGTGTCAACCTGGTGGATTTGTGCGGTACACGCAGTTCTGAAAGAGTAAATTCCGACTTAAATACGGTATGCCGTCTCATGGAGTTTTTGCGACCGTTTCTACAACAAGACGCGTGTTTACTTACTATGAATTTTTGACGGACGGGTGGTAATACATTGTAGACAATCGACAGTATATAAGCACGCGCGTACACTGTCACTTGTTTGCGTCCGGCGCGACAAGTGGCGTCGAGATACCGGCGCGTTTTTCGTGTTCTCGATTTGTGACATGTGGATTTTTCCATGGCGATATATGAAGCGTGCACACCGTTTGTGAAACAGAGTGTATCATGCAAAATCAAGGCGTTACCCTGCCTACACGCATGCTAGCCGCGCAAGTCGGAACCATATTTCACATTCTATGTTACAAACAATAGACATTGTGCATGCGTGGTGAACATCATCGGCTTGCTTGTGAGGCAGCTAACCAGACTCTCAAAGTTAATCGATAGATATCCACCCCTGCGGGTCTTTAGAATAACGCCGCCTCCAGTCTATCCTGGGCCGTTTGTGTTTTTTTCACACGCCGATTTGTTGGGCTCAACCCGTTGTGGCTGCGACAGATATTTTTCCAACTGCTGCAGCCTTTTCGTCTGTTTTATTGTCTGCTGCGACCGATTGTTTTCGTTCTGCGCATACATACACGAGTTATCGTCATAAACAAACAATGTCGCCCAAACAAGATATGTGCATATAAACAATTCTTGGCGTGCGCCCACCCCTCAATACACATCTATTCGCCGCACTCTAAAGCCCATATGCTCACGCGTTGCTATATGCCTGCGCCTCGCTACAAATTTATTTGCCACACGCCCAAAAACTGTACACTTTGTTTTCTGTAAGATGCATGCCTCTCACTACACATTTACTTGCCACGCGCCCAAAAACTGTACACTTTGTTTTCTGTCGCCTGCATGACGTTTGCTGCATGCCCGCCTCTCACTACACATTTATTCGCCACACGCCCAAAAACTGTACACTTTGTTTTCTGTCGCCTGCATGACGTTTGCTGTATGCCTGCCTCTCACTACACATTTATTCGCCACACGCCCAAAAACTGTACAATTTGTTCTCTGTCGCCTGCATGACGTTTGCTGCATGCCTGTCTCTCACTACACATTTATTCGCCACACGCCCAAAACTATACTCTTTGTTCTCTGTTGCATGCAACATTTGTATTTGCTGCATGAAATTTGCTGCATGCCTACCTCTCACTACACGTTTATTCGCCACACGCCCAAAAAATGTACACTTTGTTCTCTATCGCATGCAACATTTGCATTTGCTGCACGAATTTTGCTGCATACCTGTCCTCAGTAGTGTCTCATATGCCCGCCACGCTCACGTGTAACTGTGCACATTGCTCGCTTGTTTTTTTCTAATGCCCTTGATACCTGTAATCAAATTTCCATTTCAATCTCCCGGATAATTATATTAACTTCCAAGTCGCTGTTGTGTGGTGCGTTGTCCAGTATGGACGCGTCATCAGGCTTGGATGCATTGTCGATGCTCTGCATGGCATCTCTGGTCTGGTATTTGTGAGAATTGGGTCAGTTTCTGTCGTGACATAATGGATAGTATCACGCAATGCCGTGTTAAGACGCTCTGTTGCAGGGGAACGCATCAGGTATGCAGCGCGTACAAAGAAACTCACATTCACATTCATTTCCTTTGCTTTAACCAATTCGCCAATCAAATCCTGGACTCCTGTGTCGCGATGTGTTCCAATATTTCCAAACGAGGTATATAACAAAAACAGGGAACGTGCACTTAAAACGCCGATCTAACTTGAAAATGCCGGTACTGCACAAAAACAGGCGTCAAAGTGTCCTCGGCACTTTACACGGGTGCAACAATAGCAAAACGATGTTCACACTTTTGGGAACATCGGTCCGTGCATCTCTGCACTCAAAACGCACAACAAAATGCGTTTTGTCGAGATTGTAACATGCAGGCGATCAAGTGTGCAACCCCTTGACGTCGCCTGCATAAAACTGAACACCTGCTGGCATTGCGATATGATTTGAGTTGGTTTCTCTTTTCAAGTGTTACACATAAAACTGAACACCTGCTGGCATTCCGATATTATTTGAGTTTGTTTCTTTTTTCAAGTGTTACACAGAAAACCGAAAACCTGCTTGCATTCCGATATGATTTGAGTTTGTTTCTCTTTTCAAGTGTTACGATTGGTATATTCGTTTGACACGAGCTTACCTTGATCTTTGTCGAGTTTTTCGACCATGATGTTTGTCTGTTTGATGGCATTGTTGACAATCATCAGTGTTGTGTGTGTGTAGTAAGCGTTCAGGATACTTTGCACTTTATATTGCAAATTCCGGAGTGTGTCGACGCACACTTTCAGATCGAGGACACGGTTCCGTTGATATGCGATTTCTTCAGCCATTTCGCGTATATCATCGTCAATTCCCACATCTGTCCATCTCTTTTCTGTCTTTCGCGACATGCTGTTTTTCATTTTGATGTGCACTTGCCTCTGCCTGCGCATTGCCTCTTGCTTCGATCGCTTTATCTTACGTTGCTGTTCTACCAGAATGTGCACAATTTGCTTCAATTTCGTGACTTTAGGGATCTTTGCTGGCGATACAACGTTCCCCATTCGGGTAGTCGTATCGTTGCACCAAAATTTGTCAAGCGCATGGTACACATCATATATATCATGTGTCCGTGCAAACCGTGCGTGGTATAGCGTCAATATATTTTACATTTTGAAGACACGCGCAACTCAAAAGCCATGTGTTTATCTGAACAATGTCAATTGCTTACTTTTTTATGTGCTGTGGTCGCGACGACTTATATTTCAAGGTGACATGAGAGAGAGAGAGAGGGTCGTTTTTGGGGGTTGTTGTTTTGTTCAATTGTACACTTTGCGCTTGGGAATCACTTCGGGTACTTTGATTTTATTTTGTCAAATAATTACACACGCTGTTTTGTGCTGTAGGATTTCCAGAGTCTCGTGGTAATTCCCCCTGCGTGCGTGTTACTGTGTCCGTGCGTGTGTGTTACTGTTTTTGTGCGTGGGTGTCGTCTTTTGTGAAGTTCTCATACGTTTAGGGTGTGTTTTGATGATTCGCTGCAATTTGTATTATTTTCTCACATTCTCTGTTTCTCTTGCACCCACTCTCATATTTTGTTGCCTGTGACTTTTCAGATATTGTTTTCCAGAGACTCTTACTTTTTATTTTGCATCCACACCTCCATGCACTGTAGCTGTGTTCTGTCTCCAAGTTTATCAGCTTTTTCTCCTTGATCCCTTATATTTCCGTGAACAATTGAGGCACGGGTTTTACATGAGGTGTATTTACGAATGTTGTGCATTTTCTCCCGTTTGAATACATTATCAATGTATATGCGTTTTGTTACCAATTTGTGCTTTTGTACTAGAGTGTTGTGAGGGATGAATCAAATTCTCATTCTCCGGAAAATTGACTCGTGTGTGTTGCGAGTAGGCGTCAGACTTCTCGCTTTGTGAACAGTGTCAATCGATACACGTTTTTCGGTCTTGTGTTTCTTTACCAGGGTGTTGCGAGTGATGCGTGTGCTTACATGAGGTGTGCGCTGCGAGTATGAATCAATTTTCCCCGTTTGTATACAGTGTCAATCGATGCACGTTTTTGTGTGCACAAGAATGTTTTTTTTTGAAGATTCATATCAGTGGACATACCAGCTCCAAGAGTCGCATATGTAGGCTTGAATAGACGTCAAATGGGCAGTACGGGTGTCTGGATGGCTGGGAGAATGGGAATCCATGAGTGGGGACATATTTTAGCTGAGGGGTAACATTCCGGGACAGGTGCAGACTTG
>Ga0335398_10007335_pt1 | contig 13522 bp, 13 predicted proteins | sample BON03_FD_205742 | JGI IMG/M metagenome (GOLD analysis project Ga0335398, IMG submission 205742) | Freshwater microbial communities from Lake Bonney liftoff mats and glacier meltwater in Antarctica - BON-03 (spades assembly) (version 2) | ecosystem: Environmental > Aquatic > Freshwater > Ice >... | reverse complement strand
GTTTTCCCCCGAAATATTTTCTGTGTCACAATCAGCGCGGCATTGACACTGGTGTCGCCATCTTCTTTGCGGTACTTCATGGCCCTTATTTTGTAGATGTCCAGCCTTTCAAAGCGCCTGTATGCCAGATATTGAGACGCGAATTTCTCACACGAATCTTGCGAAAATCCGCCTTTAAAATGTATATGCAAACGCGCCGTCCCAACTCTAGAATATCAATCGAGCAATCGTATATAAGTGTGCTGTATATTATATGGACAAAATAGCATGGATCCTACAAATACTCCCCATCCTAACTTCTGGGATTGTGAGGAAGTTCGAGGCATGATTTCGGAACATATACCAGTGACGCGCGAGGGACTTGTCTCGTTCACAATGTTCGGCATGACAGACCAAAGAGGGCGGAACATTCGACAAAAAAAGTGGAATGACGTGAACTGGAGTAAATTCGCCGATGGCCAGTTTTTTTTGAAACATATTCAACACTACGACCGTCCGTTCAGCGGTCATCACTGGACATTTTTCATGGACAGACTTGCTACGAACTATCGCAACGAAGAATCGACAGAATGTCTGATGAAATTCGTGACAGGAGAAGAAGATTATCATGGTCCTGTACATTATGAGGAGGTCTGTGGAGAAATAAGAAATGCATCGACCGTGGATAATATTCGAATCATTACAAAGGTAATGCAAACGCACCCTCGCAATACTGTGATTCAGAACGTGACACTCGGAATCTTGGCGCAAATGTACACATATCAGGGGGTGTCGACATCCGATGCGAACGACATGTATCAATTGCATGTGCAACTGGCATTTGAAATTTTGTTGCAAAAAAAACGCGATATTGAATCTGTAAAGTGCGTGATACTAATTCTTGTATCGATACAAAAAATTCACGCAGCTACCGTGAAAAACTACGTGACAAAAACCGGGTACGACATCATGTTGATGGTGTTTGATATCCAGGACGAGTGGAGTGAAAGGAAGAGTTTAATTTCCACCTGTGACACAATTTCACGAGTATTCCTGCCCACATGGCAAGCCCCCCCGTCCTTGCCAGAAACCACGACTCGGCTGCCAATTGATATTATAATAGACTACATGCGACAAAATTCGGACAGTCGTACTCATCTGCAGGTGGGAAGCCAGCAGCTGCTCGATCTGTCGCAGAAAAATTCTGACACCATCACACTTTCATGCCAACACATGCAATTCATATCGAAACTGATTGACGATGTAAACATAAGAATACCCTGCTTGACAGAAGACAACAGAGTGTACAACCTGTGGACGTTCCTGCACTTGTGTATTTGTAACCCAGAGTCCTTTTACAATTTTAAACTTGTGTTTGGTGTGGATTTTTTGTTGCGGAGCATGCGGTATTTTATTATGGTATTTGACAGTTTCACAAAACCCCCTGATGTGTTGTTGCTGTACACAGAGTGTCTCTCACACATCTGCAACATGATGGAACGTTTTGTAAACGAGCCCAATACAAACAACATGCAACTGTTTTTGGAAGCCAATCCAATCTCGACTTTCATGGAGACGATTGGAACCGAGTACCACAGCAGCAACTCCGAACAAAATATACCCTCTTGCTCCATTTGCATTTCCATCCTGCTACAGATCCTTGTGAATTCCCCGGGTATCATGTTGAAATATATCTCAATGCCGTCCAGAAACGGCCAAATTGTTCCCATCAAGTTTTCGTATGGTGTTCAAGTGCATGCAGTTGGGAAAAATCAAACGCTACACCGCTTTCTCTGGACCAGTCTTCGCAGAATGCTCAACAAGGACACAGAGATCGCCAGAGAGTCGTCACACATGCGTATGGTCGACAACACTATGATTATTCTTCTGCTAGAAATGTCCAAGTACTGGGACCTGGTACATAATGATATTACAAAATGTCTAAAAAGAATTCTAGTGTACGCAGAACAGTGTGTGCTGGTCTTTGGGAATCACATTACAGCTATGCCAACTGCTATGCCAACTGCGCACATGACTTTAGCAGTATCGGGTGTTTATTTGCATCGAATCGTTTCCACGATGGACTCGATCCTCCTGAATTACAGTCTTGGCATGACCACACACAACATGCCATTGTCCGTACATTCTACGGTGGTAGAGCAATATCTAGCCCTGACCAAGCCATACCGAGAACATGGCGCAAATTCGCTCGCAGTCGTGTTCAACCTCGTGCACGCTCAATAGGAAGAAGACATGGGCGCCAACAGTCGGCGCGAAGCATACAAGTCCACAGAAGCGCTACAAGACGACTTGATGTTTCTGATGAGCGCTATTTATTTGGATAGAAAGAACAATCACAATATTTCCTGCCGGTGTGCATCGTCCACAACACGATGTAGCAAACACCAAATATATTGCGTCGCAGTCAAAAATCAGAACCCATCGGGTTTTTTGTGTTCTGAGTGATTGTCTGATACATAAGTCCACCACGGCGGTCCGTGTGGAAAACACATGTCGCAATACTGGAAATTGGATCGTCTCAATGAAATAATGCTGAGACGTCAGGAAGACGTGCGTTTCCACGAAGACAGATTACGCGAGTTGACCACCTTTCACCAAACTCGACAGCGCACAGCATCGCGACTCCCTGCGCAAGCTTATCAACGCGCACGACATGAACCAGTTGAAACCCGACATTGTGCAAACCGAGTGGCTGGGTCAAAGGATTTTGTCCTACATGTGTCCTTACTCCAACATTCCTATGATTTGCGACAACACAGACCGTTTCTGTAAATCCATCCTGCTGCTCTGTGAAATGTGCCAGGACAGCAACGAGTCGCGGGCAAAATTTATTTACGATTTCCTGTGGCATCAACATGTGTTTATCAACCACACGCTACTTTGTGGAGAGGGGGTCCGAGGACGACATGGACGTTGCCGTTCACGTCGTAGACCTCCTCAAGTCCTTGTACACCCAGATCCACTGCCAAGTCGAACCGCGTGTCTCTCTCATCGTGTTGCAAACCGCCCATGCTGCGTGCTTTGCGTCGTCGCCTCTTGCTGGAGTTGCACTGCATCGCCTTTCTAATACTGCGGAACCATCCAGCAATATGGCCGTCCTGTCTGTGCATACAGGTGTTAATATGATCTCGGCCTTGCAAGACATCATGCGAGTCCCCGGCGTAGCACAAATCTTGCTCCAGTCTTGTATGGAGGTGCTTTCAGGTGTGGCAGTGCTGCCGGAAAATACACGCTGCATAGATACAAAGCTCATCTACAACATCTTTGCCGGCCGCACGAATACGTCGAGAAAACTTCTTGAAAGCAAAGCGATTGAAGTTCTTACACACTGCCATAAACATTTAGAGATCGATGGTGTGGATGGCCATGCTGCCACCCCGTGATGCCCATGCAAAAACCGGCTGAACAAGTTCGAGCATTGAAGTAAGGATTCAAGATTGACTCGCAATGAAAAAAGAATACACATATACACAAACTGTTTTTAGTGCTGCTTGGGCGGCCACGGCACTGGAACATGAGTGTTGATCCCGCAACCGTCTTAAAGGAATTTTTCGGGATTCAAGCGCTCAGACCGTGCCAACACGAGGTGGTCGAGCATGTTCTTGCCTATGGTGTATCGGGAGAAGCGACGCGCGATTTGGTGTGCGAATTTCCCACGGGGAGCGGCAAATCAGTGTGCTATCTGCTTCCAGCAGTGGTGAGAGGGGGGACTATTCTAGTGATTTCTCCACTGCTTTCGTTGATTCACGACCAGCAGCAGCAGCTCAACAACAACGTAGCGGGCGTGAAAATCGCCTTTGATTTGTGTGACGCGACCAACACTGCGATCGGCGACGAATCAGATCCTGTCCCGAGTGCGCGCATTCTCTTTTGCACACCAGAACGGCTCTCTACGCCGGGGTTTCTGGACAAGCTAGTGAAGATCCACCAGCACACCCCCTTTGCATACTTCACCTTTGATGAGGCCCACCTCATCGTAGAGTCTGGCAACACGTTTCGCCATGACTATTTAAAGGTCGGCCTACTCCGCACCGCTTTTCCCGCCGTACCTATTTTGTGTTTTTCGGCCACCTGCAACGATTTTGTCAAGAGCGAGCTCAGGAGCATCCTGAAGCTGCGCAATACCGCAGTCTTCGCCATCCAACATGAAAAGACGAATCTTTTCCTCAACGTCCACAGCGCCTCCAAGACGTGCCAACATTGTCAGTGTGGGAGCAAAAACTGTCTGTGGCACCACAAGTCGGACATGCGGTGTGAAAGCATTGTCAAATCCGTCAACTTCTGGGGACCCGGGGAAGTTTTGGTTTTTTGCAACAGTCGCAGCGACGTGGAGAAAATGCACGCCTACCTTCAAAAGATGCTACCAGCCAAAATCGTCGAGCACTATCACGGAGCCATGCAGGATTGCGTCCGATCAGAAGTGCAGACCCGGTTTGTGCGTGGCGACATTGACATTTTGGTCGCCACGGCAGCTTCCTTTGGGCTCGGCGTGAACATGCTTCTCATCTCGAAAGTGGTGTGCGTAGGCGTGCCCACTTCGGTGCAGGCCATCTCGCAAATGATTGGACGCGGTGGTCGACGGGGGCAGCAGTATTACTGCGACTTTTATATCAAAGACAGCGACCTCATCAAGAACAAAAAAATGCTAGAGAAGGAGTCTGCGCTCGTTTCGACGGCGTACAGGAAATATATGCTTGACTCGTTGGGGCCGTCGAGTACCTCGTGGCGAATTCATATGCTGACAAGGATGCGTGTTTGCTCAACATCATACTCCTCGGCGTTAACACGACCTCGACCATCTTGACAGTACCGTTTGCCGACCTACAAGCTTTCAAGAAGAAGAATGCCACGGTGCGCCCCTGCAACCGTGCAAAATGGAATGGCACCCTGAAAAAATGGTTCCTGCCCCCGTTTGCCACCAACCCCTCGGTCGCACAATGGAGTCGCGCACAAATGCGCGACAGCATCTTGCATGCCGCCGAGCACTGTCACAAGTGTTCCAACTGCAGGAAAACACACCCATGAGAACAAAAACCACCACACCGTCATAGATAGAGGCACCCCAGAGAGAATGCCCAGTGCATCTCTGTGCGCGTAGCCGAATTCATACTTCTTCGACGACACTACCTTGATAAAAAAGAGCCGTACACATGTAATGGATAGTGTCGTCAAATGTCACCAATCCTGTGTCCATTTCTTCAAGTTTGGTAGTTCGTAGTATGCTGTCATTCTGTGTAAAAATAAAAAAATCAGAACAAATTCGCGTGATCAGAGTACACAGTTTCACGACACACGGAAAGTGGAGTGCACGTGGACTTACATGACACATCCATCCTTCAGGCGTCCAAGTACACGCTACAAAATGTCCACCTCTCTCGGGGTCTGCATCATTGCGAAAGATTGCTCCATGAAGATCATATTGGATGACCCCCCTCAGCATTCCTTGTTCTGGTCTGCGGACGTGCTGCACGATTATTGTTTCTGTTATTCTTATTTCATTTTGTGGGTTGTCTATTTGTAAACACAATAACATTGGGTTATTCATTGGAAATATATATGTTGTTTGTTGTGTGTTGTTATCTAACATGACCACTGATTCTTTCGAAAAATGTTGCGCTGTGATCTTGTCGTTTGCCAAAACTAGTATGTGTTGTGTGTCGGTGATCTGGCGGTTTATTTTATAGGGTCCGTTCTGAGTTCCATACACATCCACTTCGAACATATCAATCTTAAACATGTCCCTGATGATTTTTCCCTGTTTGTTGCCAAGTGCATCAATAAAGTACTCCATCACATCCATCTGTTCGTACCGCGAATTTCTGCGTAAAATGTCGGTTGGGATGTCATGAAATAACTCGTTCCTCTCGATGTCCACGGCGTCTGATTGTTGGTCAAACAGTGCCACGACGATTCGTAGCATTCGGCACAATCCGTCGTCATGCTCCTCCGACGTAGTCGAGAGATGTTTTCGGATCGCTGGCAATGCTATCAGGCACTGTACAACGCTGTTCCGGTAGCACATGTTACTACCATTGACCAGACCATTTTGGGTGCTCATTCTTGTACAAACCGCCGGGAAAAAGACACACGTTTCTTTGTATTTATTTTCCATCTTATATACATTATCAAAGAGCATCGTGTTATCAAGTGATCCTTCCCCACAAAACTCACGAAAAGCCCAACTGTTTGGCCAAAAACGACATTTTGCGGCTATTGTACAGTGACCGCTTCACTGTACCATTCGACCTCCTGGACAGCACGATCGCACCGCGCTTGGTGCCAATCTGTTTCTGCACGCGGACCGAATTCTTCAAAAGATTGTTCATGATGTTGATTTCTATGTAGTATTCGCTGGACTCGCTCCGGAGATTCGCGAGGTTTGTTTTCATCCTTTTAATGGCCCCCTCCAGCTGTTTCGCCACGCAACAGGGACTGGCTCCCACGCTGGCACTGTACCCAAACTCACGGATGTCAAACGAGCTCATCAGCATGCCGATCAGCTCGCTGCAATCCTCCCGACACTCTTCCTGTATGCGCACTCCGGAACAGTACTGCAAAAACAGCTGCTTCCTCTCCTGCTCATACAGGTCCATCAAGTGACAGTGTATGTGTCTGCACACGTCGTCGGGCAAAAGCATGATGCGACCAAAAATGTGTGTTGCAGCACTCTGTCGTGTCCAGTACATTGCACGCCTCCTCTCTAGCCATCTTGGCACTTGCATGGTCGCCATACTATCGCATTCTCCTGCGTTTTTTCGGCGCGCAAGGCCAGTTCCGGGACTTTTCATAACAGACCGGCATTTTCCTCTGCTGCACAGGAGTCCGTCGCAGAGTAGGGGGCAGCATAACGCTTGTGCGTCAGGAAAACGTGAGTTTTGTATGTAGACACCGCCACGTCCGTCGCGATGAGCACCAGAATCATGTCGACTTGTGAAGTCGCCACAGACACGAGCATGACGCCGTGGATGGCAGAGAAAATGTAGTAGCTCTGACAGATCAATTGCGTGTCGCGGTACGAAAACTGCAGACGGTGCTCTTTGTGGTCCATCACCAAGTTGGTAATAAAGGGAGAAATGATCTCGTCGGCAAAAATCTTGATAGTCTGCGTTGCAAAAATAAAAGATGTGAGCAGTCCCCACCGTTGCCATGTTCCAATCACAATATTGACAAACACCAGAGACGCGTTGGGTCCCCACCGCAGGATATCGGGATTCGCAGCACTTTGTACCGCCAAAAATACACTGACCCCCGTCACCCACAACACGAGCACCCAAGATATGTGTCGCTGCTGAGAAAACGCGTGGTCCTGCATCCTGCAAAGCTCTGCGGCGGACACTCGACACACAACACTGTCACGTTTATTGAATATGAATGAAAAAACACACTTTATAGACCTTGTGTGGACCTTACGCAAATTTCTACAAATTCCGAGAACTGTTAGTATATAAACAGCCACAACAATACACACTGAAATCAACATCAAAGTGCAACAAGTATGTCGAACGATTTCCCAATTAGAAACGAGACATCTGAGAAGAGCGTGGTAGAATATGTAACCTCATATGTAAAACTCATCAATGACAATAACAATGTCCTTTTGAACAAACACATGCAAAAGTTTTCCGAGGATTACGCTGAACATGGGAGTTTAAAGAAGGACGACCATAACAGATTTCAAGAACTTGTAGACATGCAAACACAAAAATTGTGTAAGAAGGCCTTGGAATTTGGAAAAGAGTTCAACGAATCTCGTTTCCTTGTCATCGCGACAAAGAGTTTGTGGCAATTGAGGTTGATTTTTTACCGGGGACTTGACGTGGAAATAAGCACAGAGTTTTCCTTGATGTTTAAACGATTCGTGTACGTCCTCCAGAAGCATTTCAGCCAAGTGACGAAACAATATCTGACAGAACTGTGTTTTCATCTACGCAACGACATTGACATGGAACCGTACGACGATCTTCAAGGCAACAAAGGAAAAAGACTCTTCATACGCTACACATCGGGAACTGCCACGGTCGTCGAAAAAATGCACTGCATAAAAGTTATGGAGCACTTGATGGAAAAAGTCAATATGCAATATGCTCTCACAACGGTGCAACAATTATCAGTCTGGAGACAGTGGAAAAAAGAAAAAACCATAGCTTTCGATAAGTTGAGGTACAATCACAAAGAGGACGAACGCGTAGAAGAATACACCAGGGACTCGAGCTTAATCACTCCAAATGGCAACACGCCCTATTCTTGTCCCGTACGTTTGAGAACTCGATCAACTGCGATTACCCGCACCAGTGAAAACGGATCGGTCGGCGATCCGTATTTGGAATACCTTCGATGTGGTTTTTATGAAAATCTGATTTCAAGCGCCGCAGGATGCTGGAACAATTACCAGACCAATGCACCGTACGATCTCGACCAGGTAAGTCTTACTTTCGAGAATCCAGAATACACCGAGGCGACGGTTTTGGAATCCGTGGCATACCTTGAATCTCTAAATCAGTAATCACATTTACGCGTCACCTCACAATGCGACAACCGTGCTCGTCGTTGTGTCCAAAACAACTGCCCATCAAAAAGAACAGCAAGACCGTGTCGGGTAAATACGCTTACACTATATTGTATGTTTGGTGCAATTTAATAAAACGTTTGAAATGTGCCTCTACTTTGCATTCGTCCGGGAATCGGGTACCAGCAGCAAGTCCGCCGACTGCGTGCCAATCTGCATCAGAAGCTTCATGTACGATATGTAGAGAGATTTCTGCTTTGCGTCTATCGCCGCACTATTGTTGCTGTGCGCTGCGAGAATTGACGACAACGAGTCCCATTCCTTGATAACAATGACGTGCGGCAAGTGTTGCTCGAGATACCGAATAAATTGACGTTCAGAGAGATTGATCTTGTTCTCAGCGTCACTTGAACAATCCTCCTGCACGGGGATTGAGCCTGCGATCAGGGCCTCCCACAGCCGGTGTGTCTCGATGTTGTTGCCACACGGACACAGCGTAAAAACGCTGTTGAATACTGCTGCCTGAAACGATGGTCTGGGAATTGGAGCACTTGAAAAGTAGTAGCGGGCACTCGACAGGGTGCTGACTGCATACTGCGATTTCACTGACGCTGCCATTTTTGCCTGCCCTCGGCGCATTGACCCCTGGTAGTTGAAAAAGTGTGTGCGTCTGGATGCTGCAATGATGGACATGCTGCCCCCACACGTAGCATTCGGGAGAATCTTGGCACGAAAAGCGGGAAACTTTCCGTACGCCAATTCTCGGAATCCATTCGGCACGTACGTCGACAACGTATCCCTGTTACAAACGTAGTGTCGTAGGACTGTGCGCGCGGTGCTCCAGCGCGTGTAGTCCTGATTGCACTGCTCATCTGCCATCAGTAAAATGCTCGGGGCACGCCGCAAAGCTGCAGACTCCACCAACAATTGCATCTGTGACATAGTCTCTGCCCGCTCCATCAACACAACATGTCCCAAAGAAGAAAACACGGATGTCCTGTTGTGCACCGAGTGCTGTATGCTGTTTCCCGCAACTTGCGCAATGTCCACTGTGGTGACGTTGGCAAAACGGCCAAAAACAACACACCGGTGCCACGGAAACTGGTCCAAGTGTTGAAATCTTGTAGTCACCACAGTCAACGACGTGTTCATTATCGAGTCCCGGAACAAATCAGTTAGTATCAAGTTGCACAGCACGGCCCCCGACGCATTGCGTGTCTGTTTTTCTTGCCAGGACAAAAACGCACACGACGACGGTGGAAAATCCCTCCCAGCAGTATCCGCTGTGTATGGAAACGACCCCAGACTAGGCTCCAGTGCGTGTACATAGCTCTTGTTATGTGTGTCAGAATTCTGCTGAAGTTTTGATGCAAGGCGAGTGGGTCTTGCAGAACGCGGTCCGAAGGCTTCCCACTGAAGACAAAAAAACACCAACTGTGTAGCCACTGCTGTTGAGAACATTACAAGTACAACAAGTCTGAACGCCGACCATGTCGATTGCATACACATCATGCTGGATATTTTTGTACTTTGTCCTTAGTTCCTGTTCACCTCAGTGCGGCCTGTGTTTTTTTTTGAATCGCGCTCTTCTAACACGTACACAGTCATTGATGACCATTAAAATATGCTAGCATCAAATAATACATGCTAACAATTCTGATCTTCCTATGGATATTTAAGAACTGTGCCTCTACACATGAATAGATATATTGGCCTAAGAAATTCATGCTGGGCTGAAATCTCTGTTTATTGAACGGTCATCCGTGCTTGTGTAAATGGCACTGCAAAAACCCCGACGCTTTTTTTTTCAGTTGTATATAAACACAGAATATAATTTCTTTCGACTTGTGCTGTGTAGACAAGGAACATGAATCTGACAACCGCCTTACCTGTCGAAATTCTCGAGACCATTGGCCGCCACATTCACACACTCCCTACCGTGAATATGTTTCACTGTGTCACGGCCTTCAGAAACGATCGGGACCCTAGCACACCCGGACGCGTCCGAAAATTTTCGGCCAACATTATGAGCATGATGTCCTAGAGCATTGTGGAGGGCAATCGCTACCAACAACCCACACAGTCCCCCGACTATACAGTGAATGCTACCCAACACCACAGCGACGCTCTCCTATTCCACGCCCTGCACAGGGCCTGGGACATGGCCACGCCCGATCTAACCTCGCTGCTGCAAAACATTGTGCAGCGTTTTCCACTGGCCATGACGCTGCGCGCGTCCGACACATACACTCCGCTGCACAAAGCCTTGCAACATGGCAACACATTGTCCGAGGTTGCGCCCTTTCTGCAAGAGTTTTCGGAGCTGACCAACGTCGACCGGTTGCTCTTTCTCAACTATGAGCGCGACACACCGCTACACATTGCCATCGCCTGTGCAGCTCCCTACAACACTCTGCAAAAGTTGATTGATGTGCAGCGTACGGTCCTGTGTATGCCAAACAGAGACGACTTTACGCCACTGCACAATCTTTTTAACCATTCTCCGGACCTGGCGACACCGGCGCACATACGGTTGTTGTCGTTTCCTGAGTCCACCCCACAAAACGACAAGCTGCTCATGTGTGTAGATGACAAACGTCAGACGCCGCTCTATCAAGCGCTTGTCAATAATCTCAACGCACAACTCGGTGTCTGGAATCATCATGACACGGCCAACTTTGTCGAAATCATCAGCATGCTTGTGGACACACAACAGGACGTTCTGGTGCACCGCAACCAGGCAGTTATGCATCCCCGTAATATGTTCGACTTGGGTGGAATCGAGATGAACACCCCTTTGCACTTGGCTGTACAACGGCGAATGCCATGGACTATTCTTGAAGTGTTGATTGACCGGCACCAGAACGTCCTGTTTATGAAAAATTTCATGGATGTCCATTCAAAGAATCAGCAGTCCACACCGCTGCATATAGCGGTTCAATTGGCACTGCCAGAAGACACTGTTGTCGGGTTGATGGATCAAGGAGCCCAAGTTCTGCTTGCGCGTAAACAATTCAACGACATGCCCCTACACACGGCGTTGCACTACGAGTTTGACGCAACGCGCCCTTGGTCTCCTCATGTTGTACAGTCTCAAAACGAATGCACCAAAACCCTGATACTCCGGGGAGTGGAAGCACATGTCGACTTTTTGCTTCACACAGGACATGGAGGTGACACGGCACTGCATGCTGCTGTCAAGCACGACGCCTCTCTGGACATGGTGCGAATGTTGGTACATGGTGACGACCAAGTCTTGTGTATTGCCAATTTTTTTGGAGAGGATGACGACGATACGCAGGAAAATCGCGAACAGGACACTCCATTGCACTCGGCACTCAAACGTGGCACCGACAACACAGTGTTGGAGTGCTTGTTGGACGCGTCCAAAGTGGTCTTGTTCATGACAAATTCGGATGAGGAAACGCCAGTGCATATCGCTGCACGACTGGGCATGAAGCCCAACATTATTCAGTTTTTGATTCCTGATAGGGGTCCTCCTGCTCATTTGCCGGACGCCCCCTTTGATGTGCGTCTGACTAAAAACAAGGACGGAAACACGCCACTACATTTGGCGCTTCTCGCAGCTTCTGGTGCTGCGGTCGTGCAGTTGTTAGTAGACGCAGACGGAGACGTTCTCTCGACAAACAACAACGACGGCAACACTCCTTGGCATTTAGCGCTCCTCGAATCTCTCGACTTTGATGTGATGCAGCTTTTAGAGCAACCCGGCTCTTCTTGCGCACAAAAAGACATGTAAACACGGACTAGCATCACACATTTTGTGTCAGAAATGCCCTCGCCGTGCGGCAGCTTCAGATTGTATGATTTTGTCATGCTGTATCGCGCAAATCTTGATGTAAATTCACATGCGCAAGTTGTAGACATCTATTTCAGACACATGTTGCATTTCTTGCGAACAGATTGTATATAAACATACATACATTTTGTTGTGGACAAACATACTTCTACTATGTGTAGTGAAATATTTCGGTTTTTGCTTGGACGTTTCGCATGGCTGGCTTTATGTTGTCTGCTACCGTGCGGCGTACACGCGGAGGAAATGGTGGTGTGTGAAAAGAACTGGTACAGAAACGCCTCTCTCGGATGCTCAAGCTGCCCTGCATACTCGACATCACCCGTGAACAGCAACAGCAATATGGACTGCGTGTGCGACGCAGGCTTCGGAAAAGGAGACTATGGGCTATGCTATCTCATACAAATGGAGATATGTGAACCTGTTGTCAGTGTGACTTGCAGTGGAACATGTGAATGCATACCAATCGTGTCTGCATTACATGGAACGATTTCAGACGGCCCTACAAATTACCCAAATTCTGCGGATTGTCAATGGATCTTTACTGCGGGAAAAGTGGTGAATCTCCAGTTCACGATGATGGAAACAGAAGAAGATCGGGACTATCTTACAGTTGAAATGTGTACGGATGCCGGATGTGCGGTCAAGGTTCAACTTCATCGCACCAGTGGATTTATCGACGGACGAAGTAGTGTATACAGCAATAATCCTGCGAGTTATCCTTTCTTGCGAGTTGGATTCACGTCAGATACAATTGGAACAAGAGGAGGCTTCAAGGCAAACTGGTGGAGTTCCTCACCTACTGTGGATTTTTGTGATTGTCCTGCTAGCACTTATCTGCACAATTTTGCCTGTCAGAACTGCCCGCCGAAGTCGATCTCAGCAGTTGGAAGCACAGCAAGCACCGACTGCGTGTGCGATGCTAACTGGTACAGATCCAGCTCGATCGCATGCTCAAGCTGTCCGCCAAACTCGACGTCGCCTGTGGCCAGCACCAGCGACATGGATTGTGTATGCGACAAATGCACCTCTACGACCGGGGACGGCCAGTGCATGCGACCAGATGTAATTATGTCCTGTGACAGTACAACGTTATAGTGTTCGTCTTTGAGGAGGAGTCGGATGCCATGTCTTGCAGGTTTACGGAATGGAGGTTCCATGGTTCCATTTGGCATGAGTGACAGGTAGCTTGCGAGGTC
>Ga0335398_10007332_pt1 | contig 13525 bp, 13 predicted proteins | sample BON03_FD_205742 | JGI IMG/M metagenome (GOLD analysis project Ga0335398, IMG submission 205742) | Freshwater microbial communities from Lake Bonney liftoff mats and glacier meltwater in Antarctica - BON-03 (spades assembly) (version 2) | ecosystem: Environmental > Aquatic > Freshwater > Ice >... | reverse complement strand
TGCAGAAGTGCCGAAGAAGCGTCACAAGCGTTGGAAAGGGTGAAGGCGTGGATGGAACAAGCCCGCCTGAAGCTGCATCCAGAGAAAACGCACACCGTTGATATGCGTGAGGTCGGAGTTAGCTTCGACTTTCTTGGGTATCGCTTCTATCGAAGCAAACGACGGATCGTGCCACTGGTGCGGCCAAAGAGCTTACAAAAGCTCCGTGAAAGTATCCGTCAGAAGACGCGTCGCTGCAACGCTCACAGTATGCAAACGATCATCGAAAGGATCAATCCCAGCCTTCGTGGTTGGTCTGGTTACTTTAAGCAAGCCTATCGAGGTGAGCACCAGAAACTGGATAGTTGGATACGAATGCGCCTGCGTTCTATCTACCGTAAACGACATCGAAAACGCGGACGTGGTCGCGGAAGTGATCATCAACGCTGGCCCAATCGGCACTTTGCCGAGCTTGGACTGTTTAGCCTAGTAACAGCTCAACGCGAAGCCATTAGCCTCCATAAAGGAGTAAAGATAATGCACTGACCGGAGAGTCCCGACTTGTCGGGAGAGATCCGCAAGTCCGGTTCGGAGGGAGGGGTGGGGTTTAATCCCCCATTCCTACCCCTATCTTTTTCCTCCATTCGCCCTTACACGCCCGGAGATTCGCTTTTTTCGTCGTATGCAAGTGCGTTTCGAGGTTTACGACTGAGAAATATCGTTTAGTTATGATCACATCGCCTATGAATACACAATCCATCATCGAACGTATCCACTCCGTCATCGGAGTCCGTGAGTCCTTTACCCCGTTACACATTCCGATCTTCGACGAGCGGGAAGTGGACTTGCTGCGCGAGTGTGTGGAGTCGAACATGGTTTCTTCGGTCGGGGCGTTCTGCGATCGATTTGAAGCTTCTCTGGTTGAGTTTACGGGAGCGAAACGGGCGGTGCTTTGCATGAACGGGACGTCAGCCTTGCACCTGGCCTTGCGCGTTTGCGGGGTCGAGCCGGGGGATGAAGTGATGATCCCGTCGCTCTCTTTTGTGGCGACGGCCAACGCGGTGCGTTACGCGGGGGCGATTCCGCATTTCATTGATGCGGAAGCGGTGCGCTTTGGGATGGATCCTCTTGCTTTGGAAAAGCGATTGGATGCGGTGGGCGAGCTGCGAGATGGGGCTCTATACAATCGTGAAACCGGTCGGCGTATTGCCTGTGTGGTGCCGATGCATGCCTTCGGGCATCCCGTTTTGATCAGCGAGCTGCTGGCGGTGACGAATCGTTTTGGTCTTCAGCTAGTCGAAGATGCCGCTGAGTCCCTTGGCTCCTTCTATGAAGGGCAGCACACAGGCAATTTCGGAGTCTGCGGTATTTTGAGCTTCAACGGCAACAAGGTCATTACGACTGGGGGTGGGGGCGCACTGCTCTTTAACGACGATGCGCTAGCGGATCGCGCGAAATACCTCTCGACCACTGCAAAACGTCCGCACAAGTGGGAGTTTTTCCACGACGAGCTGGGCTACAACTACCGCATGCCGGCGCTCAACGCCGCGATGGGCTGCGCGCAAATGGAGAAATTGCCAAAAATGCTGGCGCAGAAGCGGGCACTGGCCGAACGGTATCGCCAGGCCTTTGCGGGGCTGGAGGGGCTGCGCTTTGTCACCGAGCCCGAAGGCTGCCAGAGCAATTACTGGTTGAACGCGCTGCTGTTGGATGAGGACTCGGTCGATCAACGCAATGCGATCTTGGAAGCGACCAATGCGGCCAACATCATGACGCGTCCGGTCTGGGCGCCCTTGGATGAGCTGCCGATGTATGCCGATTGTCCCAAGGGCTCGCTGGATGTGACGAAGTCGCTCGCCCAGCGATTGATCAACATCCCCAGCACAGCGGGGCTGTAGCGACAAGCTTCGGGTGTAGTGGGAGCTTCCAGCTCGCGAGTATGCGCTCCGCGAAAAGGGGAGTGATATTTTAAACACTCAGAAAAAGAGTAGCGCGGCAAAGCATCGGGGTGCGGATTGAGGCCAATCAGCGCTACCAATTTTGGTAGCCTCGAAACTCCGTTTCGGGGTCGGGAGGGCGGATGTCCCCATCCGCTATTGGCTACCAATTTTGGTAGCCTCGAAACTCCGTTTCGGGGTCGGGAGGGCGGATGTCCCCATCCGCTATTGGCCTGTAGCTGTAGCGATGTGACGCCAGTCACGTCGACCGATCATCTCGCATTCGAGCTATCAACTTCGACCTTGCTAGCACAAGTCCCCTGTCCCCTGTCCCTTGCCCCCCGTCCCTTGTCCCCTGACACACTGCCTACCGCCTCCTTGTCAGAATCTTGTTAAAATTCAATTTAGCATTGCGGGCGACAGTAATATTCTGACACAATCATCTGTGTCTGAGCGCCATCGTTACCCTGTAAACAAACCTCAAAGCCTATGAAAACTCAAATTACTGTCTTTCTCTTGATCACCTTTTTTGTGGTGCCGGCGCAGGCGCTCTTGAATATTGGCTTGAACAACTTAGCTAACACCTCGGCGCCGGTTGGTGTGGATGTGGCTTGGGATGCAACGGCGCGAATGGCGAATTACGATGGGAGCGCGGCGTCGTCACCCGCGGGGACTGCTGTCCATTTGGGGAATGGTTACATGCTCACGGCAATGCATGTGATCGTGAGCTCGCATGTTAGTTTTAACGGGACTGACTGGTTGGCAGTGGATGCGACCTACACGCCAGTCCAGGTCGCGGCTGATGTCGATTTACAGATTTTTAAGCTGGCGGTGGTGCCGACGACGTCCGAGGTGACGTTGCACACTGGCGGCGGCGAATCGGGAACGCTTGGTTACAGTGTTGGCTGGGGGCGCGGGCGCGAGTTCGATACGCAAATCGGGGACGCTATTCAAGATTTTGGCAAGGATCCTACCATCGACAAACGCTGGGGCACAAACGTGGTGCGCGCGGTCGAGCAGCTTTCTTGGGAGGGGGTGAGCGCTACCGGCACCACCTATACACAGCAGGCGCTGGTCAATGTATTGGGGGATAGCGCAGGCGTCAACGAAGCCGCACTGGCCTTATGGGATTCGGGTAGCCCTTTTTTCCAGGAAATCAATGGGACGATGGTGCTGACAGGAATCGCCGGGACCCGAAGTATGCAGAACGGGCTGAGCGGTGATTTCAAGGCGACTTTCGGCGATGACCGGCTGAGCGGTAACCCCAACGGGCGGGGGGACGCAAATATGTTTGTGCAGATCGGCGCGTATGCGGACGAGATCCTGGCCATTGTCCCGGAGCCTGCATCATCGGGCTGGTGGCTCGGCTTGTTCGGCCTCTTGCTGGTAGTAAGACGACGGTAGATCTAGGATTTCGGGGACTTCAGCTGTAGCGATGCGGCGCTAGTAGGCTGTAATAAACTAATTTTCGTAGCGGACTCGCGAAGCGATTTCGAGTTGTGGTGTCTAATTTTCGTAGCTGACTCGCGAAGCGATTTCGAGTTGTGGTGTCGCCATGTCCGACGGTCGAAACGAGTTACTCGTTCCGCTACACCATGAGATGACCTCCTATTCTATCCGAACTTTTAAATGTTATAGCCTGCTAGTCATGTCGACCGATCCTATCCGTCTAGTTCAATCGGCCTGAGTCTATACTAGATAAGCTACCTTTAATCATAATTACATGAAATCACGTTACACACGATTTGTTGTGCTGCTGCTACTCTACGCGGGCGCGGCCACGCTCACCTACTGGTTGGCTTGGCGGCTACGTTTTGGATTTTATCCGGGTTTGGACGGGATTCCTGATCAGTTTGCCGACAAGGTGGTCTGGCAGGGGGTAGCCGTCGTTTCGTTTAAGATGTTATGTCTCTATGCGCTGGGGCAATTCACCGGGCTGGTTCGCTTCTTCCGTTTGCCGGATGCGATTCGCTTGTTTATTGGTTCAAGTTTGGCCACCTTTGTCTTTCTCGTCATCTGGGTGTTTAGTTCATTTGCGATCGTGCCGCCTGGCTCGATCATTGTGGTGGACTTCATCCTTTTCACTTTTGCGGTGATGGGGGCGAGGGTCGGCCTGCGTATCTTAGACGAGCGGCGTAAGGGCTTCTTCCGTGGGGGGCGTAAACCGGATCGGATCGCGATCGTCGGTGCGGGACAGGCGGGTTCGGCCTTGTTGACCGAGCTGAACTCACGGCCTGAGCTAAATATGCGAGCCATCGTCTTTTTCGACGATGCAAAGGCGAAACACGGGCGCCAATTGCACGGAATCCCTATCGCGGGGATGCCCGAAGAAATTCCCTCTTACCATGCGACCCATGACCTCGATAAGGTGATTCTCGCTATGCCGGGAGCCGACACTGCGCGGATCCGAGAGATCGTCTCTCTACTAAAAAGGAAAGGTATCCCTGTCGAGACGGTGCCTTCGGTCGAAGAGTTGATGAACGGTACGTTTCGGGCGTCCTTGACCCGCGCGGTGAATATTGAGGATTTGCTCTACCGGGAATCCGTCAAAATTAACTCGGAAGATTTGAGGCAGTTCGTCCATGGTCGCACGGTTGTAGTGACGGGGGCGGGCGGGAGCATCGGACGGGAATTGGCTTATCAACTGTCTAGCCTGAGCCCTAAGCGCCTGGTATTACTGGATCGCTGTGAGAGCGTGCTATTTGTGACCGAGAAACGCATTCGTGATGCCGGCATCGAGATCGACTTGGACATTCAGGTGGTCGATGTGTCCGACGGCTCCGAAATGGGACGGTTGTTATCCCGACTCAACCCGGACATACTTTACCATGCGGCCGCGCATAAACACGTGGGCATGATGGAGCGCCAGCCGGCGGAAGCTTTTCGCAACAATGTGTTGGCCACTCTGAAACTGGCTCAATTAGCAGTCGAGCATCAGATTGCGCACTTTTGCCTAATATCCACCGATAAGGCGGTTTACCCGAGTAGTGTAATGGGCGCGAGCAAGCGTCTGGCCGAGCTGGCCCTGCAAGCGCTCATCCGCTCGCAGGCGACGGGTAACACAAATTTTTCAATGGTCCGCTTCGGCAATGTAATTGGTTCGTCGGGGAGCGTGATTCCTATTTTTGAGGAGCAAATTGATCGGGGTGGCCCCGTGACGGTGACGCATCCGGAGATGACCCGCTACTTCATGACAATTCCCGAGGCGGTCGGTCTGGTCTTGCAGGTCACTGCATTACCCGAGGTGAATGCACTTTACATGCTGGATATGGGTACGCCTGTGAAAATCGATTCGGTGGCGCGCGATTTGATTCGATTGAAAGGCTTGGAGCCGGATATCGATATCGAGATTGTTTATACGGGGATCGGTGCTGGTGAGAAGATGCACGAAAGGCTCCATCGGGAAGAGGAACGAGTGGATGCCACCGTGCATCCCAAAGTGCATCGGCTCTCCAATCAGCCGCTTTCGGAGCCGCAAGCGAAGGTCTATTTGAAGAACCTCGAAGCGATGGCTCACCCCATCAAGCACCTGAGCGCCAAAGAGGCTAGGACGCGCCTATTCGAGTTTCTAGAGAGTAGCGAGAATCACAAAGTCTAGCGAAGTCAAAAGCACCAGTCCAATTTTCCTTGTTTTTTAAGCAAGCACCCGTGTTCCGGTCGGGAGGGAGTCCAAATGGTAGCAAATGAGGTCCAAGAAATCATAATTTTAAGCAGAAACTAAAGTGGCATCTTATTTTATAAGAAGGCTATAGGATTTTTCAGGTCCACCCAAGACCCGGCTAAAAGCTGCGTGGGGGGAGCCTCTCCTTAACTTAGCGCTCTTCCGAGTGGATGCGGGGTTGCAGGTACACGCAAGGGCAACGAAACCTAGAATCAGCAGGTTTGTAAAGTAGTGGGAGCTTCCAGCTCGCTGAGCGTATGCTGCGGGGACGCGACTAGCGTCGCATCGCTAGACAGAAATACGGGGACGCGACTGGCGTCACATCGCTTCGCTACACAGAGAGAAGCCCGAATTTGGGGACAGGCACCATTACGAAGAAAAACGATCCGCGCGTTCTGCCGATGGGTGGCTTTCTGCGGAAGACAAAGCTTAATGAAATACCGAAGCACCCTATTTTCAATCCTTGAGCACAGTTGGATTTTTGGGCTGAAGGCAGCTTGCAGAGATGCGGCTGCCTTTTTTGTGTCCCGAATGATCACAGGAAGGTAACGAAAGTGAACGAAGCACACGCGGTGAACTATTGACAACGAGTGCAGTAGTGATTTGTCTGGGCTTATGAACGCGACTATTAAAGAGGTTCTAGAGTCCTGCTCAGCGGAGGAACGCAGTGAGGCTGCGGCCTATTTGGGGGTTCTGGAGAGAATTCAGGATTCGCACTTTCAGCAGAAGATGCGCCTTCGCTCGGACGACCTTCAATCTGGGCGGCATCGCTTGAGTGCCGAGACAGTTGCTGAGCTGGACTCTACTCTTTCTATTAGTGGGCTCTAAGGATTATCAGTGGGTTGCCCACCAAGCCGCAGTGCAGCGGCTATTGAGGCTGACTTCTCGCGAGCGAAGAGTGGTGCTTGATCGGATTCAAGCCCTTGTCGATGCGCCTCATCAAATCGAATTTGAAAAGGGTTTTTCGCTGCCAGATGCAGCACCTTTTTATGTGCTCACCGCAGGGAAACACATTCTCACTATCCAGCTCGATCATGCCGTCAAAGAACTGCGGCTGCTTGCAATCGAATGACACCGCTTCGAAATGTGAATAAAAACCTTTATCATTTAGTATAAGGTCAAATGGGACCAGTCCAATTTTCCTTGTTTTTTAAGCAAGCACCCGTGTTCCGGTCGGGAGGGAGTCCAAATGGTCGCAAATGGGGTCCAAGAAATTATAATTTTAAGCAGAAACTAAAGTGGCATTTTATTTTATAAGAAGGCTATTGGATTTTTCAGGTTCACCCAAGACCCGGGTAAAAGCTGCGTGGGGGGAGCCTCTCCTTAACTTAGCGCTCTTCCGAGTGGATGCGGGGTCGCAGGTACACGCAAGGGCAACGAAACCTAGAATCAGCAGACCTGTAAAGTAGTGGGAGCTTCCAGCTCGCTGAGCATATGCTGCGGGGACGCGACTAGCGTCCTCACGGCACGCCGTAGCTCCCTTGGACGAAGACGGCATCGCTACAAAAAAATGAGCGATTCTTCCCGCACGCATTTATTAGAGACATGGCAAACTTGACAAATCGCGAACGGCCATAGCTTGGCTTACTCCGAACCAGCCGCAGATTTTCTGCTCTCGCTCAAACGGGCAAGGCTGGCTTCTTTACTCTACGATCTCCGCTGTCTGGCATCGGATCCGTTTGTTCGAAGTGATTATCGGCTGGAAGACGAGCAGGGTCGTCAAATTGAGCACGTTTACAAATGTCGCCTAACCAGTGGGAACGAATTAATAATGGTAGCGCTGAGTGGCCCACTCAGCACCTTTACAAATGCGGCCATCCTTCAAATAGAATTAAACCTTTTAGAACTGGCATAATATGTCTAAGGGGCTACATGAATGACGCCCACCCAAGACCCATTCGCTAAAGAACGATCTTGACTGAGATTCCTTCCAGGATTTTCAGTTCCACCGACCCCCGACCCCCGCCCACCGACCTCCGAAAACAACTTGCTTATTGGGCACGATTGAGCACTTTTATGTTCATGGCAAAAACGGATAAGACTCTTCTTCGGGCGCGGGTCGCCCGCGAGCCCTATGCGAAAGCGGAAAAGGTCTTTCATCGTCTTGGGATGAAAACGGGCGATGCGATTAATATCTTTCTCGCCCAAGTCGCATTGAGGGACGATCTTCCCTTCGCTGTGACCACCCATCCGGAACGGCTGCAAAGCGATGAAGCGCAGGCCGAAGCATGGAACGAAGCCCTTGGTGAATACTAAAGCTAAACCCGGAGAAGTCTGGTTTGCGGAATTAGGCATGGTGGCCAAAAGTCGCCCTCAGGGAACTCTTGAACCTTTGAGATGAATCAAAGGCAAGCCACCTGCAATCAGGAGGCGCAATGCGCTTTAGTTGACCCAGCACTGGCCTGTCCCGACCACCGACCTCCGAAAACCGCCCACTGGCCCCCGAAAACCATAAATATTATGCAAATAGTCGGGCGCACCCGCCCATTGTTCGATCAAGATGTCGCTTCTCGCGAGGAGCTTTTGAAAGCAAAAATCGCTCCATCCAGAATCTTAGTCATCGGTGGTGCAGGAACCATTGGGCAAGCCGTGGTGCGTGAGTTCTTCAAACGCGACCCGAAGGCGTTGCACGTGGTCGATATCAGCGAAAATAATCTGGTTGAGCTGGTGCGCGACGTGCGCAGCACGCTGGGTTATGGCAGTGGGGATTTTCAAACAATTCCCGTGGATGTGGGCAGTCGCTATTTCGATGCCTTTGTGGAGTCGCAGGCGCCCTACGATTATATCTGCAACCTGTCGGCGCTGAAGCATGTGCGCAGTGAAAAGGATCCCTACACGCTCATGCGTATGCTTGAGGTGAACGTCTTCAATACAGTGAAGACCGCACGAAGCCCGACTTCACTGCCTTACTCAAAGCACTCGACAAGCTGGCGTCCAACCGCCCAACCGAAGCAATCGCCGACGCGCGGAAAGCGATTTTCGATTTGCTTGCTATAGCCGGTGCAACAAAAATTGTTAACGAATTTAAAAAATAGGGGAGGCCGAGAGCGGCTTGACATTTAAAAGTTGTTAAACATTAATGTATAACATGAAAACAGTCAACACGAGGGATTTGGCGCACCGTAGCAAAGAGATCCGCAAGACACTGGCCTCGGGGGAGCGGGTGCAGTGGAAATCCCGCGGCGAGTTGATTGCGGTCTTGGAGCCGGCGAGAAAACCCGGGCTTGGCGCAAAGAACAATTGGTTACGCCGTGCGGCGGCCGTTGGTGCGGTTAATAAAGATGTGCCCACGGCTAGCCAGTTAATCTACGCGGATCGGGACTGAGCAAACGGATGAAAAAGCTCTACTTGGATACGGGCGCACTCGTTAAGCTGTATATTTTCGAAGCGGGAAGTCGGTTTGTCGAAGAAAAGGCCCAAGCGGCCGATCGACTGCCCCTGAACTTGCTGCAAGAGACGGAGTTCAGGAATGCGCTGTATGCGGCACATGGGCGCAAGTTAATTTCCAAAGAGGCTCTGTTGCAGACGCTGCGAAATTTTGAAGAGGACGTTGAGAAGGGATATTTCCAGCGGGAAGAGCCCGACTGGCCTTATCTTTGGAAACGGGCCGCGACCTTGGGGCGGAAATATACGCCGCGCTTGTTATGTCGAACCCTGGACATCCTGCACGTAGCCGCGGCTGAATACTCGGACGCGGATGAGCTATTAACCGGTGATCAACGGCAGCTTAAGCTCTGTAAGGCGATCAAACTTGCAGTAGTTGAAATTCCTCAAGGAGACAAAATATGAATATAATGAAAATTGTCGGGCGCACGCGTCCATTGTTTGATGCGGACGTCGCGGCACGCGAAGTGGAGTTGAAAGAACGGATTTCTGGCTCTCGGATATTAGTCATCGGCGGGGCGGGCACCATCGGGCAAGCCGTCGTCCGTGAACTCTTTAAACGCGACCCGAAGGCGCTACACGTAGTCGATATCAGCGAAAATAATCTGGTTGAGCTGGTGCGTGATGTGCGCAGCACGCTGGGCTATGGAAGTGGCGATTTTCAAACCATCCCCGTTGATGTGAACAGTCGCTATTTCAATGCCTTTGTGGAGTCGCAGCCCCCCTACGATTATATCTGCAATCTCTCGGCACTGAAGCATGTGCGCAGCGAGAAGGATCCTTACACGCTCATGCGTATGTTGGAGGTGAATGTCTTCAATACTGTAAAAACAGCCCGCCTAGCGGCTGCTCAAGGGGCAAAGAAATACTTCGCAGTCTCGACGGATAAGGCCGCCAACCCCGTCAATCTGATGGGTGGGTCGAAGCGCATCATGGAAAAGTTTCTTCATCGCGAGTCGGCCAATGTGGATGTCTCGATGGCACGTTTTGCCAATGTCGCATTCAGTGACGGCAGCCTGCTACACGGGTTCACTCAGCGCATTATGAAGCATCAGCCGATCTCTGCGCCGAATGATGTGAAGCGCTACTTCGTGACTCCCAAAGAGTCGGGTGAGTTGTGCATGATGTCGGCGATTTTTGGGGAGAATCTAGATATCTTTTTCCCAGACCAAGCGGGCGAGTTGGAGCTGACCCGTTTCTCGGATATTGCGATTCGATTTCTCGAACAGGCAGGCTATGAGCCCGTCGAGTGTGAGACGGAAGATGAAGCACGTGAACGTGTCTCAGAATTAATCCCGCAGAAAAAATGGCCGGTCTATTTCTTCGGCAGTGACACTACAGGAGAGAAAGCATTCGAGGAGTTCTTCATGGGCAATGAGACCCTGGACCTCGATACCTTTAATGGAATCGGTGTGATTAAGAACCAGCCAGACTTTGATCCCTCGATTTTAGATCGGTTCGACTCAGAGATTGCCGCGATGCGAAATTCGAAAGGCCCCTGGGATAAGGCCTCGATTGTGGAGTCTTACTTAAAGGTGTTGCCTGAGTTAAGCCACGAGGAGAAGGGGAAGTATCTCGACTCGCGGATGTGAGTTTTGAGCAGGGAGCAATTTTAACTACGGGGTAATATTCGTAGCCGAAGCGGTAACGCTTTGGATTGCTACGGGGTAATATTCGTAGCCGAAGCGGTAACGCTTTGGATTGCTCGATGAAAGATTATCAGATCGTCCAAAATCTTACGATTTCGGCCACAAAAACCCCGCACATTAAATTGCATCTTCATAGTTCTGCCATCCCACAAAAGCACTTGTTTCTGACATTTAGTTCCGTATAGTCTGAGCATGAAATTAGAACTTGATCTTCCGGATTCGGCACTCTCGGCTTTACGAAAGGCACCCGAAGAGTTATCCGCGTGTCTTCGCCTGATGGCGGCGGTGAAGCTCTATGAGATCGGTCACCTGAGTCAGGAGCGTGCCGCTGAACTCTCAGGGTTGAATCGCCAGGATTTTCAACTGGCTCTCTCCCGTCTGGAAGTTTCTCCTTTTCAAGGCGTGGATGAGGATCTCGCGACGCTTTAATTGTTCAAGCGATGACTTTTGTTTTTAACGCTTCGCCACTAATTGTGTTGGCAAAAGCTGGTTTATTGGAGCGCATTCTCGAACTGCCGGAACGAGTGTTGATTCACCGCACTGATTCACACCTAAGACCGACTATGTCGGAGACCGCTTATCACCGCTAATCACACGCTTATAATAAAACCCAGAAAACCACGTTTGATCAGCTGCGTCATGCTAGATAAGCGTGTGATAAGGGGTGATAAGCGGTTAAAAAAGCCGAGCCTGGGTCACCTCTCATCCGAGCCGCTATAGCGGAAACCGCTTATCACCGCTAATCACACGCTTATGAAAAATGAAAATAAAGAATATCTGGGAGTCGAGGGCTATGCGCTGATGGGAGCTGCCTTTGAGGTGCATGGTGAACTCAACGGGGGTTTGTCTGAGGAAATTTACCAAGAAAGCCTTGAATGGGAGTTGGGTTTACGCAAGATCTCGTTCCAAACAAAAGCTGAACTTAAAGTGTATTATAAAGGGCATTTGCTCAACAAGCGCTACATTCCCGACCTACAGGTCTACGAAGAGATCGTGGTCGAGCTTAAAGCAGTCAAAGAGCTGACTCCGGACCATGAACAGCAATTACTCAACTACATGCACATCACCAAGAAAGCAGTTGGCTATTTGATCAACTTTGGCCCTATGAAGCAGTTGGAGTGGAAACGCTTCATTCTTAAAGAATACATACCATGTCAGAGTCGATAAGCAGTTTAAGAAATACGAATCCACCGCACTGATTCACGCCTAAGACCGACTATATCGGAGACCGCTTATCACCGCTAATCACACGCTTATAATAAAACCCAGAAAACCACTTTTGATCAGCTGCGTCATGCTAGATAAGCGTGTGATAAGGGGTGATAAGCGGTCAAAAAAGCCGAGCCTGGGTCACCTCTCATCCGAGCTGCTATGTCGGAGACCGCTTATCACCGCTAATCACACGCTTATAATAAAACCCAGAAAACCACTTTTGATCAGCTGCGTCATGCTAGATAAGCGTGTGATAAGGGGTGATAAGCGGTCAAAAAAGCCAAGCCTGGGTCACCCCTCTCATCCGAGCCGCTATCGCGGAGACCGCTTATCACCGCTAATCACACGCTTATAATAAAACCCAGAAAACCACTTTTGATCAGCTGCGCCATGCTAGATAAGCGTGTGATAAGGGGTGATAAGCGGTCAAAAAAGCCGAGCCTGGGTCACCTCTCATCCGAACCGCTATCGCGGAGACCGCTTATCACCGCTAATCACACGCTTATAATAAAACCCAGAAAACCACTTTTGATCAGCTGCGTCATGCTAGATAAGCGTGTGATAAGGGGTGATAAGCGGTCAAAAAAACGAATTCACCATCACCGTTCTCCCATCATCCTCATGAAACGACTTTTCGATATCATCTCCTCTGGCATTGCCATTCTCGCATTTCTTCCAGTCGGCATCGTGCTGGCCATCCTTCTTCGCTTTAGTGGCGAGGGTGAAATCTTCTACCGGCAGAATCGGGTGGGGCGGAGTGGGAAGACCTTCGGGGTTATGAAATTCGCGACTATGCTCAAGGACAGTCCGAATTTGGGCACGGGCACGATTACTAAAAAGAATGACCCCCGTGTCTTACCGATGGGCGCATTTTTGCGGAAGACAAAGCTGAATGAAGTGCCGCAATTGTGGAATATCTTCATTGGCGATATGAGTGTGGTCGGACCGCGTCCGTTGACCAAAGAAACGCGCGATTATATCCCATCTGAGATCTTAGATGAGATTCAAGACGTGCAGCCGGGGCTCACCGGTATTGGGTCGATCATCTTTCGCGATGAGGAAAACATCATTCACGAAAGCGGTGAAGACTATCACGAATTCTATAAGCGTGAGATCGCACCCTTTAAGGGAACGGTCGAACTCTGGTACAAAAGAAAGAAGTCCTTTTTATTAGATATGAAGATCATTTTCGTGACAGCGTGGGTCATTCTCTTTTCCGAGAGTCGCATCGCAGATCGCATGTTTCCGGATTTACCGAAGCATCATATTTTCAATCCTGATATCAATTCGGAAAAGGTCTGAACCGGTAGCGCGGTGTGGCCCACACCGCATTCGTCTTGTTGAGCCACCAAGCAAATTGGGATCAGTCCAATTTTCCTTGTTTTTTAAGCAAGCACCCGTGTTTCGATGGGGAGGGCGGATGTCCCATCCGCCGGGTTGGGCTGGGGGGAAAAGCGACATGATTGTCGCTTCTACGTGACCGGTTTCGCAGAGACGCGACTGGCGTCACATCGCTACGGAAAGTAGCACGAACTAAAATGGGATCCAGTTTTGCTCCGCCATCTTCACTTTGTTGGTGTCGATGCGATGGGGGCAGACCAGAATGGCACGAACTTAAGCCCCTCGCCCCAACGGGGCAAACTATGTCAGCCTGGGGCAAAGCCCCAGGTATCAATGGGTTAAAGATATCGAGCCCTGAAAGG
>Ga0335398_10007327_pt1:0-12500 | contig 13532 bp, 8 predicted proteins | sample BON03_FD_205742 | JGI IMG/M metagenome (GOLD analysis project Ga0335398, IMG submission 205742) | Freshwater microbial communities from Lake Bonney liftoff mats and glacier meltwater in Antarctica - BON-03 (spades assembly) (version 2) | ecosystem: Environmental > Aquatic > Freshwater >... | reverse complement strand
GTGTGCATGTGTGTGTGTGTATGTGTGTGCGTGTGTTTGTGCGCGCGCGTGCGTGCATGTGTGTCTTGGCGTGTGTGCGCACGTGTGCACATGTGTGTGTATGATTACAGGGTGATGTGATGCATCGTCCGTGGGCATGTGTGGCATGAAGTGTCCGGGCTTCTTTCGTATGATGATCTGTCCCCCATGTGACACGCTTCATCCGTAGGCGTAGCCCCCAGCAAGTTGCGGTCGCAATCACAGAGATCAATTTCAGACGAGCTGGGTGGTTTTTGACACGACACAGAGGACGATCTTGACGCTGCCAAGGTGCCACTAGCGCACACAGAGCAAGGCACCATTATGTGGCAGCGGGCTCGGCGCATCGCCCGCAGGTCGCGTGGTTTATCATCACACAACACGCGGGCGATTCCACGCGTCAAATTCTTTATCCTCTGACAAGACCCCATCGAAAGTACGCTTTCACACACACACTTACACACGCACAATCGAACTAAACCCTGCAAAAGATTAAGCACGAAATCACACGAACATACACATATATTTGTGTGTACAGACAGACACACACTCACACACGCACACACACACACTCACATATCCAGGATGCGTTTATTATGTATGTACGTATATAGTATATATGACCCACCCACCCATTCACAAGCACACACATGCACACACACACTGGCACCGTGACATACACACACGCACACACTCACACGTAAGCTGAAAGTGGGATCAAGTCGGGAAATGAAGGGGAGAAAGAGAGGGAGCACAGGACCAATTGGAAGGTGGTGGGCTGCTGGTAGTATGAGGTGGCAACGCAACGATTAGTACGCCTTCCGATTTGATGGGTCTCTTGTGAGAAAGATCCTTATTTTTGTACAGCTCTCTCAAAATGGTGCATTGTTTGTGAATTGACCCAAAAGACAAATCGCAGGATTTTTCCATTGATATGATTAGCCTTGAAGACTTTGGGTCTTGTAAACCCAATTGCATGATATCCTCCAAATCATGATACATTAGTAGGCTCCTTAAAATGATAGGTCTCGTTTGCAAAAGAGCCCTATAAAAGAGACTATATTCTGCAAACGAGACCTATAATTTTAAGGAGCCTACTAATCGTAGCCACCCCATATGAATCTTGACGAGCGAAATTCAAAATCACTCAGATACAGACTCCGGCCTTGATTTTCAGGCGAATTGTGTGCGTGGTCATAATTAAGAAACCTCAACATTAAAACCCCACTGTTTGTTGCGGGTTTATGGAATAAACAGGCTTTTATGAATGTGGGATCCGAAATTTGATCAGATTTCCATTCGAAAATAAGAGTACGTATCGGTCGATACTGCCAATAAAGACTCTATCGCGCACAGGACAGGGTCATCGATCTATAAAGCTCAAAGCAGACTATAGTCTAGGACATTTTGAGCCTCTGACAGGAGCAACGCGCCGAAGCTACCGCGCGCCATTCAGAGGCCTTCGTGTTCATACAATTTTGGTTGTAGTGTCGTGCGAGCTCGTCAGTGTAGTAGTTTTTAGCACTGTAGTGTAGTACTGTTTGGGAATGTAGCATATTGTATTAAGAAAATGTGGCTTGGCTGAAAACTCTACTGTCTTGACGGCCATCGCTCACTGTATGGGCCAGCCTATGCAAGTGGAAGATGACACCACTGAACCAAGCGACTTTGTCCTGTATCTCGAGCAAATAGAGCTTTCAGCAAAGCTACTACACTATTTCTAACGAAGTAATAAAAGCAAATTCAATCAAAGGGCCCTCCCTGCTTCCACACTACGTTCACTTGTGTTTCAAACTAAAAAGGACATGAAAATAATATGCCAGGTCGTGTGTAGTGCAATCTCTGTTTCTTAGGAAGTAATAAAAGCAACATCAATCAATTATTTGAGTGTATGTATATATGTATACGTATATATATATACATATATGTATACATATTATTACGATTTTGTGTGAACGGCTTAGACCGTTAAGGTCGCGGAGGTTGTTTTTTTTTGCACGCATAGCCCCTATTCAATTTTGAACGAGTTGATTTCTTGACTCGGTTTCCAGAGTTTCAATTACGGTCACGATCCATGAAATGAGCTTTGAGGCGTCGGGACAAACGCCAAGAGATAGAAAATCATTTAATCGAATCTCACATCAGTTCTGAGGATCAATCTGTAAAGGAAACAATCTAGGTCTGTGCACGACTTCGTGGCTTGTTGAAACAATGCCGCTGCACACTGTCTATATCTGATATTTTGTTGCAGAAATCACTGTTTTTTGTCGCATGTAGATAGCGTGTAGCGGCATTGTTTTAGCAAGCACCGACAGCTGTTTCGGATCGTCTTTAGCATCCTCGCTGTCTGCAGCATTGCAAAGTAATGCTGGCAAGAGATGAATGTTGTCAGCATTACTTACACCTTGCGTCACTCAGTCGGCCCTGAATCGCTCAGTCTTGAGCTGAGCCCTGATCGCTGAATCTTGATATGATGATGATTGCTATTTCAAAAAGTAGTCGGTCTAGTAGGAATTCCTACCCTTATTTTGGGGTCTATTTGCTCAAAGCCAGCTGGATTCGTCGCTGAGCCTCGAGTTGCTCAGCCTGACAGTATGGATTCGCTCAACCTGGAAGATTTGTTCTAGACCCTCTCCCTTGAGTCGCTTCGTGTAGAGTTTCTTTTTTCTGTTCTGCAGCGCAACTGGCCCAGTTGGATGACACACTCATATTAGTCAAAAGGAAACGATGGGTTTGGAAGGGGGAGTTTCGTCACTGGGAGGCGAAGGCCGAAATTATCAAGGGGGGTGGTGAATTCTTTGGGAATGATGAAATTTGATTGAGCAATTTCAGATTTATCCCCCAAATATTGGGATTATTTTGCTTCCTGTGAGCAAAACAACCCCCCCAAATGGCAGCTACGCACAAGCTGCGGCGGGCATAGCTGTCACAGATCAGTGCAAATACTTGCTTCTATTCTCATATTCTTGCGTATGCACAATTCTCCAAGTATTGTGCACACAACGGAAACAATTCTTAAAACTGGTAAACTCCTTTTCGAGGCTGAAGGTACAGAAGGGCATTCAAGTTCCCGTATAGGCGAGGGTTGGCTGGTACAAGTGCATGATGAGGTGTCGCAAAAGTTTCTAGACCTGCGCACAATTTGACACAGGTTGATTTGTTGGGTGTAATCCACGAGTCGAATGTGTCGTCCGTGAAATATGGGACTGGCTGTCACAGTGACCGTGACAGCGTGCACCCCGAGGACCTAGAGTGGAGATTGCTGAACCGCGAACACAAGGTGCCTTACCTCATGATTAGTCAAATGGACTGGTTGAATTATGATGCGAGTTGATTGTGATTAAACAGAAAGTAGCTAGTAAGTTGTAAACAGACTGTTATTTGACATGTGATTTCTGTGTGTGGAACAGGACCAACTGGTCTTCTTCAACATGGTGAAGGCTAGATCCACCTGGGACTTTAATTCTGACGACAACATTCAAATTCAAAGCACTGGAACACGAACATGATATTGAATGCGACGAGTGAAACGCAGAGTGCACTTTGAAATTGAAAGAAGTAGAGGCTGCGGCGCGCAAGCAATTCACTGGCAAGGGGCAGTCAACAGCGGCAGATGTCTCCCTCAAACTCACACCCTTCGCAGAGTGGCTCGCCCCGAGGACTCTCGCTCTCAGACCACTGTACTGAGAAATCAGCAGTGATGCCTAATCCAGCTTCAAAACGTGGTATGAGGGCAAACACAAGAAGGCATACCTCAGAGTGCACCAATATTTAAAGGTTTAAAAGGGCGTGCAAAGGGGTCGAGACTACAGGACGTCCCAGACTCGCTGGTATTCCGCACACAATCACAACGCGGGCCGCGTACATGCTCTGAGAAAGTGTCTTGTGAAAGCCATGTCGCTAAAGACCAAAGAGGGGGGGTCGCAATTCTGAAAACAGAGGTGTGGAAACATATGCATATATTCATACTGAACATTTCATCCAACATGTCTCGCCAGCGGGTGGCACGCAATATGGTATTGTCCCAAAAAAAATCAAGTCGCAGAAGGATAGGAGTAACCACCAACTCCCCTGCGAAGGGTCGAGTCGAGGTGGTACAATTGAACTGTTATTTCAAGACAATAAATTGGAAATACCTATTCCTGACTGTTCCTGACTGGTCCTTAAAAAGGGTCACGATTGGAGTATTGTATATATTTTGTATGTCCTTGCAAAGTTGAAGTGTATTTGTATGTTGTATAAAATTGTGTGACACGCTCATTTCGCATAAACTTTATCTAACGGTTCAACTTGTTGTGGTTTGAACAATTATGTTGTAAAATCAAATCATGTCGTGTAACGTTAAATGTTGTACAACATATATGTCTTTGTAGGACATATGTCGTTGAACATTGTTCATGTCTATTAACACGTTAAGTCGTTTAAGGAAATATGTTCTTTAACATTATATGTTATTCAAGAATATGTGTTGCTTAATTCGTGTATGACATAATTATGTCGGATAAAAACTTAAAAAGATAGAGATGAATTGGGAAATGACTTTAAGGGACTATTATGTCGTTTAAGGGGTTTTTAGGGATTAGGGTTTAGGGTTTAAGGTTTAGGGTTTAGGGTTTAGGGTTTAGGGTTTAGGGTTTAGGGTTTAGGGTTTAGGGTTCAGGGTTTAGGGCTTTAGAATTTAGGGTTTAGAGTTTAGGGTTTAAGGGCTGAGGAAATAATTATGTACTTTAAACAAATAAAGACGAAAAAGTTCCAAATGCAATCACTACATTATTTCTCCAAGAGTGATAATAAAAGCAATCGTCATCAACGACATATATATAAACACGTGTGATTTCCTGATTTTGCCATGTGCCCTTGATGGGCTCCTGCAGACAGTTTTGCTTAATTCTGCATGCTGTACCTTTTATAAACCTTCTTCTGGGAAGCCTTCGTTTGCCTATGAAAACGAACTTTCAGTAACACACTTGTTGACCAACAACCATACTCTAAATTGCAGGTAAGATTTTCTTCAAATTGGTTCCAAAACCCCCAGCCTTCTCCAAGAAGGATTACCTCGCTGCTGCTCTGACACCTTCTTGATCAAAAAGTTGTCACGTCTAAAAAAGATTACCCCGCTGCTGCCCCGATGCCTTGTTTATCAAAAAGCTGTCACGTGATTGTGCGTGTACAGGGTCGTCTCAGGACATAGAAACCACGTTTTGACCCGGCCAGCGTGTTTCTAACCCTGAGCACACACTGATGAAGCCAGCACCCAGCCTGCCGGCGTTGTTTCTACAAACTGTTCAAGAAACTGCCACCCTAGCCAGCGAGTTTTTACACCCCCCGTAGAAACTTTCACTTTGTAGTAAGAGATCTTATGAATGATGAAGAAAATCACAAAGGAAATTATTGAGATTTTTCATAGAGCAAATCTAAGATTTTCACAATGAAAATTAAGATTTTCATAGAGAAAATTAAGATTTTCATAAAGAAAATTAAGATTTTCATACAGAAACCCATGAAGAAAATCATTAAGAAAATCATTAAGAAACTGTCCAAATAAATCGCTGCCAGCGGGTTTCTAAAGCACAGTACAAGAAACCGGCCAAATTCCAGACTGCGGTTTCTATGTGTCAGTTTCTACGTCCCGGGATGACCCTGTGTACGCACACACACACACACACTGCACGTGGGGTACTTGATGCTGTGAGCCCAGGGGTCGGGACGAGACACCTGGAGGGTCCGAAGAATCAAGATAGACTAAATCTCGGCATACGTGTATTCGTATATGTGTTCAAAGTACACATGTGTATATATATGCTGGGAGGCAGGATGAGATCTTGGGCTGACTGCAGAGGGGCGGAATGGACATCGGGACATATCCCAGACAGAGGCATCGGACCCTCGGGGGCACAGATGCTGAATAATCTACAATTGACCCAACCCTCCTTGCCAATACACTCACCCCTCCGTGACAGCCTGATACATCTTACCCTCAGTGGGTGTCAATCAATAAACAAGAGCGCAGTCGACATCCTCCTTCGGCTTTCCCATACCCACCTTCCCAAGCTGCAGGGAGTCAACATGGTGGGACTCCGACTAGAACTATGTCAACAGGCAGCCAAATCCTTTCTCCGAGAAAATTTGGGGATTTTGGACAGCCTGGGGACAATGGATGCCTTTGCGCTGGGACCGGGAGGGTTTAGGGGAGAGGATCTCTCAGCCAACCATATAGAAAAATGGCTTGAGAAGGGCTCAGATGACGATTGGCAAAAGATATATCACGCCATGAATGTCCACAATGACCCCCCAGTGGGGCTCCGAGTACTATACCACAGTAATAACCCCTCACGGGCCGTTCCGTTTCACCACTCGGCCAACATGTTCAACATGGCCCAAACGGGCATGTTTCTACAGGAAGACAGCACCCTTCGCGTCCCCAAATGGAGCTGCACCTTATCAGGCGAGTTACTAGCGCCGGAATTGGAAATGGAAGATGATGACGAGGCTGACATTCCCCAAATAGCCGCTCCCTGGTCGGACAATGAGACGCGGATAATGCACCTACTTTTCCCACACACAGACTCCCTCTGTCTGACCTTCGGAAGAACAGCAGTCTTCTAATGGAAGGAACCCAACTCGTCGATCCTGACTCAAACAACGGAGTGGCCCCAAGGAATTGCCGCGGACTCGGCCCGAGAAAATAACTTTGGGGGCATTACAAACCGGGATAGAGAATCTCAGCCGCAATTGCCATACGTCATCTTCACGAACATGGGACCTCACTTCAACAGTTATTCCAAGAGTGGGATTCCCTACATTAAAGGACAGACCCACAGTTTCTATGATAGTAGAATTATGGAAGCAGACAATACAATTGACTTTCAAACGCTCCAACTCCTCCACCTCCTGCCACACCGTGGCTACAATTGAATGACATCAGTGCAGGGATGGAATTGAGGGGAAACGATCTACATCGGCTGGCCAGAGCCATCACGCACAGAACGGGACGAAGCCCTCATCATCTGACTACACAGAGACTACACCACCTGTCCGAAAAGCCACTTTAACATGAAAGGCGCCAATTCGGCATAACAGCGGCGACAGTGATAAACATCCTGTGTAGAACCGATCCACCAACTACAAGGAAGAAGGGGGGGCAGAAAACGCCCCACCCGATGGACTACCTAGGATATCCTATAGGAAAGAGACAACCTCCCGAACAGCACGACATAGATACCTGGGGCGACTCGAACAAGTCGGAGACTGGCTGGGGCAACTGGTTTGGTATCATCGCGGGCGTATGTAAAGCATGGAATGCAACAGCACAGCTACGACGAAGTAACCCTTCACACATAACGATACATGACTGGCACAGCAATCTCGAAAACTGGGAGAGCTACAGAGGACGGATACTTCGGGAAATTTCAACCTCACATGCATCCTACTCGACGCTGCATAGCATCTATGTAGGGGGCGGGGCCATACAAAATAAATCACAAGCACGCAAATTAATCAACCTCCTATGTGACCTACAACCTCCTATGTGACCTAGTCCCAACACTAACAAAACTAAACATGCCTGACACCACGACCGAAATCGGCCTCAGGGCGGCGAAGACCCTGGCGATGAGGGGACTTGGCATGCGGGACAGCATGCAACTGGTCACCTGGCTCCATGGACTTCCCACCACGAGGGTGAAAGACTTCTTATCTATGATCAGGGATTCCCCCAGAAGGACGGAAACAATTTTGAGGGATGCGAACAAATCGCACTCCTCACACTGGCCACGCAAGGGAATCTTTCGGGAAGGCAACAACAGAGACCCGGGGGGGACCCGACGGGGAAACAACTTCTCCCCTTTATCCTGGTGTCCGAACTCCAATTATTCCCACGACTCACCTACGTGAAAGACTTGAAAGCCAACACCTATGGGACACCGGAAAAAACACCTGAGGACCAACTGCGGAACCTGCCTCTCCTCTATCACCCACTACCTGACAACGATAACCAGAACTGCCCACAAAAAGTCCTACCCCCAATTAACCACCTCGGACCCATCCTAGATACAGTGCAGGGGATCGCCGTAAACCAAGCCAGGCAAACCATTAGGGAGCAGCCGGGACAAGACCTGGGGCATAACAATCTCTTGGAACTGTTTGGGTACGATGAGGACCTGGGATTAACCCTCCTGACACTGGACACGGGCACTGAGATCGAGATCCCAATCGAGGATGTCCAGAGAACGATATTCTGGATCGCAGACCAGGTCACCTCCGCTCAAACGGGTTCTCTGATCTTTAAGATACAATTCCCAGGATGTGTGCCGGGTGGGGGGGCCTGAAGCCAGAAGCGAAACAGAGCTGATGTGGAAATCACCTGGCGCCTCCCTAAAGCTTGGGAAAGATAGCCATCAGTGCACATGATACCCCACACACAAGGCTTTTTCATGACATCACCCCCGCCACGGCTCACACTGGCTCAGACTTCAACCACGAGGAGCGTGGACTTATGGGACGCACGAATATTTCGACGACAGCCCGGTCAAGGTATACGGCTGGAGGAAAGCCATGGCTACGGTAAATACAGGGAGCTCTGTCGCGAGAGAGCAGGTCTTCACCATGAGATCAGCCATCGAAAACCACATGTCCAAGGAAAACCTAGGGCCAGATGCATCAGAGCGCGACTGGGCAGACCTAAGGACCCTCCGAAACCAGCTGGAATGGTGGGAGGAGACGATCTGCATCCTTGGTCACCCAGAAAAGGAGAGTGACAGGTGGTCTCAGGTACCCCCGATAGGACATGACTGGGGGAAGCCGCAAAACAAAAGAATTCTAGGCCCAGCAAAGCAGGGAGAAAAAAAAGTATCTTGCTTCCACGCCAGCAACAGAGCCAGGATATTCACGACAGATAGAGGAATCTCGGAATATAAGAGAATGGACAAGTTATTAAAGGGGGACAAACTTTGGACCAGAAGATTTCTGAGAAACAAATCAGGACCTGGCCAGGGCCATGTAAGTATTGTGGAATGTAATGACCTTCGCTTGCCAACCGGACGGACAACAGATGATGGAAGTGGAAGGGAATCTTTTGACCCCGGATCACTACGTAGCTAGGAGGAGTGGACCGTGGGCGACGGCAGGGGAGCAGACACAAGAATCCGAACCCCAAACGAGCTCGGCCTCTATAGTCTACAACATCATCTGCATGGCCGGTCTCGCCACTCTTATGTTGTTTGCGAATAATTCCAGGGCACGACAAAGCATCCTCGGCTCCATTTCGCAGTACTGGCCAGTGACTATGTTGGTGTTCTTCCGGGCGAGAATTCCACATGAGAGCACCTGCACCTGCAAGTTGCGGGGATATGCGTGCATGATGCGCGTCAAAGCGTCTGTGAATCCATCTTCAATGAAGAGTAAAACAGGGCACGCCTTTAGCATCTGTAGGATACTTTGCTGCACTTCCTCAATCCAAGAGAATGACCGCATTCCGTGCATGATGGCCTGATAGTTGTGGTTTGCCGACAGCGTTCCAATGCTGTCTCGGGCAAATGCCCGAGCGCGCACCACCATCTGAACTCTTGCACGCGCCATTGCGGGCCGGCCAATTGCTGTAAATTCCGCATTTACACCCGTGAAATTTGCCAACTGGCGTGGTGTTGCATCCAAGCTCAGGTTGAGTCTGTCAAATACCATGCCAAAGATTTCAGCTGGCACTTCAGCATCTGTCAAATTCATATCGTTTGCCACAATACTCGGTCGACCTTATAGACACTCCGTTCTTACAAACACTTATATACCACAAGTTGTGTATGACCACGACCCTGATTTAAATAGGATGATTTTGAAAGTCCAGCCGGGGGGGAGGGGTAGGTGCTCCACTTTCAAAATCAGCGTATTCTACACAAAGTATAAAAAAGTATATAAGCCATCGATAATCAGGTATCATCAAAACTTTTGCGTCCCATGAACACTGCACTTCTGACAGACCAGTTACAAGACAATACTCCCTCGAATGCCGTGCTGCAACAGCGAATTTTTGAAGCACAGAGAGCAGCGTTGGAAGCCAAGAATGTCCATAACTACACCCAGGCCAAATTGTCGGCTGAAGCGGCTCGTTCCGACAGCCAGACCATGTACAGTCGCTCTGTGACACTTAAGAACGTTGGTGGAAATGTTGCACGTTATGGCACTCGCGAACGACGTGATGAACACAGGCTGATGCAGCAATATGTCGAGTGCACTGATGCTCTGTATAATGCGATCAAATCACACGAACTTGGACACACCATGAAGTTCGCGGCACAGGCAGCAACGCAAGACCCCAGCGAAAACACAAACTTCCAAGAAATCGCCATCACCTGCCGAGATGTCGTGTCCAGCCAGCACGCCAACAGTCCATGGGGACAGCTGCTGGATCCCAGCATTTCATTGATGATCTCTGGGCTTGCCGTCCCCTGCGCAGATGCGCTGATGTTGGAATCGATTGCACACTACGAGCACTATCATTTGCATGCCAAACAATTCGACCATGCAGTTTTCGTCATCGCGAGTGGGTTGAGTGTATACCCGTTGCCCGGGGCATTGCCGGTGAACTATTTGCAGATACATGAAGAACAGGAAGCTAGACGAGAAGTACATGTGCACTATGCCCTGCGCATCGACGACGAACGTGGCGACGCCAAAGCCATGCATTGGATGCGTATAAAAAATATTTCGCCAGCACAGCAGCACCCATACGATCTTGCAGTACGCGAATGGCTCGTTTCGGTGTCGCATGAATTCACACCGGAACAGCTCGCTCACTTTGCAACAAAATCCACTTTGCGAGACGCCTTCGACGACAGGAGCACCACAGAAATCGCGGCAGCATTGGAGAATGTCGTGATAAATCGCGCACGCACACACTATGTGGCGGCCAAGCAGGACTTGGAACTCCGAAACATTGAGGATTGTGACAGGAATGCGAGGTTGGCCATTGAAGCATTCAACCTGTCAGTGCACTGTTGTCGTGCGCGATTCTCGTCAGGAGTGTGTTTGATGCGCGCTGTCTCGATGCACATGACAAAAATGTTATTGTCCTTGAACGACCAACTCAGGCTTGCGCAAGCACAGGAAGTACTGGCGCAATGCGCTGCAGACATGGGCGATCCCGTGCGGACCACTTTGTACACAGGGAAGGCGACTGAGCACTTGGATCATCACGATGTAATCCTGAAGCTAGTGAATCCGATGCTACTGGAGAAATATGAGAAAAGTGTCAATAATCTACCTCATGGAGCTCCTGATGTATGGATGCAGCATTGGATGCAGGAAATTGAGAGTACTGAAGGCCCCGTGTCAACAACAGTGCGCGAACGAGTCAGAAACGAAAACATTTTACAAGCAGGCAGGCGCAACATGTTGTGCATGGGGGCTGAGAATCTCCGCCGCTCGCTTTCCCACCAGATGCGCAGCGACGATATATATGACGCTACAGAGGGCATCCCGGCTGCAGTTCTGCAGTAAATGCACCTATTTTGAGAGTGCTTTTGCCATACAAAGTCAAGATGTGGGTGCAAAGATCCTTTAAGCGTCATAGTCGGCCGGCTGCAGTACGTGTCATATATTTGTCGACTTTCAAAATCAGCCTATTCACACCGCAACAGGGTGGTGTTCTGGACCAAAATAGCCGAAATAGCCCAATCCCCATAAAGTCCAGGCTTTTGTGCACTTTGCCGAGCTTTATTACCCACCAGAGCCCCACGCACGAGTGAGTGAGGTTCGAGTTATTTTTTTTCAAGCTGTTTACCATGGTTCACTTCAAAGTTCCACCAACTGTGGTGGTGGTGGTGCCGGCTGTCAAGGAGCGCGACGAACCAAAAAACGCGTTTTGAGCGCGCCCGGTCGCCGAGGAAATCATCGGATACAGGCACCGTGCTCTCGCATTTTTTTGTGCCATCAACATCAAGGGTGCTCGCTCGCCGTATGGTCAGTCGATCGAACCTGCAATTTTGACGCACATTGCGGCTCTGGCCGCGCCTTACATCATTGACGCCGACATTTTTGAGGCGAGACGCGCCGACGACTACTTTGCCGACGACTATCTCCTATTCTTCCAGGAATGCTATCGCACGAAAGGATGGTGGTGGCACGATTTATCTTGGGGTGATTCTCAGCTCGATGCAAAAAGCAGTGTCAATGCAGGAATCTTTACTGGCGGCATCGCGAGTGTGCCACACGTGGACGACGACGACAGCATTTCCACAGTATTTCGCCAGGACAATGAGGGGAACAACGAGTATTTTGTCATCGTCGTCGAGAGGCGTGGCAGTGTCCATTATTACATAGATCTCATGGTGCATGCCAGCAAGACAATGCGCGACGTGCTCCTTTTTCTCACCGCCCGTTTCCGTTTGCAGAGCGACGAAAGTACGCGCATGGTGTTGTGGGGCATGCGTGACGACGGCACCGCGGACCTGGAATGCACGGAAGGTGGTCTTTTCCTGCACAGCAAGCAC
>Ga0335398_10007324_pt1 | contig 13540 bp, 13 predicted proteins | sample BON03_FD_205742 | JGI IMG/M metagenome (GOLD analysis project Ga0335398, IMG submission 205742) | Freshwater microbial communities from Lake Bonney liftoff mats and glacier meltwater in Antarctica - BON-03 (spades assembly) (version 2) | ecosystem: Environmental > Aquatic > Freshwater > Ice >... | reverse complement strand
ATCCAGATTTCGATTCATGAGGCAAGGTTGTCTCCTGAAGCGCAAAGCGCCTACGCGCGGCTGATCGAGACCAGCAGGTTTTTCGGAGCGAGGCTGCTGACGCTCGACGAGAGCCTCACCAAGATAGCGAAGCTGCAGGGAGTATCGGTCCTGAATCTGAACGAGCTCGATCTCGCCCTGAGACCTTCAATCGCTGTTGGCGAGAGGCTGCGGGTGGCGCTTGTCAGGCCCGGGAAAGAAGAGCACCAGGCTGTCGGCTATATGCCGGACGGCACGATGATAGTGGTCAATCAGGCTTCGGGGCGGATCGGTGAATCCGTGGATGTGGTGGTTGTGACGACTCTGCAGACGGCAGGAGGCACCTTGGTTTTCGCGGAGGTTCAGAAGTCCTAACAGAGCTCGAAGATCGTAACTTCGGGGCGGACGTTGAAACGGACCTGATGCAGGAAGCCGAGGGCACGGTTGATATAAAGGTCTCGCCCGCCGGAAAGAGGGAAGTGCCCTGCGGTGTAGCGTTTGTTGATCACGGGTAGAAGCGGAGGTGGCAGGAACGGAGGCTTGCACTGGCCACCGTGCGTGTGGCCGGAGAGAATCCAGCCTTGGTAATCGCTCCAATCGCCTTGGTCGACCGTGTCTGGGTTATGGCTCAGCACTAGGGCTGGCCGGTCGGGATCGAGCGAGGCGAGCCCCTTCACGAGATCGATTTTATCTGCCCATGAGTCGTCAAGGCCGAGGATCTGGAGGCCGGCGAGATTGAGGGTTTCGTTTCTCAGGACGGGAATTCTCAGGTCGGCCAAGGCATCGATGATCTTAAGAGCCCATTGTTCTTGCGCCCAGTTGACGCCGTAGTCGTGATTTCCGAGGATCGCGGCGGTTCCTATTTTGCCTTGCGGGAGATGCGGGAAAACCTTTGCCATCTGCGCTTCGGTTTTCTCGTCGAGAGAGATAAAATCTCCGGTGTAGACCACGATATCCGGCTGGAGTTCTGAGACGCGGTCGAGGCTTTCGATGAGGTATTTTTCAGAGACCCTTCCGCCTACATGGATGTCGCTGATCTGGACGAGGGTCTTTGCTTTGAGTCCGGGTGGGAGTTTTGAAATCGGGAGTTTCCGCTCCACCAGTTCCAGCCAGAAAGGCTCGACAAGCGCGGTGTAGCCAAGCACAGCGGCACCCGATCCGTAGACCCCGAGCCTCAAGATACGTCGCCGTGTAAAAAGTTTTCGCTTCACTGCTGGATTTGCCTAACCTCCCCAGACACCGCTCACAAGCCACTATTTCCGAACCTTCGAATGACCCTTCCAGAAATCGCAGCCCGCTTCATTCTTCCCGGCCCGGTCGTCTCCCACGAGGAGATCACCACCGGACTGATTAACACCACCTACGCGGCGACTTGCCGGAGTGGACAGACTGAAACGCGATACATTCTGCAATCGATTAACTCGACGGTGTTCCCGCAGCCGGAAAAGGTCATGGAGAACATTTTCCATGTTACAGGGCACATCGGCGCGGCGGATCCTGGCACCGAGCAGCTCTGTCTGATTCCCATCCACGAAGGCCGCAGCTGGCTGACGCTTCCCGACAACACGATCTGGCGTTGCTATCCGTTCCACGAAAACACCGATACATTTGAAAAAATTACTTCGCCCGAACTGGCTTACCGCGCCGCCGCTGCCTTCGGGCACTTTCAGGCGCGCCTCGCGGACCTCGATCCGGCGTCCTTGCACGAGACGATCCCGAACTTCCACCACACGCCCAGCTACTTTGCGAAGCTTCTCGACGCGGTTGAAAAGGATCCGATCGGTCGGCTTGCAGAATCTCGCGGTGATGTGGACTTTATTTTATCGAACAAAGAACTCACCACCGTGCTGACGGATTCCAGGTTGCCGCTACGTATCACTCACAACGACACTAAAATTTCCAATATTTTGTTCCCAACCGATCCGAAGCTGACCCCGATCGTGATTGATTTGGATACCGTCATGCCGGGACTTGCGTTGTTCGACTTCGGCGATCTCGTTCGCTCCGCCGCGTCCAGCGCGGCCGAGGATGAAAAGGACTTGGAAAAGGTTTTCATCGACGAAGAACTGCGCAAGGCGCTCACCGAAGGTTATCTCTCCAAGGCAGGTGATTTCCTGACCCCGGAGGAAAAAGCACTGCTTCCAGTCGCTCCAAAAGTCATCGCCTTGGAGCTCGCCACCCGTTTCCTGACCGACCACCTGATCGGCGACAAATATTTCCGGACGAGCTATCCCGACCACAATCTGGACCGCGCGCGCAATCAGCTCGCGCTTCTTAAGTCCATGTAAAGCCGCGCTTATTGCGCTTTTGCGCGCCTGATCTGCTTATCTCCGATTCCTCCTTGCGGAAACCGCTTGCCCGAGTGGAAAGTCCCTCGTAACCCACACGTAACATCACCATGCAACTCACCAACACAGCATACGGAACCTGGAGCGGCGGCCGCTTCATGCACTTCGGCGAAACCCTCTCGGAAGAACGCTTCCTCGGCTGCATCAAAACCGCCTACGAATCCGGCATCCGCACCTTCGTTACTTCGGACGTTTACGGAAACGGCAAGGCCGACTCCCTACTCGGCAAGGCACTCGCTGGCATCGATCGCTCCAGCTACTCGCTGGTCGGAATGATAGGTCACGACTTTTACGATGGCGAACGCAAGGGCTCCCAAGGCTACCCGCGCTTCACCGATCCCGAGCTGCGCGGCCCCGATGGCTACGACGAATTCGTCCAGCGCGCCACCAAAGCCTCTCTCGAACGCTGCGGCACCGATCATTTTGATCTGCTCATGCTCCATAATCCTGACGACCACGGCTACACCTCCGAGGCCGTCTGGAAAGCCATGGCACGCTCCAAGGAAACCGGCCTCACCAAGCAGCTAGGCATGGCTCCCGGCCCGGCCAACGGCTTCACTCTCGACCTGCTTGCTTTCTTCGAGAAATTCGGAGACATCATCGATTGGACCATGCTGATTCTCAATCCGCTGGAGCCATGGCCATCGAATCTCCTGCTTCCCGCCTGTGAAAAAAAAGGCATCAAAGTGCTCACCCGCGTCGTCGATTACGGCGGAGTTTTCCACGACGATCTCGGCGGCCCCGATCATGTTTTCAAGCCCGGCGACCACCGCACCTACCGCCCGGAAGGTTGGGTCGGCCACGGCATGGAAAAGGCCAATCGCATGCGGCCCATCGCGGAGAAATACAATCTCAGCCTCATTGAGTTCGCCTGTATCTGGAATCTCAGCCAGAGCCCGGTCGAATGCGTCGTCCCCACCTTCATTCAGGAAGCTGGAGAGGGCGCCCGCCTCATTGAGGACAAGATCCGCGAGTTTGGGAAAATGCCCGACGTCCGGTTCACTCCAGAGGAAATCGAAGCCATCCGCCAGATCGGCGACAATACCGGCTGCATGAAACTCAAAGGCGCCAGCAATCGCCACGCTGTCAGCGAACGCTGCGACGAATGGCCGATGCGTCCCGAACTCCTCGAACTCGCCCAGCGCGAGGGCTTGGGGACCGAGTGGTAGCAGGACGGAACGCGGACTTTAGTCCGCACCTAAGCCATGGTTTCCTGCGGACTAAAGTCCGCGTTCCATTTTGCTTGAAATCCGCTCTGCGTTGGGCGATACCCAACCCACGTCCACACGGAACGATCCTAACGGAGGGGTGGTAGAGTGGTCGATTGCGCCAGTCTTGAAAACTGGAGAGCCGAAAGGTTCCGTGGGTTCGAATCCCACCCCCTCCGCCAATTTTCCCCTTATTTCTAAAGGGATTTATGCGTTTCGCACTTCTCAACTCGGAAAGCCCAGAATGCGGGGAAACGCGGGGAAATGTCCCGATAACGCGGTTTTTTAGGTTCCGGAAAGGTTCCGGGCTGTTTCGCTGTTACCTAGAAAATTTCTCAAAAACCATAGGTTCGCCCCGCAGGCTGTCCCGCTTCGGGCTTGAACGGTCGTTTGATAGCTTCCTTTGGGGGGTTAGTTCGTGGCCATGCGAACTTTTTTAGCAAGGCGGCTCTCGTTGCCGACATAGAGATTGCCGCCGATCTTCATGGTGAGAGTTCCGCTCGGACTCCGCTTCTCAACCAACACCGATGTATCCACGGGAATTGAAGTCTCCTTCCCTGTGGCATCCATGAGGTTGAAAGGCGCGATTACTTCGAGTGTTACGGGTAGGGCTATTCCCTCTAAAGTTATCAGATCCCGAACCTCGGGTATTGCAGGTTCCTCCGGTTGGGTGGGTGCAACGGGTTGGTCGGGTTCCTTGGGCTTAGGAATTGTGGGCTGGGAGGGAACTGCTGGTTGGGTCGGTTCCGCCTCTATTGGAGTGATCGGCGGGGTGGTTTCTGTGGTTTCTACCGGGTGGGCTTTTTTATCCCGCCCGCCGCTCAAGGCGTTCTCAACTCTTGTACACGCATAAGGAAGCCCAAAAGCAATCAGCACGATGGACAGTAAAACGACTGGGACGCTCCCATCAGCCGAACCGCATTTCTGGCACCTCCATCCGCCGATTTTCAGCGCACTGAGAATCCAGATGGGAAGCCAAAATCCGCACAAAAGCAATGTGACCAACAAATGCAGGATGTGATTCGTCCCGGGTCGGGCGTGAAGTTCATGGCTCTGGCACTTCTTACAATACTTCTGCGTCTGCTCCATGCTCATTCGATCTCCACGATTGAGGTTTCTCCTTCGGATTCAAAGCGAAATTTTCCAGCCTTAAAAGTTATCCCTATTTTTCGGCTCAACTCCCCTTTGTCGAAATAGTCCGGAATACTCCGCTCCTTCTCCCCATCCTCGCGCGCGCGGTGGCAAAGGAAACTCTCTCTTTTAGGGACTCCAGAAACTCCCGCGCTTTTTGTTCTATCTGCCCACGCAAGGACAAGGCTTACCCCCCGGTGGAGTTCGTGAAGGCTGTCTACTTACATGCCGCCCCCCCCGTCGGAGCCTTTCCCGGTGATAGCATAGGCTTTGCGGCGTCGAGATTCGCTTGTGGGGGCGATGGCTAGCGAAGCGGGCGCGGATGTATCCCGCAAGGAAGGCGAGCGTATGGAGGGCGTGGGCAATCATGGCTTTGAGTTGTCGAGGTTGAGGCCGGTCACTTCATGGATGGCATTGTTGAGGAGCGTTCTCGCCAGTGTCTCAAATTGCTTTGGAACGATCATCGCATCGGTATCGGGCAAGGTTGCGATTTCCATGCACTGTGCCTCATGGGTCGCCGCTTCGATGATCTTCGCGGTGAAATGTTGGAGCTGCTTTGAGAGGGCGCGGTGATCGTTTTGCTTGATGTCTTGAATGATCCCGACAATGCGCGGGAAGCTGGCCTTTAGCCTCTGGTATGGTGGTAAGTGGATTGCCTTCGAGGTCGCCATGTTGAGAGACGAGAGGAGCGTTTTCTTAAACTTCTTTCGATCTGCCGCGCCTCCAAGCTCTTCGTAAATATCGCCGCTTTCGAGGGTCGCCTTGTATCGTGCAAGCTCGCCTTCGAGGTCTGCTGCGTTCCTGCCGTTATCTCCCATCCATTTGATTCGATCTCTGGCAACGCATAGCAGACAAACAAGGTGCGCCGCTTTCATGTCCACGATGACGGAGGGCTTGCCGTCGAGTAGAAGGTGCGGCTTCAATTCACGCGGGCAATTTTTTACGAAGTGATGGATGGTGCCGCTTGGGTCGATCTTGATCTTGCGGAGGGACGGCTCATTCAATGGCTTCAAGAATTTACCGATACCCTGTGCCTTCTCGCCGCCGGTCAACATCATCAGGGCAAGCTCATTTCCTGCGGATGATATGCCGATGGTCGAGAGGGTCGCCGCTATGCCTTCCCTTGTCCGGTGGCGACGGTTGAGGCGCGTTTCCTGCCGCTGTGCCGCTGTCGCCATCTTCTCGACTTGCTGGCGCGTGATGCTGGTCTGAATCGGCCGAGGTTTGCCGTAAGCGGGATTCAAGCGATAGCGAGCCGATGCTTTCCTGTGGGGGGTCGCGATGGCTTTCTGTGTGATCTCGATCAAGCCCAGGTGGACAAGGAGGGCGAGAGGCTGGCGGATGGTCGCTGGATTCTTCGCCCGCTTGAATGTGGAAACGTATTGTCGGGAAAGTTCCGATGACATCGAGACCGCTCCGCCTTTTCTGGCGAAGTAGTCGAGGATGAGGAGAACGCCGGCGATTCTCTTTTTCGATGTCCACTCGGTTTGTTTTTTCGAGGCAATCAAGTCTTTGATCTCATTCTCTCCCATTACCCCGAGAATCCTCTGTGGTAAGTAATATGAGGGGGCTTTCCTCTCTGACATTGAAGGGGCTTTTTCGGCTTCCATTGAAGGGGCTTTTTCTGGAAACGTGCCATTGAAGGGGCTTTTTTGTGGGCGTCTAATCTTCATGATTCACCCCTTCCGCTGTGTGTGTGGCGATGAACTCCGCAAGCTCCGCTTCGCTGTGGAAGCCATGCGGGGAGTGATGAGGAAGGGAACGCTCGGGGCGATCTTCCTGCGGATGAGACTTGATGAAAGCCTCGGGGGTGGTAGTCTCTTCCTGTCGCTGTCCAATTCGACTTTTAGAGATACGCACCCTTTTTGCGAGGGGTGCGTTTTTCATTACTTCGAGGCTTTCCAGCCGATGGCTTTGAGTTTGCAGCGTTCGACGTATGCCTTGAGGTCTGCCGGATCAAAGCGAACGGCCTTCCCGATTTTCACGGATGCGATTTCACGGGCTGCGACCCGTTCTTGAAGCGTTCGCTTGCCGATACCGAGGGCGGCGGCGGCCTGTGATGTGGTGAGAAGGTGGAAGCCTTCGATGGTATGTTTGTGCGGTGCTTGGCGTGGTATGGTTTCCATATGCCGCAACAATGCGGCAACGTGCGGCTTGAATCGAATCAGCTCTGGTAGCAAAAAGAAATGCTACCTGCTACCACTCACGCTGCTGCTCAATCTGGCAATCAACCTCTTTCCACCAGTTAGTCAGGCCACGCTTGCTCTTGGGGATTGTCTCGAAAATTTCGGGTTGGCCGTTCTCCAAGTGGGCGAGAATTTCCTTTTTAGTTGGCGGCTGTTCAAAACCATAATCGGCATAATTGGTGAAGATACATGCGGCACCAAAAGAAGCGGCATGTCTGAACTGGGATTTGATGGAAGTGGCATCCATAAGCTTTGCCGCTTCAGCTACAAGTTCCCACTCCCCATTCTCGCACGCCTCTTTTAGCGGTTTGATTGATTCCGGATATTTCTCGTGTAGCCCTGTGCTTATGTAGCTGAACATCAAGGCTAGTTCGCTTATTTTTTCAGGTCTGTTCATGCTACCACTCGCGTTTCTGTTTCGCATACCCACCTACCTCTTTCCACCAGTCCGTCATTCCTCTCTTGCTGATTGGTAAAGTGGCGTAGAGATGGGGGTGCTTGACTCGGAGAATTTCAACTATGTCCGTTTTGGTTAATTCATCCGACCAGTCCATATTGCTCATGTTGAACGCTAAAATCTTCGCGTCCTCTTTGAGTTTTGATGGCGAGTCGGTGGGCTCGGCATCATTAACCATGTAGGTTACTGCTTGGGACAACATATCAAGCCGTCCGTTCTCCATAGCGTGAATTATTGGATGAATCCTGAGCTTCAAATAGCGGTCTTTGTCGTCGTCAAGTGTGGCAAAAAATTCAACCAAGAATAAAAGGCTATCGACGATTGCTGCTATCTTCAGTCTGTCGTTTGGTTTCTTCATTTTCATGCGCTTGCCCTCCCTTGTTTGATGTGGGTAACGTTCTCAGCCTCAGCCTCGGGACGGATGGCGAAAAACTTCTCTGCCGCTTCGGAGGTGACGAGCTTGCGATAGTGTTTTTTGATGGTTCCCACCGAGTTCCCACATTCATCAGCAACGCGGGCAACGTCCCTTGTCTCTGCCGTGCGGTAGGAGATGAACGTATGCCTCGCCCCGTTCTTGATCGGCTCGACTTCAGCCAATGCGTAAAGCTCCTGCATCTGGTCAACATGGGTGCGGGCGCATTGCGTCCATGCCTTACCTGACCTGCGGGGCTGCGCGGCCATCCATGCGGAGCAAGTCTCTGTGAAGGGTGCCATCCTCGCGCCTGTCTTGCGCCCCATGCCTGTGCGGAACTCGCCGGCGTTTTTGGGAAGCTTCGAAAGATCGGTTTCAAGTGCTTCGGAGACCCGCAAGCCTGCGAACATCCCGAGGGCAAGAACCGGCACAAGCTCGGGCTTATGGTCGAGAGCGGTCTGCATAAGCTTCTCAGCGTCCTCGGGCATGTATGCTTCGGGTTCGCCTGCTTCGACTTTCTCGGGTTCGAGATCGGCAAGGGGATTGCGGTCTGCCCATCCTCTGGCGGGGGCGATTGCGTAGCTGTAGAACGCACTCAGGGCGGCGCGGTGATGATTGCGGGCGAGTGATCCAAGCAAAGGAGCCTCGGGGAGTTTGGAAGGGTTCTTGCGGCTGCGGAGGGTCACAAGCCACTGGTCGATTTCTGCCGTGGTGATCTCACGCACGGGGCGGGTGCCGAAAGTCTGTGCGAAGCGTTTGAGTTGCTGGCGAAGGTTCGCTTGCTGGCGGGTGCCGACGCGGCTTGCCTTGTAGGCGACAAACTCCGCGACCCCTTCGGCAACGGTCACGGCCTTCTCTGTCTCTGCTTTGAAGCGATCACGCACCGAGGCGACCGCATCAGCCACAAGCTCTTCAAACTTCGGGACGGTTGCGCCAAGGTCGCCAAGCTCGGCCGCTGCATCCCGGTAGAAGTCAAAAGCCCTCCGCGCCTCGGGGGGCAACTCGCCAAACCGGATTCCATGATTGTTGAGATCCCGCTCGGTATCCTCTGCGAATTTCCAGGCTGCATCCTCCTTGCCAAAGTTCCGCCTCGCTCTTGTGCGCCTGCCGTCGCGTTCCACTGTGTAATAGACCCGCCAAGGAGAGCTTGGGTGGGTGGTTTCACTGACCTTGCAGTGGGTGAGTTCCGGTCTTTTCTTTGCTCTGGCCATGCGCGGGATAATGCGGGGTGGTGCATAATAACGCAAGGAAATAGGTTCCGAAAAGGTTCCAGAACGGTAGAATAAGGGATTGAGGCGCGTTCCTTCGGTCTTGAAAACTGGAGAGCCCGTAAGGGTTCCGTGGGTTCGAATCCCACCCCCTCCGCCAACTCCCCAGCCCGGTATTTCCGGGTTGGGGAGTTGGCGTTTCTTGGGTTGGGATGAGAACCCCTGCGAAGCACCGGGTTCGAGTGCCCGGGTTTCGCTTGTAGCGAACTTTTATTTCAACCGCAAAGCGCATCCCGCAGAGACGGAGGCAATCCCACCCCCTCCGCCATTTTCCATATATTAAATGGATTACATAGGATTCTTAGTTAGTTCTCAAAATATCTCATGTGCACCAAAATGTGCAAATAACGCATTTTGGTGATTGGGACGTTTTAATGGGTTTAGGCCTTCGTCCGGTAGGCCTTCTCCTTATGATTAGGCGATGCTGGGAAGCGGTGTTCTAAGAGCCCTTGTTGCTGCATCGGTGTGAGAAAGCGTGCCCTGAGACCGTTCGAGTCCCGACCCAAGAGCAAGCCTACTTGTTCGGAAGTCAGGAAGTGATTCGAGCACAGTTCGAGGATAGTGGATTTCATCGTATCTTTGTCGATTTTACCTGAATTCCGGACTTTCCCTGCGATGTCATTGAGAGCCTCCCATTCCTTGTTTCCTGCCTCCAAATGTAACGGCACGCTGTCCAAATGTGAGGAGATCGGCGGCAAATGTGAGGAGTGTTCATCCGGTCTCGTTACAATCGCCTGTGCGAAAAGATCGGCTTCGAGTTCCGCCCTGTCCGGAAGAAAAGAACCCGCCAAACGTTAGGTTCTGGCTCGGCCGGCTCCATCAGGCTCTCGCGTTTGTGGCGGATACTGATCTAGCTCCGCTTGGAAACGGATGGGGGAGAACGACAGGTTGGTTTCGGCTAATGATGTTAGCCTTCGATTGCAAATGAACGCTCCGGAAATTGAACTAACTGTGGCGGAGGGTTGCCCTCCACACCGGCGAAACGTTGGTAAAGCCTCTCCCAAAAGGAATCGTCCAGTAAGGTAACCTGAGTGTATTCCTGAGGGTCTTCATCTGTTTCCCAGTTGTAGTCGAGGCCTCCGATGTCAGTCAGGATGTAGCGGGCGTGCATCCTGCCTCCGGTTTCGAGTGTGTGCCAGTAAACCACTTTGAGTTTCCATCCGCTTGGAAGGTGGCTTTCGGCCCATCGCTCCCAATTTCGTTTTTGGGTCTCTGGGCGGTATTCATTGGGAAGGTTGGTATGAACCTCTAGTCTCTTTGGCACTGAGCCATCGCGCTCAAGGCGGGTGAGGAATGAGCCGAGGACTTCCCCAAATTTTGCGACGGATGGACTGAAATATAGATCAATCAGATAAATTTCCTTGGCTCTGCGGAAACCTGCCCAGCCAACATCGATAAGGTTTGCGGCTATCCTTTGAACCTCGCACTGGCGGGTTCGGGAAAACGGCGATTCGGTTCGCAAAAATTCGCCAGCCCGAAGTTCACGCTCCGACGAAGGTGATCCGGCATGGATGATCACGTCGAACGGTTCAGCCTGGTCGCGAGCCGTATCGATCCAAGATCCATCCGAGGAATAGTCACGCTTCGAAGCAACAAGTCCACGCCTTAGCGACCCATGTTGGAACTGTTCAATAATCTTCTGGGTTTGGATTGGTGAGTTTTTCCCTTCGCTTTCTAGGCGTGTGACTGCCTGTAGAACCTCTCTCCTCCATTTCGATGGGAACTGGCAAAGGAGCCGTCCCTGACCTATTCCAAAGTCCCCCGTGGAGACTTTGGAAGTGTCTCCACTCCGCCATGACTTCCGGTTCCACTGCACATTCAGCGATCATAATCAGTAGAGTTCTTTGGCTCGTTCGGTGAAAAATCCGGAAGGCCAAGGGCGGGAGAAGTCGCCATCCGGGGTTATGGGTAGTTCGATGATTTGCGCGCCTTCGTCTCCCGGCTGCACGTAAATAACGGCAATATCCTCGGGACGGATACCATCTGGGCAGGCGGCTTTGAGAGCTTCAGTCCACTCCGAGAAGTCTCCCTCCGTCGATTCCCTGACACGTTTGAGCAGCCGTAATATCAAATGCTCGCTGTGTGTCTCCAGCAGGAAGGTATTCTTGTTCTCTCCGAGCGCAGACTCGATGAAGACATCTGCCAGCTCCGCCTGTAGAGCGGGGTGGATGTGGATCTCGGGTTGCTCGACTGCCACGATGGATTCCTGCTCGCCGAATGCAGTCATGAGGACGGGGAGAACTTGGCTGATTCCGACTCCTACGTCTTGGAGTGATACTTTGATGTTGGCGGGCAGCTCCGAGAGGCTGATCTCCTTTCGGTTCTCCATGCCATCAGGGACGATGCGGTCGTTGAATTCCTTGGCTTCCTTTTGGGAGTCCCAATTCTCGGAAAGAAAAGTGCGGAGGTCCGGGTTGTTTTCCTGGTAGTGCTCCCAGATTTCTTCGGGAAAATCATTCCCGTCGTCAGAGTAGTAATCCTCTACCGCCAGCTTTGCCCGCTCTCGTTTTTCCCTTGGTTTGAGGAGTAGGTAGGATCTTTCGTATTCGGTATTTCGATCCTCCCCGGCGGCATCCTCCGAGTTGGCAATAAACTCCTGGATCAGCTTCTCGTGGAGCTCGGGATGAGCTTCGACGTACTTGTATTTGTCCAGTTTCTCGAAGGACTGCCACATCGCGTTCATGATGTTGTCCATCTCGGTGCCGAAGCCTTCTTTTTGGAAAAGGCGCATCATGGAATCGTCCAGAGCGGTGGGAACCCTACCCTTCACTTCGTCGGCAGGGACGTATTCCCGCACGTTCAGCTCGTAGCGGGTCTTCATGAATTTCGCTCCGAGCCAATCGTTGATCCGTTTTCTGAGTGCTGGTTCGTTGGCGATCTTGCGCCAGAGTGGATCCGGGTGCTGGTTGAGATCAAATACCCGTGGGGGAAGGTCACGGAGTGGCGGGACGTGATTGATGGATGAAAGAGCGGAGCGGGTGTAGCCACGGAAAGCGCGGAATAATGCCTCGAATGCCTTGGGAAGGGTGTTTTCGTGGAACTCGCTGAGATTCTCCGCCCAGGTATCTGTGAAGCTCGCCAATCGTTGGAAGGTGGAATCTTCGGGAAGTTCTTCGAGGTTTGGCAGGGTTTTAAGGGTGATTGTCCTACCCAACATGTCATCTGCCTCCAGCTCGAAGGCTCCTTTGGTGATGAGGAAATTGTGATACTCGATGAAATCCTCCATCGTGGCCTCATCGAGGTCGTCAGCGTAAGCTTCAAGATCCGAGAAGCCTGCTTCAATGTTATCGGTGGCCTCCTCATCCTCATAAAACGGACTTCCGACAGACCATGCTACACCCATGCTTTCGATCATCGGGTGCAACGCCGGGTGGGAGAAATCGAGGATTTGGATTTTGAAAGGGCCGTCGTCGTTGCGGCTGGCGCGGAGGAGTTCCGCGCCATCGAGTTCTAGGGAAAGGGTTTTCGCGGCTAGCGGCCCACCATGCCAGAGAGGGCCGAGCGTGAGGCTCATGGTGATACTTTCTTTGATCGCCCAGAGCTTGCGTTGGGCTTCTGGCAGGATGTCCGGCTTGTAGGTGAGACCCATAACGATGTGGCCGACTCCTCCCTTGCGGTGGAGCGTCTGGCGGAAGCCGCCTAGATCGACCTTGCCTTTTCCTGCCCTTGGGAAAATGACATCGGGATCGCCATTTTCCATGACGTCGTCCAGATACATGAGGGACTGGAGCAGGGAGGACTTCCCGGAGCTGTTGGGGCCGAAGATTAGGGTGATGGGGCGTAGGGGGAACTCTGCGGGCTTGCTGCCGAAGGATTTGAAGTTCGCGATGGAGATGGAGGTGGGGATCATGACGAGAAAGGAACCGCGATTTGGAAATCTCGACGGCATTGGTTGATTTTCCGGGGGTAGAGGGCTGGGCTTTCTGGCTGGGCTTGTCGCGATTTCTAAATCGCGGTTCCTTTCGCTTGGAGCTCCATTTCCTGGAGCAGTTCGGCGGCGTGAGACTCGCGCCACTTGGCGGCGAGGCTGCCGTCGAAGGCGCGGTGGAGAAGAGTTTGGAAAAGGGTTTCGAGAGTGGGTGCGGAGATTGACTGATTGCGTGTGATTCTTTCGATTTCGTTCACTCGTTCAGCGAACTCCATGCGGAGTTCTTTGGGTGGAGAGGGAATCTCCAATGCTTGGAAAGTGGATTTATTGATGATCGGCAGAGTTGTCGATGAGCCGCTTGAGATGATGAGTTGTTTGATCTGTCGGAGAGCTCCGATGCCGTAGGCGTCGAAAGTCTCATCGTACCATTCGACCGCATTGATTTGCTGATTGAATGCGGACAACTTGGACGCCTTTCCCATTTTTCCTATTGTAGCTCCAATGCAACAAACAAGGACCGAACCTTCCCTCACAGTTCGAGACTTGGATGCTCCTTCATCGGTGACGCTTCGTGCGTGCTCAATCCAAGTTTCTTTCAAATCCGCTGGGGTAACGAAAGGGATTGGGCCATCAAACATGCCTTC
>Ga0335398_10007313_pt1 | contig 13558 bp, 9 predicted proteins | sample BON03_FD_205742 | JGI IMG/M metagenome (GOLD analysis project Ga0335398, IMG submission 205742) | Freshwater microbial communities from Lake Bonney liftoff mats and glacier meltwater in Antarctica - BON-03 (spades assembly) (version 2) | ecosystem: Environmental > Aquatic > Freshwater > Ice >... | reverse complement strand
CGACCGCGCGCTCGGTGCTCAGGTGAGCATGGGCAGGGGGCGACAGCGCACCGATCACGCAGTGGCGGCGCCTCGGCTGGGGGCCTCTGCGGCTGCCCAGGCTGGCCACAATGAGCCCTGTGGGCTCGTTGTTGTTTGCCATTTCTCTACGATCGAGCTATAATGGTAGATGAGTAACCGTCAAATTTCAACCGCAGCTTTGACAGGCAGGGCCAGCTGCCGCGAACCTCAGCGGTACGCGAACCCCACAGCAGCACGACCATGTCGGACGGCGAGCCCATCCGCTGCGTGGTGCGCATGGCGCGCACGGAGGCCGGCTACAACGACTCGGTGGATGGCTCGGTCTTCATCGCGGGGAACGCGCTGGAGCTGGTCCCGCCCGACAGGGCCGAGGGTGCGTTCTCCGCCCGCACGCACTCGGGAGCGCTGCGTTTGCTCCGCCTCGCTCCCCGGCCGGGCTGACCCGCGCCCGCCGCCGCAGGCACGCGCCACGCGTTTTCGCGCATCTTTGACGCACACGCCTCGGACCACGAGCTCTGGGAGGCGGAGGCGAAGCCGTTGATCGCATCGCTGGTCGCGGGCGAGAACGTGTCCATCGTGCTTGCCGGCCACATGCGCTCGGGGCGCGACTCGGTCTTCAGCGCCATGGCCGCGCTCTCGATCGAGGAGCTCTTCGAGACGATGGGCCAGCGGCAGACGAAGCTGATTGCTGGCGCGGCCGACCCGTCCGGCGCGGGGGAGGGGATCGACTTCACCGTCTCCGCGCGCTACGTGTCGGTCACGCCAGGCGACCCGGCGTCCATGACCGACCTGATCGCCGCGGGCTCCTCGAGCGTGCACATAGTGGTTGACCCGTCGGCGGGCGGGGGCCTGCAGCTCAAGGGCGCCGAGCCGCGCGTCGTCGGCAGCCAGTCCGAGCTGGCCGAGGTGCTCAAGACGGCGCGCGCGCGGCTGCGCGGCAACCGGCCGCCGGCGCCCTCGTCGGCCCTCGTAGTCGAGCTGCGGCAGGGACGCAGGCAGCGTGCGCGCGGCAAGCAGCCCGGGGCGGCGGATAGCGGCGCGCCGTCCGACCTCATCTCTACGCTCACCGTCTTCGACATCGAGGTTGGCGCGCTGGGCGACCCGCTGAGCAACGGTCTGCGCCAGCTGCTCTCGGGCCCAAACTCGGCGGTCGCCAACTACGCCGGCCCCGCGCTCCTCCTCCGCGACTCGGTCGGCGGCAACACGCGCACCGCGCTCATCGGCACCGTGCGGCCGGCCGACCACCCCGAGTCGGAGGCGACGCTCCAGCTGGTGGCTGGCGGCGCCGCATTCACAAACTACCCGCTCGTGAACGACCGGCGCACGCGCGGCCTGCTCGCGCACCACCGCTGGGTCTCTGCGCAGCTGCAGGAGCAGCTCTCTGTGGCGGAGGGCAAGCTGCAGTACGGCGTCGACCAGCTGCAGGCGGACCGTCGCGCGCTGCCCAACCAGCTGCGCGGCGCGGCGGAGCGGCTCCAGGCGCTCGTCGACCAGATGCAGCGCGACGCAGCCGGCAAGGCGGGCGAGCGCGAGCGGCTGATGGCGGAGCTGCTCGAGGTGCGCGCGAGCTTCAACGGCGCGAGCGGCGAGCTGGTGGCGCTCAAGGAGGAGCTCATCGGCGAGAAGCGCCAGAAGGTTGCGCTCTCCCGCGAGCTGGTCGAGGTGCAGCTCGCGGCCAACGAGGAGGCGGCCGCGCGCGCCGAGCGCAACTTCGGCCTCGAGAACGAGGCGGTCGCCGCCTCGGACGTGATGCGCCAGATGCAGGCGCGCAGCCTCGAGGCGGAGGCGGAGCTAGACGAGAAGCGCGACGCGCTGGCGACGGCGCTCTCGTCGGGCGGCAGCAGCGCGCTCGAGGCGGCCGAGCTGCGCGCGCAGCTGCGCTCGATCCGCGCCGAGGCGCTCGAGGCGTGCGAGCGCGAAGACGAGCTGACGCTCGAGCTGCTCAACCTGACCAACGCCAAGGGCGCGGTGCAGGCGCTGGCCGACGAGGCGTCGGCGCGGCTGGGCGCGGCCGAGAAGGAGGCCGAGGCGCAGCGCGCGCGCGCCGAGGATGGGTCCGCTGCGGCGCAGGCGGCGCGCGACGAGGCGCTCGCGCTCGCGGCGCAGGTGGCCGAGCTCAAGGTGAGCATGGAGCGCCAGGCGTTGGCGCTGCAGCAGGACCGACTCGCGCTGCAGCGGACGGCGGTCGAGGCGGCCGAGACGCAGCTCTCGCGCGTGCAAGACGCCGAGGCGCGCGCGCTGGCGACGGGCCGCGCGCGCGCTGAGGCGGAGCGCTCGCGCGACGACACGGCGCACCAGTCGAGCTCGGCGATGGGCGAGATGGGCGAGGTGGAGGCCTCGTTGCGGCTCCAGCTGGCCGAGCACGCGTTGCAGGTTAGGTTTAAGATTAACCCGCGTGCTTTCGGGTTAACCCGATATACACATACATAAGCAAACATAAGTAGTATATCTGTGTGTATACAGATACAGATACACACATATATAAGTATAGCGGCTGGCACGTAACGCGGCCATAGGGTCGCGGCGTCGACCCCCCGGGTTAACCCTAACCCTTAACCCGCGCTGCAGGTGGAGGCGCTGCAGCGGCACGTCGAGCTGCTTGGCCGCATCAAGGCGGCCGGCAGCCTGAGCGAGGAGGAGCGCGTAGAGGCTAGCGAGGGCGTGCGCAAGCTCAAGAGCAAGGATCTCAAGGCTGCGCTGGCAGAGCGCGGGCTGGCCGACAAGGGGAAGAAGGAAGCGCTGTTTCTTGCGCTCGAGGAGGCGGTGCTTGCCGAGCTCGAGGCGGCCGCCAAGACGCGCGCCGAGGAGGCTCGTTGCTCCCATCCCCTTGCTGCCGCGGCCCTCGCCACCGTATCCCCCTCCGGTATTGGCGCCGCCACCCATGTTACCCTCCCCCACTATGGCCGCCACCCCCCCTCAGGCGGAGGTGGAGGCGGCGGCGCGCGGCGCGGACCAGAAGCAGGTGCTGACCGACGAGCTGCTCGACTACGAGAAGCAGCTCAACGCCACGCTCGAGGTGAACCGCGGGCTGGTGGAGGTCTACTGGCGGATGCGCGCCGTGGTGGGAGAGGAGCTCCTTCCCTCGCACGCCGAGTTACTGGGCGAGGCTGCGGTCGAGCCGGAGACGGGCCGGCGCGCGGTCATGACGGAGCTCGAGAAGGGGCTCGCCAAGGAGAAGGTGGCGCTGGCCAAGGCGCTCGCGGCGGCGCAGGCGCAGCTGGACGAGGGCGCCGCGCAGTCGGCCAAGCAGCTGGTGGAGGCGCAGGGCAACCTGGCCAGCCAGAAGAACAGCATGCTCGAGGCGGCAAAGGGAGCGGAGGAGCACGGAAACGCGACGCAGGCGGCGCTCGCGCGGGCAGAGGCGGCGGAGGCGCGATGCGAGGTTGCGGAGGCGAAGCTTGCGGAGGAGGAGGTTGCGGCGGCGTCGCGGCTGCGCGCGATGGACGAGGAGTCGATGAGCGTAGAGGAGCGGCGGAGGCACGACAAGGCGATGCTGACCGAGCTGGTCGACGGAAAGAAGACGGACGAGCTCGAGGTGGCGGCGCTGCGCAAGGCGCTCACGGCGCTCGAGCGGGACAAGGCGGAGCTGGGCGCGAGGCTGCAGGAGAGCGAGACGCTGGCGGCGCCGCCCTTTGCGGGCCAGCCGGGCGAGTACGAGGCTGCGCTCGCCAACCGAAACGCCCAGCTGCGAGAGCTCAAGTGGAAGGTGGCCGAGCACACGCAGTCCGAGGCGGCGCTCGAGCGCGAGCGGACAGAGATGAAGCGGCGCGCCTACGCGGCCGAGGACCAGCTCGAGGAGCTGCAGCGCTACCTCTCGACCAACATCGCCAGGTACCAAAAGGAGATTCTGAGGCTGCGGGAGATGCTCAAGGCCAAGGGGGTCTCGGCCGCGGGCGCGCCGCTGCAGCGCGGCGGCGGGGGGGACGCGGGCGCCGTGCGCGGCGAGCCGGGCGCACTGCGCGGCGAGGCGGGGTTGCTGCCGAGAGATGGCCGGCTCCTGCACAGCAAAGGCCTGCTGCCGCCGGCTGGGGGCGGGGCGTTTTTGAGAGAGTAATAGTCGTCGGTTGGTCGTACGTCATATATAGTATATACGTATACGTTTCCCTTTTGTGGTATATACATCTAGAATGTAGATAGATATATAGATAGATAGATTTTAAGAGATTAACATGTAATATGGGAGAGATTGTCAGAGTGAGAGATGAATATATATATATATATTATTATAGGCTTCTATAGGAAATCCTCGGGCCTCGGGTTTCTTATTTAAGATATCGGGGTTTTTAACATTTAACCCTCTCCCCGAACTCTGCCTCTGCGGTTTTCCACAACGCAGAAAACCTAACACAAAATAAATATAACAATATCAATATAATAATTATCTTTTTTTATTAGATATAGATATAGGATAGGAATTTATATAATTAGGAAAAGGAGCAAAAAATAATAAATAGCTAAAGCATACATTAACATTAAAGCAGAAGCAGAAGCAGGCCGTCGCGCGTCGCAGCAGTCGCCAGGCGCCGACGGACCCCGCGGAGGCCCGCGAATGAGCCCGTCTGGCGGCGACTTTCAAATCTATATTCGAATATATATATCTAATATCTAACACCTAACACGACCATGGGAGAACGGAGCAGAGAGGCAGCAGCGGCGCGTGTCCAATCTCTGTTGTCCCTGGACTGGTCGCGTGCCTGAGGGCGCTCGCTCGCCGCCCAAAGCTTAGTGAGTGGGATCACGGACGTGACGGCAAGCGGCCTCCTTCCCACGTCCAGGCCCCGCACCACTCATCGTGCTGCAATGTCGGCCCGACCTGCCAGCCTAGCGTCAGCCGCGGCCGAGCCAGCCTCCGATCCTCCTCCCGGCGCCCGCGGCGGCTCCGAGCCCCGAGTCGGCCAGCTTCCTCGCGAGGCCCCCGGGTGACGTCTCTTCTCCGGCGCGCAGATCGGAGCTGGCGATGGCCGTCGCTCCGGCGTAGCGCTCCAGCCACACTTCGCGATCGAGCACGGCCTCCTCAGCAGTCGGGACGGAGAGTGGCTCGGGAGCAAAGTCGGCGGACGAGAGCGCGCTGGCGCCAGCATACTTGCTGCGCGCCACGTAGTCGCTCGCGTCGCCGTCGCGCGCAGGCCCGAAGTCCATTCCTCCCCACGTCTGGGGCGGCGTCGGCGTCTCCGGCCTGGGTGGCTCGGCCCTGGGTGCTGGTGCGGGCGCGGCAGCGGCGGCGTGGAGCGCTGGCGCGTCGTAGGCGAAGAGCGAGGAGCGCGCCCTCGGCTCGTCCCACGGGTCCGCCGGCGCGGGCGGTGGCGCGGCGGCCAGCGGCGGAGGCTCGTCGTCCAGCGCGCCGCCCCACCCCCAGTCGGCGCCGCCGGACTTTGCCCTGCCAGCCGTGCCGTTTGCGCGCGCGGGCGAGTCGTCGGCATCGAAGCCAAAGTCGTCGAACCCGAGGGGCGCCGCCGGCTGGACGCGGGCGCCGAGCCGTTTGGCCGTTGCCTTGGGCTTGGCGGGGGCGCTCGCGCCAAACGGGCTCACGGCCGCACCGCCGCCGAGTGGGTTGAAGACGGGCGCTGCCGCCACCGGCTCCACGGCCGCCAGCGGGGCTGCGACGGCGGGCACCGCCGGCGGGGCCTTCGGCGCCGGGGGCGCTGTCGGGCCTCGGCCGCCAAGAAAGAGTGAGCTGCTTACGGCGGGTGCGGGCGCAGGCTTGCTCGAGGACGCCTCCCAGTCGTCCCACGCGCTGCTCAGCGCCGACGCCGACGCGCTGCCCGGGGCTCGCTGCGCCGCCACGGGCAGCGGAGCCATCGGGCGGTACGGCTGCTTGGGCGGCACCGGCCTGGGGGGCGCAGCTGGCGCCAGCGCAGCGGCCGATAGAGGAACCCTCTCCGCAGCCGACGCGGTGGCTTCGGTCGGCGGCGGCAGCGCGGCGGGAGCGGCAGGTGCAGCCACCCGCTTGGCGCCAAGGCCAGTCGTCTTCCTCGCCGCCGGCCGCGCGGCCGAGCCAGTGGCGACGCCGAACATGAGCGAAGGGGCCGCCGCGGAGGGGGGCGCAGGCGCCGCGGCCGCGGCCGCCAGGCCGCTGCCGGCCAGTTGCGTGCCGGCGGCCGGCGTCTTGGCCACGACGGGCACGGTCGGGTAGGCAAAGGGCTTGTCCGGGGTGGCCGAGTTAGCCCGAGGCGCCGGCTGCGAGATACCGTTCAGGTAGGCGGCAAAGGGGTCCGAGGCGTCGGCTGCCGCGGGCTTGGCGGCGGCGCTCCCGCCGCCGATCTGAAGCACCGAGAGGCCGCGGGCGCACGCGTCCGCTACATCCTTCTCCAGCTGCCGCTTGTACTGCTGCGCCGTGTTGGAGGAGTACTTCGACTCGATCTTCTCGAAGGGATCGAGGCCGCACCGCTTCCAGTGCTCGCGCGCGCGCGCGTTGCCACCGAGAGCGGCGCGGTAGATCTGGCGGTACGTCCACTTGTCCATCATGATCGAGCGGCAGAAGGAGACGTGCACGCCGAGCCGGCGGTGCATGCCCGAGCAGTCCAGGCACATGAGCGTGCCAAAGGTGACCGACGCCCAGGTGGGGTTCTTGCCAGGACAGTCGAAGCACGTCTGCAAGCGGGGCGGAAGGTGGGCTTGGTCAGGCCTGCTGGCCACACAGGTCTTCCCGCGACGTGCACAAGCAGCGCGGTGCGTCGGGGTGTCTGCTGGGCTATGAGAGGGGGGAAGGCGGCAGACCCGTTCGCTGGCCCGCCGCTTCATGTCGTTGAAGATCTCGTCGCGGACGGCCTGCGGCACCTCGGCATCGGGGTCAGGCCGGCCGCGGCCCGAGGCAATCATCGCAGCGACCTCACTCATCAGACCGCGCGCCAGCGGCGGGCGCTAGACAATGGCCGTGTGAATGAAACTGCAACATTTCCTGTGAATACGCGAAAACGCAAACCGCTATCAGCTGTCTAGGCAGCATGAAGGCCACAGCGGCGCAACGCGTGCCGGCCGGCCCGGTGGACCCACCGCTGAGCGTGCTGCTCTTCTACCACGTCACGCCGCTCGTCGTGGCGCCGGAGCTGGCCTGGCAAACCGCGCAGTGCGCCGCGCTCGGCCTGACCGGACGACTGCGCGTGGCCGCGGGTGGGCTCAACGGGACGCTCTCGGGGGCCACCGAGGCGCTCCGTGCCTACGCGCACGCCGTGGAGGAGCGGCACGTGCTTTTCCACATGGCCGTGCGGGTCGGCGCCGCCGCCTCGGCCTCGGGCGGCGCGCCTGAGGCCCAGGGCCGCCGCGATCGGATCGACTGGAAGCTGGACGCCATCCTCGACGCGTCGCAGCTCTTCGCTTCGCTCCGCGTGCGCCCCGTCGCCGAGCTCGTCACTCTCGGGGTGCCGGCGGCCTTGGCTCCGCTCGACGACGCCGGCGCGCACATCTCTCCGCGCGAGTTCCATCGGCTGTGCCTCGGCGCCGCGGCGGCGGACCCGCGCGCCGCGCCCGTCCTGCTCGACGTGCGCAACGCCTACGAATGGCGGATCGGCCGGTTTGCTCCTCCCGAGGGCGTGCGGACGCTACTTCCGCCGCTGCGCCACTTCTCGGAGCTTCCAGCGTGGCTCGCGCCGCGCATGGAGCTCTTCAAGGGGCGCGACGTCCTCCTCTACTGCACCGGCGGCGTGCGCTGCGAGGCGGCCTCGGCGCTGCTCAAGGGCATGCTGCGCCAGGCGTGCGACGACGACGACGAGGCGGGCGAGGATCCCCGTGTTGGCGGAGTGGGTGGCGCTGCGGAGGAGACTCCTCCCGGGGTTAGGGATGCTAACCTAACCCAGGGGTGCGAGGCGCCCGCGCCCGACTGCTCTGCACGCGCGGCGGCAGCGGGCCGAGCGGCGGGCGGCGGCCGCGTGCTGCAGCTGGAGGGCGGCATCGTCCGCTACCTGGAGGCCTTCCCCGACTCGTCGCTCTTCAGCGGCCGGAACCTCGTCTTCGACGGGCGAAACGTCGAGCTCTCTTCTGCGGAGCCCATCGGCGAGTGCGTGGGCTGTGCCGCGGCGGTGGGCGACTATGACGCGGGGGTGCGCTGCTGCCGCTGCCGCGCGCTGCTCCTCGTATGCGGAGCGTGCGCGGCCCAACAGCACCAATGCGAACGCTGCAGCGCGCTGGCGTCTGCCCAAAGGGGAGAGGCGTCCCCGCAGGGCCCTTTCCCGCCGCTGCGCATCCTCTGCCTGCACGGGTTTCGTCAGACGGCGGACGGTTTGCGCGGGAGACTCGGCCACTTGGCGCGGAAGCTGGGCCCGCTAGTGGAGCTCGTCTTTTTGGACGCGCCGCACTTGGCTGGCGCGCTGCAGCTCGAGAGAAGCCACACGAGGCGCCGCTGCTGGCTGCACGAGGCTGGCCCCGCCGCGATTGGCGCAGCCGGAGGAGGCGGAGGTGGCGGCGGTTGTTCTCACGTTGCTGGTGATGCGGAAAGTGGTGGCAACGGTGGTGGTAGTGGTGGTGGTGGTGGTGGTGGTCACAGTGGTAGTGGCGACGGCAGTGGTGGTGGTGGCACTAGTGGCGGTGACGGCGGCGGTAGCGGTGACGGCGACGGTGGTGGTAGTGATGGCGGCGCCTTCTCCGCCGCCTTCACCCTCCCACCCACCTCCGCCGACATCGCCGCCCTCGCCACCGCCGCCCCCCCCTCCTCCCCCGCCCCCACCTGCTTACCCGCCCGCGCCGCCGATCAGTCCCCCAGAACCTCTGTCGACTCCATCACCCTTGGCGGTGGCGACGGCGGTGGCGGCGACGGTGTCGGCGGCGATGGCGGCGAAGGTGGCGGGCTAGGAGGAGGTCGTGGATTTTTTCCTGGAGACCACAGGGGTAAGGCAGGTGACGGTGGCGAGGGCGGCGGCGTGGGCGGCGGCGAAGGCGGCGGCGGCACCGGCGGTGGTCGTGGTGGCGCCCCCGCGGACGGCGCATCCTCGCCTGCGGAGTGGGCTCGGCAGACGGAGGGGTGGGGCGCGACCGAGGCGTGCGTCCGCCGAGCCGTCGCAGAGAGCGGCCCTTTCGACGGCTTGCTGGGCGTCGCACAGGGCGCGGCGGTGGCGGCCGCGCTAGCCGCCATCTCTGCGCGAGAGACCGCCGCCGCCGCCGCCTGCGCCCCAGGCGACGGCGAAGCTGCGCCAGCGCTCAGCTTTCGCTTCGTCGTCTTGTGCTCGGGGTTCGTCGCCGCCGTGCCCGAGCACGCGCGACTCTTTTCGGCCCCCGTCGACTGCCCCTCTCTCCACATCGTTGGCCACTCGGACGGGTTCACCCTTGACTCGCTGGCTGCCGCCGGGGCCGCCGCTCGCACTGCGGAGGGGTGTGGTGGGGGGGCGAATGCGAGCGAGCTGCTGGCGCGTCTGTTCCGCAAGTCGAGTCGCGTCATGGTACGTCACGCAGCCGGGAACGTGCTGCCCTGCTCCGACCGGCACATTCGGCTCTTCAAAGACTTCTTTATGCGTTTCCACCCTCCCCTCACCAGCCACGCCGTGGGGGGTGGCGCGGCCGCGAGCGAGCGAGCGCTCGGTACGAGCCACGAGGCTCAAGAGAGGCCTTTGGCTGCCCATGGGAAAGCGGGAGGAGGTGCGGAGAAGAAAGCCACACGGATGGACCGTTGCATTATTGAGGTGCCGGGCACGTGCGGCCTCGAGCTCGATGCCCAGACGAGGCAGGCTTAGGCATAGAACTTAGATGTGCACGGCGCCGCGCTGCCCAAGGCACTCTTCGGCGCATTGGCAAGGGGCGGAGGATGCCCAATTCGGCGGGTGCCACGGCGGGTGGAGGAGAGGAGGGCTCCAGACCCCTCCTCGCATGCCTAGCGCGTGCCGGCGCTCTCGTCCAATTCCTCCACCAATGCGTCCATAGCATGCCATAGCCATAGGCCGTAAGAAGAGCTCCCGTGGTCACGAGGCATGATCGCGAGGGCACAGTGGAGAATGAAGAACGCCGGAGCCGAGACCCACCCACAAAAGTGGCAGCAGCTACGAGCAATTTACTACTTACGTGCGGCGGCTCTTTCTTGTTCTCGTTCCCGTTGGTCACATTTCTCTTTTCCTTTCTGAAACAACTGCTATCGGCTATTCTCTATTTTAACACAGATGACTGAAGACTAATATTCAGATTCAATCTCAATCTCAATCTGAGTTACACGACGCACGCGCGTGCCAAACACGACACACTGTACACCGCACGCACACGCACATGTCACCTGTGCTACTTACTACTTACTCACACTTACACATCACAATCACATCACACTTCACTATTATCATTATCAATCATTATCATTATCACTATCATTGAAACTATATTAATATTATACTATATCACTATACCTTATTATTACTTATTATTAAATTATTACTATATATTTATTATATTATATATATTATAAAATGTATATACTATTACTATTACTATTACTAATTATACTGTTACTATTACTATTACCATTATCATTATCATTACCATTACCATACTTACCACTCGTCTAGCGTCTAGTGTTAGTGTTAGTGTTAGTGTAAAAAAACGGTGTATATGTGTATAGTAGCTCTAATGCTAATGCTAAAATGAATATAGTTATAGTATATTATTATTATCATCATAAAAATATATATATTATATATTATATATATATTATATTATATAATATAATATTATATAATGTAAAAAGTAATAAATATAAATATACGTCGTAATTTTAGTTTATAGTTTAGGTTTAGAGCTCTCAATCTCAATCTCAACCTCAACTCAGCACAAGGACAAGGGCTGTTGTAAAACGGTTATAAGCTTACTTACGAGAACTAAGTTGCACGCACTTGGCACTTGTATAGTATAATCCCGCCCGCGCGCTAGAGCGCTAGCAGTGGCGTGAGGAAGCTTCTTTTGATATATATATATATATATATATATATATTAAGTAATATATAGTCAGCGGTCAGCAGTCCTGCTCCAGCTCTCCCCTCCGCCCCCCTCTAGAGTATACACCTGCGCTTGCGCGAGGCAGCACTTCTCAGCTCGGCTCTGCGCGCGCGGCGCGCCCGTGGCATGTCCTCCCCGCGCGGGGATAGCGAGTGTGTCGCCTTTCTCCCCGCGCGCGTCATGTCGCCACCGGGCGCGCGCGCGTCGTGAGCCTCGACGTGCGGCAGTGCGTCAGAGCACCGGCGCGACGCCTCGCCTACTTAGAGCCTACTGCGCGACGAGCCTTCGCTCGTTCATGCCGCGGCGATGAGTTTGAGCATGTTGTCGATGCACGTGCACTCGGGGAAGGCGTCACCGGCCGGGTCCGCCTCGCCGTTGGGGCCCGCCTCGGCCACCTGAAAGACCTTCACCACACCGTCGACCAGATAGGTGGCGGTGCGCTTGCAGCGCATGGTGTGCCAGCCGAGCGCCTTGTTGGGGCCGGCGCCCTTCTCGCCGGCGCCCGGCGTCTTGTTGCTCGCGCCGGTGAGCAGGATGCCCATGGCCTGCGTCAGCTCGGCGTCCGTGTCGGCAAGAAACTCAATCAGGTCCGAACCGGCGAGGCCCTGGTCCTTCTTCCACGCGGTCATCACCGCGCCGTCGTTGACGCAGAAGATCCAGACACCGTCAATCCCTGCCTCTTCAAGGCGGCCGTCAATCTCGGCAGCCTTAAGGCCAGGGACCTGGCACGTGGATCTGAAGGGCACGGGCGGGCGGATACTCGTGTCAATGGGGAGCGGCCGTCAGCGAGGCGAGGGCAGCTTAGCTTCAGCGGCCGGGTCAATGAGCTAAATGGGGCAGCCAGGCACACACCAGGTGGGCGTGAAGGCGCCCGGCAGGGACACCAACAGGTGCTTGCCCTTGCCGACGAAGGCGGACACGGGCTGCGGCGCGTCGGGCGTGTTGCCCGCGAAGCCCTTGTGAACGACGGCCTCGAGGCCGGGAAGAGGCCTTCCCACTTCAACCTTTGACATCTTGCAAGTAAACACCTGCGAGGAGGGCGCGGTGCGGTGTGCTGCGGTGTGGCGGAAAAAAAAACACGCGCGAGGGCTTGGCGCGCCCACGGGAGCGGGCGACGGCGCCGACTGAACCGACCAGTCCTAGCCCACTGCGCCCACGGGAGCGAGCGACGGCGCCGACTAACCCTAGACCGGCCCGCCAGTCCTAGCCCACGCCGACCACGTGCTGCCGCACCGACGCCGCGACGAAACGAAGTTGCTGGTGATGATCTTGCCCCCCCCCTTTACCCTCCCTTCGGTATTGCTACTCTACACAGTGTGTGTAGGGCGGCTGGGCACGGCAGGGTTACATACCGTACGAGTACGACAGTAACCCGAGCCCTACGGCGAGCAAAGCCAAATAGCACGTCAGCTCTATAGCGAGCCCCTTAAACTACCCTATAGCTCTACCCCCCGACCGTATAGTTCGGTGGTGTTATAATTATATCACGGTGTCAAATTTCGCCGATTTCCATGCAGCCCAACTTTTTTTTCGGCCTGAAAGCAATCGCTCGACGCTCCTCGAGCGCAGCGCGACCAATGCGCACCGCCGCGGCGCGCAGAGGCCCTATGGACCCCCAGCTGGCGTCGTGCAAGCGGGAGGCCACCGAGCAGACCGTATAGGCCGCCAGCTGGCCGCTGAAAGCTCGCCAGGTAGAAATGCCCGCAGCGGCCCAAACGGCTGCACCTCGGCTGGCCCACCCAGGAAGCTCAAAGTCGGCCCGCGCGGCCAGCGCATGCACACACGGGTGGAGGTGAGAGACGAGCCGAGCCTGCGTCGCGAGGACAGCGCGCAATAATTAATTGAGGTGGCCGACGGCCGACACGGCGCGATGGCGTGCAATGGCCCGTCTCGGACTCAAACGCAGCCGATACACCGTGCAGCTGCCCCGCACCCCCGCTCAGTCGCCTGACACGCGACGGCCTGGGCACTGCACTGTGAAGCGCCAGCGAGTGTCCCTGCAGCGCAGCGTCGCGGTCGGTTGGAAGGGGCGTGTGTGCTATATATATAATATAGTACTATAAGCTGCTGTGAGGCATCTCGTCACACAAACTGCCTCAGCTCGAGCTTCGCTCGTTGCCCGTCGGCGTCCTGCTGGTCCATCGCCAGTCGCCCCGTCTAGACGGCGGGCCACTAGGTGCCGTTCATGTCCATCCATGAATAGACGTATAAACCGTCTCCTATTACCGACAAGCGACCCTTGGTGCGCCAGGCGGCCACGGGCACGGCGAAGATGACCGGGAGCAGCTTGGTCATGTCCAGGTACCCGGCCGCGCCGTAGACCAAGCGCAGCGAGCCGTAGCCGCGGTCGGGATTGGCCGCGTGCGTGAGCAGAAAGTTGGCGGCCGCGAGCGTGATGACCGTGAGCGTGCCCTGTCTGGTGCTGGTGCGGCGAGCAGTCAATTCGTTCAGCACCGCGCCGGCGCGCGCGTCGTCGCAGACCTGCGGCATTTCAAGAGCACACGTGTAGTGGGGCGTCTCCTACGTCTGCTTCCGCCCGCTGAGGGAGTGCAGGGTCTTAGCGCGGCACACCTACTTCCCCAGCTCGACTGGCGCCGCCCGGCCGTGCGTCAACACGAGGCCCTTGTTTCCGATA
>Ga0335398_10007312_pt1 | contig 13559 bp, 7 predicted proteins | sample BON03_FD_205742 | JGI IMG/M metagenome (GOLD analysis project Ga0335398, IMG submission 205742) | Freshwater microbial communities from Lake Bonney liftoff mats and glacier meltwater in Antarctica - BON-03 (spades assembly) (version 2) | ecosystem: Environmental > Aquatic > Freshwater > Ice >... | reverse complement strand
AATGTTTTCCAGCGAAGCATCATGGCATAGACTTTCGTCAAAATCGCGGGATTCTATCCTACCTGTTTGCCGCAAGTACAGCACACAGGAGCTGTAAACCTCCGCTTTCAGTTCTTCGAGATTTGCAAAACGCTTGCGCGAAACATCTTCGCCTACCTTGGCAATAAACCGTTGTTCCTTCTCGTGCCGCACCAACTCATTGCCCCCTTTAATGTAAATCCAGCGTGGAATGTGCTCGTTTTTGGCTTGGTCGTATTCCCGTTCGGTGGGCGAAACACCCTTGGCATCTTCATAGCCATATTCTGCGCCAAGCAGGCCAATGTAAAGTTTTGACCGTTTTACTTCCTCCAAATACACATCACCAGGTGCGTGCGTATTGGCCGCCACTTCTTCAAATAGAAAAGGCTCAAAAAAGCCGCTGAGCAAGGGGTCTTGGCGCAAGTACTGCACCAGCGCCTTGCGCTCCTCTGCAAACTCTTTTTGCACGCTGCTTATAAAAACCTTTTCCATACCTACCCAACTTTTATTTTACCCGTTACCGCACTGTCTATCAGCGTGGCTTTGTATTCTTTTAGCTTTTCGATTTGTGTTTGCTGAAGTGAAATGGCTTGGTCGATTTTGGTGGACTGCTCAATTACAAATGACACAATATGTTCTTGTTCCGTTTTACTTGGAAGAACAATTGGATAATCCTGAATCTGACTTGGGCTAATATGCGGCACACTAACCCCAGATAAAATTGGAAGAAAGTAATTGACGAAATCCTGATTTTGGAGAAGCAAACCTAAAAAGAATTGACTTAAATTGTTAATGGCTTTCAGCCTTGTCACACGCTGTAATAGCATGCATGGCAAATCTTGTTCTTGGACAATTGAAACCCGCATTCCTTTTCCAATCAGTGGTCTATCCATCCCAACCACAATGTCTCCTACTTTCAGGAAATAGGATTCCAGCCCTTTAATTTTAGTCTTAGGCCAAAATACAGTTTCATTCCATCTAATGCTATCTACACCAACATTTATTCCTCTCAACAACTTTACGCCTTCGTTTGAGAAGCCATTACTTGGGAATGCATATCCAGATAAAATATCCATGTGATATCCAAGCCGAGTAGACTCCCAACCCTCCGGAATCTCCCCAATCCATTCCACGCCAGAGTCTTTCATTGGTCGGGAATTATGATTGTTGCTGATTTTGTGATGGACTTTGATTTTTGATGAATCATAGTTTTCATGCTCATCATTTGAATCATGGTTCAGACAATTGGTTTTACCCGTTACCGCATTTTGAATAATGATTTGCTTGCGTTCTTTGAGTAAGGCAATCATCTGTTGTTTTTGGGCAATGACACGGTCTATTTTGGCGGTTTTGTCGTCTAAGAAGTTGGCAATGGCGGTTTGTTCGGCTGGAGAGGGGAGTGCAATTACGAAATTGTTAATATCCTTTGGTGCTATATGAGGAACCATTGGATCCGTCTTTGAAATATTTACCCATGATAAGAATGACTTACTCACAATATTCCAATAAAGGTACTTTGATAACAAACTATTTCTAGTTCTTAACCTTGCTACTCGTTGTAAAAGTAGAATGGGAAGATCGGCCTGTTTTACTTGGCAAAAGTTTTTCCCAACCTTAGAACCATCCATTGCAATTAAAACATCTCCTTCTTCCAATAAAAAAGATTCCAATTCTTTTGATACTTCTGGCCAACACCGCTTATCGGTCCAATCAAAACATCCTTCTTTAACGTTTATGCCACGCGCTAACTTAACTCCTGTGTTTGAGTACTTCTCACTTTTAAAAGGGTATCCTGTTAGCAAACTTATACTTGATTTAATACGATTAACCTGCCACCCTTCAGGAATCTCACCTAACCATTCCACACCCGAATCTTTGTAAGCCGGGTATTTTTCAAATCTTGTTTTTGTTACTTCCATCATTCCATCCATTTTTTAAGGGTCTCGGCATCGGGCAGTGCTTTTTGCAATTCGGGCGGCAGGGTTTCGGAGGTTCTATAGGTAGCTACGCCCAGCGGTTTACTGAAATCGCGGAAACTGTATTCCACTTTTTTATTGTTCTTTTCCTTGCAAAGAATAATCCCAATAGAGGCGTTTTCATGTGGCTGCTTTACCAGGTCGTCCAGAGCGGATAGATAAAAATTCATCTTGCCAATGTATTCGGGTTTAAATTTTCCGGTCTTCAATTCAAATGCTACCAAAGCTTGTAGGCCCCTGTGAAAAAACAAGAGATCAATAAAATATTCATCTTCTGCAATTTTTATTCGGTATTGGTTGCCCACAAACGTGAAGCCTGTGCCTAAAGTCATGAGAAACTTCTTGATATTGAGCACAATTTCTTTTTCCAAAACCCGCTCATCCATGTCGTCATCGGCATCTTCAACATTCACAAAATCGAGCAGATATTGGTCTTTGAAGGCGCGCATGGCCTTATTGGACAATGTATCTGGGAGGCTCTGCTGAAAGTTTTTGTTTTTGAATTCGTTCGTCAGTGACGAACCGATTTCATTTTCTTTATTTTCCAATGGGTTCATCAGTGATGAACCAATCTCCTTAACAGGTTTCCAGGCATTGAAGAAAATGCGCATTTTCTTTAGGTTGGAAGCCGAAAAACCTCTTAAGCCGGGCAGTTCCTGTTGTAACCGAGCAGAAACAGCTTCAAGAATTTTATCACCCCAGTTACTGTTGGCTATTTCTCTATCAATATCGCTACCAATAGTATAGTAGAGCTTCAAAAATTCTGAATTGGCCATTTTAGCCACCACATACCTGCTGGCAAGAATGCGTTGTTTGAGCTGTTTTATAAAATCAATTGAAAGCTCCATCTATAAGGCTAAAATATCCATAATCAACCCTTCGTTTTCTTGCTCTAAAGAAAGAATCTCAGCACTTACCTCTTCAAGTGGTCGTAAGAGCTTGTGCTGGTAGAAATATTTGTTGAAGCTGATTTCATAACCGATTTTGGTTTTGTCTAAATCAATCCAAGCTCCCGCCTGCCGAACCATTTGCTTTAAACTTCCTTTTTCATATTCTTTATTAATCCATTCACGACCTCTTCCACTTTTCAAATATTTTTCTCGTTCAACTGCTTCCTCTCTTGTTTTGAATTCTTCCCAATGCAATACTTCAACAGGTAAATATTTTGCTGTCCAACTCACTTTTCCATTTTGATGTTCTTGCAGTCTTCTTTCTAGATTATTTGACTGTCCTTTATAAAATGAGCCATCAGAACAGTGAAGAATGTATGTGAAAAATGAATCATGTTTCGGCAATGGGGCGGGCAGGTCCTCCACATGAGGTTTTACTTCTCGCAAAAAGTAGTCGTGGATGTTATCTGCCAAAGGCACGCTTTCGCTATCACGTAAGTCGGTTTGGTTTTCGTAAACAATGTACCAGCCGCGGCTGGCAGGTTCATCTGGGTTATCGCTAGGATAGTAGCCGTAATCGGGCAATTGCTCCACAGTGCAGTCCAAATGATGCAAGAGTTGGTCTAGTTTATCGCCACTTAGCTTTTGTTTTTTCTTTATGACCTTTTCGGCTGTTTCGTCATACCAACTTACGGCAGCCAATATTTGGTTTTTGTCGCTGGCGGAGAGTTTTGATTTTTGTGCTTTCCCTTCGGCCTTGCTCAGGGCAAGCAGTTCTTGGTTTACCAAATCAAAAAAGACGTTGTAATCGTTGTATTCATCCGTTCCAATGGCAGCCATCAATTTTTGGGCGGTTTCCAAAATTTCTATTTGCTTTTTCCAGGTGGCAACAGCCGTTAAAGTCTTGCGCTTTTTGGCGTTCATATCCAAGTCGTTTTTCTCGCACCACTCCAAGATTTCTTTTTCAAACGACTTCAATTCAGAATACACCTTATCGCCATAGGTTTCATACACCCATTGCATGGCTTCTTTAAGGGTTTTATCAAAGCGTAAATCGGTAATGCGCTCGGCTGAGAATTGTGCTTTCAATCGTGCGGGCCGGTCAATGGTTACTTTGTAATAACCAAAATCGGTATTGTCAAAAACCTTTGCCGCCAAACCATCTTCACCTTGGCGTTCAATGTTTTCAAAATTGGAATACGCCTGTTGAATTTCTTTGATATGCTCAGCGGTGAGTTCACAGTTCTTATTTCCGAGGTTTTTTCGCAGTTTAGCAAAACGTTGCGAAGCATCAATGAGTACTACTTGGCCTTTTCTTTTCGCGGCTTTGTTATTATGCAAGAGCCAGATATAAGTGGTAATACCTGTATTGTAGAATAAGTTGTTGGGCAACTGAATGATACAATCCAACCAATCGTTTTCAATGATATGTCTTCTGATGTTGCTTTCTCCACCACCAGCATCACCGGTAAACAAGCTGGAACCATTGTGCACCGAGGCAATACGAGAACCCAAGGGGCTTTGGCTAGTCGATTTCATTTTATTCACCATTTCCATCAAGAAGAGCAATTGCCCGTCCGAAGAACGTGGTGTGGCGTCTGCATCTTCTGCATTGCCCCAATAATCGTTGAGTGATATCTGAAAGCGTGGGTCAATGATGTCTTTTCCGTCTTTGATGTACTTTACCTCACTCGCCCATGATTTGCCATAAGGCGGATTGGAAAGCATAAAATCGAAGGTGTTTCCAGAAAATTCATCTGTAGAAAGGGTAGAACCAACACGAATGTTTTCAGGGTTATTTCCCTTAATCATCATATCGGACTTACAAATGGCATAGGTCTCGTCATTTATTTCCTTTCCATACAAATACACATCACCGGTAGCTTTTATTTCGCCTTCTTCATCTTTGATGAAATTCTGTGATTCTGTCAACATGCCACCCGAACCACAAGCGGGGTCGTAAATGGTCATCACAGGCGGCAATTGGTCTTTGATCGGGTCAAAAACAATGTGCGTCATTAAGTCAATTACCTCACGAGGCGTAAAGTGTTCTCCCGCTTCCTCGTTGTTTTCTTCATTGAATTTTCGAATCAACTCTTCAAAAACATAACCCATTCCCAAGTTGGAAAGTGGTGGCAGTTTTCTACCGTCCGGGTCTTCCTTTTCAAAAGGCGTTAGGTTAATATGTGGAGAAGTGAATTTTTCCAATACATCTAGCAATACATCTTTAGAAGCCATATGTCGGATTTGACTTTTGAGCTTGAACTTGTCAATGATCTCTTTTACGTTAGAGCTAAAGCCACTGAGATAATCCTCAAAGTTTGCTTGAAGAATTTGCTGACTGTTTGTGGCAGTATCATAAAGTCGTTGCAAAGTCCATTCGCTCGTATTGTAAAACACATAACCACTGGCGTCTTTCAATCCTGTCTCATCCCATTCAGTGAATCCTGCTTCATCTCTTTGAAAAGCAAGCTCTTCCATTACTGCTTCTTTGGTTGGTTCAAGCAAAGCATCAAGCCTTCGCAACACCACCATGGGCAGAATAACATCACGGTATTTACCTCTTACATAAATGTCTCTCAGGCAATCATCAGCGATTGACCAGATGAAACTTATTAATCTATTGTGTACGGATTGATTCATTTAATTTCTTTTGTACTTATTATCAATTCTTTTATATCTACATCTAAGATTTGAGCTATTTCACTCAAAACTTCCAGTCTTGGTTGCTGTCTGTTCTGCACATAACCATTGACCATGTTGTAACTCTTACCCAGTTTTTCAGCCAGCCAAGTCTGTTTAATCCCTTTGTCTGCAAGTACTTCCTTGATTCGATTCATTGCCGTCTAAAATTTATCCAGCCAAGATAATATTTAATTTTCAACTATCTCGTTTTTCAATATAAAAACCGTTCGTATCATTCTCGTTCTGCGAGCGTGGGGAGATTTTATCTCTTTTGGTTTTTTCCGCGTTGGAAAAGAGCGTTAGCAAAAACCAAATGTGCTATTTGTGCGGCTGGCTTTTTTTAATTGGGCTATAACGGTTTGGCGCTTGGCGAAGAAGCGGATTTGGAAGCAGAAAACTGTCTGCCACCACTGAACTTGATACGAAGCACAAAACTTCATTTAAGCACTGAACCCGCTTTTTTGCCAAACTCCTGTTATGGGCTGGGCTTCTTTGTCCGCTACTAATTTGTTTCGTATTCAAGTCCAGGGAATTTGTCCGTAAATTTATTTATGAGTTTGTGAATATTTCCAATTCCCCAATTTCTTGCAACATAAAATTCTTCTCCGTTGAAAATTAATTCAGGTGCGTCATTAGTTTTGTACTTTCTGTATTTAATTTCCGTTTCGGTAAAGTCTTCTTTCTTTTTTAGTAGAAGAAAACTACAACTTTTATCTTCTTTAAGATAATTGATAATGTTCTGGTCAATCAAGCCTTTCGCATTTAACAAGTTTATTGTTTGAAGTCCAATGTCAGATTTTTTAAAGTTTCGTTTTAATACTGAACCATTATATTTTATGTTATATGTGCTTCGGTCTTTGTCAGAAGATAAACTGTCAAGTGCTTCTCTGATGCTGTCTCTGGTGTCTTTTTCTTGTTCTGGGTCAGAACTTATTGCATAAAGTGATGCTAAAATTAATTTTTGGTTTTTCTCCCAAAAACTTGACAGTAGTTTTCTTTCTTCGTTTCCAAGTGCCATAATTAATTCTTGTTTATGTCCGTCCGCTTCTTCGTCTATTGAAGGCTGGCTTAAAGATTTTAAATATTCAGTTAGTATATTTTGTGTTCGTGTCGAAATGTTTTGATTTAAAGCAGGTTCAATCAAGTAATCGACAATTGATTGATAGTTAATTTGAATAAACGCTTTACAGTTGCATTCTGGCTCGGTCAATTCTATAAGTTCAAGTGTTGAAATTGGCGTTAAGTAAACATAGATTACAATGTTGTCGTCATTTTCTGTTGGGTTAAAGAAATTAAAGTAGCTGTTCGTTTGGTCGTTGTTCTCTCTGCTTTCAACTTTATTTTCAATTACCAACTTGATGTTCTTTGTTTTTCCTGCAATTAAAAGTGTTAATTCGATGTAAATGTCAAGCCTACCAACATTTTTAATTGCGTATTCAGACTTAATGAATAGTCTCTCAATTAAGTAGTCTTCTGTAACAAATGAATTAAAAAGGTCGCTGTGTTTACTTTTTAACTTGTCATTACTAAATTTTAAAATGATGTCTAAAAACTTTTTGATTGGAAACTCACCTAAATTATGGCTTTCTAAATTTCCAAGTAACCAAGCAAGAAAACCACTATGGCTTATTTCTCTTCTGCTTACTCCCAAAATTTCTGAAAATGATTTTGAATAATAAAAATTCTCCAACTTCTGAAAGTCAGGGTCATTTTTGAATTTTATTATTTCATCTCTGATTTGGTCTATGGTAAAATTTTCTGTCATTGTCGTTGTCGGTTTTTAGCCTTGCCCATAACGTCTCGGCTATGGTTAGTACGGGAATTAAAAAGCAATTAACTTCCGATTAAGCACTTAGCCAAATCTTTTTATTTTGTTTTATCTTTTTTGTTCTAAAGCCAAATCAAAAGATTTGGCGGACTTCCTTTAAAGCATTAAACTTTGAGTTAAGCACCGAAACCCGTATTAATTATAGCCATTGTTGTACACCGTATTTATTATTCCGTAATTGCTTTTTTAGCACTCTCAATTGTCGGCTCATAATCAAAGGTTGAACACGAACCTTCGCTTAAAACTCTTTTTCCAATTCGTTCTATTTCACTCTCATCATTATCCCAATCAAACACATAAATAGTTGCTCTAAAGACTTCGTCGAGTTCTTTGTAATTAAGTTCTCCGTTTTTGTGTCCAAAGTTTTCTTCCGTTTCAATTATTTGTATCGGCAATCCGTTATTCAGATAAATAGTTGTTTTTATTCGTCCGTAAGAAAGTCCGATTTCCTCAACTATTTTATAAATCTGATTTTCATTCCGCCAAACTTTTAAAATTCCGCCACCATCTGTAATAATTCCAGTAAGTTCAACCCAGTCAAATTCAGTTTGCACCAAAGAGGAATCCATTTCTATAAACTTCACTTCGTTTTCAATTCGGTCAAGTTTATTTTCTTGTCCAAATGCTAAAAATCCGATTAAGGTTAATATGATTACAAATGCTTTTTTCATATGGTGTACAACTTGTTTATTGATACGTTTTTTCCGCACAAACTTTCCATTTTTGGATTTATAACAACGGTTTTACCTACTTTTATTTTTCGATCCAATAGATTGACTGCCTGTAAATCGAGAGATTGCTTCACTCCTTCGTCGTTCGCAAGGACGACAATCACCTCAACAAATACATCTTCCCATATCCCTTCTTAAATGCCTTGTCTCCGGCAGTAGGTCTATGCTCCATAAATTGCCCGTTTTTGCGGACTAGGACGCGGTAGATATAGACGCCGTTGGCGAGTTGGTCGCCAAATTCATCTTTGCCATCCCAAGCATATTCAGTCAGGTTGTTTCCTATTCGGATCGGGCCAAGTTCGTTTTGCAGGATCTCCCGCACGACTTTCCCCGTGACGGTCATGATCTGAATCTTGATTTCATCGGGTACTTCCATCCCCGTCACCGTAAAGACAAACCTCACCGACGTGCTGAATGGATTCGGATAAGGATAAAAATTAGTGATCTGGGATTCGTTGATCACTTCAAACGTAATCTCATACGGCTCAGCAGAATTCTCATTTGCGATTCTAAGTGTGTAAATCCCATCTTCCAATGGCCCTGCAAGCAGAGAAACCTTGAAGTCCTCATCTGCTGAGGCAGGACTCCAAGTCAGGTTGGAATTGGAGAAGTTCACCCGCTTGAAATCACAGGTTTCGCAGTTTTGCTTGAGAAACAGCTCCAGTCCAACCGTATCTTTTTTGTAGAGCAGCGTTTGATCATTTTTCAGCAGAGCGGTGATCAAGACATTTGGAGACACAATATCTCCATCCATAATGTAAATGCCATCGAAGTTCACATCCAGAAGCGCAGTGGAATTATCTCCCTCCACGAGGAAATATGCGCCCATATCCACCTGATTATTTCGAAAAGTCTGCTCCCGCTGTATTCTTGGATTGGCAAAAATCTCCAATCTATTCTCTCCATTTTTACCGATGGAGTTAAACTCAATGGTAAAGTCAAACCCTTCTCCAGCTTTCAGGGCAGGGAATTTCTTGGAAAAGCGCTCTACTTTCTTGCTCGTCAGATTGGTAATTTTCCAATCCACCTGAATGGAATCCAGGAAGTTGTACTTGGAAATATTCTTGAACTGCAATTCCAACAATCCCGGCTCGCCTTCCCGAAGATTGACTTGCTCTTTGGCGGATTTCAAGAGCAACACGCCTTCCGGAACGCCTGTATAATTCACCTGCCACTTGTCCAACTGAGCCGGAGCGGTGGACTCCGGATCATTCATGCTGTAGCGCAGTTTCAGGTAAGGATAAGTTTCCGTGCTGATAAACGACAAATCCATTTCCTGATCATAGGTATTCTCAATCAAAAGATCCTCCTCGCCATTTTCCCGAACTCCGATAATATCAAAGTACGTTTTCTCTTCCTCATTGATCCAGTTTCTGGTATTCACACGTTGGAAGAAACGCTCCCAAGTCGATGCTGGTCCCACTCTCGGAGTCAAAATCATGCCTGATGTCAGGTAACCTGAAAGTTCGGTATCGAAGGAAAGCGTCTGCTGTGATGCCGGCACTTCCATCGTTTTGTCTCCCACAATCTCGATCGCCTCCCCTGGACGCATGCCTTTTCGCCCGTAAAGAATGTAAGGATCACCCGTTTTCAAGGCTCTAAGGGTAGCTTCACTGGCTCCGAATTCCTTCATTTTCTCAATGGCAATATCCGGCCAAGCTTCAAATGTGACATTTCCGACGGAGAAGATCATCACATAATCTCCCGCCTTCACATTGTTCACATAGTCCACCAGCATCCTTTGACCCGGCGTAGTGATCCAGGAATTCCGAATGCTCTGAATCATCTGAGGCACCCGGCCGCAAGCCCTAGCATCCAAGATATCAAAGCCTGGAACAGGGATTGCCAAGTAAGGCATCAGACTTTTTTGCTCAAAAGCCACCAAACCCAAAGAGCCATTAGGACACAAGCGACTATTGGCATTGTTTACATTATCGATGATTTGAGGAATCTGATCCAGGTAAAACTGGGTGTTCCTATAAGACAAGGTATCCACTCCTGCGCCTACGGTGAACACTTCGATTTTCTCTTGAATATCCGTGTACTTCCAGGTTCTATCTGACGCTTGGATCTCTAGATTTGTCAACTGATCTTCATCAAGCTGATAGGTGGTGCGCTGCGTCCAGCCTTCTGAACCTGACGGAATGTAGGAGAAACTGGAATTCGTCCAGGCGTCCGTCTCGCCCGGCTTAGCTTCCTGGAATTTTGATCTCCAATAGAAAGTCGTGCTATCCGAAAATACTACCAACGGTAACGGCATTTCTGCCAAGCCACGTGTGGTGACACGAAGCTCTTTGCGGTACGCAGAATTGAATGCTGCAGCAGTATCCAACTGAATAATCACGGTACGATCTTCGGTACTTTTGCCCGGTATCTGAGCGATTAGTTTCGTATCAGTCTCATTGACAATCCCATAATCCAGCGGGTATAGATTTAGCGTGCCACTGAGTGGAATAAATTTGGTATAGGAAGCCGTATTATTCGCAAAAGTCATTTCCGGCACTTCCATTTTCGAATTTACCTCAATGGTAAAGGTGTTCTCTCCGGCAGAATTGCGACCCGTGTTTGGAATGGTGAAAAAGAGTGAATCTATCCTTGCGATGTAAGGAATCTTGACTGGGGAAAATGATTCAGTAGATCCATCAGGTAATCTTCTACTCACTTTATATGCTATGGAATCAGTATCTACCCGACCTATATTTCTCAGGACAAAACTCAATTTCAAACTATCCGAAAGCACCGAAACTGGAATTTCATCAAAGCTATCCACAGAAACCTCATCGACTTTGATGACATAATCAGCATTGTCCGCAGGGAAAATCCTCAAACCAGGATCACCATAATTGATCATCTGCTCCATGTGGGAATAAGAAAGCGGACTGGTACCATAACTGTTCACATAAGCCTCTTCAGCTTCCTGCTTTACTTCGCCAAGTGTGCGATAAATCAGCGTGCTGTCTGCAAATGCCTTTTTGTAAAACAAATCAGAATACCTTCGCAAATAGACATCCACACCAATGGATGAATTAGCCAATACTGAAATAGCACCTTTGTCTGGCGTAATCACCCAATCTTCTCCTTGTGTGTAACTATTGCCATATGCACTTCCATAGTCGCATCCATTGAAGAGCATAATGGGATATTTCCCTTTGTTCTGATAATTCAACGTTGGGTCGGAAGCAAAACCAATTTCTATGTCGATCACCGTAGGAGCTCCATGTCCAAAAAACGTAAGCATCGACCGGCCTTCATTCAGATCACCTGTGATGTCAATTACCTCAATGGTTGAGTTGGATCGCTTTCTATAGGTCGTGACATTTCCCCCTAAATAAGGACCTTCGGCAATTGTCTTGAAGCCATTCATAAAATTGAAATACCTTTCCAATTCAAATTCTGACTCACCGCCACTGAGGTGAATCAACTCTTTTTGCCAGGAACCTGAGATCCCGACCGCATCCTTTTCTATCGCTTTGCTCAGATAATCCGCCAATTGCTGAGAATTTCTGGCAGGAATCCTTCCAACTGCCAGCGCGGGAACAAGTGGCTTGGAAGGGTCCAAATCCAGGGTGTAGATATTATCTGAAAAAGGAAATCCTCCGGCAGGAATCAGATCTCGAAAGCTAAATGCAGCAGGGTTATTTCTGTAGAAATAAGTCACTCCACCCGAACGGGCAGTGGAAAACATAGCCAAGGCTCTTCCAGCAAGAAGCATATGTGTAGGTTTGTGAACAGGGTAATACGCTCTCAAAAACTCATAAATCGCTACAGGCGAATACTCTCCGTAGGCATATTGATTGTACAAATCGGCCATTCTCACCGTCAGCGTATCAAAACCTCCACCCGCAGGCGAAGCTCTATGTTCGGCATAGGCTTTTAGGGGATTGTCAAATTGGGTAGTGGGTTGTTCCAGCACATGATGTCCCACCAAAATGTAATTGGCAGGCTGGGCTAGGTAATTTCTGAATTTCACGCGCTCCAGAGAAGATGCTAAAATGATGTTTTCCTCATTTTGCACCCACACGTTACTGGAGTCATTTGCGGTTGAAGATCTAAACGACAGCGTTTGCCCGTTTTTGGTGAGTTCCACTTTCTGAGGATTTTCAGGATCAGAAATCTCCACTGCTAAATACGTACCCGAAACCTGTGTGAGTTGGATTCGCTGATTTCCCGGAGGGGAAATAAAAAGCTCTGAAGCAAAATCTCCAGTACTCACCCTATTTTGAGAGGTGATTTTGGCGAAAGCCACAGACACATTATCAGTAGACTCGGTTCCGGCAGAATTCACTCCGATCACTATACTTCCGTCCGAATTGAAATCCGACATGGCCAGCTCTAGTGAAAGTTGGGGATATTCAAATCCGTTGCTAGAGACTGTAGTGATCAGTCGTTGATTTGCTGCCGTCGGCCCAGCCAAAACCCGAGTAGTATGCGCATTAAAAGATCTGCCAACCAATCCAATTTCCAGCTTGGCAGTTCCCGTTCCCATTGCTCCCAATTGATTTAAGGTGAGTTGACGGGTATTTCCTTTGGTGATCACAGCCGACATCCAGCCTTGCCCCTGATCGAATTTGGATAACCTAAAATCAAAAGCATATCCGATTCCTAGCGAATACTGCTCACCCAAAGCCAACAATTTTTCAGAAGAATAGCTGGTTGCTACTGGCAAAGATGCCTCTGGAGCAGTTCGGAGATTCATTCGCTTTCCGCTCTGGCCAGTAGCTACCGTGAGGAAAAAAGCAGTCGTGTCAGACGTAGTGTTGAAATAAGGATTTGGAAGCTGCTCAAAATCCGAATAAAGCAATTTATCCAGCGTCGCATCATTCCTCATTCCATAGAAATCTATGTAGTCGTCTGCATCAAACTTCCCATCATTTTCTCCTTCAATATGAATCGCAACCTCTTTACCCCGATGGTAAAGACGTATATTCTTTGGATCCAAGCCGTTCAGATTGATGCCCGAACTACTCAGTGCAGCCGCAGGAATACGGTAAATCCCGTCAGATGCCGTAGGAATTTTATAGTAGATCTGGTCGTAGTTGTACCAAACTGGCTGCTGAGCTTGAGCAAAAGCTGAGAGCATGATGAATATCAGAAAAACGAGGCCTAGTTTTTTTATCATTTTTCTGTCCAGCTTTTAAATTTCCTGAAATCAGGATCTAATTTCTCCAAACTCACTTTCACACTAAATACATGAGAATAGGGTGTTTCGGATACATTTCCGATATCGGAAAGTGCATAATCGATTTGAAATCGCTCACTTATAAATACGCCAATCCCCATACTGGGCTGCATATTCAAGCTTTCTTTTCCTTGAAAATCCTTGATGTATTGAAAGTTCCCGATACCGGCACGTAAGAATGCGATGTTTTGAAAACCTGCTTCCAGACCAAATCGAGGGTCAATACTCAATAGCGAAGTGCTGATCACGGTA
>Ga0335398_10007309_pt1 | contig 13562 bp, 10 predicted proteins | sample BON03_FD_205742 | JGI IMG/M metagenome (GOLD analysis project Ga0335398, IMG submission 205742) | Freshwater microbial communities from Lake Bonney liftoff mats and glacier meltwater in Antarctica - BON-03 (spades assembly) (version 2) | ecosystem: Environmental > Aquatic > Freshwater > Ice >... | reverse complement strand
GGGGGTAACCATATTCCAGTTGATACCTGAACATCTCCATAAATCCGGGATCCACATAAATCACCCGTTGGTTGAAGCTTTCTCGACGATGAATCAAAATCGGAAAGCCAGATTTTACCCGTGTTTGAGATTTGATTTGGCTAAAGTCATTCGTTAGCAATTCTGCAATCGGTTCGGCAACGGTCCCATACGTAACTTTTCCTTCATTCTCATCTACAGTATAGGTCAGCTGATAGATCTCATTTTTGTTGGGTTGGAGCATTCCTTTAAACCAGATTTGCTCAATAAAAAGATAGGCTACCAAGCAGCAACCAACTGCACAAGCCAGCCCAAAAACAGAAATAAATGTCGTTCCTTTCTGCTTGAGGAGGTTTCTCCAGCCTATTTTTAAGTAATTTTTTAGCATTGAGGTATTCATAGCGCTATAGTTTGTCTGTCTAGTTCTTCTAATATTTCCCCATCTGAAAAAACTGAGGACATGGATGAAAAATCGGAATCGCGCATAGTGCAATCCTTTTTCCTGCAGATTCAAATAAAAAATCTCGTAGGCATCTCCTTGGATTTGCTCCAGCTTTTCGGCACTGCAGTAGAATTCCAAAAAGCGATCTGCAAGTTTTGGCGGCTGACGGTTGCGCTTAGTATCCATGGGAAAAGTCCATTGCTAAGGGCGGAAGCTGTTCAAATAGCTTATTCCTTAGGGTTTTTACTTGCTCGATTGCTGTCCTTCCGGTAGCAGAGAGTGTGAAAAGTCGTTTTCTCCTGCCTCCTCTCTCCTCGGTAGCTCCTCCCATTTTGGATTGAAGAAAACCCTTTTCCTCCAAGCGGTTTAACACAGTATGAATTGCGGAGATATTAACACTTCGCGCAGTTTGATTTTTGATTTCTTCCAAAATCGAAACCCCGTATGCTCCTTGATTTAGGATTCCTACGGTCAGCAGTATCAATTCTTCCAATTCCCCTAAATGATAGCCTTTCATCCTTTTCCAATTATTTTATTTACAAATATGAATGTAATGTATTTACTACTTATTTGTAAAACAAATAAATATGACCAGCAGACTTTATTTTAGGGTGAAATATGGCAGTACTAATCTTGTTTAATTCCTCATCTAGTCGAAATCAAAAAATGATTTTGGGCTGACTCAATTCAGCTAGCTAAGAGAGACTCTTTGGATTAGAAAAAAATCTAAAAGCCGGCGAAATTCCTATTTATCAACTCACTACAGTAAGTTATTTCTTCCGCAAAAAACACTTTCATTTTTTTACCTGATATAAGTCAGCTTTTGAACTGCTACTAGTCAGCTTTTTCGCCCAGAAGTGTAAATAGCTTTATACTACTTAATCAAATTGAAATCAAAACCCTCCCTTATGCTTATTAAAGCCAGTCAACACAGTTTTCACATCCCGGTTATGGGCCTCGGCTATACTATTGATACTCCTGTTAAAGTTGCCAAATTCGGCATTTCCAGTGTGGTTTCCATTATGGATGACCACCTTTTGGAAGATATGCGGAGACTGTATTGCCGCAAAAATCAATTGGAATATCTTGAAATACAATCCGATGCTAGAGATTCCCGAAGCATGAGAATTACTGCATATTTGGATCTAATCGATCAGTTGGTAGCAAACCAAGTGGAATATCTAAAAGAAAGTGATTGGAATACTGATAGCATATTTGCTAATTACCTTAGTTTGATCCCTCCCAAACACCCAATACATGATCTGTTGTCACTTTATTTTAATTCAAATGCATCGGATAAAACTGACTTAGTCGCTTCGATTAAATCAGAAATTGTCCCAGGAAGTATCGACGTCAACATCTTGACCAAAGTGGATAAGATGAACTTCGACAAGGAGGGCAATCCACTGCCAAGAGAACAATCGAATGCATTATCAGCTCTGAAAGGCTTTGCAAAGAGCAAGGTAAACGGCTCCGTAGTTTTTTCTGCGGGGATGAATCCAGCACTTTACGGATACGCGGAAAATTTCGAGTGCTTCTTTCCTGATCATTCAGGGAAAATTCAAAAAGGAATTATCCTAAAAGTGAGTGACTATCGCTCTGCGTTGATTCAAGGAAGGTTTCTCGCTAAAAAAGGACTTTTTGTTTCAGAATTTAGAATCGAATCAGGGCTTAATTGTGGTGGTCATGCATTTGCAACGGATGGCTTTTTGATCGGGTCAATACTTGAGGAATTCAAAACCAATCGTAAAGAGCTTTATGAGACAATTTTCAACACTTGTCAGCAGACCCTAGCCGAACATCTCAAAAAGCCACTTTGTACCTCACAGAAAATGAAAATCACCTATCAAGGAGGAATTGGAACGCATGCAGAGGATTCTTTTTTGAAGGAATACTACCAACTTGACGGCACAGGCTGGGGAAGTCCTTTCCTGCTAGTTCCTGAAGCTACTGCTGTGGACTCAGATACATTGGATCGGATCATGAAATCTAAAAAATCAGATTATTTTCTCAGCTATGCATCACCCCTAGGCATACCATTTCACAATCTGAGAAATTCAAGCGGTGAGGAACAGCGCAAAGCTCGGATCGAAAAAAATCGGCCAGGATCACCCTGCTACAAGAAATTCCTAGCTTCCAACAAAGAATTTACTGAAAAACCGATCTGTACCGCTTCAAGACACTATCAAGATTTGAAGATAAAGCAGCTGGCCAATCAGAATATCGAGAAAGCGGAACTTGATACAATTCTGGCGAAAGACTGTCTCTGCGAAGGACTAAGTGCTCCGGGAATCTTATCGGTCGGAGGCACGCCCAGAAGAAATCTTTTCGCTGTGACAATCTGCCCGGGACCAAATCTGGCCTACTTCAAAAATACGTATTCACTAAAGCAGATGGTGGATCATATTTATGGCAAAATCAGTCTGAAGCTTGACTCCGAACGACCACATGTCTTTGTGAAGGAACTTCAACTCTATGTAAGCTATTTCAAAAATGAAATCGAACAGTCCATCAAGAGTGGAAGTGCCAAAAACCAAAAAAAATTGGATAAGTTTCGGGAGAATCTGATGGAAGGAATAGCTTACTATCAGGATCTGACAACCCATGTCAGCTTAGATTCAATAGACTTAATTCAAAAAATGAAATGTCAATTTTCACAACTCAAATCAGAAATCGAATCCTTTCCAAAGGAGTTATCATTCAAAGCCTAATATGGAAACTAAGAACAGCCTATTAAAAATTTATGTGTGTGCGCAATTGCACTGGTAACAGTCAAAAAGCAGCGTAAAATGTGGTAAATACTAGCATTACTGGTACTTGTTCAGATGGCTATCGAAACGTCATCGGCCTGCCTCGCCGTGGTGGGCCTGCCTCGCTGTGGCGGGCCTGCCTGCCAGTTGAGCAACGAAAATTAGGTTACTGGCATAATTGCGGATAATCACATCTCCTTTGATGAAAGGAATGCTATTCCAACTCATACCAGTCTGTAACTTCTAGGTTGGATCTTCGACCCACTTTTTTTGGTGGATAATTGGCTACTAAATAGGCTACGATAATCTTTTCATTTTCTCCTAGATCCCAGAGATTTTGAGTTTCCTGCATCCATTTGATGGTTTTTACCCATCGTTCTGCATTCATTCTGTTTTGGATCACCAATTTTGAAGAATGACAACTTGTGCAATTCTGTATGGTGATCATCATCCCAGGTGCATCGATAAATCCGGTAGTTACATGAATTCCATTTTCGACCCCTTCTGATTGATCTGCTACTGCTATTGCCACAGCGCCACTTTCTTCAGTATCTGGATCCATAAATAGGAGGAGACTTGGATTCGTCAATGCAATAATGGACACGATCAACACCACTCCTACTAATCCGCTTAAGGTAATGACTAGCTTATTAAGCTGACCAAAGCTTTTCTTGAAATTCCCAAATTTTTGTTTGCTTTTTTTCATTTAGCTGACTTTTATCGCAATTCGATGACAGGCATTATTTAAATAACCCTTGGGATTCCAGCCAGGCACAATCATTGGCTGAGATTTACCTTGGGAGTCTGTCGCTTTAGCCCAAACTTCATAATAACCGATTTTCGGGAAGTCAATAATAGCAGAGAAATGTTGCCAGGCTAGCCTATTTGAAGGTCTTCTCAGAACAGCCAGCTTCCAAGTCATCCCAAAATCTATGGAATACTCCATTTTTGAGACTTCTAACTCCCCGGCCCAAGCGTGACCTCTAATAGTTAGTTTTTTTCCTTTTGAAATAATCCCTCCTGATTTCGGATAGGTGATTAAGGATTTTACAGGCATAGATTCAATGATACACATATCAGCATCTTTTACCTCCTCGCCCGGACCCACAGGTGTGCATGGTATTCTATAGGAATCTCCACCCATCTTTTCTCCATCGTGAACCTTATCCCTAACACTGATTTTTTGAAGCCACTTGCCAGATACAGAAGCTGGATAACCGCCAGCCACAAGTCGCAAAGGATGGCCGTGTACGAATGGTATGTCTTGATCATTCATCTGAAATGCTAAAAGTGTCTCCTCCTGCATGGCTTTTGCAATCGGAATACCGCGAGAAATAGGCTCTTTTTTCAGATCACCACTGAGGTGTACATCTGCGGCGTGATAGCCAATGTAGACCGCATTGGGTTTCACGCCGACATCATTCAGCACATCCTTAAGTCTGACTCCAGTCCATTTGGCACAATAAACTGCCCCAATATCCCACTGGTTACCTTTAGTAGGAGGATCAAATTCTGCACGACCGTTGCCACCACATTCAATCACCAACTGGTAGGAATAATGCTTAAACTTTGATTTCAACTCAGCAAGTGAATAGGTTTTTATTTGTTTAACTGACTCACCATCAATTGTCAATGTCCATTTAGCTGGATCTATTTTAGTAGGTACGAGGCCATTATTCCGCACAAAAATGAATTGATTAGAGGTAACTTCTTCATCCAAATGATGCGCAAGCGGCTCCATGTTCCAGGGTTTATCACTCAAAATACGCAGTCCTTTGTTCTTTTTAAATAGTACATAAGGATCTGGATCTTGCAGCCCCAACAATTTGAACTCTTCCGGAAGGTTGGCTCCAAAAATGATTTCACTCCCTAAGCTCGTGGCAAGAATAGCTAAGGTTGATTTACTGATAAATTTTCTTCGTTCCATAATGAAAATAACTATGTATCAACCTACTGAATTTTATTTACCCAACTTAAAAATTTACATAAGCTAGTTGAATCAACACCTGATCAAATTACAAATGACTAATCTAAAAACCGGTATTTTGACGCAGATTGTTTCTAACCATTATCGAAAAGTAAAACGACAAATTTAAATTTATGGAACTCTGACCTATTCTTCCAGAATTGGTGGTGTATAGAAGCAAAGGAAATATCTTACAGTTTATATGAAAAGGAATCCCACAGCGGCATGGCTTCGCAGCGAGAAACAAAGGCTGATAGAAAAAGATAAATCCCGCTTTTTATTTGTTTGCTTCGTGAAACTTCAGCAGCCTTTGGAGTTAAAAATCCTCCGGATGTAAACCAAGTTTATCAATCGCTTAGTGCTCTTTGTGAAACCTTTGTACCCTTGACAATCGACTGAATTTCAGAAAAAACGACTCTTTTCCCGTTCTACAATTCCCTTACACTGTCATTTTTATAATTTTGAGAAAACACTTTCCATTATGGCTCACTCACATTCTCATCACGGGCACTCACAGCGCTCTGGAAGAAATCTGAAATTGGCTTTTTTCCTCAATTTAGGATTTACCATTTTAGAAATTTTCGGAGGACTGTATACGAATTCGGTTGCAATCCTCTCAGACGCAGTACACGATTTGGGTGACAGTTTTTCGCTGGGCTTGGCTTGGTACTTGGATAAGAAATCTAAACAGACCGCTACCAATCAATTTTCATTTGGCTATCAGCGGTTTTCCTTGGCTGGCGCATTTGTTAATGCTTTGATTCTGCTCTTAGGCTCCATTTACTTGATTTCTGAAGCTATTCAACGAATCAAAAACCCTGAAAACTCTGATGCCCAAGGAATGATTTTATTTGCTTTGGTAGGAATTGCAGTAAATGGCTATGCTGCTTTTAAAGTCTCTAAAGGCGGTAGCCAAAATGAAAAATTGATTAGCTGGCACTTAGTGGAAGATGTGTTAGGTTGGGTAGCTGTACTGATAGCTGGCATTGTCTTGTATTTCAAAAATGTGCCTTGGCTAGATCCGGCATTATCACTTGGGATATCGCTCTTTATCCTTTGGAACGTGTTCAAAAATTTGAAATCAACGATTCTTATTTTTCTACAAGCTGTTCCTGAGAACATATCACTTGACGAGATCAAAGCCAAAATTTGTGATTTAAAAAAAGTGGCATCAATTCATCACATGCATGTATGGTCGCTTGAAGGTGAAAATCACGTTTTCACAGTTCATGTGAAGCTTGAACCGATAGATTCCCTCACTGAGCTAAATGAAACCAAAGCTGCAATAAAGGCAGAATTGAGAAATTATCCATTCTCGCACTTCACTGTCGAAATTGAAGTAGATCAGGAAAAATGCCTGATGGATGATGTAAAACACACCCATTAATTCATTCAATAAGAATAGATTCAGAACTAATCTTTTTTTTAGAAGATCATAAAGTTGAGCGCAGAAAAATAAAGAGGTTTTTTTAAATTTTCAACAAAAAAACCATCTTATTTCATTGATAAACAAGTTATTGATTAAACAACCTTTCAACTTACGTGTTAAATATTTACATTTTTACCAAAAATTGCATTAAATCAATTATTCTTATTATTTGCATTATGAAAAATATATCTCCTTTATTCGTCTTGATTATACTACTTACCAGTGGGTGTTTTTCCCAAAAAGACTATGTCACTGAATACGATTATAATTATCAAGGGTCATTCAAAAAATATAGAACATTTGCTTTTGTAGAGACGAATGAATTTGATTCTACTATTATTCTTCCAGTATTAAATGCAACTATCGGAGCAAGACTTGGATCACAAGGTTTTAAACAACAGAAAGTAAAACCTGACCTTTTGGTAAGTTATAAGATATTCACTGATTCGATCAAGTACCGAGGTTATGTTCAGCCTGAGTTTGATTATTGGCTAAAGCGGACAGGGACTACCTATCGAGATGATGAAGGTCAACTCGCCAGAGAACAGGAGAAGGATGAAACCTACAACCAAGTCAAATACAATAAAAATGATGGGATGTTAGTCATCTATGTAATTGACAGTGAGCAGGGAAATACGATTTGGCAAGGCTACACTGCTACGAAGTTTGATTTTGAGTCGCCCGATTTCCAGGCAGATATTACCAGAGCCGCCTACCGAGTGATGAATGAATTTAAGATTCTAAACAGATTCAATGAATCCAGACGATAATATCCAAGAAATTGCACAACCTGTGGATTTATTCCACAGTTAAGAGTTAAATCTCAAAATTCATTTTGGGATTTTTTTATGCCCTTTTACTCTATTTTACTCTTTGATTGGCTTGAATCCCACTTTTTATGAATCGTAAAAATTGATTAGAAGTTTTGGCTGCTACTTTGGCTATTAACTTCAAACAAGAAAAATCAATACTTTATGAAAAATTCACTGATCATAACTGGAATAGCTAGTTTCCTGATCTTCTTTTCCTGCGTTTCAAAAAAGAAATACACTGAATTAGAGAGTAACCTTTTTAAAACTCAGACTGAATTGGCAATGACCAATCAGGAGAAAACTGAATTGGAGGAAAAAATGGCTATTATCGAAGCCCGAGTTGCAGCGTATAACGCCCGAATCAACTCACTTAGAGACACTAACAGCGCCCTATCTCTTCAAAATGATGGGATGTACAGTTTAGAAGGTGCAACCGTAATGTCTAAAAAGTCTAAGGAAAAAATGAATGCTACTTTAGCAAAAGTAGATCCTGCAAAATTAGCAGAAGCAAAGACAATGGAGGATTCTGTCAACTTAGCCGTGTCCTACAATTTGAAACAAAATATCACTGAACGCACTGAAGAGGGTGCTGATGATATTGAGATCAGTATTGATAAAACTGTGGTAATGATTTCAGTATCTGATAAATTACTTTTCAATACTGGTAGCTATAGAATCAACAGCAAGGCTGATCCTCTGTTGGCTAAATTGGCTGAGTTAATCAATGCTGAGCCAAGTCTTCAAGTGATGATTGAAGGTCATACTGACCCAAGGACCATCTCTACAAGTGTGATTCAAGATAATTGGGATCTTTCCGTAAAACGTGCAACCAGCATCATCCGGAAACTTCAATATGATTTCAATGTTTCTCCTGAGAAGATGATCGCTGCAGGTCGGGCGAGCTACATGCCTCTTGTAGCTAATGATACTGCTGAAAATATGGCGATCAACAGAAGAACTCGAATCGTTCTGATTCCAGATTTGGATATGTTCTTTGCAATGCTTTAAAAACAAACCAATTATTTACTATCAAAAAAAGCAAACCAATCTGGTTTGCTTTTTTTGATATTTTTTTTACCACCGTGAACACAAAGGTTTCGCCGAGGTCTCAAAGCGATTTTTTAATCAGATAACCCACATAAAAAACGTAGCTACATAGTTTATAGCCTCAAGGCTAAAGCATCAGAGGTTCATCTTTGTAGCAACAGAAATCATATTGTCCCGTATTTTGGCCGAATGGATGTCAATCAAGAAAATAAGGATTCGCCAAAACGGATGGATATTGTTTTTACCGCATAGTCACCTACAGGACATGGCGCCTGCAGGCGCGTATAATCTTTTGCCTTATCATAAGGAATCATCCGAATTGTCCTGTAGGGACAAAATATGGGTAGCCCAGAATAATTTGTTTCGTTCCCGGGTTTTGGCCAAATGGATGTCAATCAAGAAAATAAGGATTCGCCAAAACGGATGGATTTTTTTCACCTCGGATTTTGTATTAGCGTTAGACGGAATGATCTCAACAAGTAAAATAAATTTAAAACGCTGAATGCTGAATGTCGAATTAGTACTAGCAAGCGAGGCACTGTATCTTCTTAGAAAAATGCCATCCTTTTGAATTACAATCACAACCCTTCAAAACCAATATCACAGAACACTACTCCATCACTTCCAAAGTCCCCAAGGCATGCTTCATCAATACTTCCTGGAAAAACAGGGTATAAACAGATTGGGCTTGATCTGCCTGAGCTGCTACTAGCTGCTGATTGGCAGTTGCCAAATCCACAAAATTGGAGAGTCCTAATCTAAATCGTTCTGAAATGGCAAGCTGAGCTTCCTTAGCAGCCATCACTTGTACACCTGTATTTGATTCCTTGCGAACTGCCGCCTGATAGTTCTGATGGGCCAATCGCACATCTTGGTAGACTTTTCGATCTATTGAAGCTTTTTGAAGCTCCTGATTTTTGTAAGCAACTCTACTCCTACTCACGTCTAGTCTAGTCTGGAAATTATTGAAAATCGGAATTGTCAGACTTAGACCAAGGTTGTTTTGAGGGTAGATTTTTAATAATTGATCTTGAATGGACCGGCCATCCAGCGAAGTATAAAAGGTGGAATAATTGTAAAAAGCTGAAATCCTTGGGTAATACATTGCCTTAATCGCTTTCAGATCTTTTTTGGTAGAACTGACCAAAAGTTCTTGCTGCACTTTATCTGCTCGATTGGATGCCGCTATTTCATACAACTCAGGGATTCCAAGACTTTGCAGGCTATTCTCCCGTGAAGATGGATCTACCGGAACCAATTCGGCAGTAACACCAACCGGCAGTTGCAAATATTCCGATAAGTCCCAGAGGTCATTTTCCAATTGGACCTGCGCATCCACTAAAACAGATTCTAGTCTAGCCACTTCGGATTGTTGATTGTACTGATCAGAAAGTATCCGCAATCCTGCATCCACAAAGCCTGTGATTTGACGCAACTGTTCTTTTTGATTAGCTAAGTTCTCAGTTGCAATTCCAAAAAGCTCTTGGTCAAGCAATACTTGTAAATACCTGCGAGCTACGTCAAAAACTACCTGCTGAGCTGCACGATCCAAACCTTTTTCGCCGGCATCATAAGCCAATTTTGCAGATTGAGTGTCTAGGATTCTTCTACCTGAGTTGAAAATTGGCAAGTTTACATTGAGTCCTGAGGAGATGATTTCATTCGTCACATTGGTCACCACTATTTCCCCTTCAACCTGCTGAAACTGCTGACCAGACTGTTGAGCGAAAGTAGTGTTAAATCCTATGGAAGGAAGATGAGAAAGCTTGGCCACTTGCTTTTCCTTTTGTAATACTTCCAAGAAGTTAAGCTGGGTTTGGTAGTTCACATTAGCCTGTAAAGCTAATTCCACTGCCTCCCGGAAATCGATCCTCAAGGTATCCTGAGCTACTATTTTTCCAGAAAACAGAAAAATAAACGCTACTCCAAGAAAGATTTTAATCGAATTAAATCGCTTCATCACTGTGAATTTTTCCATCTAGCATATTGATTAATCGGGTGCCAAAGTCCGCGTTTTCTCTAGCGTGAGTGGCTTGAATAATCGTTGTTCCTTCCCGGTGAAGTTCCCGAAAGATCTCCATGATCTCTTTGGCTTGACCCGAGTGGAGATTCCCAGTAGGCTCATCTGCCAGTAATACCCTCGGTCTTCCAGCAACTGCTCTGGCAATTCCAACTAATTGCTGTTGCCCACCTGAAAGTTGTGAAGGAAAAAGATCCTTTTTAGCCACCATATTGAAGCGGTCCATCAGATTGGCAATAATGCTTTTTCGCTCACTTGAAGGCACATTTCGATAGAGCAAAGGCGTCTCAATATTTTCATAAACTGTCAATTCATCGATCAAATGGTAGGCTTGAAAGATGTATCCGAATTCACTTTTGTGCAAAGCAGATCGCTCCCGCTCCTTCATGGTTTTAATACCTCGCTCACCGAATGAATAATCTCCCTCATAGTCTTCATCCAACAGTCCAAGGATATTGAGTAAAGTAGATTTCCCAGCTCCACTTGGTCCCATCAAGGTTACAAATTCACCGTCGTTAATGGTCAGATTAATTCCCTTGAGAATAAAAACCCGTTGAAAACGCGATTCGATGAATTTATCTAAGTTTCTAAGTTGTATCATTTTTAATTTAAATATTTGAAATACTTGTCCGCCGTGGCGGATTGGAAGATCATTACTACTTAATTTTTCAATCCAAGTTTTAAATTGTACTTGCTAATAACTGTAAGTCTGGATTTACTTGCATACTATAACTTCACCTGTATGTTGCTTTAATCATTTCCACTTTTATGCCATAAAAAAAGCCTCTGAATTAGCTCCAGAGGCATTTTTGTAGTTTTTCGACATTGATTTTCTCGAACGTTTTTGTTCGCTGGCGGACGAATATCTTGATTCAACCACTGCTCAGATCAATTCTTGAAAATTCTTTTCAAATATTTCTCAACCTAAAATGACCGATTTAACCAATCCGAATAGTGATGCAATTTTGAACCATCAGCTTGTTTATGATAGTTTGAGCTTATTGCTTTTGAGAAATAAGTTTCATTGACACTGACTTCTTCATTGCTGGAAAAAGCATAAAAAAAGCCTTGCCGGATTACTCATCCGGCAAGGCTTTTCAGGTGTTGTTCTGTTACCGGATCCACACTTTACCGGTGGATCTTAATAGCAGAAGCATTTAGAACTTCCGATACTTGGCAGTCAAGAACTTATTTGCCTTCTTCTCCGCAAACTTTGCTTTTTTGCTGTCCCAATTCAGGGTTTCATTAGGGAAACGACCGGCGATCACACCCAGAAGAATCGTCTCAGTTAATTTTGCAGAATACTCAAATGGAGCAGTCGTCTCACCTTTTCCAAGACATGCATCCACAAACTGATGGTAATGCTTCTTACTTTCAGAAGCATAATCTTTGACCGGTTTGCCAAGGTTGAACGACTCAATATCCATCTCGACATACTCCCCATCGACTATTTTACGTGGCAGTTGCTGGAAATGTGGTAATAATAAGCGTCCATTTTCCCCGATAAACATCGCCCCCTGATCAGGAAGCTCCTCCCCATTTGGAAGCATCAATTCCTCGTGCTTTGGCGGCGCGCCCTGACCATCATACCATACCCACTTTAAGGTTTCAGCGGTATACTTAGTGGCGGGGAATTCATAGGTCACGGTATTGTTCACTGGATATCCAAAACCATTTGGCTCTCGACATTCGTTGACGATGGTTTGTGGCACATCAAGTTCCAATGCATTATAAGGTGTGTCAAAAATATGTACTCCCATATCCCCAAGGGTACCGCATCCGTAATCCACAAGCTGTCTCCAATTCCCGGGATGATATACATCCTCTTTGAACGGACGTGCTGCAGAAGTCCCAAGCCATAAGTCCCAATCCAAACCAGCTGGAATCGGATCGCTGCCAACAGGTGCGGGTCCATCATAACCCCAGTTTTTTGGAGACCAAGCACGAACGGTGTGAACTTTACCGATAACCCCAGATTGGATCAAGAGCGTAGCTAATTTGTAATCGTAAAATGAGTGAACTTGAATACCCATTTGAGTCACCAAGTTATTCTTCTTTGCCAAGGCCTTCATCTTCCGAGCCTCAGTCACATGGTGAGTCAATGGTTTTTGGCAGTAAACTGGCTTGTCTAGCTTCATCGCCATGATCGAAGCAGGTGCATGCGTATGATCAGGCGTAGAGATAATAACCGCATCAACTGATTTTTCCATTTCTTTTAGCATAATGCGATAATCCGAGTAGGTTTTCGCATTCGGGAAAAGCTTGGATGCGGTAGCAAGGTTGTTGCTATCGACATCACAAAGTGCAGCCACATCGACCATTGCATGTGAAGAAATGGCTTTTAGATCTTCCAGCCCCATATTTCCTACTCCAATGTGCGCGGTTCGAAGTCGGCCACCTGCTTTGATATTCGCAAAGGCAGCAGGAGATAGCGCTAATCCGAACAATCCCAGACTGGTTTTCTTAATGAAATCCCTCCGCTGAATAAATGTGATTTTCTTACTCATTTTCGTTTTATGTTAAATGCTTATAATTTTTTTATTTACAAAACCGATATTTCATCAGTAGATAGCGGTGAACTATTTAAGCTAAAATACAGATGAATAACAGGTTAAATTAAATTCTCTTCAGTCACTCGTGTATAGACTGGTAAAGCCTCATTCGCCAGTCTTTTCTCTCCAATCTCTTTTCTCTCCTGTCCTATCCCGCTTCTTATAATTCTTTAATTCTAATATTTTTGAAATGCGCTACATCACCATGACCTAAGAATCCAATATGCCCTTGGGATCGCTGCAAGCCGGGGTGATCTTTATGATCCAGTGTCCCATCTTTACTAGCCTCCAGATAATCTCCCTCCAAAATTACTTCACCATTAAGTACAATTTTGATTTTAGGATGCTTGACAATTACTTCCTGCTGATTCCATTCGCCTACCGGTTTGAGAAAACCTTTTTTTGCTGGGATGACGCCATAGACTGAACCGTGAAATTGATAGACTTCCAAGTCATTGTATTTCGAGGCGGTATTATCCAAAATCTGAAGCTCCTTTCCCACATAGGCTGCATCGCCTTCCAAAGG
>Ga0335398_10007304_pt1 | contig 13567 bp, 11 predicted proteins | sample BON03_FD_205742 | JGI IMG/M metagenome (GOLD analysis project Ga0335398, IMG submission 205742) | Freshwater microbial communities from Lake Bonney liftoff mats and glacier meltwater in Antarctica - BON-03 (spades assembly) (version 2) | ecosystem: Environmental > Aquatic > Freshwater > Ice >... | reverse complement strand
GTGTCGTGGTCGTAGGGCCATATGCATGCGCATGTGTTGAAGATTGGATAGAAAGCTAGTGCAAGTGTGTCGTGCCGGTGTGTCCCCCCGACGTTATTTTCCCAGCTGGCGTCGTCGTCTGGGGCCGCCTGTCGGATGCACCCGTCAGAGCTTCTCTCAGCGTCCCCTACATCTTTGGCAGTGCGCGCGAGCAGGCTCAGAGATTGGTGGCGTGCTGTGCTATGTGCTGTAATGTTATGTTACAAGCCTCACCGCTCGCCCGGGTTGGAATTATGCGACTATATAAGTATATAACTCCGTATAATGCTTCTTATATATGTCCTATATATATATACACACTATATATATACTGAGCTAGCTAAGTATAAGCACGGTCGTGGATCGTGGATGGAGTGTTTGCTGCTATAGATATAGATATACATGTAGCAGAGGTTTTTATTCGCTTTGCTCATGTACATGAGCGAGTTTCGACTAAAAGTTTGGTCGGTTTGATGCGATGCTACATTTATATGTTTATTATATATATATGTATAATATATATTTAGTAGTATGTCTGTATTATTGTTACATGATTTGGTGGAGGGGCTTGCTCGTACTTATATACTTATACTAATACATATATATAATATTAAATTATATATATTATAGGTTATAGGTTATAGGATGATATAGATATATTATAGGATACAATATAGGAAAACTCGAGAATCGAATGCTCACTTATATATACATATACATATATATAATTAACTTAGTTAGTTATAAAAGTTGTAAGTTGTAGTTAGAACTTGGGCGCACAGACAGAGACACACACAGGCAGCCAGGTGACAGGGACAGACAGCAGACAGACAGGGGCACAGGCGGGGACCTTTTGAATTAATTTATGCAGCGGGCAGCGGGATACAGTGGACAGTGGATCTGCTGCAAAATGGCTAGATACAGTAGGGATACAGCGGGATACCAAGGATATGGTGTGATACAGGCAGGATTACAGGTGAAATGTGAAATACAGGCGGGAGATCCCAAAAATACACGCCAGGGGGTGGCTAACCATCACAGCGCAGCAGTGCGCAGTGTGAGTGTGCAGTGTGAGTACTGTGTGTGCACAGGGCGCAGCCGCAGAGCAGCCACCAACAGTATTATATGTGTTGTACAGCAGTGCTGTGCGCTGTGCGGAATAAGATTTATGATGTATCTACTACTATCTACGACATCGAAATATACATTGCGAATTGCGAAAATTGTGTGGATTTAACTTGATATATTATGGATTATCGAGAGTAGGTGCAGGTACGGTCTCGTAGGGCGTAGGCGTAGGGCGTAGGGCGGGAGGTGTAAGCTTCAGCTTCAGCATCACATATCATCACACACGACACACACACGCCAACATTTCGGCAGCAGCAGCAAGCGCACTCTCTTTACACATATACAGACATCAAGAAAAAGAGAGAAGCTATCTTGAAGAGAGACGATACATTATTAGCAACAAGGAAGGAGTGGGGCGAGAATATGCGATATGGATATGGTTATGCTGATCTATCTATATCTCGGATTAACCCTAACCGCTAACCTCGAGGCTGGCTGCGGCTGCCCCGCCGTCTCGGCCTCGCACAACCACCACGGCGTCACCGCGCAGCGCCTGCTGGAGCTTCGTTACCGTGGCGCCTATCCGGAGCACGTGCGGCGTGGCGGTCTGCTCCAGCGCCAGCTCAAACCTCTCCGATATTCCCCCGACCACACGCCCCTGCGCGCAGCCGCCACCAGTCGCGCCCGACGCCCGGAGCGCCGTCTTGCGCGCGTTGGCGGTTCCGACCACGCGCCGCTGCCGAAACCGAAACGGCGTTTCCGCATTGCCCCCTTCTGTTTTTTTTGCTCTCTTGGCGCCGCTCCCGCCGTCCGCGCAGCCGCCCAGCCCGCGTCCCGGCGCGCTGGCCCACGGGGCCGCGAATCGCACGCAGCGCCCGGGCTTGTGGCCAATCCAGATGTTGACGAGGAAGGTGACCCGGCGGTATTCGCCGCCGGTGGGTACCAACGCGTCTGGCGCCCCGTGCAGCCAGCAGCCGTCGAAGCGAAGGTGGCGGCCGACGCGCGGCGGCACGAGGCAGGCGGAGTCGTACAGTGCGGCTGCGGAGCCGCCGCTGCTGCGGCCACCGGCGCTGATCGTCGGTTCCGTCCCGAAGTTATATTGGCCTTCGGTCGAGATGGTGCAGCCCGGCACGACCAGCGTTGGCGCGCCCGCGTCGCAAAGGTAGGTGACTGTGGCGAGCAGCGGATGGACAAAGAGACCAGCCTTGGCGTAGAAATTCCTCGTCCTTGTCGAAGTGCAGCGCCACCTTGCCATACCCACCCTCGGCGTAGGAGCGTCCGACTGCGGCAGAGTCGCTGACGTTGGCCCACCATTCGGCACCCGAGGTGGACGCATCGTACCGGCCTCCAGTGGCCGCGCCGGCGTGCAGCTCGAAAATAGAGGCGGCGAGCGACTCGAGCGCGCAGCGCGGCGGCGCGCCGGCGGGGAGCCAGAAGGAGGAAGCAGCGAGCGGCCAGGACGCCATCTGCGCCTCGGCATGCAGTGCTTCGCGATCGCGGACACGCACGGCATCGTCCCAACCCTGGAAGGACGTCTCGCACACGCCCGCCGCGCCGTGGACGCGGCCCTGCCCGTCGAGCATCGGGACGTCGATTTGTCGTCGCTGTCGTTCATAGACCCAATGACGCAGTGGCTATGACGCCAAGCGGCCGAGAAATTGTTTGTCACAGTTCGTTCACAGACGGTTTATTCACGGAAGGACTGGCGTGCCTGTAATAAGCATGATTATCAAATATCGGGTTAGGCGCAGGCGGGTGAACTCAGCTAAATACCGATCGCAATTTTATCCTAAACGCAGGGTGCAAACCAAAGGTTGGGTTGAACCTGTTTGCCGACTGCCGGCTTCGAAGCATCATCATAATCATCATCATCATCATCATCATCGGACGGAAAGAAGAACTCTCCCCCCACAGCATCATCGGGAACACGCCCCCCACAGCATCATCGGACGACTGTGTGCTAAATTTTCTTGGATGTTCTGTAGGGTGTAGGGTGTGTAGGGTCGGGGGGGGCTACACCCTACGCAGGGTCCTACACTGTAGGACTACACTATCCTAGGGCAATTTTCGGGCTAACCCGGATGTAGGCGGAGACCCTGTCGACGACTGTGCCCGTCGGGAAGCTGGCCTCGCCTTGGATGTTCTGTAGGGCCCTACGTAGGGCCCTACACTGTAGTGTAGCCTCTGTCAGACCCTACAGTGATGTTGTAGGGTAGCCCCGCCTAATCTTACATTTAAACCATTTAGCCTTAAAACAAAATATTTTTTGGCGGCAAGCGGCTGGCGCGAAACTGCGCGCGGACTGCGATCTGCGAGCAGCGCGGCCCGCGGCCAAGGCATGGCGCCAGGTGGTGCGAGCGCTTGGCGCAACGCATCGGCGAGGCCAGCTTCCAGACGGGCACAGTCGTCGACAGGGTCTCCGCCTACATCCGGGTTAACCTGAAAATTGCCCTAGGATAGTGTTAACCCGTAGCTAGCATACAAACTATGGACAGAGCCTCTTTCATAAAAAACTTCGCCCGCTGCATACCGCATAGTTTTTGGCAGCACCGCAGCACCATAGGAGAGCACCAAATGTATACCACGCCCCTTCTTCTTCATCATCAGTATTAACCCATTTCACCGCGGCTGTTCACCAAACTGCCATCGAACGCCGCAAACGTAATTCTATCCAGGGAATCCATGCCCTCCCCCTATCCTTTGACCCAGACACCTTTCTATCAGCATGCATGGCCCCTTTTGCCGAGGTCCGCCAAGTCCACACACTTCCTCGCTGAACGAATGCCTTGACGATTGACGACAGGCTGGGCTGGTGGCGTCCGCTGAGTGCGCAGTGGACGGCGGCGTGGATGGCGGTGTGGAGGGCGGCGTGGATGGCGGCGTGGATGGCGGCGTGGACGGCGGCGTGGACGGCGTGGACAGCGGCGTGGACGGCGGCGTGGACGGCGGCGTGGACGGCGGCGTGGACGGCGGCGGCGGTGGTGCCGTTCGACGGGGAGGCACCGGCGGCTCGTCCGTGGCGCTTCCGTTCCTGTGGAGCGCGTGTATCGTCTTGTTCCAAGGCGGCGTGTGTGATGCGCCAGAGGTACGTCCAGGTGAACCGGCATTTAGTGGGCGAGTGCCGCGGCCGAGGTGGGGGCGGCGGTGGTCGGCCTGCGTGGGTCGGCGTCGAGGAGAGAAGGGCGGCGATGGCGGTAGGGATGGCGGCGGCTCGGCGGATGGCGGCGGTAGGGATGGTGGCAGCTCGGCGGATGGCGACGGCTCGGCCGCGTTGGAGAGTGAGGCGAGCTCGAGAGTGAGCTCCGCGATGCGCTCCTGCAGCCGCGCCTGCTCGAGGTTGGGCGCGGTCGTTGCGATCGCCGCATCCGCGCCTGCCCCGTGTTCGGCCGCTCGTGGCTGCGCGCGAGCGTCTGCGATCGCTTTCTGCTCAAAGGCGTGGGTGCGCCCGCAGAAGGGATGGTCGCCGTTGCAGTGCTTGAGGCACCCATTGCGCGAGCAGGCGCGCTCGGAGCCGGTGGCGTCGGTAAGCCGCGTGTACGCGCCGTATGTGCCTGCCTCAACGGCGTGTGCGATCCCACAGTAGTCGTGTGCGCGCGCGGTGAGCACGTCGATGGCCACCGGCAGAGAGCAGCCGCGGAGGGCACACTCCGTCTGCCCACGCAGGGCAGTGACGTACTTGTGGTGGTTGCGGCCGCAGCACTCGTGAATGCGGTGTGGGTCGGCCGGATCGATCCATGTCGCGGCCTTTGGCATCCGGGGACGGGGCACGGCGGTCGTGGCGCCGCGGCGGCGAGGACCAGGGACGGCGAGGCGTCGGGGCCCGTGGCCAAGCGGGCGGCTGCGAGGGCGAGGCGATACTGTTCGGCTGGCAGGATGGAGTGGGCGGAGGCGACTGCGTGGGGGGCGTGTGGGCGGCGTGGACGTGGCTTGGGCGGAGTCGGTGCCTGTTGCCCCCGCGGCCCGCGGTATTCTCGGGGGCGAGGACAGGGAGGGCGGCGGGCGGCGTCCATTGTGGTGGCTGGCAAGGGATGGCGGCGAAGGTGCGCTCCACACGCCACACGTGTGCTGTCTCGCTCCTCGGCCGCCTCCGGGAATAGGTCATCAAGAAAGTCCTGCGAGACTCCCGCTGGCGTGTGTCCCTCAATCCATGGGTCCATGCTGGACTGCCAGATGTTGTGTGGTCGGAGAGGGGCCCACGAGCTCGACGAGCCCGGTGCCCTGGGCTGGGCCGAAGCAGAAGGCGTGGCGGTTGCGATGGGAGTCGCGTGTGGAGCCTGGAGCGCTTCGGGCGCGATGAGAGGCGCCATGGTGGGCGCGGCGAGTGGCGCCGTGGCGGCGGGATCCGAGGGCGCCTCGGGCGCGATGAGGGCGCCGTGGCGGGCGCGACGAGAGGCGCTGGGGGCGGGCGCGAGGGCTGGAGCCGATAGCGCTTCGGGCGCGATGAGGGGCGCCATGGCGGGCGCGATGAGAGGCGCTGTAGGCGCGAGGGCTGGAGCCGAGAGCGCTCCGGGCGCGATGAGGAGCGCCATGGCGGGCGCGACGAGAGGCGCCGTGGGCGCGAGGGCTGGAGCCGAGAGCGCTTCGGGCGCGACGAGGGGCGCCGTTGGCGCGAGGGCTGGAGCCGAGAGTGCTGCGGGCGCGATGAGGTGCGTCATGGTGGGCGCGACGATAGGAGGCGTGGGCGTGGGAGCCAGGTGCATGTCGGGTGCGGGGTGCGGGGCTGTATGCACGGTAGTTATCGAGCGCCTCGCTCGCAGTAGCGCTCGGTGGCATCTTGGAGACGGGCCTGCGCGCCCGGTGTGCCACTGCGGCTGTGCTCAATGGCAGCCGCGTATGCGTCCGCAAGGCGCCAGAGCTCTTCTGCGTCGGCGTCCGGGGATGGGCTGTTGGCGGCGGCGGTGGCGGCGGTTGGGGTCGGCTGGGAGGTGACGATCATGGCGTGGTAGGCGGATCCGTGGCTGAGGCGGTACGCGGCCATGGCATCGTGGTAAGCGTCGGTCACGCGCTGCATCTCCGCGTCGTCCGGCCCGGGCCCAGGCGTGACCGAGAGTGTTGGTGTCGGTGCCGGTGTGGCAGCGGTGGGAGTGGCGGGCACGGCAACTGCGGCGGCCGTCGCGGCTTTGAGCTTGGGAGGGTCGGCGGCCCCGGCGCCCGCCCCCAGTGGGCGGAGGGGCGACCGGCGGAGGCGCCGGCTTGTACTTGCAGTCATTGTTGTAGTGCATGCCTGGGCCGTTGCCCGACTTGTCGTCCCACGCGCCGCCGGCCCTTTTGCTGCAGTGCCGGCACGCGCCGAGGCTCGCGCTGTAAGGGTGGCCTGCGCCGCCGCCGCGTCCACAGCCGCGTCCGCCGCTGCGGCCGCGACCGCGAGCAGTGGTGGCGCCGGGAGCAACTGTCGGGGCCGTAGCTGCGGCTAGCACTGGTGAGTAAGTCGCCTCGAGCAAAGTGAGTTTGGCTCGCAGCGCGCTCATCATCTGCTCGGATAGCGCGGCGTCCGATGGCGCCGTCGCGAGGGCTGCTGTGGCCATCGTGGGCGTGCTCTCAGCCGCCAGCAGAACGTGTGTAGAGTTGCGACGGCGGAGCTCCGTTGTTGCTGCCTCGCGGTCGGCCACACTGTCCATCGCTGTGAGAGCCGAGACGATTGCCGCGTGGACGTATTTGAGCTCCTCCTCCGGCATAGGCTTGGCTGCGAGGGGGGCGATGATGGCGCGGGTGGCCCTGGTGACTTCGATGCTGCGCTGGATGGCGCCGCGGTAGGGCTCGCGGAGGCCATGGACCTACTCGAGGAGATGCGTGTAGGATGACATCGGTGTCATGAGCGCGGGAACATAGGCACCCAGTTCGTTAAAGTCACGGTAGCGCGCCCTGAAGAAATAATAGGCCGCGTTGCCCGATGGTGGTCGGAAAACGGGGGTGCTGAGGGCGCGCGCGGCGTCCGAGAAGACGAGGCTAGCTTGCTGACCAGACATGCTCCGGCTAAAGCTGAGCGAGGAGGAGGATCTGGAAGCCATCGCCTGGGGGAGAGACCTGCTCGCTCCATCCTTCGTACGCCGATGGGCTGAGCGCCTTGCGCAGGGCGACGCCGAAGTCGCGCCGGGCCAGTGTGATGGCCTGCGGGCTGATTTTGTAGTACGCTGTGATGACCTTGGGCGTGCCGGCGGGCCAGTCGTCCCCGGGTGTCGAGGCAGCAGGCGTGACCGCCGCTGGCGGCGGCGTGGTAGCCCATGGCGACGGGATGAGAGGCGGGAAGGGGACTGGAGCGCCGAAAGACGTGGCCCGTGCGGCTGCGGTGGCCGCTGCCGCGGCCGCCGCCGCGGCTGCCGCTGTGGTCGCGGCTGGTGTGGCGGCGGCCGAGGCCTCCATCGCTGCGACGGCGTGGATCGGGTTGTAGATGCGGGCGGTGGCAGCGCCGCGTGCACCGCCGGTTTCGCGGCAGCGCTGGTCGTACCAAAATGCGGACTCGGCATCGCGCGCGTGCATGATCCCCTTGCCCTCGAGGATCGTGCCCCCAGAGGCGTGAGGAACGTGTCTAGCGAGGGGCTGTCGCGCATTGCGTCGGCGATGCGGCGGCCGAGCTTGAGCACTTGATCGGGCTGGTCGCTGAATGTTTCGCCATTCGGCAGGATGGCGGCCATGAAATTAATCCGTGTCGGTCCACGGTGATCGGCGCGATCATCAGACATGGTGGCTGGCGTGATGATCTCGTCAGGGGGCCTTCGGGCCCCGAAAAAATTGAAAAGAAACCTTGACAACAGGCTGGGCTGGCGTCCGCTGCGTGCGCAGAAGAAGCGTGCGCAGAAGGAGAAGGTCTGCGCAAGATGTCAATGGAACGTTCGAAGAAGGGCCCGATACCGGAGGGGAGGGCCTGATGCCCTGACGGACACACCGCAGGGAGGAGAGCACACAGGGACCTCATGTCCGACAGGGGACACAGACAGAGACATGTGGGGAGCTACTGCACTAACACGGGCGAGTAGCGGCATGAGGATGACCTCTTTCTCTTTTGGACAGAACGAGAAGAAACCCGCCTTAAAATTCAGTACTGTTGGCAGGTGGGGGGGTTTTGGGGAGCGGAGTGGTTTGTTAGCTAATTCGGTCTGTTTTGTTAGCAAATCTGTTTTGTGGTGTTTTGCAGTGTTTTGCGGGTGTTTCGTGGTGTTTTGCGCGTGTTTTTTGAAAAACAGTGTGTTTGCGGTGTTTTGCGGATGTTTTGCAATGTTTTGGACGTGTTTTGCGAATGTTTTTTGTAGACATTTTCTGAGTGAGAGAAAGACGCACAGCACCGTATTGCGCTATATTGCACAACGCGTATTTTGTTCGTTTTGTGCGTTTTGTATATTTGTTGGTCTGTTTTGTGCTGTTTTGTAAAAAAATGCTAAAAACACGCACACAAAACACTGCAAAACACCGCAAAACACAGCAAAACACCGCAAAACACTGTTTTTTTTTAACCCGTGACCCCCTGCGGAGGTACGTGACACCCCCCGCAATTTACGCGTATTGCGCATCGTGTACTTTTGCGACAGGTCTAAAGTATTTGTGAAGAATACACCGAATGCGCGCAATACATACTGCGGTTGTATTGCGACTGTTTTGTAACTTTTTGAGCGTTTTGCCTTTTTTTGCAGTGTTTTGTGACGTAATTTCACAAAACGCGTTTTGTGACCGTTTTGCGGTGTTTTGCGGTGTTTTGCGGTGTTTTGCAGATGTTTTGTGAAAGGTGTTTTGTGCAATACAGTCGATTTTTGTTGCTCTTTGAAAACGCCCGCAATACACGAGCGTATTGTGAGTTTTTTTGTGTTTTTCAGTGTTTTTCGATGTTTTTCGGGCGTTTTGTGTGTTTTGTGGAACTACTGCAAAACACTCGCAAAACACCGCAAAACACCCGCAAAACACCACAAAACACCCGCAAAACACTACAAAACACCACAAAACACATTTGCTAACAAAACAGCCCGAATTTGCTAACAAACCAGCCCTCGCCCCAATAATAGCAATAGCTCACAATAACGCCCGCCAATCTAGATTGCCAATCTGTGAGCCACACAAGCGCAAGTCACCCGACGCACACTTCACGGCGCCGTGGCGCGCGCACACACACATATACGGACGACCATACTACGCGCCCGACCGAGTGGCGGGTGCTCTAGCGCGCCGGCTCAAGCACGCAAGACGCAGGGGGGGCGACTGCCAGCGACAGCCCTAGACACGCGCACACCATTGCACACGCAACATCCCATTCTTCCCGTCTAGCGTCCAGCTGCGGGCAGTGGCTGGCGCACGACCTTCGGCGTACGGGAAGAGCTCCTCGCCCACAATGGCGGCATGGCCAACATTTCTAGGGCGAGCTCGGTTTTGTGGCGTTGCATGCTGGCCGCTCTCAATTCGGCGGCCCAGTGCTTGACCTTTTCTTGCAGGATGAGGCCCGCCTCCTCCCACGTCTCGCCGTCGTCGAAGAGTGTGCGCCATTCGTCGTATTCTCGGCAGCCGCACGCCTCGCTCTCTTCCCACTGTTCAAGGGCGCCGTTCCACTTGTCGAGCTCGCGCCCCTGCACGCGGGAGAACTCCCATGCCTCGTCCAGTTTGGCCTTTGCCATGGCGCGAAGCTTGCAGTGGTAATTCATGCACGCCTTTGCAACGTCGCGAATCTTAAGCTGCCTGCGCTGCGCGACTGCGGCTTGCCATGTCTTGCACACGCGGCCGAGAGGAAGCCAGGCTTCGACGCGCTCGCACTGCTCGAACACGATCTGGAACCCGTCGTTTTCGCCGACGCCCAAGACCTCGTTGATCGACGGCTGACGCCTGTCGTACTCGCCCGAGTCGGCATTGATTGGTGGCGCCATTGGAACCGACCTGGGATCCGACCGGGGCTGGTGCTGAGGTTCGGATTGAAACGGGCCCGTATTTTTTGTTCGCGCCAAATGCGCGCACCTTTGGCGCGAAAAAAATTCAGCGCCTTTATTCATCATCGACATAGGGATGTCATTGAGTCGACAAGCTGGCTTCGGGGCGGGAGGGAGGGGAGCGAGGCGACCCAGGGGGGGAGAACATGGCAATGATAACAGCGGTGCATTAGCGCTGTGCAGGGTTGCGGCGCTCACTCATCTTGGGTCAACCCGTACCCGTACACCCGTACACACAGGCGTGTGGCGGGGGGGGGGGGGGGTTGTGATGGTGATACAGGAAACAGTTTTTACGTATCCGTATCACCTCTCTTTTTGTATTCGTCACAAAATTTCGTCTCAGTGACGTATCAGCTCGTATCAAAGAGAAAGTACACGTATCACTACGTTTTTGTAAAATTTACTGTGTATATAGTCTATTAGACTATTATTTACAGTATAGTATAATCATATAATCATAATCAGCCCGTTATATCATCTGATTTATTTCGTCGAGAAAATTTCGAGATACGTATCCGTATCGCTTGCGAAATAGTACAATTCTTATCAAGTCTCCCGCCGAAATTTCATCGGTTTTTCGAACGACCCTTTCACCCTAACCGTATCAAAGTACAAATAATCATTCTCCAAAATCAGCGACAACGTCTAATAATAATAAATTCGACGTATCTGTATTCTGTAGTATCATGTGTGTATCTAAATAGGTATCCGGTTCCAAACATACTCTACCAAAATATGTATTCGTATCAATAGTTGTGTGTACATTCTCAGAATGAGCATTTGCATTTGCATCACGTATCACAGTGATAATCAGCAAACACGTCGGATATTCTACGTATCAATCAATCAAAGGTCCTCACAAAGCCACACACGGGCCAAGGAGAAGCCACATCCCAGCACCACCACACGGGGGGCAAACCCTGCATCACGTATCTGTATCATGTACGTACTACGTATCTGAACCATATCCGGTATCGAAAACTTTCAAAATACTGCTTATCTGTATATATAATTTATTGAGTGTAACCACGTAACAATTCTGCATCAGGAAAACATACGCGTTCTATGTAACACACTGTTGTTTCGACGATGATACATGATACAGTACGTACGTCATAGATACGTACTGATACCAAAATTTTGTGACGAATACAAAAGAGATGTGATACTGATACGTAACAACCAGATTTGGCGCACTGGCAGTCACTGGGCACTGGCGGGTAGGGTCATCGAAATGTATTACTTGTAGTATATTAAAGCTTAATATTAGATTCGGGTCGGTATCAGGATTAAACTGGTATAAGCAGGGGTATCGCAGTAGGTATTAGCGTGATGTTAGCAGCAGGTATTAGCGGGTATTTACAGGTATTAGCGGAAAAGTGCTATAATACTCGCTGATACTCGCTAATACACTTATAGTTAGTATTAACTAATAATACCTCTGCTAATACCTGCACTAATACTAATACCCCAAAAATATATCACTAATAATATCACTAATAGTCACTATTACAACTCGGCCAAAATCTCGGTATTTATACCTTAATACCTACCTTACTACCTACTAATACCTAGTATTATATACTATAATAATTCTTAAATACCTAGCTAATAGCCCTACTGTGATACCTACTAATATGACCTTTGTTTTTGGTATTGGTTTCTCAGCCGAATATTAATATACAACGCATTTAATACCTGCTATAATACCTGCTCTAATACCTGCTGATGCCACACTAATACCACACTAATACCTGCTATAATAATACCATAATATCTGCTCCTACCAATTTAGCAAGTCCTAATACCGACCCGAATATAATAGATTTCGGTACCGCTCCCAGCAGGCACTGGCACACACTCACACATAATCGAGCTCGAACAATTACCAGCCACCAGCCGACCACAAAGAGCACACTGACACTGCACAGAGCAAGCGCCAACCCTGCACCCCGGCGACCCCGGGTCCCCCGGGTCAATCACAATCAATCAATCAATCCGTTGACGTAGATAGATTTATAGTGTGTGCACGTGTGCACAGGCAGGCAAAAGACACAGGCAAGGATATGGATATAGAGTAAGGGTAGCGAGCGAAGGCGAATAAGAATAAGGAACAGCGAAGCGCAGCGCGCAGCGGGCAGCGGTGGGCTCACCTAACCCGCCGGGCGGGTCGTCCATGGTAGTATCTACAGGATATTGCCATAACTAATACTGCATGGCATAGACTGCAATAAAGGGGGGGTCGGGGAGGGATGCACTTTTTTTATTGCGCAATAGTGTGGGCGATGCGGGATGCGGGGCGGTGCCCAAACAAAGGGGTGGCTGTTTGCAAATAATATAGGATTGATTCGTGTACGAAAGCCTCGACATCAACATCAAACAATGTCTTGTGGAAGCCAAAGTTCGGAAAGCTGTGCGCTGTTTGCGCCTGCGTTGTCCGTGCCTATACACTTGTCAGCGTCTGATACTGCCCGTAACGTGGACACGATCCACAGCTTGACCTTCACCTTCACCAGAGATTCGATTACTTATTCTGGGCTTTCGTGCACCAATCAGTCATTCTTGGTTCAGAAATTCTTGTATTGCTCGGCCCCACCTGCACTGCCCACACTATTGCAATACCTATGCGCGACTATTGCGTGACATACGACCCCCCCCGATCCACCTTTTGTATGCCATACATCACACACTATTAGAATGGCAATATCGTGTAAGGTGTAAGGGTTAACCCACAGCGCTATACTAGGTGCGCCCCCAAGCCCTTCCACACGACTGCGAAGAGCGCCGACTGTAGGGCGTTGGCCAGCAGCCTGGTGCTGGTGCCGAGTCCGCCGTAAAGTTGACACGACACACAGCGCTATACTAGGTGCGCCTCGAAGCCCTTCCACACGACTGCGATTAACCCGTAAAGTTGACACGACCCACAGCGCTATACAAGGTGCGCCTCCAGGCCCTTCCACACGACTGCGAAGAGCGCCGACTGTAGGGCGTTGGCGAGCAGCCTGGTGCCGAGTCCACGGCAGAGCACTCCCCTGTAGACGAAAGGGGACGGTGCGGTGGGTGGGTGGTGAGAGAGAGCGAGAGAGAGCGAGAGAGAGAGAGACTATCTATCTATCGATCTATGTGTGTATATATATATATATATTGGCCAACAGCCTGGTGCCGAGTCCACGGCAGAGTACTCCCCTGTAGACGAAAGGGGACGATGCGGTGGGTGGGTGGTGGGCGGTCAGGTTAGAGGCAAGTACACGAGGTCGAGTGGGGCGGGTAGTTACGTTCAAGACGAGGCGATGGCATGGGTTAACGAGAGGGAGGAGAGAAAGAGTGAGCGAGCGAGCGAGCGAGCGAGCGAGCGAGCGCAAGCGCGCGCGCGCGAGAGAGAGAGAAAGACTATCTATCTATATATATGTATATATATATATATGTATATGTATGTATATACATATATGTATATATGTATATATACATATACATACATATACATATATGTATGTATGTATGTATACACTCACACACACACACACACACACACACACATATATATATATATATATATATATATATATATATATATATATATA
>Ga0335398_10007303_pt1 | contig 13569 bp, 12 predicted proteins | sample BON03_FD_205742 | JGI IMG/M metagenome (GOLD analysis project Ga0335398, IMG submission 205742) | Freshwater microbial communities from Lake Bonney liftoff mats and glacier meltwater in Antarctica - BON-03 (spades assembly) (version 2) | ecosystem: Environmental > Aquatic > Freshwater > Ice >... | reverse complement strand
CCCCCCCCGTTCTTTCTTTTTCTTCCATATATAGGTGTACATATAGATTTAGATATAGATGTATGTATATAGCTACAGATGTAGATATAGTTATAGATGTAGATATAGATGTGGATTTAGATATGGATGTAAATGTAGATGTATAGACATGGATATAGATAGACACATATGTAGATATATAGATATAGATACAGATAGAGATAGAGATATAGATACATGTATATATATCGCATACATATAGATATATATGTATATAAATAGATATAGATACAGATATAGATACATGTATGTATGTCGCGCACGCGCGTCGTGTGCACGCACATGTATTTATCATACTGTAATGCGGCAATACTGCCCACTGAAAGTTGCAACCTTTGACATGTCTCTTTCCCGCACGCTGCAACGCACTGCAACATCCTTCAACACAACACACCGCAACACTCTTCAACACACTGCAACGCTGTGTGTATCTCTCTCCTGCTTGCTGCCACACAATGCAACGCAATGCAACACCCTGCAACACAACACAACGTGTGTCGCTCTCCCGTGCGCCCACGTGGGCGGAGCGCAATACACTGCAACACACTGCAACATTTTGCAATACACACTGCAACACACACTGCAACACACACTGCAACACTGTACATGCGCACTCACTTGGGCAGAGCGGTGTGTCATCACACAACCACACACACACACGCACACATGCACACATGCACACGCACACGCACACACACAAACCGACCCCCCCACACACACACACACATTCACACGCACACACACACAGGTCAAGGAGGTGTTGAAGGAGGCTGGAGTGCCCGACGCCAACGTCATCTTCAACTTTTAAACAACATCGTTGGAGATCGTTTGTTGCATACTGTTGCAGACCTTTTGTTGCACACCCGAGGACTGCAACTGTTACAGCTCCTATCCCCGCCCGCCCCTACGTGAATGGCGATTGGAGAAGACGCGTGCACACACTAGAAAGACGCTGGCTGGAAAGACCAGAAAGACTTCCCTGCAACACACTGCAAACACTGCAACACTGTTCTTCCAATCTCCACCAGCAACCGTGTTGGACCTTTCATTAAAGAAAAATACTTTTTATCCAGAATCGTGTACATTCAGAGATTTCTTATATTACATCATGTCTAGTGCTGGAGATGGTAAAGACGCTCTGCAACCTGGCATCATCTCTGACGAGCGTCTTATGAAACACGCCTTTCTTCCCCTATGATATGGGAAGAAAACGCTCGTCTTCAATGAATCCACTTGTGTTGGCCGCTGAACAACGTATAGACTAATACTGAGGGCGCGCTGAATGATGGGCAAGACACACGTGAGACCATCTGTGGCAAACGTGCTTGTTTTATGCAAAACACGCGGCAATCTCACCTCTACCTTTAATCTTCTTTCAAGTGGCGCGAGTCTTATAAATATGTGACAAGCAGAACATATCCCCAACTAGATCACCCTGTTTTAGAACTGGACAATGTCACGGGTGTCACCATAACTTGATGATGTCGAATGCTCGGGTGGGGGGCATGATATGAATATGTGCAGATGTGTGATCCCACGTTAAATTTGTACCTAAATCTCATCTTTATAGAAGGGGGAAAATGAGGGAAGCAGACTGCAGAAGGGGGAAAATGAGCGAAGCAGTCTCAAAACATAAATGATTGTGTGCACAGCACAGAGTTTTATTGAATTAAATAGCTCGGATCTTATTTACAAGCGGCCCAGACAAGACGCGAAGTCCCTCCTTTTTCCATCAGCCAATTGTGATGCAGTGAACGTTAGGCAGATCCCATATACATCGGCCTACCGGGCATCATTTGGGGCCCAGGCTGCATAGGATAGCTGCCCATAGGTTGCATCATTGGCTGATGCGCCATAGGCTGCATGCCAGGGGGCATGTAGAAACCCATGAGTTGCTCCTGAGGGGCAGGGTTGACATTTTGGAGACTGGGCTTGGGGGCATCAACCGGAGCGGGTTCCTCCTCCATGTCTTCACCGGGGTAAATGAACTCGTAGATGGGGATGAAGGTGGTGATGCACATTGCCACGTGGCCCCAGATGAAGGAGAGCGCCACGTAGAAGGTGAAGTAGGACTTGGAGAACGGGTCCTGCGGAAGCGTAAGGAGCGGCCAGATTGGGATCATGATAAGCGACATCCCAATACCCAGACGCAGGGTAATGTACATGGCGCGGTCCATTGCCTCCTTCGAGTCTGGTCCACCAGTTGCTTTGAGCACGGCGTGCTTGTCCTGTTCTACCATGTAGGCGCTCGATGAGGTGGCGAGAACGTTCCAGTCGAAGTTCTGGCCGCCCTGTGCAAACGAGATTACCACAGCCAGCAATGGCGAGACGAGCAGGGACAGCAAGTTGCCTGTCACTAGCGGGTAGTCCTGGCCGAGAGTCGCAACTGAAATCACTCCGTCGTTGGCGGCTGACGCGAAGGAAAACCAGCCGATGAAGGCTGCAGCCATGCCTCCCCACGCACCCACGATGGCACCAGTGGCAGTGCAATCTTTCCATAACAGTGCGAAGGTGATGGGCGCCACAGCGCATCCAATACAGCACCCCATCATCATGTACACCCATCCCAGACCAATGCCAAGCTCCGCGAGGATGGTGGCGATAATGCCACTGAAAATCGCCCAGCAAGCGATTGAGATGCGCGAAACAAAGATAATCTGCTTGCCTGTAGCCTCTGGGTTCATGTAGCGCTTATAGACGTCGTAGGAGAAGAGCGACGACACAGCGAGCTGCTCGCTGTTCGCAGTGGATGTGACGGCCATGAAGAGCTGCAAGGCCACGAGGAAGGCGCCGCCCTGGCCCATGAGATGCACAGCGACAGCGGGGGGCACCAACCCATCACCAGCCTCCTTGAGAGTGATTGGCAAATCGAGGGCGCGACCGGCAAGACCAAAGGTCGTGGCCATACAGAAGGGAATGGCAAACCAAGCCATGCCACCAAGGAGATAGCCTTTCCATGTCGCGCCTGCCTTGCAAGCAATAGCGCCCTGCCAGTAAGACTGGTCGGCAAACACCGTGCCAAAATTGCCCACGACATTCGCGATGCCAAAGATGAGACCACCGCCGGACTTGAAGGTGAGGAAGGAGCCCTTGGAGTTGGTGCCAGTGGGATAGTCGGGGATGCCTCTCACGCGCTCCGCAGCGCATGCGAGGTTGTCGTACATCTTGTTGGTGCTACCAATGTCGGAGGGCCCGAGGTATACCTTCCACAGGAAGATGACGAGCGCAAGATAGATGATGAACGTGTGCGTGTACGATGCGTAGTAGGTGCCCTTGAGACCTCCAAAGGCCGTGTACCCTACGACCGCAATGGGGATCAGGAAGCTTGCTGCCGTTGTGTTCATACCTGCAAGTGTGAGTGTGTTAAAAAAAGCCACAATTAACCAGTGAAATTTGCAAGCTGAATGTTGATCATCCACAAACCCCTACTGATCACACTCTCGGAGGGACCGGGCGCACTTTGGGGAAGGGCACATGCAGGGTCGAGGGTTTAGGTTGGGTTGTGCTTAATACCAGTCAACGCATTAATGGTCGCAGCACCTCCGAGAATTAACATCGCTGTCACGATCAAAGAAGCGAGAAGCCCAAAGAAGAGAAACGTGAGATGTGCACCCTTGCCCCAGCGGGAGTGCACCACCTCAAGCATGGTGTGGATTGCTGGGCACTTGCGCTTGATCTCAATGGCGAGGATAGCGAAGAGGATGATCTGAACAGTAGCACCTGCCAGGAGGCGTGAACAGGTGCGCAGGAATCAGAGACAGTCTCGTGCCTGTCAGGCACGAGAACCACGAGGGTGACACAAAGCGACATAAGCGCGAGAGTGAAAAATGCATAGGATTTGAGCGCAAAACGTTTTTACCTGCCGCATACCAGAACGGCCCTGACACGCCAAATCGGTAAGCTACGTTCGAGGATTGAAGTAATGTCGCCGCCCACGTCCACTTGGAAACAACGTCCGCAGCAGTCAACCCTGCTGGGATAGTGCGGCCGGCCGCAGAAAAGGTCTCGGAGTTGACACCTGTTTGCTGGTCGGCGGCAACGTGCCTGTTGGAGAACCACACCATGCCGGAAGTGAGGAGGGCAAAGATGGTGCCGACGCCCAGAACGATGAACCACCCGAGACCCTCGGGAAGGGGCGGCGATCCGCCGAAGAAGTCGCACTGATAATCGTAGCTCTTGCCGTCATAGCGAAGGTACCCGAACAGGTTGACGTAATCTGACTTGCCACCGACACACGTCACGTCGGGCAGGATGCCTGCCTGGGTCTTGAGCAGTTCCTGCCATCAACAAACAGAGGTCAGCATGGCAAAGATCGAGAGGGCACCCCTGCCAGTCTGGGCAGCACAAAGGCTGCAAGCGCAAGCTGAGCAGAAAGTGCATGCAGGCCCTTGCCAGCAAGAAGTGTTTGTTGTCATGATGATAGAATGATGGCGTATGACGATAAAGTGATGGCGCGAGCTTATTACCAGAGCTGCAGGAACTTCGCAGTCGATCCCCATCTCAGCGGTAACACATGAGAGAGTAGCCAACGCCACGAGTAGAACCCCGCATCCCGTGCAAAAGTTTGGCATGGTGATTGTGCGTGGCGGAGAGGTGGTCGAGTGGCAATGTGATGTGCTTTTTATGAAGCCGAGCAAAGTTCAGCAGCCCCAAGCTTCGTACTGGGGGTAACTGTAAAAGTTGCGAACCTTCAGTGATCAGCTGCAAGTTCGCAGTTCGCGAGAACCAATTTACTGAATTGGGTGTGTATCTGCTACCGGTACGTTTTGGTTCAAAACGCACGTCAACTTTTCAGCTGTAAACAGCTCCAATTTCGCAGTTCGCGAGAACCAATTCACACCAGGTCCCCGCACTTGGTGTGCAGAAGGTTACTTTTGCTACCGGTGCGTTGTGGTTCAAGACGAACGTCACGGACGGCTACGAGTTCGACTCATTTAAGTATCTTTGATAATTCGTAAGTGTCACCCGCGCCTCTGCGCTAATAAAGAACACATGCCTCCTTCGACCCCTGTGACGGTAACGTGAGCGCCCACGAGGCGCGAAGTGTGTGCAAATCTCCGGTACAGTATGTCTGCGTGTTTCTTGTGTGCTCTCGTTGACATAGCTTTTGGGGTGCGGACTTCTGTACAGATCTGCAAAGTTGACGTGAGCAAACCGGCATGGGAGCAGCCCACGCCCGTGCACAACCGCTGGCACCCGGGTATATCTGCGTTGCTGTTGTGTATGTGTTCTGTGCTGCAAATGGCGTGAGCAGTTCTTGCTCAGAAAATGTATTCTCGGTTGAAGAGCTCTCCTCGCAGTTGGTTGTTATGCGGAACTTGACGTTCCGCGCAACGTTGCATTCCGGTCGTGTTCCCCACACTGATGTCTTGTAGACTCCCCGCACCCTCTTTTGGTTGTAACATAGACTAACATGCGTGTTGTGGTGGACAGACATCCCATTCATTGCCACGGTGAAGGAGGACACGCTGTTCCGCGTGGAGACCATTGACTGGACCGGGGGACAGATCAAGGATGATGACAACTCAGACGACATCAAGTTTGTTGATCTCTCCCAGGTCCATTACCTGTCTGGGCCCATTCGGTGTGAGGATTCAGCTGGCAAGCCCGCAATGCCCGGAGATCTCCTGTGCGTTGAGATCTGTGAGGTGTGTGTTGCCCGAGGATCTTCTTCCCTCACGAAAACACTGCCTGCTGTGCAATGCTGTGCCTTTGCTCCATCACTACAGTGCACAATGGTTGGGCGTGCATGAATGTGACGGGTGCGGCCTGTGGTGTTTGGAACGCAGTTGGGACCCCTTCCCGGTGACGAATGGGGCTTCACGGGCACTTTTGACAGGGACAACGGTGGTGAGTCATCACACATGCATGCTCCTCAGACGGTGCCACAGGATGTGCTTGATCCTTGCTTTGCAGTATCTGCTTCAGGTTCACATGTCCGTGTAACATATTGCAGGTGGTTTCCTCACGGACCACTTTCCTGCGGCGTCCAAGGCCATCTGGAACTTTGACGGACTCAACTGCGAAAGCCGACACATTCCTGGCGTGCGCTTCCCCGGTCTCATCCACCCTGGTCTGATTGGTACGGCACCCTCGAAGGAGCTTCTCGAGATCTGGAACACACGCGAGAAGGCCCTCGTCGATGCTGGGTCTCTTCTTTTGTCTGTGTGGTGTGCGTGTGTCATTCTGCACACTCACTGTGTGTACCTGAAACACAAGGTGAATCACAACATTTTTGTTTTCAGAGGTCAACAGACCACACTCACAAAAATGTTGTGATACATTGTTTCTGTCTGGCACGAGTACAGAGAGAAAGTGTGTGTATGCTGTTCTTCTGTCTCACAGCCTGTCATTCTTGTATGTGTGATGTGATGTCTGACATTGTTTCTGCATTGCACGCGAGGCAGAGAAGAGGCAACAACCTTGTGCGGCTGCTTGCACACCCGCCCTCTTGCATGCCTGCCGCAGCAGAAGGGTTCCTTCCTGGGCACTGTAGCCAAGGGCACACCAGAGTGGGACAAGATTTCGAGCGAAGGTGCTCGCACAGTTCCTGGCCGTGAGAATGGTGGCAACTGTGATATCAAGAATTTGACTCGCGTGAGTGTCTTTTTCCCCCCCCAATCTTTGTGGTACATAATGTTTGTCAAATATTATAAATACATATATTTATATATATGTATATGCGTGTGTACGCATTTGTATTTATATTTTCACGTAAATGTAAATGGGCATACATTTATACATGCATGTACATATATGAATATATAAATACATACATACATATTGACAGGGATGCAAGGTTTACTTTCCTGTCTTTGTGGAGGGCGCCAATTTGTCTATGGGTGACATGCACTTCTCCCAAGGTGATGGAGAGGTGTCTTTCTGCGGCGCCATCGGTGAGATAAGCACACACAGGCACACACACGCACAAAAATACACACACATTCATACACACGCACAAAAATACACACACATTCATACACACACACACACACACAAATCCTGATGTGACTGTGACACACACAAACGCACACATGCACATGTGTGTTTGCATGTAGCATTGTGTGCGCGTGCTCTGAAAGAAGAGAGGACCCATAGATCACATACACAACAACGAGACAACTCTCCCTCTCCTTCTCTGTGGTAGGCGCGCGCTTTGTTTGTATTTTTCGCGCGCTCTTTCTCTCTCTCCTCTCTCTCTCCTCTCTCTCTGATGAACACACACACACACCTGTGTGCGTATGCACCACTGTGTGCGCGTGTTCCAAAAGACTGTATCGGTGACAAAGTCACATGGTATTGGTATGCAAACCAGGCTGTAACAAACTTTCCCTTTCATTCTCTTTTCGCTCTCACTCATCCATGCACACACAAACACACGGGATTAAAAAGTGAACAACAGGCAACAGGTGCTGTCGCAAAACACACACATACACAAATTCACACACACACATATGTGTGTGTGCGCACACTCACACATGCGTGTGTGTGTATGTGTCTAGCATGCAGCTACTAGCAGGCAGCTACTGACTGAAAGTAAACAATAAACAGAGATGAGTGGATTTCTGGTACTCAAAACCTCGATCCTGCGCAACGGCATGGCCGAATACCTCACACCCATGGGCCCCACAAAGCTGCACGTCAACCCCATTTTCGAAATTGGCCCGTGCGAGCCGCGGTTTTCCGAGTGGATTGTCTTCGAGGGCATTTCGGTGGATGAAACCGGCAAGCAGCACTTCCTTGACGCGTCCATCGCCTACAAAAGAGCGGTGCTCAACGCTGTAGATTACCTATCAAAGTTTGGCTACACGCGCGAGCAAATCTACCTGTTGCTATCGTGTGCGCCCTCGGAGGGGCGCATCTCGGGCATTGTCGACGTGCCCAACGCCGTGGCGACGTTGGCGGTGCCCATCCGGATTTTCAGCGTTGACGTGCGCCCTAAGAAGCTCATGGCCGGCGTGAGTTGCAAGTTGACGAAAGTGGCGACCAACGTGTGCATCTCGACCTATGACGGCGACAAGCCCACTTTCAAAAACCCGATGGGCGACTACTAAATGCACACATTACTGCCTCGATGCATGGGCGCTGCATTGTATGGTAGTGCATTGCGTTGCATTATCCCAAGTATCTGGCACTTGGCTGCTGAATGCTGGTTACTTTAGCTTTCGTGTCTGTTGTGTGTACATTTGGAGACACCCTGTATAGAGTGGTAAAGAAACGGGGGGAGGAGAAGTTATTGTAGAGTTGGTACAGAGCTCACTCTGTGCACTGGCAGGAGCTCATCGCTCTGTTTGCCCCAGTGCGTTTTTCAGTTTGACCATTATTTGAAATTGTATTTCCATCTCACCTCTTTCGAATATGACAATTTGACTCTTGGATGCGATGGAGTTATTCCGGTCCAGCTCGGACCAGACGCACAGACATGGCCACAGACATACACTCTGATAAAGACATACACCCATAGATAGACTCTGATACAGCCACAGGACTGACACACAAAGATTAGACACACACAAAAAATTGACAAAGAGAGAGGACACACGTACATAAAGACACAGGGAGAGATACACACAGACTCACAGATACAAATAGACACTCACACTCACACATACTCTCATACACCGGGACGCAAATAGACACTGACACAGGCAAAGGACAGGGTAGCTTTCAACTCGCCGTGGGGGAACTTGGGACCTCGACCAGACGATTTTCTCCTTCAGGGTTTTTCCAGGATTTTTTTTTTACGGGGATTGGTCGTTGCGGACCGGTCCCCCCCTTCCCCTAGAGTGGAACTCCTTTCTGCCTCTAGTTACTGCTTGTGTTATTTACACCTAAGGGTGCTGAGTCACCAGGCAGTTTGCGTGTAGGAGTAATAGATGCGCTGGTTCTTATCCTTCCATCCGAGACCGGCTAGGACAAACTTTCCTCTCCCTAGCCAGCCTGGTAGCGCACTGAGACGTTGAGAAGTCACGGTAGCCGATTGCCCTGAGGTAGATGACCCCCACTACGGCCCTGGGCCTGTCCATACGTCTCTCTATGTTCGAGTTACGTGAGACTGGTGACTGGGACATCTGCCTAGGTCCCCCGGAACGGGCGAGGGTGGAGACTGGTGGAGCTGACCAATGGGTGTTAAAGCGAAGGGAATGCTCAGGGTTTGCCAGGGTGAATAAAGTAACTTCCGCATCCCTGGGATACCCACTATCAGTTTTCAATAAAAACTCTACTCTCAAAGGCATGCCATGGCTGAGCCACAAAAATCATATTAAAGAAATGAAAATAGTCGAGAAGGGGAAACCAAAAACAACAAAAAAATCAGTGTCGAGGCAAAGGAGAGGAGGTATAGGAAGCCAAAAAAACAGGAAAGGAAGATCTGGGCACCCGGGTCGGCGACAGGCAGGTAAGGGCAGCGTGTTCCATGAAGGGGGTATGCTTATGAAAAGCAGGCCGAGGCAGGCCCGGGCTGTTGGTCAAGGCGTCGGAGACATTAAGGGGACCCCAATACTTGCATAAATTGATTTTGCCAGCACGTACTCGCTCGTGGAGAAAACGAAATTTAACATTGACGTGATGGCTGCGATCGCGAGTGACAGGATTCGCACTCATAAGGATACATGCAATGTTGTCTTCCCTTTATAACAACAAACAAACAAACAAACAAACAAACCTCTCTACACACCCCTAGCCCTACTCTACAGCGCAGGTATGGTAGCGTCGTCGTTGATATCTACTATTTGGTGCAGATGACGTGATGTGACATGGCTCTTGCCTTCGGTCAACTCAGCCTATTTTTGCATAACCCTGGCCCTGTCCACATGGCAGCCGCCGAACGTGCTCTGGCATACGTGCGAAGCACTCACAACCAAGGCCTGTCTTATTGCGACCCTGGCGCTGACAACCGCAACGTTTTGACAGGGTGTGTTGACAGCGATTTTGCTGCTGACTCCGACACACGCCGCAGCGTCACCGGATACATAATGTCCCTCAGCGGTGCCCCTATCAGCTGGAGAAGTTGAAATAAAGGAGGTGTGAAATTCTCCTAAAGCTGAATACTTTGCTGCCAGCGCCGTCGTCCAAGAGAATGCCTACCTCCGCGCTCTTCTATCAGGACTTGACCGTGCCCCTCTTGGCCCCACATATGTGTACCCGAAAATCCTTGCTTTGCCTCCCGCCCTGGGCTCGAAGTAAACCCCTTGGAAGTATATCCACTCGAGCCACGTAGCTGACAGGTACAATTGGGTTGATCGCGGATGGGCTGGCAGCCAAGATATTGTGTGACTTGGCCCTCGTCAGTGCCAGTAAAGCGCTAGAGCAGAAGCAACTCGGATTTGAATTTGCGCATGACTGAGAGAGATGAGCAAACAATGAAGCTATCATTGAAGTGACAGCTGATTGCAATGTCAGCAGTATATTTAGCATTGGCAAGGCTGCGCCACACGGATTCTTCGAACCCAGTGTTCGTACACCTCTCACTTTTGAAGTAACAATCAAGTGTTTTGTGCAGGGCGCGCGGGCTGGAGGGGACACCATAGAGGGGTGAGAGCACCTTGTATACACTACCAGAGGTGATGGCCTGTGGAGAGCTTGGAGGAAGCGAGATGAAGAATCAGCCATTGATGACCTCTGGCAGGCGATCTGCCTGAATGAATGCCTGTGTAAAGTCAACGCTGTGAAGTTCCAGATCCTCCGCAGTCGCAATGGAGATGATGGTCTGAGTGGCTGTACTGCTCTGTGTGGGGCTGAAGGTGTCGTTGTAGTCAATGTCTTGTTGCATTTTGAAGCCCTGTATGATGAGGCGAGATTTGAATCGTGCCACCTTACCTGAGATGGTGTCGCGTTTGAGCTTATGTAGCTTGAGCTTGTTGCGTAGACCCATCCGACTTGTATCACGCAGTCGTTGGCTGCGAGGTCTCATCGCTTTCATACATCGAAGCAATTTTGTTTCCACAAGCCATCACATTCCTCCTGCTCAGCGGTGAGCCAGAAGGGTCGGAAGTGCGAGGCCATTGCATCACCTCAGTGTGCTGCATCTGGTTGAAGCATATCAATGCTGGCAAGTATGTTAGCATCAACCTTCAAGTCGCTGACAATAAGTAGCCAGACAATAGCTAGCCCCACTTTGTTACAAGCTGCGTCTCGGAAGGGTAGTGTATGCAGTAAAGAAAGCGACTTCTCAGAATCTTTGGCCCCAAATTAATTCGAATTAATTCATTAATTAAAACTGCGCGAAGCGCTGTTTCAAAAAACAGCGCAGAGCGCGGTTTTTAATTTTGCGGCGTCAGCCGCGAAACTTTGAAAACGTGACATTAGTAGCGCGTAGGAGAGAGCATTTCTGGGGCTTTTTGACGATATTTTGATTTTTCAACTCCCTCCAAAAAGAGGTGTTTTAGTACACAAGAATTCACTCGCTTCTTGTCAACAGTGTCGTCACAGCGTCGAACCACGCGCTCTGACGTGTCCTTTCAACCAAAGTAATCTGAGTACGTGGTCACGTCAGAACTGTAGGCTGCAGGTGAGGCATTCCCCCTGCTGTACGTTGTTTCTTATAAACTGTTTTGGAATTGAAATGGTGTTGTGCGATTTGTATCTCAAGAGGTTTGATTTGACAAAGGGTTTGTTATCTGACACTTTCTTAATTACAGTTTGGTACAAACTATGTCGTTGCGATCACTCAATATTGGAGTTGGAATCATTTTCACCACCAATGAATTTGTAGACATAATAAGAAACTTCAAATCCAATGCTTCTCGGTTTAAGAAAACTTTGTATGAAAAAAATGCGCCACATGCCAGATTTTTTATGAAACAAAATGCGCCGCAGGCCAGACCTATCAAATAAAATGCGCCGCAGGCCAGATTTTTGATTAACTCCCAATTGGTACTCTGTCCTATTTATTTAGTAACTGATTTATATTTCACAGATCACAGGGCAGAATCTTGTTCTTTTAATTTGATTCATTAATTAATCCATGAATTAATGAATAAATTAATTCATTAACTTTTGGCCGGCTTATAGTACTTTTTTTTTCCCCACTGAGTGTATGTGGCATGGGAAGATGTACTGGTAGAACTTGTATAAAGAAAGTTGAGGGAGTTTGCGCTTGCTGTTCGATGTGATTAATGGTCTGCTGCCAGTGTGACTGCAAGGTGCACCCGGTGTTTTATAGTGGCGCTGCAAGTGTTTTGCCAGGCTGTGTGGAGTGCTGCGAGGTGCGTGAGGTGTGCTTGTTTGCTAATCCCGATATCGGCCAACGTTTGCGGGTGAACAAAGACAGCGGTGAGATAGTTGCACATATTGTGAATGTGCTTAGTATGAGGAGTGTTGCCAGACCTGATGGGCCCCTGATTTTCTTCAAAATTATCTTGCAGAAGAGTCACTGGCCCTATGATGTCAGCAAGTAGATAAAAACAGCGTTTGATTCTCAAAGATGCGTTGGCAACAACTGAAACAGGTGGAGATGCGTTGTTGGTGTCAGGGTGTTGAAAATACCACGCATGCAGCTCAAGGACTAGACATTTGGGGAGCTTAACAGCTGCGAACTGGGTGTCTTTCGTTTTTAATGTTGCTTACTCCTCTTGCTGAGGTTACTCCTTAATAAACACTCTTAAATTAAAAAACAAAATATATACATATGTATTGATGATGCACAAGGGCCCCATCTAGTTGGATATCTAACAATAATTTCAATTTGGCGTGAGCTGGTACATGCATAACGCGAGTCCAACCCTGATAATCTTTACGCGCGTAGGCAGAGAAGGGGCAGCATAGATTTGCGTGACAGATGCAGGCGAGGCAGCAGCGGCTAATTGTGAAGAGTGGTGTGTGCGTGCACGCGTTTGTTCCTGTGGAGCATTAGCATCACCTATCACGTTAGATGAGTCCACTTGCTGTCAGCGCTCAATTGATGCAGCATGGCTGGGTGCGTCGTGCACTGACGTTGCATGAGAACCCAAGTCATACTGCGGAACAGAAACATCGTCTTGGTCAAAACCGCCGTCTGCTTCGTGCACAGCATGCATATCTTAGCGTGAGAGATCAGCTGGGTGCTGAAGAACAAAAGGGTCACGAAAAGGGTAAGTGGGATTAAGAATTCTATCACACATTTCCATAGGTGTGTTGAATCTGAAACCCCACATCCAGAAGGTTGGCGTGCTGTAGTTGCTTGTAAGGAAAACACCCTCGAGACCACAGTCTGATGAAATCTAGAGATATTTTATCTCCGGATATCGGCCCCGGGATTCGAACCCAGGATTCCGTGGTAATCAACTGTTGAACTACCAGTTCCGCCACGGAAGTTGTATCAAGCTTTGATACAGCCTCCGTGGCGTAACTGGTAGTTCAACCGCTGGTTACCACGGAATCCTGGGTTCGAATCCCGGGGCCGATATCCGGAGATGAAATATCTTTAGATTTCATCATAATCGTTATGTCCTTGCGGACAACCCAATTACGAGTCTAGTGTGCATTTTATGCGGCATTTATCTCTTTTCTGCACCTGCCATCTCCTCTTTTCGGAGATGCCCCAATACATAG
>Ga0335398_10007295_pt1 | contig 13578 bp, 10 predicted proteins | sample BON03_FD_205742 | JGI IMG/M metagenome (GOLD analysis project Ga0335398, IMG submission 205742) | Freshwater microbial communities from Lake Bonney liftoff mats and glacier meltwater in Antarctica - BON-03 (spades assembly) (version 2) | ecosystem: Environmental > Aquatic > Freshwater > Ice >... | reverse complement strand
CGCAAACACACCTATGCACACAAATTGCCCTGTGGATGGCTACCGACTATCTATTTTCGTGAGAATAGACCTTGAAAAGAGACTCGGAAAAGAGACCTACAGAAGAGACCTGCAAAGGAGACCTACAAAGGAGACCTAGAAAAAAGAGGTAGGAAAGAGACCTAGAAACAGGACCTGGAAAAGAGACCTGGGAAAGGGCCCTCCAGATTTTACCAAAACAAAATCCTCATAGGCTGGGTTCTGCATGCAATGGCGAAGCTTCGGCGCGATGCACCTTACCGCCGCGCGCCCAAGCCCTTTGCCACCGCGTGCCCAATCTTTTGGGCAATTTTTGGCTGGACCGGTCACACTTTCTTTGCTGATTTAGTGTCACTTTTGTAGTGTGACCACACCCCCTCAAAGTGTAATCGGTAGGGATTTCGACTTTGAGATTTGCATCTGAGGACAAGTCTGAAAGGTAGTCAGACCTGCCCTCCAGCTTTTATATTCAGGCCCAGTTCTTTTCTCTGTGTTGGGAACTGCCCGCAAGAACGCGGCAGCTTCAGCGCGACCGGACAGCCCCAAATCGAAAAAAACGGACAGGCAAACATCGAAGAAATCCTGGACGCTCCAAAATCAGAAAACAAAACCCACAGGCTTCTGTGCAATTTGTCTGTCCACTTTTTGGTGTTGTTGGCGTGTCTGGGTCTTTGCGACTTTGAGATTCGACAACGGATAGATAGACAGATCCGGGGAGTGCCCAGATCATAAAAATCGTGCCCGGATCACGTGGTGAGGAAAATCCGTATGGGTGCGATGGTACCCGAATCAATGCGTTCCGCGCCGCTGTGGGACCCTCAGGTCAATGGTTCGATCCAGTGGGCGCGCGGCAGCTTCGCAGCGCTCCGCTGCCGCGCGCCCGGTGATCGACTTTGAGATTCCCAAGGACAGGTCTGAAATGTAGACAGACCTGCAGCAGATTGAAGGACTCATGAGAGGTCTCCATCTTCAAGTACAGTTCCCATGCCATGCGTGGTTTGCCATTGTAAATATACGCTCGCGCCAGTGCCATGATGTAGGTGTACTCCGCCTTGTACTTGTTACTCTGCACTATGGACAAGTGCTCCTCTGCATCCTTGTAGTTTCCAGTGCAGCATTTGGCCAGACCCATATTGCAATTGAATTCGTCGTCGCTAAAGAGATATGCCTTTATCGACTTCATGTAAATCAGCACATCGTCAAACTGCTTCAGGAGGAAGAAGCACATGGCCATGCACTGGCGACCAGGAATTGTGTCGCAGTGACTTGCTGAGGCACCCACCAATTGGAAATACTGTTGTGCACACTTCAGCATGTCCCTGTTGTCTTCCATTTGGCCTATACACGCATTGACCACGCCCTTCAAGATGTATTCCTCCGGCGAAGATGGTTCAATGTCCTTCATCAGCTGGTTTGCCTCCTTGTACTCCTCTGATCTTAAATGATAAATCACAAGATTCAACCGCGCCTCGGGAATGGCATCCACGAGCGGCGGCAGCACCTTTAGTGCGTTCTCTCCATTTCTAAATACACACAGGTTGTGACGGATGAGGTCGTGGTCGTACTGTGTAATTGCGACCCCTTGTTTGTCCGCGAGAGTCTTGAGCTCCGCCTCGCCCGCCTTGCCATTGTACAGACGGAAATGGTTGCACGCTTTCAGGTTGATCGCCACCACGCTGTCAGGGTGCTGCTGGAGGTACACTTGCAAAATTTCCAGCGACACGTCATAGTAGTCGAGCTTGTAGTAGCAAAGCGCTACATACACGTTGAGCGCAATGGACTCCCGATTCTCGAGAAGCAGTCGCTTGTAAATATCTGTCGCCTCCTGGTAGTGGTTCCTGAGGTAGTGAATCGATGCCAGCGACAGCTGGTCCTCGGTGTCATCTGTGAGCTTTTGGTGATAAATCATGAGCTTGTTCTCATCATTGAGCTTGTGTGCTAGATGGAAGAGCAACCGGTTCTGCAGCCGCCCGGCGGGTCCGGTCAGCCCTGATCCAGTCTTGAGTGCGCAGTCGTATGCTTCCTTGTGGTTTCCAAGGTAGAAGAGACAGCACGCTTTGTAAAGGTTCCACACCGGCTCTGCCTGCGGGTGGCTGATGAGTTCATCAAGGTGGCCCACCGCGCGCGAGTATTCCCCGAGGTGAAAAGTACAGTAGGCCATCCACATGATCAGATCCTCCGATTCTTCCGCGCCCATCGATATCTGCGTGTTGCGTTCGAACTGCAGCAGGCCCAGCGCACCTGACCAGTCGCACTTGCCCAGGAACTCGTCCATGGTCGGCTTCTTCTTCTGCGCCCGCTCTTTGAGAGTTTCATGCTTCGCGGCTGGTGCCGCCGACCTTCGTGGCAGCATCATGATGTCGGTGGCTGCCCCTCAGGCCCCCTCAGCCGTCTGCCTCGCACACCACCTCACCGGGCTTGTCTACCACGCCCGTGTGCACCCGAACGCTCTGCAAAAGATGCAATGACGGCAAAAAATCGGGGATCAGGCTCCAGATGCCGCCAGGATGTTCGGCACACCTTCCTACGCAATGCCCTCTCCCTCGATGTCCCTTCTGTTCAGCTGTTGGCCAACCGATTTGAAAATTCTTGGCCCAAGAACTGGCTGAAGAAAGCAGTCTTTTTCTGTTCGTGACAACATGCGGTCCAGTACAAAAATATTGGACCGCATTGTGTGTTTGCAATTGCGTGCTGATGGCGAAGAAGCTCCGGAGGCATTCGCGTGACGATAGCGGCCACCGACTCGGGCACAAGCAGGCTGGCCGAAGGCGCACAGATTGTGCCCGGCAGCCTGGTGCTCCAGCCTCGCGCGGCACCAGAAACACCTCTTGCAAAATAGTGGGCCATCTTTTGTTTTTTCTCACTGGAAAAAGATATTGTAAGCGAAAGCTAGAAAGGGGTCTTTTTCGGACTGCTTTCCCCAAACTTTACCGTTTCTTCTCCGATGGACCGCGGCACACTCTGACTCTGGTAACCTCTGGCACGCCCAAGCCGTTGGCGTCGCTGAACAGCTGGGCATGTCTGGCAGCACGCAGGACGCGGATTGAAGTGAGTGGTATTGGACCGACACGGTCGCGATCTATCGGTATGGATCGCGGTGCGCTTCCCCTCGTGGAAGCTCCTCTCGATCCATACCGATGGATCGCGGCAGAAGCAGTCAGAAGCCGGCAGAAGCCGGCGCTGATTATGAACATCGACATTGGCGACGGGCGCACAGGACGTCTGAATATCCGAGAGGGCGATGACTGCGACGAGCTCGCGGCACGCTTCTGCCAGATCCACAACCTGCCTGCCCACTTTGTGTTGAAGCAGCTGTCGCAACATATTTCCAGAAGCATGACCGCTAAGGGGCTGCATGCGGCCGGCGCTGCGCACACCCAAAATACGGCATCGCAGGACCTCTCAGGAGGTGTGTTGGGTGTGTATGAATGCATCTGTATTTCTGTCTGTGCTTTGTTGCCCGATTTCGACCTCGCTTTCGACCCCGTACACTCAAATGTGTGGGATGTCAAAAGATCAGTCGTCGGTAGAACATAAGCCAAAACGTAGCGATCGAAGGTGACTGTGAATGTGCGGTCGAAAGTGTAGCGGCGCGGTCCAATGTGGAAGTCGAAGGTATTGCAGAACAGAGGCACCAACGCATACAGTGAAACAGAAATATAGACATACAAACACTACCAACATTCAGACATACGCAACACCTTCAGGGGAAGAGGATTCGAGCGAGGATGACACATATTCGCGCACGAGATCTCCGGTGGACGACGAGGGTGAGGGGTGCACAGTGACTGCATCTGAGCATCGGACTCCTGAGACCTCACGATGTGAAAAGTGGGGCTCTGCGTCAAGTTTGCAATCTTCTTCAGCAGAATCTCACCCGCCAGATTCCGCGCTGCTCAATGATAGGCAGGGTGCACACAAAGCGAATAGTGGTGATGTCGCCGTTGTCGACGGCCGGGGCTCCTCGCCAGGGGTGCGGGGCAATTTTTGTTTGCAGCAGGTAGTGCCCAAGCCAGGGGCGGCAAACAACACTTCATTTTCGCGGTTTGCAGCATTGGAGACCAAAGCGGAGGTGGCAACGGATGGTCATGTACGACTGTACCAAAGAGGAATGAAAATCATAGATGAGCGGAAGAAACTCTTGGAAGAAATGGCTGCGGTTGGACGAAGCACCTCGACCGGCAAACAGCGACCTATATCTGCAAACGGTTTTTTGCCAGGGCACCATATGAGGGCCCGCGCGAAATCAGTGCCACGACAACGGCAATATTCGGAGGGGGCAGATTACGCAAGCTGTCACGAAGCAGCTACACCGCGAGCCAAGATGCGTGAGGAACGCTCCAAGCCGAACGTGATGGTTTCATCAGTTGGGAAGAGACTGTCCCGGCAGCCCTTTCGGCCAGGAGGCACTCCTCTTTGCTCTGCTGGATGGTTGCGAGAGCAGATGAGCCCATCAGAGCTGCGTTCGAAGTCAGTGCCGCGCGAACGTTCCACCACCGCAGATGGAACGCACATCCCAGCGTTTGAAAGGCTTTTCGACCTTGCTTGCAAAAGCAGTCCGACAAGTGAGCTCGGGGAGAACTCTAGCGGATTAGTGAAAACGCCATGGTTATCGGGTGGAACAAACTGGAAGAGGGCCGAGCGGCAGCGACAAAACTCTAGTGAATCGGGCCTCTCATGTAAATTGGATCGATCACATCTGAATCGTAGCAAAGGAGAAAATGTCAACTTTCAAGAACCCATTTACGAGAGGCTGTACCAGTCAAGCCTCGCAAAAATGCATGAAATGCAAGAGAAAGAAGAGGCAAGGAGACATGAACAGGAAGAACACGACAAGTTTGCTACTCGGAGACGACGACTGATCAGTGCAAGATCTGAGGAACTGCTTGTAGAAAGGGAAAATGAATCTGGGGCTTGTGTTTTTGACAAGCTGTATGGCGAGGGTATTCAGAAGTGTGAAGAAAGGCAGCGGCTTCACGAGGAGCGATTAAAAGTCTTTGAAACTGAGGCACTGCTCGCGCGTCAAAGTAAGTTCATGCCGGGTCAAACAGTGAAAGCATTTGAGCCTGATCTCAGCAAAAAATCTCGGTGTTTGGATAGAAGAGAACCCTGGGATGCGAGAATAGATACTATTATCGAGCAGAAGAAGCAGCAAGATGAGGCAAACAAATTGGAGGCACAACTGTATGAACTTTCACAATGCACGTTCCGCCCACAGATCTCGAAATTTGCAGCTACGTACAAAAGAGATTCGAAAGAAAGCTTGTCGGTCCACGAGGCTCTCTTTGAAGACGCAAAAGTATGGCGGAAAAAACAACAATCGCCTTGCTCTTCTCCAATTGCGGTGAAAAGGGTCACGAAGAAAGAGGAGGAGGTGTACCTCATTTGTGCCCGATTTCAACTTTGTTTTTTTCCTCCCCCTTTGTGCGTATTTGTTTTTGTCTTGTCAACATATTGTTAAAATCTATTGTCGATATTTGGGGCAGGCTATTTTGGAGCGGCTTTGTGTATCTTCTCGTTCAAGGGAAACATCTCCCGTCCCGGGCCGAGCGGAAAGGTGCAGAGAATCAGACTCGCGTAACCCATTTCGTCCCGCCGGAACTCCAAATACTCTCTTAAAGTTGAAAGTAGATCCTGTCCAGCGCCCAGCAAAGTTGCCTGGTTCGCACCAGAAGACTTGCGATCTGACTATCTCTGAAAAATTATTCAAGCACAGCAAGGTGAAATCATGCAGCTGACCCCTTGCTGGTGTTTTGATTGTGCCAGTCCACTGCGATGAATCCTCTGCCAACTTTTGCTTTGAATCTCGAAGTCGATGAGCCATACTGATCAGTCAGTGTGCAACACATAGCATATCGATTCTTTGTTGTGGTGAGATTCGACTCTGAGATGCAAAGGCAGACAATCCGTGTAGATTATCGACTTTCAGATTGGTTGACTTGCTCTTGTCATTTGTTTCAGGTCGTGGAGCAAACGAGAGCTCTTGTTGCTGAGCAGCACCAAAAAGGGCTGTACGATATGTCGAACACAAAGGCGAGTAACAATTCGACAAAAATTCTGGAGCAGACTCGCGACCAGCAGTTAGCACACGTCTTTTTCAATCTCGGTGGAGATCTGTCGAGTCATATCAGTCGCAATAACGGCAGGATGCTGATCAATCTTGGGTGTCCAATCATCTCTAGCATCATTGCTAAACTTCTTCGCACACACTTTAGGTCGAGCGTCCAAAAGCTAACATACGAGGTTTTCAAGAGGCTGTGTGTAGAGGAGTTTAAAACACCCCTTACTGATGGATTTTCGGCATGGTACAGACTCAACAAACTCAGTCAAACCCAATTGACATTAGCAGATGCACAGGCGTCCTGTGGGGTTGAGATCAGTTTCGACGTGAGCGAGGACGAAAGGGGGGGGCAAGAAGATGAACAAACAGAAAGGAGCCAGTCAGAGTCTTCCATGTTGGCAGTTGCAACGCTGGGGCCTGCAACAAAAAAACGGCACCAGAAGAAAAAAGATGGGCCTAGTGTGTACGCTAGATTGTGCGAAAAGAACACTGAAAGGGAGAGGTTGCTTGATGAAATGCGGCGGCAGCAGTTGCAGACCGAAATTGAAGAGTGCTTTTTTTATCCCCAGACCAGCCGGAAGGCTGCACCTTCGCCCCGCCGGCAGCCAGCCAACTTCTATGATCGCCTGTTGGAAAAGGAAAAGCAGAAGGAGAGGTTTCTTGAAGAAGCGAGGCGGAAGAAGGCGACGGATGCAATGAAGGAGTGCACATTCAGACCGATTCTCAACAAGACTCGCTCGCCAGCATCAAACAAAAATTCTGTCCACCCTTCGAGACTAGGCGTATCGGATTACTTGTCTTCTACGCTAGACCTCGGATGCAGTTTCATCGCTGATGCTACTGTCTCGCTGTCTCTATTCTCGCCTGCTACTTTCGCTGTCTCCTCCCCCCTTGCTGTCGAATTACCTGCGGAGCACTTTTCGTATCGGGACCTACAATGTGCAGGGCGAGGGGAGGCAAATGCTGCAGACTCAGAAACTCTCAATCGCTTTATGAAAGGTGGGGGAGGACGACAACGCTTATAAGTAAACTAAATTAAGTCATGACACATGAAGTTTATATATAAATTGGAATGAAACTACGTACTACCTCGTGTTTGCACCTTTTGGCAGGGATCTTAAATGTGCTGTAATATGATTGTCGATTTCAGCTCAGTCTAATTGCAAGACCACATTTCAAAAGAAGAAGACCCCCCTCTTATCCATTTCTAAAAAAAACAAGACTCTTCCGTAAATCGTATTTTGCACTGAACCAGGGACTTGTTTCTACGGGGTAGAGAGAGAGAGCAGTGGCGAAGGAGAAATGTCCGTCTTCCTCGTCTGTCATTTCAATCGAGTCTTCCCCCCCCTCCTCCATTTCGACTCTCTTGTCATAATGCTCACCTTATAAGTGCCCTGCAGGGCACTTGTACGGTGAGCATTACGACAACGTGTTAGCGTTAGTGCCCTGCAGGGCTTGTACTAGTAGTATTAGTGCCATGCAGGGCACTCAGCGCGAGTCGCGACTTCGGGGTAGTCTCTTTCTCTCCTGCCCTGACGCTCACTATCATCCAGTCCATGGGATCGTGATTATCAAGTACGCAATGCATCGCGGAAGCACCGCATCGCATAAGCACTTATACTTTGGTCCTGCTGTGCAATGTGTACACATTGAAAAGGTGTGCGTCTGACTTTTGGCCGCCTTTTTGAAATGAACTTTGACTCGGAAACCAGGTGGATTTTTACCTCCCGGGCGTGGCAAGGGCTTTTCCTCCGAGGTGGGGGGTCTGGGCATTTCCCTGCGTTTACCACCTCTGCAAGGTGATGTGTCACGGTGTGAAACATGACAGAAAAGTACGAGTGCAACTTGAGAATCCCATGACATGCTAGTCGCCATGGCAAGCCTGGGACCGCAAAGAGAGCAAAAGATGACGCCAAACAAAATCAGGTTTTCAATTTTCTTTTTCTGTCTCGTCGCTATAAACCCCGCACCCCCCCACCATCCTCAGGCTATCTTGATTTAGAACAAGCCCTTCTCCCCTTCATTTTGATTTCCATTCTCAAGAATGTGTAAGCTTCTTTTCCAAAGCAGCATAAACATACCCGAGGTATTGTTTAGTCCGAACACTCTTACCCGTCACAGTGATCCCTTTCAGGGCAGATTCGAATTTCGTGCTACCCCAGCTGCTTGCTCTTACTCCGGCAATTGTTGATTGCATAGCGCAGCCTTGCACTAGCAACCACCGGCGCCAGAGTAGCTCTTCGACGGAGGGCACGAAACTTGGAAGACCTACTATCAGTTTTAAAAACTCTACTCTTAGAGGAGTGAGTGCAAAGCTTATTAAAAAATATGTTTAATACAAACAGAAAGGGACAGAAAGAGTGACAAACCATCGTCCATCCTTACCAAATCCTCGAGCTCTGCAACTTGAAACACACATGCTACAGTATTGGATCTCTAGCAAACCCCGTGACTTTGCAACTCAGACTCAGACGGGTGTTAGCCTTCGGGCTGTTGGGTGCCTCGCTCCCCTTTTTTCTTGGAAACTCCACTGGTTTGTTTCGAAACTCTACTAAATAAAACAAACACGCTGTGTGTGTATGTGTGTGTGTATGTGCGTGTGTGTGTGTGTGGGAGAGAAAGAGGGAGGGGGGGGCGGAGAGTATGTTTGTGGGGCGGTTATGTGTGGGTGTGTGTGTGTGCGCGCGTGCTCCATGTGCTGCGTGGAGTACTCTACAGGGTGGCGAAAACCCATAGGATGCTTTAAGTTGCAGGTGATTTTCCGCAAAAGAGCCACTAATTCTAGGGCTCTTTTGCGGAAAATCACCTATAAAGATATGGCATCCTATGACTCCACGCCACCCTGTACCCGAATACATCGTGAAGCGCTGGATGAATGCTGTCTATGAAGACAGGCGTTGAAGACATGCGTTGCAACGAGCTTGTAACGCTACAACAAAAATCGAAAGCCTGAAATCGCTCAGAAACACGCCCGGGCCTGAAGGACCAAGTGGTGTGTCCTGGGGAAAGGAGCATGCACATACACACATACAACCGCAAACACCGCGTGACTGCGATGATTTCACACAGAGATGAGCTAGATGCCAGAAACAGGTCAAACTAAAAAGACACATCAAACGAGACTCGGCGTGTCGTACCGATACATCGTGATAAATCGCTCGTGTCATCACGATACATTCTGATACATCGCTCGGAAATTAATTCTTTTCCAAGGCAGGCTATCGCTCGAAAAAAGATTCTTTTCTGAGGCAAGTGCATTCTTCAAGGCCCAAGCGTGACAGTTGACAAAGTCTTTGAAGCCAGAGGATCATCAGGGATCGTTGTTGAAGTTCGCATCGTTTTCCTGCCAGTGGAATGTTCCGAGCACACTTGAAGAAAATGGCAACTATGGGGTGGCTTCGATTAGTAGGCTCCTTAAGATTATAGGTCTCTTTTGCAAAAGACCCCTATAAAAGAGACGATACTCTGCAAAAGAGACCTATAATTTTAAGGAGCCTACTAATCGAAGCCACCCCATAGTACCACTAAATCGCTCATGGAGCGCAACATGGTGCATTTGGGCGCGCGGTGGTGCAGGGCTTCAGATTCTGCCGCACGCCACTCTGTTCACATCCGCTGCCATTCAAATATTTCAGAGCAGTTTTGAAAAAAATCATTCGAAAGAGATTGCACCCACCTCTTGGTGCACACAGACACATCTTGCATTCTGACTAAACCCTCGAGCTCTACAACTTGAAGCGCACAAGCTGCATTGTGGGATTTTAAGTTGTAGGCGAATTACTTCAAGTTTCCCCGACTTTGACAATGGTAATCCGAGTGCAGGTTTTTTTTGGAAATTTTGACACCCCCCCCATTTTAATTGGCAATTTCTACAACAATGGACGTGCCCCAATTTCACGAGTATGAGATTCAGTGGTAATACTCAATGTTGCCGCCGGTGATAGAATGCAACATCAACGGTGACAACCAAACAGTGGTTCTGATGTTCCACCTGCTGGGATCCCCGGCCACCAAAGTCATTTATAGATATCATCTCCGCCTCTAGTAGCTAATGTGTCAAATACACCTCACCATAATTTTGACGAAAATACTTCACCAAGCAGTGGTCGTATGGGCCCGGGAGTGACTCCTGCGAGTGTAGTATGGTGCCTCCTCGGGGCTTATGTAACATTACATTAGGGCGGGGGCGGGAGTCTAACGCGTACTCTTTCGCGGTTCGTGAGTCTTCCCGAAAGAAAGAAAGAAAGAAGTGTCCTTTGAAATGTCCGCACGGTGTGACGGCGGGGTGCCCAGGTGCCACCAGATCTGCTTTGATGTGACGAGCTTTCACCAATCTGAAAAGAAAAAGGAAAGAAGGGGCAGAGAGCTACCCCGAGGAACATAGTTGACTTGAGGCCAAGAGAGATAACTAAGGCCAACCCAGGTTCTTTGTAGGGGACAGGGCGAGATGTCATTTTCGGTCAACACAAAATTCATGCACGTGAACCTTTCTAAGTCTCAGTTTTGGGCGCGCGTCGCGAGGCGTAACGCGCCGAAGCTGCCGCGCACCATCAGCGGTAGATTCCAACTTATACAGGGGAAAATGTGAGAGTTGGGTATTCCCTGTTTCCTAAGCTCAGTGTGGATTTCCTGTATTTCCTAGGGTTGTCTATTCCCTATAAAGACGTCAGTGGCAGTTTTGTTCCATTTGTACAAATCATAACCCCTGGGGTCCACAAGTTTAGTTTTTTGGACCTACATATTACGGAAATCTCATCGTTCGGGATCTGAAACCCACATAAATCTTGCTGACGGATGCTAATCTGCGGTGGCCGGCAACCTAATTGTACACTGGCAAAAAGCCTAGTAAACCTAGTAACATGGTACACGTGAGATTTGGATCTCCGGGCTCCAAATTAATTGATTCGGAGAGGGTTTGGCAACCCTCCTGCACCACGAAATTGAACAACAAGTTCCAGCTGAATTTGACCCCATTATGTGTGGTTGATACCGCACAACCCACTGGCACGTCTCTGCATGTTTTTCAGTCTTGCGTGTATGTTTTTCTAGGGTTGTGTATTCGGCGTGGATCTGAAATCTAGGAGAACGATTGCCGCATTAGTAATTAGCAATCGATTATCATATTGTAGGTACTTAATTCCTTCTAGGGTACCATAACAAAGTTTGAGGTAGGTGAGTTGGACCAAAAAATCCATCATCTTGGCACGTGTTGAGACTCTGAGTAGCTGGAATTCAAATTTATCGTCACTCTACCTCAGGCTTCCTTGTCCTGATAGTTCACTACAATAGCAGTCCGGGTGATTGAAACCAGCATATTGAAATATTAGTGCTAGGTTTGAGTCAGTTTGTAATTGTTTTTTGAAGCAGGGCTATTGAACTTCTTGGCAGAATTTTAGCAAATTAGCCAGTTCCTTGTGGATCATGATGTACAAACTGATTTTTGAAACAGAACTAGCTATCAACTAGAGGCATCTAAGTCAGTTTTCAAAATTGCCTTGATTTCCAATCAAAATGTGTCAATTTGTAAGAAAAGATCAAGAAATTAGAGTTTGTTCCTTATCGATTTCATACCGTTTCAAAAGCAATGCCAAAAAAAACTGATTTTTCGAGTTCCTCAATATTCAGTTTGAGAAACCGAGCTGAGCACAGGCTGGGCTTGCTGTGCTGAGTTCCTGAGTTAGGTTTTCGTTTGGGGAACTAGGTGAGTCAATCTGCATCTTGTCTTAGTTGGTTTTCTGAACCATGCCAGCGTCCCTAGGTTGAGCCCCACCTGTGGTTTTTAGAAACACTGGCGGGAATAGGTAGGCAGGAAAATGTGACTTCTATTACAAGTACACTTCTGTGTGACGTCAAGAAGTAGTCGCCTTGATCATATAGTAGATTCCAAACATGTCACAGCTTCCCAGGCCTCATTTGCAGGCACTGCCAGCAGCGATTCTTCTGAACGTTTAGCATGAATGAACACGTCAGAAGTAATCATGATGGGACAAGCCAGAGACACAAGTACACACGTTACGTTTGATGCTCTAAACTAGACAAGCCTCACCTCGCTTGACTACAGCCCTTATGCTGATCGAAGAGAATAGAGTGATTAAAAAAAATCTTTTGAAGTCTAGGGTTTGGATCTAAACTGCGAAACTAAACTTTCTCATTCGTGACAAGATCTCGTTCGTAGACGCTCAGGCTACGGTCACGCCGGTGGCGCACGGTGGAAGATCTTGTTCGTAGGTGCTTTATTGCACTCCCCCATGCACAAAAGTAGGATCTTGAAGAGACACATATTGGCAAACCGACCAAAAAAATCGATCAATGCATGAACATGAAACAAGGTTAAAATTGAAACGGGGAAAAAAAATATATGACACAAAAAAACGCAGTGCTAGTATATGTTAGCCACCAGCGCAACGTAGTAGGCGAGCGGCGAAAGAAGCATGACCAGTCACGATCTGGCGGTGCCTGACGAAAGCCGGGGACGGCAAGGTGAGGGCATCAGCCACCATTTTGTGGGTGCGTAAAGGCACGAGAAAGCCAGCTAGTACGAGTTCACGCACATAGTCCTTGCGAATGTCAATATGACGGGAGAACTTTCGGCGCACCGGATTTTCGCTCATCGCAACACAAGCGAGGTTGTCTTCGTGCACCAGAGTGGCTTTAGTTTGAGAAAATCAAAAATCGGTTAACGTTTCACCTAGGTAGATCGCTTCTTAGCATGCCTGGCTGGCTGAGACAAATTCAGCCTCGGAAGTTGAAAGAGACACGTTTTCTTGTCGTCGACTTTTGTCAGGAAATGGTCCACCATTCATGAGATAGTGTGTGTGTGTGCGTGTGTGTGTGTGTGTATGAGAGAGAGAGATAGTGTATGAAAATATATCCCGTGTGGGATCGGCGGGTGTCAATGTCGCCAGCCCAATCCGTATCTACCCAACCCCACAAAAGTTGGGGTTTTCGTGAGAATCACCAGAGTAGCGAATTGTCTGATTCCAAGTGCCGCGAAGATAGCACAAAACATGTTCGGCAGCAAGCATGTGGTTCTTTCCGGAAATTGTACGTACTTACTGAGCTCGGAATATGCCCAAGCAAGGTCTGGGCGTGTCATTGTGAAAAGATATCCTAGGCTGCCTACAATACCACGATAACGTCGATGGAAATCCACGTCGATGGAAATCCGGGGCAGGTTTCTTGTCACAGTTGTCTTTGTTGAGGCGCATGTTGGGCTGCATGGGTGTAAGGCGAGGAGTGGCATTCCAGAAATTTTAAGTGCGTAGAATTTCTTCGGCGTAGTGGGTCTGGGATAGATACGAAAATTAACATGGGAACATACGAGGCACACACTGGTCTTTGGGAGCGCCTGCTGGGAAGCCGACCGGTGCGATCGGGAAAAGAGCATCTGGAGCGTGACCACCGGGCCTGACTTGCTAGGTGTGTGTCTTGTCTTGATTTTGACGCGTGTGCATGCCCCCCGAGGAGCAGGATTCATTTCCGCGAACAGTGCGGATGGA
>Ga0335398_10007285_pt1 | contig 13590 bp, 10 predicted proteins | sample BON03_FD_205742 | JGI IMG/M metagenome (GOLD analysis project Ga0335398, IMG submission 205742) | Freshwater microbial communities from Lake Bonney liftoff mats and glacier meltwater in Antarctica - BON-03 (spades assembly) (version 2) | ecosystem: Environmental > Aquatic > Freshwater > Ice >... | reverse complement strand
TAGTTGTGTTTTATATAATAATATAAAGAAATTCAATTAGAACTTTACAAAATCTCCGCCTGGAATGCATTTAGTCAAAAGTGATTTTGTTTCCGGTACCTTCAGCGAAAAACTTTCCTCGTTTTGGAGGTGCTCCGCCTCCGGAACCTCCTCCAAAACTTCTCTTTTGACCGCCTCCAAATCCTCCACGGCCTCCACCACCGCCAAAGCTTTTTCGGTCTCCGCCACCAAAACTCTTTCGTTCTTCTCCACCGCCAAAGCTTTTTCGAGCACCACCCGAAACAGCAAAGTCCAATCTAATGGCGCGTCCAAGAAGATCTTCTCCATGCAGCTGCACTGCTTTATCAACAGCTGCTTCGTCAAAGAACTCACAATGACCGTATCCCTTGAAATCTCCAGACTCTTTATCGGTTCCCCATCGAATTTGCTTGACTTCTCCACATCCTTTGAAGAAATCTTTCAAAGAATCTTCGTCAATTTGAAAACTCAAGTTACCGCAGAATACTGTGGTGCAACCCTCCGGTCGCTCACCGGCTGGGCGACTTGGACCACTGCCTCCTGCTCTAGGTTGAAACATTCGGATTTTGAGGTAGCGAGGTCCCATGTATTCACCATCCAATGCAATGGCTTTGGTGGCTTGGTCAAGAGTGCTAAATGTAACAATGGCAGTTCCCTTGTTCATCTCAGGGAGTTCTATTTCTACTGGCTCACCAACTTTACTGAAGAATTGTCGGAGTTCATCAGCATCGGCAGAAAACGGCATGCCTAATACTTGAACAACGTGCTTTTCAGTACCAGCTTTTGGCTCTTCTTCCTCTTCGGACGACTCTTTCTTTGATTTCTTAGCTACTGGTTCTTCAGGTTTCTCCTCGTCACTGCTTTCATCAGAGGAACTTTCAACTTTCTTGGCAGCAACTTTCTTTGCCTCCGGTTTCTTTTCATCATCACTGCTCTCATCAGAAGAACTATCAGCTTTCTTGGCAGATACTTTCTTGCTTGCTGCTTTCTTAGCCACTGGTTTTTCATCTTCTGAAGAACTGCTTTCATCAGAGGAACTTTCAGCTTTCTTTGCAGCTACTTTCTTCACCTCCGGTTTCTTTTCATCATCACTACTCTCATCAGAAGAACTGTCAGCTTTTTTGGCATCTACTTTCTTGGTTGCTGCTTTCTTAGCCACTGGTTTTTCATCTTCTGAAGAACTGCTTTCATCAGAGGAACTTTCAGCTTTCTTTGCAGCTACTTTCTTCGCCTCCGGTTTCTTTTCATCATCACTACTCTCATCAGAAGAACTGTCAGCTTTTTTGGCATCTACTTTCTTAGTTGCTGCTTTCTTAGTCACTGGTTTTTCATCTTCCGAAGAACTGCTTTCATCAGAGGAACTTTCAGCTTTCTTGACTACTTTCTTAGCTGATTTTTTGACAACAGGTGCTTCATCCTCTGAAGAACTACTGTCAGATACCTTCTTGGTCGATGCTTTCTTGGTTTTTCGAACTGACGAGGTATTCTTCACTACCTTTGGTGCTTCATCCTCACTGCTACTGCTGCTGCTTTCGGAGTCAGACTCTACTTGTTTCTTCTTGATCTCGGTTTTCTTTCCCATGTTGATTGATTGGTTGGCTTTGAATAATTGAATTGAATTTCGCCTGAAACAACAACATCCCGATAATTTTCATTCTTTCATTCAAATCATCATATGTTTACATGTAAAATAATTCACTCATATATTCAAAACATAAATTTTGAACTTTTTTGATTGGTTGGCAACAAATCAGGGAATGGTCTACCACATCATAAAACAGATTAAAACCAGATCCGATGGTACTCGCATACATTTTCACACACTTCTCCCCTAATCTTATAATTTTAATTTTGAAATACAAAACGACTTTTTCCATGCTCCAAAAGACCTAGATCACGAATCTAAACTTGACTTCTTTGATCTTCTTCACGCGATTTGTATCAGTGGGTGCTGTATCCATCGCAGCAGAATCATGGGGGTTCATCCGTAAAGGTGCCAATTCAGAAAAATCAACAATTTCAACGTCAACGTCTTCGCCATCTTCCATTGCATACAAGTTATGAATTTTTGTTTTCTGCGTGGCATTCAGAGTGAGAGGCGCTGCGGTATCTACACTGAGCGCACACGAGTAAAAGCTCCTTTGCTTCGCGGGATCCAGGAACACGTGTTGCTTGGACTTGTAAATGGAGGGGCCAACGTACTGAGGAGAGGGAGAGAATTTGTGAGAGGCAGCGGATAATACAGGTATGCGATCGATTATGTACCGACCTCCTCTGCCCATCCTTCCTCTACATCGATACTTGACTGGCTGCGTAGTGAAGCGACTTTCGCATCTGGCTCTTGCGGTTTCTTCTTCCATTGATGAAGGATACATATTGCTTTTGGAATGCAGTCGCTTCTCTGTGTGGTGTGATAGCGCAGGCCAAAACGGAACTGCTGGCAAAGAGATCTCCAACTCTTGTTTGGTATAATGAAGCGCATCGTCCATTGGTCGCAGTAGTTTTGGAGGGTTGACAGGGAGTTTAGGTAGTTCTGCTGGTTTCAAATCCTCTGCCTTCTTCTTCTTGGAATCTGGAGCGTAGGTTTCAGGTGCAACAGTTGAAGGTCTTTTCTTTTGAACTTTCTTCCTAGACGGTTCTTTCAATACATTATCTGCATTCACCGGCGACGTCGTCTTCGAGTCTGTTTTTTGGATGGCATCAAACAATGGCTTCCACATCGCGTCAGACAATGGTCCAACAGGTATATTTAATGGTGCAGTTGTAGCTCGTCGTTCTCCTCCTGTGATCTTTGAAACTGAATTATCCAACTCATCAAAAAGGAGCTGCATCTCGATTTCACGTAATGCCTCTCTCCTACGAACTAGCTCTAGCAAACATTTCATCATCTCAAACTCATTCTTTAACTGGGATAGTTTCTCAAACGAGCCAACATCATCGCCTCGCTTGCGTCGGAGTGTGTACTTCTCCTTTTCACGGGGGCGGAATGTGCGATGCGGGTCGGTGTCTTCCATAGGGGTGACTGGCCAAAATCGACGGAGTAACGGTTTAAATAAATATCTATCAGAGCGTTTCTTGTGCCAATGCGCATATACATCTTTAACGACTGCAGTGTCAACGGAATCATTCAAAAATTTGAATACCTGTGCAACAGTGCTTTGCGCAGTTCCCAGATCAACAAGTTCCAATGATATCCCAGTTTTTTTCTCTAATATATCAATAATTCTTTCGAATTTCTCCTCCTCTAAAGGAGCAGTTCCCTTTGATCCGTACATTGGATGATGGGATAAAAATTCAGCATCTTGGTGATCCATCATATATTCAACATCACCAGCGAACCTATTGTCTTCATGGGCATACATTCGATGTCGAATATAAGCGTGTCCTACTTGGAAATTAGGTTGCACGATATCTTTGAATTTCTTTGTGGCGTCAACGGAGTCAGGAACTGGCAATGAAAAATGTTTGGCATGCACAATGCCAGATTCGATTTTCAATTGCTCAGTCTGATATGTGTGTTAGTATTACTCTCAAGCAGCAGGGCAATATGACTTACCAATGTTTCTCGCTTTGGAGACGGTGGCGAGGCTTTCTTTTTATCCCTACCGTTTGGCTGCTTCTTATTTTCGGGTTTCCTTTTATTCTTTTTATTGTTCTTTGATTCTGAAACTTCCTTGACAGTCTCTATCTCTTCAGCAGTTTCTTCGCCTTTTTCCGGAATTATATCATCTAGCTCCGCCTCGAAGACGACGGCATCACCATACACTTGCAGTGCGTCGAACGGCGTAAGTTCACGCTTCCGGAATGACCTGCCTTGTTGCATCGAAGCAATGGACACGGCTCTTTCAAAATGAATATCTTTGAGCTAGCACACCTTGCAGTGCCTACAGAGGCGAACGCAAAAAAAATGATTTTTTTTTAAAATTTTGAATTCTTTTGTTTTATGACACATTTGAATTGCGACCAATCGATATGAAGCATCAGCGGGAAGAGGAAAATTCTTCGGAAAGTTCTTCTGATGAAGATTCAATGGCACTGTTCAGTAGACGAGGAGCGCGCACTTCGGAAAAAGTGGCGTGTGTTTCAGTTCCGACTGCGATGACTCCGACTGCGTCGTTTCCGGAAGCTGAACAATGGAGTTTCGAAGCGTTGGGTTTAAGTCCTTGGATTGTTCAAGGATGCAAGTCTCTCGGTATGGGAGAACCAACTGCGGTGCAAAAGGCATGTATTCCAGCTGCTCTACAAGGTCGTGGAATATTCGCCTCAGCCCCCACTGGTAGTGGCAAAACAGCAGCTTTCGCTCTGCCAATTTTAGACTTTCTAGCGAAAGACCCATATGGTATTTTCGCAGTGGTCCTCTCCCCCACAAGAGAACTTGCTTTTCAAATTGGGGATCAATTCATGGCACTTGGTACTGGGATGAGACTACGATGCGCCGTTGTTGTGGGAGGAGTTAATCATTTGCGTCAACAAGAGGAACTTTCGCGAGATCCGCATGTTGTAGTAGCAACACCAGGAAGAATGGCAGCACATATGAGAAGTTGTCAACCCCCCAGACTAATCAAAGTACGGGTCCTCGTTCTTGACGAAGCAGATCGAATGCTTGAAGATTCGTTTGCAGAGGATCTTGTTACCATTTTCAAAGCGTGTCCAAAAGACCGTCAAACAATGCTTTATTCAGCCACCGTTACTGAATCCGTGCGCAAAGCAGCCAAGTCCTCTACCGACTTGTTTGAATACCATGCCGGTCCTCAAGCACAAACTCCTGATGCGCTAGACGAGCGATACCTATTGGTGGCTCAACAAGTGAAGTCGGTGTATCTTGCTTATTTAATCAAGAAATTGGGCCCTGAGCTAGTTCATGGACCGCTTGCTCCCAAAGCGCAACTAGGAAAGAGCCACAAAAAGAAAATGGAGGATGCACAGCTGACGCGTGCAGGCTTAGTCATCGTATTTGTATCTTCATGTGAAAGCTGTCATATTATTGGAGAGATGCTATTGGAGTTGGGAATTAAATGCTCTATTTTACACTCTGCTCTATCACAGGATAGACGACTTGCTGCGTTGGGTAAATTCCGATCGTTGACAACTAATGTGTTGGTAGCCACCGATGTTGCTTCTCGAGGTCTCGATATCCCCCAAGTGGACCTTGTTATTAATTATGACGTGCCTCGAGCAAAGGAAGACTACGTGCATAGAGTGGGTCGTACGGCGCGTGCCGGTCGTACAGGCGTTGCAATAAGCCTTGTCACCCAATATGATATTAAATTGGTTCACGCCATTGAAGAGGAAACGGGGAAAAAACTCGCTCTTCTACCTGATGTAGATGAAGAAAACGATGTTCTTACATTACTTACCAGAGTTACAAATGCCACTCAAACTGCAAGAATGAAAATATCTGAAACCGGAATGGAGGACGCTCTGAAATTGCGAAAGAAAAGACGAAGGTAATTGTAATTGAAAACTATTTTTTATGTACAAAATAGGAAACCTCTACTGGGCCATCATCACCAATAATAGAAGGAAAACGAGTCTCTACATATCCGATGTTTCCCGCGACTCTTTTCACGTCGTCTTCCATCCTCGCATATCGGTATTTATGGTTGGCTAGAAAGAATTGCCCTCCTTGCTTCATAAAGTATTTTGACGATTTAAATAAAGGCTCAATGCACTCTGGTTCATATCTAATGAAACGAATTAGCAACAAGTTAAAAAGAAAAAATCACAACGCTTACACAACGTCAGTACCAATTACCAGGTCAAATAGCCCCCCATCTAAAGATTGCTGGCGAACATAATCAGCTTGCGCTTCATCTCCCCAGCTAAGCTTGAAAGCAGAACATGATGATCTTTGCGAATTACGGTCGATATTTATATCGATGATGGAGATGGCTTCATCGTTGTAATCCGTCATCACTACCTTAGAGGCACCTAACTTAGAAACCACCAGTCCGCACAGTCCAGTACCACTTCCAAGCTCCAGAACTGTTTTGTCTTTGACCAATTCTGGGTGCTGCACGAAGTACTCGCACATTGCTTCCGCTGACGGCCACACGACTCGTGAAACAAACTTTTCAATAAATTGATTGGACCCGTGAACAAACTCAAGATTAATCTTAACATCTCCATATTGAAAATTGCCTTCCTCCGTTTCTATATTGGAAGAGAAAAGATCCGGATTGAAGAAATCCATTCCGCCATTGTCAGATGAAAACGCATCCATTTAAATGATTATTCCAATGGTTGAAAACTGGAAATCGGTACGGTCCCCGCTCGACAGTAGCAAGAGTATTGAATGGGCTGGTGACAGGTTTCAATTTATATACCACTCGAAATACAAGCAACTCGAATTGTATACAACTTGATTTGTATATAACCTGAGCTGATTTATATGGAGGTCCGCTTGCCATTGGTAACCGTGGGCTTGAATTTTCGTGGGGGGTTTAGCCAATGCAAGTTAGATGGTACTCTCGAACAACTGTGTCAACAGCAACATCAATGCACTTTGCTAGCTGGGCTTCCGGTGGAAATCTTGCAACGAATATTCGGGAAATATGTTCAAGATATTCGGGTTCTCCTGAATTTCAGAGCCACTTGCAAAGCTGGTAATTCTTTGAGCATCAAAATCTTCTCAGATTGGAGCTTCGTATCATGTACGGACGTTGCGCTCATTCGAGTCGCGACTATTTGGTGTACTTCCTTGCATGAACTGGAGCTCAATGGGGACATTGTAACAGAAGCTAATTTATTCGCAATTGCACGGGGGTGTCCAGGACTCAAGAGCTTTAAGAGCTCGGCACCAAACCCCAAGACCAGCTCACAGGCTCTAGGCGCTTTCTTTTCGGCTTTGTCGAGTTTTGAATCCATTGAGATTTCTAAAAGTGAGACCTTAGACAACTGGGTCTTGTCTCGAATTGCACAAAATAGTAGAAACCTTCGCAGAGTGGCAGTGACAGAGAACTCAAACATCGGATACGAAGGATTGGCTGATATCGCAATGAAATGCTTCACCACTCTTCGAGAAGTAGATCTCAGCTGGTGTTGTAACCTTTCCAAAGATTCGATTTTTGTTTTTTTGAAGAATGAACCTTTCAATAGCCAGTCTAATTTGACTCATCTTGCTCTGAACGGCTGCTCTGTTGTCGACGATGAATTATGTATGCGGATAAGTAATTTTTGTCCGCATCTGGTGCGCTTGGAGATATCTGATTGCCTTAGAGTCACAGAACACGGAATACTTTGCTTTGCGAAATCATCTGAATCAATGCGAGTACTTCGATGTTCTGGATGTATTAATATACAGCATGTAGGGTTCGCAGTGCTCTTTAGTTTAAATATTCGTTTGGTGGAACTTTATGCCGATAGATGTCCATTTCTTTCCGACATCTGTTTCTTGTCTTTAGGCAACGTTGTCAACAATCATCTCAGGGTGTTGGATGTTTCCTCGACTAGCATTTCCTCTATTGGAGTCCGCGCTATATACAAAGTGTTCCAAAATTTAAAAACCTTTAGTTGTAAAAATTAACTAGTATTTATTTCAAAATTCAAATTCGGTTTCGTCTATGCTCGAAAGGACAGTCTCAAGAATGAAATCAATAGAATCGTAGCAAATACAGAATGATTGCGGGATTGGGTGAGGTAGTGTCGCATAGCAGGCTCTGGGGTATATATTTTTCAATCTCTCCATTGCTGACCATTCTCTTACATCATCTTGAACCGGAGGAACAATGAACGTGATGCGATCCTTGAGCGCCACAATCATTTTTTCCATCTTATCAAGTCCTCGTTGACTTTTCAAGTGGTCATCATTTAAGGACAGCGCATTTTTAATTATATCCGGATGTAAAAGCTCAAACATGACGGAAACGAATTCATCCTCCACATGCGGGTACTTCCGCAACAAGATCATCTTCAGTAATCTATGCTTTAGAGTCTTGGGAATGAAAAACGAAAAAATTCCCAACCATAAAGTAGTGTACCACGCGATGGTACTGTTAAACTTCGAATTGACGGTAAACCTGTTTTCAAACCATCCATTATTTCCTGGAAAGTAACTGAAAGGCACCGAAGGGGAAACCCCGTAGAATTTAATAAAGCGATACTCTGGTAAACGCTGCTGCATCTCTAACCCAATACGTATCCCTACGCCATATCCAATCACGAATATTTCGAATACATCATCGTCATCTCCAGTGTCCTTCAGCGAGGTAACTTCTCTTCTAAATACAGCTATTTTATGCTGGATTTGCTCCTCTAGACTGATAGATTGATTATCCTTGGGCAAACTCCATTTCGAATTTCCTGCGTGTCCAATACATAACACCGAAACAGAAGCGTCGTAGTACTCGTAGATGCTAGCCAACATGGTTAAGTAGCAATCCACAAGACCCGGTGTTCCTGGAATTAAGAAAACAATTTTTTTAGTATCGTGCAGAGTGCCGTGTGATTTGGAGGCATACATCCTAGCTACATCTGTGTTCAACATTCGGCCAGTTGGTAAAGGCATACTCACTCGCCTTTGAACGAATTGAGTAAGATCATCTGGGGATCCATGGGGCCTGCCAGTGTTAAAGAACGCAGATATGGAGCTAAACAGAGTGAGCAAAAACAACCGAATCAAGATGGCGATTCTTCCCAACACTTTAGACATTGAATATCTCTCAGCTCCTTTAGGAGATATGGGAGCGAGAAGAGATTTGCTTCTTGGAGTAGATAGTCCTCCATCTTCATTGCTGCTACTCAGCCTTCGAAGAAGTTCCTTGTCGAAAACTGCCAACGTACGAAGCTTCATAACGGCGCTTTTAAATTTGGAGTTCTTACGATCCTTGAACCTATCGATTACATCCTGATAATTTCTATCTGCGTTTTCTAATTCAGTGATGTTATTCACCCATGGATGATCTAGCACTTGGGAAGGTGAAAATCTTTTCTCCGGGTTGACCTGCAATAAACCTCGAATGAGTGATTTAGCTTGTTGCGTCACTTGTTTCCAATCATCAGTTTCCAACTCATAAACACCAGATTTGATCATTTCAAATTGGACTTTTTCAACCGTGTGGTGAAACGGCAGAGTGCCTGACAACAGAGTATACAGCAACACTCCTAGAGCCCACATATCTACTTTAGTACCGTAAGGATCTCCTCTTAATAGCTCCGGGGACACATAACCTAATGTTCCAACAGCATCTGTTAAAGGTTCGAGGGAATCGTATTTGGATATATCTCTCGAAATCCCGAAATCAATGATTTTAACGTTGGTATCGTTGTACATGACATTTTCTGGTTTCATATCCCTGTGTACAATGTGATTTTCCTCCAAGTATACCAGGGCTGAAGCCAGTTGTTTAATAATAGCGGACGCTTCAATTTCAGAAAAATGTTGACGTGTCGCAATTGCATCGAAAAGCTCCCCCCCAGTGAGAAGTTCCATCACAACAAAATAGTATTCTGGCGATTCGAAGTATTCATAATAACGAACAATATTAGGATGATCAAGCTTTATCATGATGTCGCACTCATTCAAAAAGGCTCTCGGAGTCACTGCGGATCTACGAATTCTTTTTATTGCTACTAATGAAGGAACTTCCGATCCCACTTTGGTTATACGCCCTGGTTTTCGCAACTCCGCTCTAAAAACAGTTGCTACTGATCCACTTCCTATGCGCTCATGAAGGAAGTACACACTGTCAATGACTTTATTTAGCTCCATATCTTTGGTGAACGCAACACTGGTCACGATCACACAATTCAAGTTCAATGTCAATCAACAAATAATCGATACGAACAAGCAGAGTCGTGTATTATTTATTTAATTAATACACAATAGATTCGTAATATAATTGATAGTTTTAGCTAATACAAGACCCGTATGGAACAAAAGCACGTGATCTGGAAATGTTTTTTTCAAAAGTACTATCAGTTTATGCTAGGTCGCTTTATTAACTATAGTTCTGCGTAGGAACAAAGGAAAGTGGATCAACGTTTTTAATTAAGGAGAAGTCCAGAAGTTGTATCTTGTCAAGTAACAAAGGATGATGATGAAGATGACTTTGATGAAGATGACTTTGATACTTGCCTTGGCTTCGGTGCAAGCTAACCGCGTGTCAGAATACGTGGAGCTCGAAGGGCATACGGTGAAGAATGACTACGTGCTGAGACGACCTCACGAGTACGTCAAGACAGAGGATCTACCGGACGGTTGGGATTGGCGAGATGTCGATGGGATCTCGTACGTTACGAAGAGCCTCAATCAGCATATTCCGTAAGTTTTCATAAAATCACTCGTGTGTATCTTTAACAGCGAGTTCCAGTCAATACTGCGGGTCGTGTAAGTAAATCAAGAACTCTTTGTCACTATATTCGTTATAATGGTTTATGAAGGCTGGGCCCATGGATCTATGTCATCTCTAGCTGACAGAATCAAGATTGCTAAGAAGGGCAAAGGAGAAGATGTAAATCTTGCCATTCAGTTTATTCTCAATTGTGGCACGAAAGTTGCTGGAAGCTGCCATGGTGGGTCCCATACTGGTGCCTTCGAATTTGTGAAAAAAACTGGATTCATTCCTTACGATACCTGCTTGGTTTACGAAGCTTGTAGTTCTGAGTCCTCGGAAGGTACTTGCAAACGGGCTGACTACACATGCAAGCCCATTAATACCTGCAGAACCTGTTCCACATTTGAAGCTGCAGGTGGATTTTGTTCAGGTATCTCTGATTTCCCAAATGCCACTATTGCAGGTAAGTTTCTTTTCTTTTTAGTGTGGGATTTAAATTTGATTTTCGAATAGAATATGGAACTTTGGAGAATGCCGATCAAATCAAGAAGGAGATTTACGCTAGAGGTCCAGTGGCGTGCGGAGTGAACGCTAATGTTTTGTCCGAGTATACCGGTGGTATTGTTGACATGCCTCATGCCTCGAGAATGGTAGATCACATCGTGTCGATAATTGGCTGGGGAAAAAACCATGAAGACGGGTCTGAATATTGGATCGTTCGTAACAGTTGGGGACAATACTGTAAGTAGAGTCCTTTTATATAACCCACTAAACTTACCTTGACCATAGGGGGAGAGATGGGGTATTACAGATTGAAACTCGGTGATAACCAACTTGGAATGGAAACTAGTTGTGCATGGGTAAGTCCTATTTATTTAGTGAAGGGACAGTCTTAATTAAAATTGGTTTGTAGGCAACGCCAGGAGGTTTTACTGAGATGAACACGCCGTGCTATGAAGATGGCTCAAACTGTGTCATTCAAAAAGAATATGTTGATCCTCATCATTCGGGAATCGCGTATGGAAAACTGCTCAAGAACAGGTTTTCACAGCAAGAGTTGATGTAAAAGAATTTTATTATAAATTTGTTTGAAAAGGTTTTTTTTAAAACACCACAAAAATCGATTTTTTAAGGACGAAAATACACACCATTGTGAAAGCGAGTTGCGAGGGATGGGGAAATCACGATGCATCGTCTACATTGATCTAATTGAAATGGAGGACGATTCAGATATAGAGCCTAGACGGATTGGAAAGTTAGTTCTTGAACAAGGGGAGCTTGATTTCATATCTTCCGTTCAGATGCTACGCAGTCGTATCGAGGTTGAATGCAGTGACAAGCTTGATTTTCGCTGGAAGTTTCTGAGGAACTATTTCGGTGTTACAATGGAGCAGGAATTCAAAAAACCTCCACTTTATGTGATGACTAGAGGCAAGTCGAAGGTAAAGCTATCTCATCTCAAGTCTCCAAGACCGAGAGCCAACGCTGCCAGTTGCAAAGACACCTTGTTCACCGTAACTATAATGAAGATGAAGGAAGAACCTATTAAAGAAGTATCCTTAATGGAAGAACTTGAGCACCAATCAAGGTACCAAGGATACATGGAGAAGTTGGATATATTCGCTGGGAAATTCCAACTGTTTTATTTTCGAGTAGATACCGCTACGTGCTCATTAGACTGCTTCGGACCTTACGATAGCATAGTGCCTAAAGTTCCTAATCTTGCGCGGAAACTAGCAAGTGATTCTCTCAACCTGAATTCTGTGTGGCAAGTGAAGCCTTACGAAGGAACGATTCCCGGCCCGGAATGCTATTATACAATGGAACTGCATTGTGACGATGGAGCAAAATGGACGCTAGCCATTCCCTCCATAGCAGAATTTACCAAATGGATCAAGTACTTTCACAAAGTCACGCCTAACCTAGCAGGAGTCAATTATCGGATCAAACCAAAGAAGTGCGAATGGACAATTTGTGAAGTTGATGATAAGCAGTTCAATAGCCGTGAGGCAGTTCGATCCTTTGAATCAGTAGTGTTTCATACCGGTCGTTTGGGTATTCAGATAGGAGAAGGTGCGACAGGCACAGAGGTTAAACACGTAGCACCAGGAAGCCAGGCTGAAATTTTGGGAATAAAACTTGGAGACATACTTGTTACAGTTGACGGGATCGATGTGACAGGCATGGGCTGGAAGGAAATCGTTCCTTTGTTAGAAGCTCGCCCATTGCAAGCCACTTTTGGCCGTCCTTGCACTATGGTTCAACTTAAGAGTGGCAATCGTTTCTACATCCAAAAATTGAAAACTATGTTTACCCGAAGTCCGAATCGAATGAACACTGAAACTAATAGTATGAAACACAGCGGACATAAAGAAAACATCAAGAATACACCTCCTATTGCGCCTCCTAGAAATCTGACTCCTCCACCAGGCCTTCCCAACCCGTTTAAAGTCAAGGGACTATCAAGGGGGTTTGGGGCGGCCAAGCAACTTGATTCTATGCCAATTTCGGTAGAATCCAATTATATTACGCAGGAAACTCGAGCTGCTTCACGGCAATTATCGAGATACAGGAATCAAACCATACGGTTCAACCAAACTCTGAGTTCAGCTTTTCAAGAGTCGTACCAGCAAGAGGAGCAATTTGAGTCTCTTTTAGCAAGCATGTTGGAAGAAGCAAAAACTAGAATTAAACACGAAGCCAACCTTGGTTCGAATAGGGAGCTAAGCTCCAGATCAGCGGATACCCTCGAGTCCAGTAACACTAAGAAATATATGGCATTTAGTTCGAGGTTGGCATTTTCTAAAATAGGCCAAAAGGTCAAGGTAAAGAATATCTTAAACAAAGCGAATTTGCGTTTCGCTGGAGCTATTAAACCCGGTAAATATGCCTCAAAGATAAAAAATGCATTGGAAGCTAAATTCAAGCGTCGAAGGCATAATATTGCGGCATTGATCTCTTTATTACGTTCTACTAATATTGAAGAAAAAGAAGAAGCCCTGGACGCGATTCTAGATTTAGTTGCGAAAGATGACATGGCGATCGGAGTACTAGCTACTCACCTAGACTTGCTGATTGAATGCCTAAATAACAAGGAGAACATCGAGCTGAAGGAGAATGTTGCAGGTATTCTCTGGAATATGTCTGATGATGTTGCTATCGCTCAGAAGATAATAAAATCGGGAGCGATGGATTCGTTGCTTTATTTGATCGCAGCAGCTGCAAATGACGAAGAATCATCTGATATTGCCAAGGAAGAAGCTGCAGGTGCTTTGTGGAATTTGTCAGATCTGCCTCA
>Ga0335398_10007284_pt1 | contig 13600 bp, 6 predicted proteins | sample BON03_FD_205742 | JGI IMG/M metagenome (GOLD analysis project Ga0335398, IMG submission 205742) | Freshwater microbial communities from Lake Bonney liftoff mats and glacier meltwater in Antarctica - BON-03 (spades assembly) (version 2) | ecosystem: Environmental > Aquatic > Freshwater > Ice >... | reverse complement strand
GAGCTCACACGCAATCACGCTCACCGGTGGCACAGAGATCAGAGTCGTCGACCAACAAACAGGAGAACTCCTACGAGACCTCACCCTCGACACCACCCGCGATTACCAACGCCAAAAATAGAAAAATACCCTGAACCCGTGGGTTCAGAGTATTCCTATGTCTTGAGAGATCACACTGTCGGGCTGACAGGATTTGAACCTGCGACCCCTTGACCCCCAGATAAAACTAGGGCATCCACCAGGCCACGTCAGTGTCCAAGCTTTAGCCTGCTTCTGGGGAATCAAGGCGTCCTGGACAACTGCGGACGCCACCGGATTTGGCCGCTTTTGGACGTTTCGGCGGGACAACCGGCGGGATGAAACATCCCCGAGCCTATGGGTCTATTGAGCCTTCGTGCGGAGAGTACCCCTCGGGCGACGGCGAGACCACTCTACGGTTACGGCACGACCCGTAGAGGAACCCGTAACGAGTGACATAACGGGTGACGTAGGCGAGGCAAGGACTGAAGAAGTCTCCTGGCCTGTAATAGAAATACCGAATACTCACAAGGAACGAGACAAGGAAAGCTAGGCATGAGAGGACACCCACTACCTGAGAGTGAGAAACAGACGAGCAGGACTCTCCTCCCGGAAAGGGGTGCACCGGAGCGCGGAATTGCTCGGTGGGAACTCTCGCGGTCGCTCGATGACCCACTCGCCACACCGGAGTGTGGATCACCGGGTTTTGGCCTCGAACGGTACTGTCGGAACATGGCTTCGACTGTCTGCCCATTTTGCAACGTCACTACTCACATGACAACGCGGTATGCCGAACGTGTTGCGGTGAACAGGGAGTGGTTGGTGCAAGGGGCGTTGTGCTGCGACAACTGCAAACGCATGAGCGTGGCCTCCCGGCGACTTACCAGGGAACAAATGCAAGCTGATGCCGCGTCCGATATCGACGTCACCGGACGTCAGCTGACGTGGTACCCAGATTCCCCGGTCGCCCCGGATTTTCCTGACGTGCCTGAAGCCATATCTGACGCAGCTCGGGAGGCCCATTCAGCAAAGAGCGTGGGTATCAAAATGGCCGCGATCCTCATGGCTAGAACTGTCGTTGAGGCTTCGGCTAAGGAGTTCAACGTGATCGAAGGTAATCTGATCGCAAAGATTAACAAGTTGAAGGAAAATGGGTTGATTCGAGCCAGTATCGCCGAAGCCGCCCACGCGATTCGAATCCTTGGAAACGACATGGCCCATGGCGACATTGGCGAGACGCCAAAGGCCGAGGATGTTGACGACGTGCTCGCACTAATGGATGACGTGCTGCGTGAGCTGTTCCAGCAACCGGCAAAGACCAAGCGACTCATGGAGAGGCGGCCCCCAGCCCAAAAGGGTTCGCGGCCCGGGGCGTAGCTGATCTTTGCATACGAACAGCAACCGCAATTTGGTTCTGCAGGTCTGGAACCCGAGAACAGCAGGCCGAGGGTCTGCCGCGCGACAGAAAAATAGTCACCCCTCTGCGTCCGTCGGATAACGGCACGGGCTCCTGGTGGGGTCCGCCGACGAAGCAACTCGACGTCAGCGAAGAGAGCTACTGGCGAGTGATGCACTTTCAGCTGGTGCCGGAAAGCCAAAAGGACGAAGGACGAAGGACGAAGGACGGACCTTGGCGCGCCTGACGGCACTCCAACACTCCAAAACTTCTGATCCGGAGTTTTTTACATATGCTCAGAATCGAGCGTTCCACCCCGAACCTAAAGACCGGGACAACGTTTGTAAATGTCGAAGTCTCCGAATGTGCGTCGCTGGTATCGGTGGCATTTCGGCTCACTCGCAAATACATTAAGCCGAAGCGGGGTGGACCGAAAAGCCTTTGAAATGGGCTTCGGCATAAAAGAGTAGCTAAGGGGTGTTGGGTCTGTTCCGCAATATTCGTTAACTGGAACCTCCTCAGTATCGGGAAGCTTGAGTCGTGAGACAAAGCGCCATCCCTCAACGACCAAAGCAAGCGGCTCCAGGCAGTGCTCATTTCCCGCCATTCTCGGTTCCCAACGATTAGGACATGCCTATTTATTCCCAGACAAAGCCGAGAACTGAAAAGTAATGACCGCAACCACCTCTGCTTTTGAAACTCCTCCCATGGGGAAAGTCTCTGTTTCGCCCGCAAGGCCTCCCATGTCAGATTTCATTAGAGCGGTTCCCAACCCCAATTCCTGACGAATGTAGCCAAAAACCCGTTTCTCCAAATTTTTTATCAGAAGGCCGTCTGGTGAATCAACGAGATACAGCACTTCCCAGCCCCTGCGCTCGAAACCATCCACCCTGTTGCTTTTGGCAGATGGATTAGTTATGCCCACTTTGAAGGCATGTTTGAGGTTGTTTTGGATGAAGTACAGCCTTCCTGGAAGGTTGGTTTTATAGGCGGCTGGGGCGCAAGCGGGGCACCCTGTGAGGGAAAACCACCTGTTTGCGACTGTCGCCAGGTATGGAGAGTGCAGGCCTTTTGTGCAGTTCCACCAGTAGCCGTCATTGTTTGCGTAGGAAATTTCGGAGATATTTTTTGAGTTCAGCGCGAGAGACCATTCTGCTGGAAGATGCTTCCTGAGAGGATCGCTGGAGGCCATCGTTGTCAGGTCGTTTCTGCCCACTTTGACTCGTGCGCAATGAGGGCAGCCGTTGCCTAGTGACCGAGTATTGATTTGGGCATGCCAACGATGAGCGCCATTTGAAGAACATATCCAGTGAAACTTTTTGTTGCTAAATTCGACAAAATTCTCGGGTCGCTGGGGAAAATTTGCTCCGTAATCCCAGCTAGAGGCCACTTCGGGCTGCTTGGTTTGGAGGTCATTATCACCAACAAGGATTCTCTTCCCTGAGCAGATCGAACATCCCCTCCCGCCAGTGACTTTGTCCCAGGGCGACGCTGGATAAAGATGCAACGGATTGCGGGTGCAACGCCAGAGAACTTGTTGACTGGAGCCAGCGAGCAACAATCGCCCATCTGGCATGTCTCCTCGGGTGTCTGCCAGTTCCTTGCAGAGTTCCGGATGTGTCGTGCCAAGATTACTTTCGCCAGGGTATGCCTCCAGCCTCTGGCAGTACCTGCATGCGGAACCGTTTGGTCCTACTCTTTGGGAAACCCAAGCATCATGCAGGTGGCCTTTTTCGGGACACCTCCACCAAACTGGGGCCCGATACCCAGTGCCCAGGGTTTCAGCCGTCAGTCCGCCATTCATTTCGTCTACTAGCTCTTGGGCGAGCTCCGGTTCAAATTGGGCCAACGGCCTCCTTGGCCTCCTCTGACATTTACATTTTTGCGGATTGGATTTTGTCAGAGAGTCCTGAATAGCCTCGGTTTCCTCCCCGCATAGGAGGCACCGAAACTGTGTCAAGGTTTTTGCGTTCACATACGGACCAGTAAGAAGCCAGCCAAGGTTCGATAGCTGCTCTGGCAGCGTTTGGAGGAATTGTCGTCTCCTGGTCAGTCGAGCCTGAATGTCTCCGCACACTCGGCAGCCACCCGACTGGTTATTTTTGATCCGTTGTCGAATAGTTCCGTGGTGAGGGTGAACAGTTGCCCCGCAGCTCTGGCACACGCACCGCCAAGGTTGTGCCGAACCTGGATATGGCGCACTAGGGAACAGCCCTCTGGAAATCATGTCGGCTGTGGCCTCAGTTTCAGTTAGCCTCATCGCCGCCTACCCACAAAGAGGCCCTCGTCATTCTCTGGCTCATGTTGCTGCTGATGCGGCCACCCATGTCTGGCGGGTTCTCCAGCTGCCTTTATATGAAGCAGAAATGCCTGACGACCGTCAAGAAAATTGACAAGAACATCGGCTTTACGTACGCCTCCAAGGGACAGAGCGGTCAGGCACCCTTCGGACGGGAGCCTAGACAAGACGAGATGTTCACCAGCTGCATCGAGGGGGGCCTTGTCCTGGTTGTCAGCCATGGGCACAAGGCTACAGACGACCGCGGACGAAGGTAGCTCTCCCGTGCTCTCCAGGGGACTTCGTTTCCGGCAACCTGGGGAAATTTGGCCCTCGAATCAATTGCAACCCGCTAAGTAGTTGTTGGCAATTCAGGGGTAAACCCTCGCATATTGCACACACGGGGAGCTTCAGCATCTCTCCGGGAGAGCCTCCTCCGGGAGAGGGGGTGGGTGCCCCACCAGGATGGGTGATCTACCTGATCCCTGCGGAAATCGCAGCAGGACGCGTTTTGCGAGAAATCGCAACCGGTAAGGCACTTGGGGCTGGGTTCTTTTGAGGAGGAAACGTTTCAGGGGCCAGAATCGTCTCACTTTCGAAATTTGAAAAACCGATTAGAAACCTCGTCTTATTGCGCGACGACTCCCTGTCGATGGAATCGTTCTGGTCGGGGTTGGCCCTTCAGAAGACCATGCATGAGGGAGGTCTTCAGGCGACTGCCTTCCGACGATGCTGGATTTGAAGTCGGTGTCGCTGTCGCTGTCGGTGGAACGGTAAGCCGACTCCCGACCGGGCCCCTTAGTTACCAAAAGTGCCCGAAAGGGGCATAAAGTTGAGATGAAGTCAGATTGGAGCCAAACCGTGGCGAGCAAACTAACCATGAATGTTACGCAGGCCGTCCAGCAATGGCGAGAGGACCTAATCGACCTAGGGTCAGGTAACCCACTGATTAATTTTCGGTCCCGGGCAACATCCACCATCGATCTGTCGGACCAGCCGCTATCGGTCATCCTGAGCAGGAGCAAGTCGAAAAAACTGACGTTCATTGTGGGAACCAAACTGGAGCCAAAAGACGCGGCGGTTGATGAGGATGATCTTGAGGCTCAAGCTATTGAGCTTGAGGAGGCTTTTGATTATGGCAAATACCTCGATGCGATATTTGTCAACCGGACCCAGAGAGACGTTGATCGCGCCGTCAGGAACATGGCCTCCCGCTCGAACAGGTTATTTTTAGACAAAGGTGTAAATCCCCTCCACATTGCCGTTGGGGGCTTGACCTGGGTCGACCAGGACGAGCAAGAACGAGTTGCCCCCCTCCTACTTGTGCCGGTGAAATTTTGGAAACCCGGCCCGAGGCAGCCACACGCGCTCACCTTGAGTGACGATGACTTAACAGTTAACCCTGCGCTTTCCATCAAACTTCAGGATTTTGGGGTAGAACTCCCCCCGCAACCAGAGGTGGATAGGGCTTTTGAAAATGGGGGAATAGAAGCTGCGCTTGAGCTCTTCGGCGACGTCAAACTGCGGGAAGGCTGGCACCTTTCTGAGTTACAAGCTTTGTCGCTTTTTACCTTTCGAAAAGAGGCAATGTACAGGGACTTGCTTGACAATCAGAATGCGGTGATGGCGAGTCCGCTCGTCCAGGCTCTGGGCGGGGGCGGAGAGTCCGGCGCGGAGGATTTCTTTTTTGAACCGGTGGGAGATGAGGAAATAGATGTTGAAGCCCCCCCAGAAAGCTCCCCGCTCGTGCTCGACGCCGATTCGAGCCAGAGAGCGGCGGTTGATGCCGCAGTCAGGGGCAAGAGCTTCGTGCTCGACGGACCCCCAGGAACGGGGAAGAGTCAGACGATTTCGAACATGATCGGCGCTCTTATTGGCGCTGGGAAATCTGTGCTCTTCGTCTCTGAAAAGATTGTCGCTCTTGAGGTTGTGAAGGAGCGGCTGGACGAGCGCGGGCTGAGGAGCCTTCTTTTCGAGCTCCATAGCTCTAGGACATCCAGAAAAGACGTGGCGCACGCCCTCGGGAGGTCGCTCAAGACCAAGGCGAAGGCACCGCCTCATATGAGAGATCTCGAAGTTGACAAGGCGAGAGAGAGAAGAGTTGAGCTGAATTCTTATGCTCAGGCAGTCAATGAGATACGGCAACCGCTTGGGGTAAGTATTCACCAGGCGTTAGGTGTCATTGAGCAGTCCGGAAGTCACGCCCCGTCTCCGGAACCTGAAATAGAAGTTTCGGTTTTCACGGCTGCAGAGTTTGAGAAAGTCCGCGACTCTGCTGTTCGGGTTGAGCGTCACTGGCCCCTGTTTCTAGAGGGAAAGGCGGCAGTCTGGTTTGGCCTAAATGATCAGGCAGAGCTTGCCTTTAATTTGCAGACCCTAATGTCAGCTCTCGACGTTTACGAGAAGGAATACGGAGACCTGCACTCGGTGGCAGCGGAGCTTAGCCTTCAGGGAACGTTTGATTTTGACGAGATGCATAAGCTGGTCGAAAAATGGGCGGGTGGCGCGCCAAGTTTCCGTGCGCGACCGTGGCTCGTGAGTTTGGAACTGGACGCAGTGAAAGTCGCCGTCGCGCACATCCGAAAGATTGCCACTCAGGTGAACACCAGCAAGGCGGGCTACCGGGATTTACTCGGCCACACATGGGAGTTGGTGCCCACGGGAATCGAGCTTCCCACATTCCAAAAATTGTCTAAGACCTTCGAATTCCTCGAGGACTTGGACAGCGTGAAGGCAAAGAAGTCAGCAAAAATTTCTGTGGCGAGCGCGGATTCCAGTCGGCAGTTTTTCGGGCTGTGCAGTGATCTGCTCCCTTTCTCCGAGGGGATTGGTATTTCGTTCCCCGAGAAGCTGAGCCAGTTACATCCTTTTTCTCACGCTCTCAAGATTTTGGCCTCTCCAGACTGCCCGCCCGTCATGTGGTTTGCGAACCGGACAAAGCTGCATGCTGTGCGAGAAGCATCAAAAATTCTCAAGAAGGGGAACGAGGAAGTTGCGAGGCATCGTCTTGGATGCATGGCATTGGGTGAGCGTTCTATCGAGCTACCTCTCGAAGAATTTCGCGATTTTTTCGCCCAAAATAGATCGTTCTTCGATCGGTTCAGCGCAGGTTATCGATCGCGAAAAAGAGAACTCAAGAGCGTGGCAGCCATCAGACGCTGGCGAGAGATACGAAGTTCGATACCTTTTGCTGGGGACTGGAAGCAGGCAACCGACAAACTGCGGAAGTCTGAAAAAAAGTTTGATGGAGTACTGGTCGGCTATTACGAAGGCCTGGAGTCAGATTGGGAGCACATCTTTGCGAAGATCGCTGATGCCGATCAGGTAGCTAAGGCGGTTTCGGTAACCGATAGCGAGGCTCTCGGCAAGGGTATGGGTGAGAATCGGTTCGCTGAGGATGTTGAAAGCAAGATTCTCGCCATTACGGAAGCGTTGAATTCACTTGTCAATGTCCAGTCGATCGCGGGGTGCGACCTAACAAAAGCATCCTCATCGAGGAGCCTTGTCGACTTATCGGAGGGACTCGACGTTTTGGCAACATCCCTCCAGCGGACGGGTGAAATCTATGACTTGTTGAAAAAGCATGTAGAAGGCGGAATCTCCATTGGTGTGGTGTCTCGGGCCATGGGCCATTTGGAAAACTTGAGATCGGAGCGTCCGTCTTGGGAGGGGGAACTCGAGATTCGTAGCCAGTTTTTGGAGGTGGAGATCAATTACGACAAGTTTTTTCTTGATCCTGAAGTGGATTGCGCTGATTTGGAAAAACGGTATGAATGGACACAGCAATTTCTCGAACTGGCGGGTCACCGTGATTTGGACAACCCGGAGCGACAGCTTACCGAGGAGGAGTTTGTGGCGCTTGACGAGCACCGGATTCCAGCGGGATTGGCGCGGGCAGCCGAAAGATGGAGCGATGCTTATGAGAGATTTAGTTGTTCTTTCGTAGAGGCTCGCAAGCCGGATCTCAAACAGAAGCTCCACGACTTTCGGGAGGCGCGAACCTACCTGAAGGATCTCCAAAGGAGGTTACCTGAGATTGATCAGTGGCTGGATTTTAATCACCACCACAGTCGGCTAATCCAACACGGGTTTGGACGAGTCATTGAAGCCGCCAAGGACCTGGGACTGGACCCTGCTCGGATCGCTGGCTTCCTCGTCTCTTCCGTGATGCGGATGTGGGTTGGCGATCAGTATAAAAGAGACCCTCGCGTTGGCGACTCGCCTTTGGTCGATCGAGCTGAACTAATTGGCGAGTATCGCTCCCTAGATGCCCGTCTGAAAGACCATGCGATATCTCAGATTATCGACGTCGCTGAATCGATGAGACCGAGGTCGTTCCAGGGGCAGGCAGCCGGGATCTTGAGAGAGTCTGAGAAGAAGGCGCGCCACAAACCTGTTCGGGATCAAATTGCGCAATCCGATGAGGTTATTAAAGGGCTCCACCCTTGCTTCATGATGAGCCCCTTAGCGGTTTCCCAGTTTCTCCCTCCAGACATTCGATTTGATGTTGTGATCTTCGACGAGGCGAGTCAGATCACGCCGTCGGACGCAATTAACTGTATATATCGAGGGAAGGCCGTCATCGCGGCCGGCGATCAGAAACAACTTCCCCCCACGAACTTTTTTCAGGCCGCAACGTCAGAAGATGAGAATGTAGAGGAAGACGTCGCTCGAGATTACGAGTCAATACTTGATCTCATGAAGGCTACTGGTGCCTTCAGCTCTCTCACTTTGCGTTGGCACTATCGGTCCCGGCATGAGCACCTCATTGCTTTTTCTAACGCCTCGTTTTACGAAGGCCGGCTCATTACCTTCCCCGGTGCGATTGACGAGTCGGCAGACCTGGGTGTCAAGTTTTTCAAGGTAGCAAATGGTGTCTATCGGCGATCTACTGGGAGGGATAATCCTAATGAGGCAAAAGCGGTAGCTGAAAGGGTCATCCACCATTTTGACACCCGATCAGGTAAATCCCTGGGGGTGGTTGCCTTCTCCGCGGCGCAACAAGAGACACTCGAGGCCGCGGTCACCATTGCTAGAAAAGACCGCCCCGACCTCGATCATTACTTTGAGCAGGGAAACTCCGACCGGCAGCGTGGGTTCTTTATTTCGAACCTGGAGTCAGTTCAAGGCGACGAGCGGGACGTAATAATCTTCTCGATTGGGTACGGCCCTGACGAGACGGGCAAGGTGTACAAGAATTTTGGGCCGGTGTCACGCACTGGTGGCGAACGTCGCCTGAATGTTGCTTTCACTCGTGCCAGAGAGTTGGTCGAGGTTGTCGCGTCCATGGATGCCTCCAACTTGGGAGACGTGAAAGCTGGACCTTCGGAGCACTTACGGCGCTACCTCGATTTTGCGGAGAGAGGTCCCGCGGCTCTCCATCTTGAGCTCGGAGAAAGCGGCCTCGACTTCGAGTCACCATTTGAGGAGTCTGTGGCTGCAGAGGTTAGGAGTTGGGGTTACACCGTCCAGCCGCAGGTCGGTGTGGCGGGATACCGCGTTGATATTGGGGTTAGACATCCTCAGCATGGAGGAACATTCCTCTTGGGGGTCGAGTGCGATGGTGCGATGTATCACTCGTCGAGGACCGCACGAGACAGAGATAGGTTGCGCCACGAAATTCTTGAAGGACTTGGGTGGAGGATTCACCACATTTGGGGGACAGCTTGGTATCGACATCGGCAGGCCGAGATCGACAAACTGCGTGCTCTTCTGGACGAGTTGGCCCAAAAGCCCATTGCGGGTCGGCTGGTGTCCAAGGCGGCGACGCCCGGGATCTTGATCGAGGTGGACCTCGAGGAAACCGAAGAGTCGCACCACAGCGACTGGACAGTGGACTACGACGTCGCGGTCGTGGACCTGATCCCTCGCAATGTGGATATCGCCGATGTCGGGAACGCTCGAAAATTGGTGGCGCTCGTCACGGAGGTTGTGTCAGTCGAGCAACCGGTCCATATGGAGACCCTGATGCAGCGCTTGAGGCACGCGGCAGACATTGGTCGGGTTGGCCAAAGAATTCGAGAGACCTTAGAAGAAGCTATCTCGCTCTCTCAAGTCCATCTCGAAGGGGCTTTTCTTTCGATGGAGGAGTCTCCCGCGGTCCGGGTGCGTCGGCCACACCCAGATTTTCCGCGGGGTGTAGACCGGATCCACCCGTTCGAATTGAGAGGGGCAATACTCGGGGTGGCCCGGGAGGCTATTGGGATCAGTCGACCGACCCTCATTGAGGCCGTGAGTGAGATATTTGGGTGGCAGCGGAAGGGGGCAAAAATCACCTCGGCCCTGGGCGCGGAGGTTGAGGTTCTTCTATCCAACGGGCACCTGATTGAGAATGCTTCGGGGCTCCGAATCCCTTAGCTCCCAAACGCTAAAACCCAAACTAAAACTTATCGGCTATTCCAGAAGCTTTCTCTTCTTCAAGCTGTAGCAGTTTTAGGTCTACCCAGTCGATTAGTTCCTCCTTTGAGACGCCCTCCCTGTCGAAGGTTTCGCTCCAGCCACCAGCCTCACCTAAATCGCCCTTACGTAAATAAGGCTCCAACCCGAGTGTTTTGCGAATATAGATGAGAGTCTGAGTTTCAAGTTGTTTGATTAGGTGGCCGTCAGCTCGCTCCCAGGTCTTTACCACTTCGAAGCCTAATTCTCGGAGTTGTCTCAGTCTCCGGCCCTTCGTTCGCTTTTTGTTGGTGATACCGACCTTTGCGGCGCCACTTTTTCTATTTTCAACAAGATAGAAAAGGCCAGGAAGATCTCCTACATAACCGCTACTTTCCTTGCGAAATCTGTGCTCATCTGATTCCGGCCTATACCGCCTGCGTTTAAACGCCACCTCGGACACAAATTCCCAGGGCAGGTATTCCCAGATCCAACCGGTCCGGTCAACCCCGGTTAGGTCGGCCCCGGTTAGGTCGGCATCGGCCAGCTTGGCATCGGCCAGGTCCGCGTTTCTGAGGTTCGCGCCTCTCAGGTTCGCGCCCTTCAGGTTCGCGTTGCTCAGGTCCGCGTTGCTCAGGTCCGCGTTGCTCAGGTTGGCGTGTTTCAGGTTGGCATAGTGGAGGTCGGCGTTTTTCAGGTCGGCATGGGAGAAGTTGAAGTATTTCAGATTTCTGGCGTGACGTTTCTGCTCCTTTTCTATTAAGCGGGGATTGCATGGGCGCGTCCCGGTTAGGGCGGCATCGGTCCGGTACGCCCCGGTTAGGTCGGCGTCTTTCGACTTCGCGGTGGTCAGGTCTGCATGGGTCAGGTCCGCCCCCTGCAGGTTCGCGCCTTCCAGATTCGCCTGGGCTAGGTATGAGGCGGTCAAGTCGGCGCCGCTCAGGTTCGCACCGGTCAAGTCCGCGCCATAGAGTTTTGCGTGGGTCAGGTACGCGCCCGACAGCTCACCCTTGCTGAGGTTCGCACTGTGCAAGTTCGCACGGTGCAGGATCGCGCTTTCTAGGTTCCCTTTGGTCAGGTTCGCGTCTTTCAGGTCCGCGTCTGTCAGGTTCGCACGGTGCAGGTTCGCGTTGCTGAGGTCCGCCCCGATCAGCTTCGCGCCGGTCAAGTCGGCATCTTTCAGGTTCGCATCTGTCAGGTTCGCGCGGTGCAGGTTCGCTCCGGTCAGGTCCGCCTGGCGCAGGCTCGCTCCAGTCAGGTTCGCTTTTCCCAGGTTCGCTCCTTTGAGGTCTCGAGCGTGCAAATCCGCACCGGCAAGGTTTGCGCCTCTCAGGTCTGCGTCGGAGAGATGTGTCGCGGTGAGTTCCGCGTCCTTGAGGTTTGCCCCTCTCAGGTCTGTGCCGGTGAGGTTCGCTTCAATTAGCTGCGCCTCGGTGAGGTTTGCGTCGACCAGGTTCGCGCCGGCCAGGTTTGCGCCGTTCAGGTTTGCGCCGGTCAGGTTTGCGCCGGTCAGGTTTGCGCCGGTCAGGTCCGCGCGTGAAAGGAGCGCGAGGTTCAGGTTCGCGTAGAGCATTTCTGCGTCGGTCAGGTCCGCGCCAGTCAGGGTTGCGGTCAGGTTCGCGTCAATCAAGTGCGCGCGGGCCAGATTTGCGCCGGTCAGGTCCGCGCCGGTCAGGTTTGCGCCGGTCAGGTCCGCGCTGTCCAAGTTGGCGTCGTTGAGGTGTGCATTGGTTAGGTCCGCACCGTCTAGGTTTCCGCCGCTCAGGTTTGCGCCGGTCAGGTTTGCGCCGGTCAGGTCCGCACCGTCTAGGGTTCCGCCGCTCAGGTTTGCGCCGTCAAGGGTGGCGTCGTTGAGGTGTGCGTTGGTTAGGTCCGCGCCGGTCAGGTCCGCACCGGTCAGACTAGCGCCGGTCAGGTTTGCGCCGGTCAGGTCCGCGCGTGAAAGGAGCGCGCGGTTCAGGTCCGCGTCAATCAAGTCTGCGCCGGCCAGATTTGCTCCGCTGAGGTCTTTGCCGCCCAGGTCACGCATCATAGGTACACCTTCCCATCCACTTGAATTGCGCTCACTTTAGTCTGTTCGGCAAGAGCCCGGACCATGAATTCTGGCTCCCTTCAGGATTTACCAAAATTGTGACCCTTTTTGGGGCGGTGTGCACGAAACGTATGGGCTACGGGGTGTTGGGTCTGGACCGCTCAAGGTTTGACCCCACTCCCTTTTGATGCCGGGGTGCCTCTGGGGGGCTTGGGGGCGGTAGTTGGGCGGCCAAAGAGGGCAAACCCTCGCATATTGCACACACAGGGAGCTACAGCATCTCTCCGGACAGGGAACCTTTAGGAGGAGGAGGGTGCGTTACCAGAAGGGGTGGTCCATCTGAGCACCGCACCCGTTGGCACGCCCGGAGGCACCCCCGGAGGGATTCGAACCCCCAACCTTCTGATCCGTAGTTACAGACAAACCCTGGAACTCGAGCGGTCTTATTTAGTTTAACAGGGTTTTGATGTGTCAGGAAGTGTCAGGAAGTGTCAGGAGATGTCACCATAACCACCTAAACGACTGACATCGGGACCGCCACTTCAACAATGGGACGCAAAATACGCCAGGTCATTTGCGGGAACTTGGTCCAGAAGGGACTTGTATATGTGGAGCGAAGCCTTATCGCTTTCACTCCCATGAGAATTGACACGGACCACCTCACGCATAATTTGGACGAGCGAGGAACCCAATCGGAGCGTCTTGTGGTGAAGATTGCCTGCTACTTCTCCGCTCTGGGCCCCATCAGGATAAAACGAATCCACTAAGAATTTTACGGTTACCGTCAGGACCACAATTTTTGCAAGTAACTCAGGGTTGCCCGACCCCTCGATATTCATTCTCAGCGAGGTTGGCTCGGGAATCCCTACTAGGCCGCCGGTTATCTCTCCCGAAGAATCTAGAGAATGTCTGACCATTGTAATTTCCGAGGCGGAAATGCTCCAACCATCAGCAAAGGAAACACTGGGATCGAAAATATGATCCCAGGCAGGATAAAGGTGCTCGACCCTCATCGAATTGTTGGTGTAAGAAATCGGGTTATCGATACGTTCGCCGAGCCAGTCTGCGATGAGTGCCGGTGGGAACGCTGGCGGGAGCGCCGCAATTTTCTCCTCCACTTGCTCCCATACCTGCTTCATCGACAACTCTCCCAGGCCAGCGTCCTGGGTCACCGGACTGCCACTTGCTAGTTGCCACAGCTGCTTCATCGACAACGAGCTATCTCCCCACTGCGCATACAACGTCACATCAGCCGTAAAACTATTCACAACAGCAACCGCGTAGCTAACACCGGTACCGTCCGCGACCGAGTTCCAACCTGTTAAAAGATACCCATCACGAGTAAACCAAGACCCCGAAGCGGCCTCACCATAGGCGAAACTACCCGCAGACCCAGAACCCCCATTAGCGTCAAAAGTAACCACCACAGCAGCCAGGTCAGAGTCATGGGTCACCGGACTACCGGTTGCGAGATTTGACTGCACCTCGTGGTCCATTTCAG
>Ga0335398_10007277_pt1 | contig 13612 bp, 18 predicted proteins | sample BON03_FD_205742 | JGI IMG/M metagenome (GOLD analysis project Ga0335398, IMG submission 205742) | Freshwater microbial communities from Lake Bonney liftoff mats and glacier meltwater in Antarctica - BON-03 (spades assembly) (version 2) | ecosystem: Environmental > Aquatic > Freshwater > Ice >... | reverse complement strand
AGACGCTGACGCCGCGCACATGAGAAAGGCGTCGGGCATCATGCAGATGCGTCAGACGAGGCAAATGCAGATCGATGAAGATGCGTGTATTAGAAACTGAACGGACACGATTGCCACACCTGAAACTTGCAACTTAAGTGCAGCTACGGTGATCTTTAACGACTCTTGTTCCAAGACTTTGTGGCAGTTTGTGGCCTTAAAAAGATGGTGCGCCTAAACCAAAAGAGTTGGTGGCGCCTAAACCAAAGAGTTGGTTCGTGAGACAGAAGGTCTTTGGGGCGAATATTCATGAGACAGAAGGTCTTTTTCAACGAAATCTCGCTGGAAACATAGGCCTAAACGCGGTGGTGTAAACTGTCGCCGCAATCCTTGCACAGCCTCCTTATCCTCTGGGGCTCACAGAGGCTGCCACTGCCACAGTCCTTGTACAGGCTCTTCACGCGCTGGTGCTCGCAGAGGCCGCCGCAGTCTTTGCACTGGTTCCTCGGCCTCTGGTGCTTGCAGAGGCTGCTGCCGCTGCAGTCTTTGCACCTGCTCTTCACGCTCTTGTGCTCGCAGATGCTGCTGCCGCCGCAGTCTTTGCACTGGCTCCTCACCCGCTGGTGCTCACAGAGGCCGCCTCCGCTACTATCTTTGCACGTGCTCCTCTGCCGCTGGTGCGGGAACAAAACTTGAGTTGAGGTTTGCGCCGACACTTGTCAAATTCGCAGGGATGCTTTCAACAAAAAGATTACATACACAGTGGGTTAAACAAACGTAGTATAGGCCGGCCAAAGGTTAATTAATTCATGAATGAAATAATTAATTAATATTAATTCATTAATTAAAAGAAGAGTTTTCTGAGCTGTGATTCGTGGAAAATAATTTTTCTACTGCATTAACAGGACGGAGTACCCATGAGGACTTGGTCCAAAAATCCAGCCTGCGGCGCATTTCGTTTCATAAGTCTTGCCTGCGGCGCATTTTATTTCATGAAACATCTGGCCTGCGGCGCATTCTTTTCGTAAAAAATCCTCTTCTTAATCATTCGGGGATGCATTTCATTTCAAGTTTTTTATTTTGTCTACCAATTTATTAGTACTGAAAATGACTTGAACTCTAATACTGAGTGATCACAACGACACAATTTGTACCAAACAGTAATTACGAAAGATTCAAATAACAAACCCTTTGTCAAATCAAACCTATTGAGATACAAATCGCACAACACCATTTCAATTACAAAAACAATTTATTAGAAATAACGTACGTCAACACCTGTAACATAATTGTCACAAATACTAGATTTATTTCTGATTTTTTGCGCCGTTTCTTCGCACCTCCTCCTAGACCTCTGGCACAGTAACGGTCCTGAGCCGAAGGTCCATTTTTTCCTGCTGGAGTCGAAGTCACATTTAAGTACTGTCTCCTGTCCATGATGATCACCACTGCTTCGACACACCATATTCCTCCAATAATAATGAGTGCACAATCTCTTGCTTAATGTCTTTGTAATTAAAAAGTAATGTCCCTGTGGGCGCCTCCAACAATGTTATTTTACGTTTGTGTGACCCTGCTGACCAACCATCAGCAAATGTGTGTGCTGACCTGTGCCCAGCCCACTTGAGGTCGCGTAGAATTTTTCGCATATTCTGCTCATCACAGCCCAAGTTGCATAGTGGTATAATTTCGTGGTGTTGGGGCACCCGAAACGGACCAACTTGAGACAAAATATCCTCTTCAGACACACCATCCTTGTCTCGTACCGCGACTGCCGGGTGCTTATGCACTCCGCGGAATTCAAGATCGTACACGGGCGTGCTTCGTGTAAATCTTAACAAAAACCGTTTTCGAGAGAAGCACTTCCGTTGACATAATCTGAGTCTCGGCCGGCGTGACCGTGACGGTGGAGAGCAAACAATAAACGTGGACAAAACAGAGTCTCCCTCAAAGGTATTTATGTGTGGGGTGTCCAATCAGAAGTGACCAAGCAATCAGATCACTATGTTTGGAAGGACACGTCAGAGCGGGTGGCTCGACGCTGTGACGACACCGTCGACAAGAAGCAAGTGAATTTCTTCTGTACTAAAACACCTCTTTTTGGAGAGAGTTGAGCAACCAAATATGTCGCCAAAAAAACCCGGAAATGCTCTCTCCGATGCGCTACTAGTGTAATTTTTCAAAATTTCGCGGCTGACGCCGCAAAAAGTTGCGCTCCGAACGGTTTTTAAAACTGCGCTTCGCGCAGTTTTGATTAATTAATTAATTCGAATTAATTCGGGGCCAAAGATTCTGAGAAGTTGTTCTATTCACTGTACATACATGAATACAAGGCATGCCTGGCAGGGCGCCAGGAAAGGACTTTGTTCTTGACTTACATCACAGGACGAATAAAAGAACCAGAACTCTCATTGTCAATAACATTGCGTAGCAATAACTGGCATTGGCACAGCAACAAATTTGAGAGAAATTACCACAATTATACTAAGGAATTTTGATCCAGCCTCACCAAAGCCCAGTATCGTTTATAGATTTTTTTTAGGGGATGAGCGTGGATTTTGATTTATTTTTGCTTTGAGAGTAGAGTTTTTATTGAAAACTGATGGTGGGTATCCGAAGGATGCGGAAGTTATTTTATTAACACTGGCAAGCCCTAGGATTTCCTTCCGCTTTAGCACCCATTGGTAAGCTCCACCAGTCTCCGCCCTCGCCCGTTCCGGGGGACCTAGAAAGGTGTTTCAAACATAGAGAGACTCGGACGTATGGACAGGCCCAAGGCCGTAATGAGGGTCATCAGGGGAGTAGCGTAAACCGTCGATGTCAGCTGTCTTTTGTGGGCAGGCTCTGGCATCAACGGAGTCCGCTACCTCAGAACAATCGGCTATTTCTCAATTTGAATATCTTAGTGCGCTACCGGGCCAGCTAGGGAGAGGAAAGTTTACACTAGTCGGTCTCGGATGGGGGGGAAAAAACCAGCGCACCTATGACTCCTATACGACGACTGTCTGGTGACTCAGCACCCTTAACTGTAATTAATACAGCAGTAACTAGAGGCGGCATTTAAAAACAAATCCAAGAAAAAACCCCGAAGGAAAAACCCGTCTGCCAGTAAGTCGGGGTCCCAAGTCTTCCCATGACGAGCTGCACTCGGGCCATGTACTAAACTTGGTAGACCCTGACCCCTCGTGATAGGCGTGCACCACAGCTCATACAGTGAAGGTGATCACTGTCCACTGAGGCTCAGTGGGCTGCCTGCAGCCCACACCTTCTTGTGAGTGATTCGTCAAAGGCCCGCACCTTATTTCACCGTTCACTCAGTGGGCTGCCTGCTGCCTACACCTTCTTCTGAGTGATTCCTCAAAGCCCACACCTTATTTCACCTTGTCTCTGAGAGATTCCTCAAAGCCCGCACCTTATTTCACCGTTCTCTCAGTGAAATGCAATTGGTCCAGGATTCAATCAAAAATATCTTGTCACGGTACTTATTGGGCTTCAGTCAAAAACATCTTGCCTGCGGCGCAATTTGTTGATTAAATTTTGCCTGCAGCGCAACTTTTTCATCAAAAAAAATCTTGAGATAGTTTGTCTCAGACTTTCAGTTTCCCTGTCGAAAATAGGAACTAGGACGGGCGCCTCCCTCAGCAGCATAAGGAAAGATAGGAACTAGGACGGGCGCCTCTGACATGCCAGTTCCTAAGGTGTGGTAACACAGTGTATAGTATTAAGGTCCGGTGGATGGAGCAATATTAGACGAGTTGGTCCCGGAAGAATAGTGTAAGACAACGAGCAGAGCGGTTTTCACAATCAAAGAACCTCGCAGAAACGGGAGGAAAGTGAAAAACGTGTTTCACCTTGATTTCACTGTCCACTCAGTGGGGGCCGCAGGCCCACACTCTATTTCACTGTCTTTTGAGCGGTGGGCCGTAGGCCTACACCTTCTTCTGAGTGATTCCTCAAAGGCCCGCACCTTATTTCACCGTTCACTCGGTGGGCTGCCTGCAGCCCACACCTTCTTCTGAGTGATTCCTACAACACCTACACCAAAGTGAAGGTGGTTTCACAGTGTGACTCCGGGTGTGGGGCGTGCATGTGGGTGTGGGGTCGGAATTCGGGTGGCAGTGTTTGGAGGTATAAATATTAGTAGGCAGCCCGGGAGCGCGGATTAGCGGTAGCGGATCGTTTTTTTTTTTTGTAATATTCTTTCAATCAGAGTCGAAACCGAGAATGGGGGAAGCAAGGCATAGGCGTCGGGTTGTTGTCTGGGATAACATGTGGTGCGGGGTGCATAGGGGGCATTTCCAGGTTCCATGTGGGATGGCAGTGAGGGGTGGGAGAAGGCAGTGCATATGCCATCCTGCGTTACATATGTCACAGAGGAGCATTTGATGTTCGTCAAATGGAAAAAAAATGGACTCTGACATACTTGACAATAGATATCGTCCGATGGGGGGGGGAATGAGATAGTGGTGGGGGGGGGGAACAGGGAAGACAGAGAGTTGGTTAAGGCGAGAGTGAGATTGAAGTGAGTAGTTGTTTTCATGTGGGAAAGGTTAGAAGAACCCATGCCTTCTCATGTTGTCTATCAAGTTTTGGTGGGATAGATCCGAGTAGTATAGCTATGCTACTCGGTGTATGTGTAAGTTGCCCATGCCCAAAGATCGAATTGTCGAAGGTTGAGCATGAGGCTATGGATTGCAGGTTAGGTGAGTGGAGAGAAATGGGGACAGTGGAGGAGGGTATGAGTCTCATCTCCAGGGATTTGTAGGGGGAGACACAAGAGGCAATATCGTTCGGCATACGGGGTATAGGTGTGAGTGTTATTAAGATTGAGGTGGGTAGGGATGTAACTGGTGGCTTGGGTTCGAAGTCGAAGAACTGGAAGTTGGTTGTGGGAAATACGGACAAACTGGACTGGGTTGAAGCTTTTCTCCCAGGGGGTTGTCCTGCATGTGTGCGAGCAGCATTGTAGAGTTGCCCTTTCCAAAGATCGCTAACAATTTTTCTCATCATATTTCGAAAGGCACTTTCGCGATTTTTGTGGGGTTGTGAAGTCATGTGAGGGAGGGGACCAGTTTGCAGGTCTATCTTGAAAGCATGGGTTGCGTATCGTATGTGATAATCCAGGGTTGAGGTGTGAAGGTTGAAGAGGGGAAGGGACGAGTTCAGTTTTTTGAAGAGAAGTGCAGGAAGAGTGTCTGGTTTGGTTATGGTGAGTCTAAAGTGTAGTTGGGCGAGGTGAACGTATTTCGTTAATTGGAGAGAGGGGATTGCCTGTGTCTGCCAAAAGTCCGGTGTGGTCGCCGTATACATGTAGGACTCGGGCAAGAACAGATTCAGGCTAGTTTGCATGTTTTTTAATGTCTGTTTCGCTGTGGATGTAACGCAAGTTCCGAGAAAGTGGGATAATACTATTGCTTTCCAGAGACCTAGGATTTGTGTGGGGGTAAGTTGAGAAGAGTTCCTGTCATGATGGAGCGAATAAGAGACAGCTAGAGCAAGGCTTGACCCTGGCAAGCACGTTGTATGGCTTCGACAGTGGCGAGGTGCATAGTGAGTTTAGGGTCCAAAATATGGCCAAGGTACTCAAATTGGGAGACTTCGTGGATAGGGTACGAGCGAGGATCGGAGGTTGAGAAGGGTAAGTACACGTGAAAGGGGGGTATGGTTGGGCCGGGCTGATGATGATTCCCCCGGGCGCGGAGGAGGGCAGGGGTTTCGAAGAAGTCCATTATTTTGTTTTTTCTGTATCAATTTGTGTGCGATTTCGAATACTCCATTGTTGACAGACATGAAGCATAGCTTGCAGTTCGCGCGGACATATTGACATGAGGGCTGAGTCATCAACATATAGTAGTCCTCCAATTCAGATGTGCGTGGTAGATCCAGTTCGGAGGGTGTATGGGTTTGGCGGTTGGTGTATAAGGTAAATGACCGCAAAATGGGGGAATTTGGCTCTGAGTTCGTGAACAAGATCAGCGACGAATATTTCGAATAGGGTTGGGCTGATACGACTCCCTTCACGTCCTCTGAGGATGTCGACTGTTTGGCGTGCGGAGATGCCAGGGTGTAGAACTTGGAGCTTAATTTCGACAAACCTAGCTCTGAGATGGTACAACATATTGCCTCGGATGTCATTCTTGAGTAGGGTAGAGGAGAGGCCTTCACGATGAACGGAGGGGTAGGCAGTGGAGTAGTCAACAAAGGCCACGGAGGTGGGGATTAAATGGGTTGCGTGAATCCGGCATGTAGGTTGCGCGCATCCGGGATTTGCCCGATACCTTGCGTGCATCCGTTGCCCAAAAGTCCGTTGCGTGCATCCGTCAAAATGGCCTTTCTGGTTGCGCGAATCGGTGCCCAAAAAAGACCCTTGCATGCATCCGTTTAAGAAATGACCCTTGCGTGCATCCGTTTCCAGAGTCACTGAACACCAACATTTGGATCCGAACTTTGGGTTTTACTACCGGGGTTTTACAACAGAGGATGGCCCGGACCGCCGACACCGTTAAGGTTCAGATTGCACGAGGAATGGTTCCGGTCGGTTGTATACCCCCTCATAGACAGGGGTTGGATTTTGGAACCCTATTGCTGTTGTAAAACAATCTTACTTCCTACGCGCAGGCTTAACAATATTTGTACATGGTTTGTAAAACCTTGGTAGTAAAACCCAAAGTCTTGGATGTTCGGGTCCAAATGTTGGGTTCTAGTGACTCTGAAAACGCATGCACGCAAGGGTCATTTCTGAAATGGATGCACGCAAGGGTCGTCTTGGGCACCGATGCGCGCAACCAGAAAGGCCATTTTGACGGATGCAAGCGACGGACTTTTGGGCAACGGATGCACGCAAGGTATCGGGCAAATCCCGGATGCGCGCAACCTACATTGCGGGCAACCCCTCTAACCGTAGGTGGGTTTATGTGAGGTATATTTGTTGTGCTGAATAATGGCGAAAAGAGAATATATGGCATCGTGGGTTTGCGTTTCGGGTTTTGTCCCTAATTGGTTAACTGTTCCGTGTGTGGTGTCAGTCTGGCAATGAGGAGACCTTCGAAGAGTTTAGCGAGGTTGTCATTGAAATATATGCCTCTGTAGGATGCTGGGTCTGTTTTGTCCGTATCGTGTCCTTTGTAAATGGGTTGTAGGAGAGGGAGTTGCCAGTCTGAGGGTGGTGTGTGAAATTCCCTTAGACCGTTGAAAAGGATGAGGATGAGCCTTGGAAATTATTGTCACCAGCTTGTAGCATTCGGTTGGTAATGCCAGAGGGAACTGGTGATTTGTCTGGAAGCAATTTTTTAATTTTATTTTTGAGTTCTTCGGGTGTAAATGGGGTCATAAACAAAGGACGTGTAGTGGTTGTGGCGGTAGAAGCTTGTTCTTTCATTCTGGGAACAGGAGTTTAGCAACGTCTTGTGCACATTTCTCATCATACGGTGAGAGTGGGTGTTGGAAAAAGTAATGGCCGAGGGCAAATCTAAAGCAGTGCCAGTTAAGGGGGTTGCGGGTAGCAGGTCTTTTCATCCAGGTTCATTTGTCTGGAGATGCAAACGTGTCTTCTGGGGTAGTGAAGAGGTAGTGTGGTTATTTTTGTATTTCTTAAGGGTGTCCCACATAGAGTTATGTTGGTGGTCAGTGGGTCCCACATCGTGGGCTGCATCTTGTGTGACGGTGGAGAGTAGTTTACCTCGTTTTTTACTTTTCGTAACTTGTCGAGGGCATCTTGCGCCTGTTTGAGCTTGTCACGGTGGAAGCTGATGTGTTGAAATCGTCTAGGGACAGGTCTTTTTCGAGGGTATGGATTGCGTCCCGATGGTGCTGGATTGTGCGTTGGAGGTGGGCTTCTTGGGGGTTTTGGGAGGAATGGTGGTTAGTGTTATGTTGGACAGTGGATTTGTTAGATTCTTTTTAAGGGGTAGGAGAGTCTACTTTTTCTAGGACTACATGTGCTGCGTGTTGAAGAATTTCGATGATTGCGGCATTTGCAGTGTCAGCGAAAGATTGCGGAGATATATTGCTACCATGAAGTTGTGCGGTGAGTCTACTAAAGGTGGGTATGATTTGGCAACTTTTTTAGCAAGTGCAGATGTGTAAGAATTTTTAGTTTGTGGAACTTTCAAGCACTTGGAGTGGTAAAGACTGTGGGCAGGAAAGGTGTGAGGTGGGAATGGTGGAACCAGATTGGAAGAAGTGGGCAGGTCTAGGTGGAGGTGGATGGGCATATGATCTGTAGTTTAATACTGGAAACAGTAATTTAGAACCCTTGCTTGAAGGCCTATTAGTTCAAATCCATATGGATTTGTGTTCTCAGGTTCTCGGCCGGAATCGAACCAGGGACCTGCGGATGACCCATATTTCTGTCAGGTGCCACGCTCGTATTCACTGATTTCAGGTGACGAATAAATCACTGAAGATCCATCTGGACTCTCTCCTGAAAATATACATGTAAACATATACATCGGCCGGAATCGAACCAGGGACCTGTAGATAATCCATATTTCTGTTAGGTGCCGCGCTCTTATCCAATGAGCTAAAGTGACGGATGAATTACTAAGATCCTTAGAAGCCCCTTCTAGAGGCTTGCCTCCTAAGCATCAGGAAATTACGCTGGTATATATATGTCGTTTAAGAATGTGTTTACATGTCACAATGACCTACACGACATATAAATGTCGAAAATTTCTCATCAAATTAGTTTACAACGCCTAATTTTTAATCTGACATATACATGTTGTATAAGTGTTAAACGACATATAATGTATACAACATATTTTCTCAAACGACATGTATTCTTAAACGACATATATTTTTAAACAACATATAACCTCTTAAACAATATATTTGTTAAGCGACATGTAATGTTAAACAACGTATATTGTCAAACGACATATAGATTCTCCAACGACATGTCAATTAATAAAAAAAAGGCGGGAAAATGGCGAAAATGTGAATCCTATTTCGAGCATCGACTCCGTGGCTCGCGGCTTGGGCGGGCCATGAACTTGGTGGATCGGCTCCGCACCAGTGCAGATGAGCGAGTGTTGTCTGGGCGCCGCGCTGTCGTGATTGCGTGATGGGCTGCTTGCGGGGGTACAACATATATCTTTAAATGACATATACATGTCATTTAAGCTTTATGTGACATGTATATGTTGTATAATTCGAAACACCATACAAATACATCACAAACCCTCCAGCACATATATATACATTCAACAATCAATCGTTTTTGGCCATTTATTGTTGCATATCCACTATTTAATGGCTGACCACTTGGACTCTGCCCTGTGGAGGCCCGGTAGCCAGAGGTTTGCCCCTTTTCTTGTGAGACTTCTCGTCTTCAGATCTAGGGATGTTACAGGCCCGTGGGCGGCGGTGCGCCTTGTTTGCAATGTATGCATGTGTGAATGTGTGTGTATGTGTCTACAGTTCGGCTTGTATACAATGCCAACCCCTTTTCTCTTCTTGAGTCAAACACTTTCTAAGAATCTCATCAGATTCACAACCCTCGGCGGACTGTGTTCAATTTGACTCGGGGCTACCTCATTTTGAAGCGAGTGTAGGCGTCACTGTTGATTTCCCAGTAAATTGGTCTCAGTACCAGAGGCCTTGAAGACAGCCAGTCTTTGAAGGCGCCGTCTTGGAGGCGCTCTCCCTCCTTCGACGACTGTCACTTCAAAGTCGTCCGCGCTGAGGCCACCACCTCTTTTAATTTCTTCGTACACTGCGTGTTCCACGGGCCGCATTTGCGCCCTTTGTCTTCCGTGTCAGCCACACAAAAGACGAATCCTTCATCCAACTCAAAGTTCAACTTTACAGCTGCGTGTGTCGTGTTGAAGAAGATTAATTGGTGCTGCCACAAGCATCAACCAGGTGTCACATCAAATTTTGTATCCAGCGCACAACATGTGTATGTTTTGACTTACGTATCTAAATAACATACAAATGTATTCAAATGACATAAAGGACATTTATATGTTGTATGTCTTTTCACATGACATAAGTTTGCATGTCTGGACATAATGTGGATGTATGCAGTGTCTAATCAGTGACCCTAAACCGGAAAGACCAGAGTAGACATCCACCTTTCCATACTTTTCCTCCAAGTTACATCGAATGTACTACGAGGGCCCTAGTAAGAGATTGAAGGTTGAGAGCTCCACCGTGCCCCGTTGAAAGGAAGTACACGGGTTTTTTTAAATAATGAAAGCAATGTGCATTATTTACACGTTGCTGTTTTTATTCATTACATTCTAATGATCATTGTGTTCATGATTCTTCTGGGAGAAATAATTTGGTAATTGCATTTAGAGCTCTTTCGTTTTTTTCGAGGCTTACCTAGCTTCATAGAACCACCATGTAAGCACACACAAACAGATTTTTGAATCGTCCCAGGAACGATGGCAAACTTAGAAATTTGGCCCGGTGATTGATATTTGTTGCCAACTCGGGATTAAGGGCCATAGATCAGCTGGACATGGTCGGGCCTGCATTAGCGCGTATCATCAACATGATGCCTGGGCCATAGATCAGCTGGACATGGTCGGGCCTGCATTAGCACGTATGATCAAGATGATGCCTGTGCTGTAACAAGACTGCGACTGTGTCAAAGGTGGATTTTGAAAAAAATTGGTGCAGAATCAACAGAAACGGTGGACAGCCACGAATGGGTTGCACATAAATTGGGTGTGGGGGCGGCTTGACAGTCTGGGGTGTTGTCCCCAATATGCTCTGCGTTGGATGTTTGGTTCAGCTACTCCTGAGAGCGTCAGTATGGTTCAACTTAATGTTTTGGTCTGCCGTAAACCAAACAAAGTGCAAGATTTTTGAACCTGCAAAGGTTTCAAGTTTTATGGCAACTTGAAGGTTGCCACCGCAACCGTTTCAAGCTCGAATTAGGAAACCATTTTCGCGAACAGATTAAAAATAGAATTATGTGATTGAAAAGCTGTAGGATAGCTGGGTTGGGTCCACACTAGCGTAGATGATGAGATAATGCTTGTGCTATAACGAAGCCGCGACTGTGCCATGAGCTGGCATGAATTTTGCCATATTTATGGTTTTTGTTAGGCACAGTAAGTAGACACAGACTGACAAAGGGTTCGGGAGCTGCGCGACAGTCTGGGTTGCTGACGTTGCTTGCGCGTTGGATATTCAGTTTAACTAAAGCGTTCTCATGATTCATTAAATTTGATGTTTTTTGTTTGCCGTCAACCGGAACGAAGTTTCAAAATTTGCAGATAGTCCGCAATAGTCTCATAGCAAAGTTGTTGCTGCACTGTCGGCATTGGCGTTCATCGCAAGTGTATGTGACAGTTTCCAAGGGTTGGTGCTGGCGTGCCGGGGGTTTTTTTTTTGACAGAAAGAGAGATAGGAATGTTTATCTGTATTTTTTCTGTTTGGACGGGGAGTTGCAGGATAAGTTGGTTTGCCAGTGTGTGGGTGTCCCACCGTACACGCATACTCTCACACACACTGCATAATGGCATAATGCGATTTTCGGATGTGAGTCCAGGGGTTGGGATGAGACACCCCACAAGCCCAAAGAATTCAGGTGGACTAAATCTCAGGATACATATATCCGTACACGTACTTACGTATGATCTAGGCAGCGGGTCGCAATCTGGATTAGCTAATTTTCTCAATCTTTTCTTCTGAAAAAGAAAAGCAAAAGATGTCAGTGTAAACGCAATACCAAGATTTCAAATCCAGCTTGATTTGTCAATTTGAGCAAATCATAATAGACCCTAAATGACAAAAGCAATCTTTATCCAGCAAATAGACCCTAAACTCAGGGTACTAAACTACTCTTTGAAATTAAACAAAGCAATCATTATTATCACATCCAAGACGATGTAAATCTAGCTTAATTGGTCAGAGCGCGGGGCTGTCGGTTCCGAGGTCGCCAGTCTGATTCCTGAAAAAACTCCAAACATCGAGGGCTCAAATCTACATTTGAGCACATAGAGTTTCCAGCAAAGCTACTACGAAGTAATAAAAGCAACATGAATCAAATGTATGGACACACGCGCACACGCACACGCACATGTATGATTTATTATAAAACACACGGATTGAATTTCAAACTTTGAACCAAGCGCAGGATTGGAGTTTTGCTAGAAGACATAGAACAGCCTTCTGGTTAAAAGTAAAAAGCCTCAGAATGATGGTGTACATACATGTATATATATAAATATAAATGCACAAGGATAGAGCAACAAGGGATGGAAAGAAAACAAACCCCAGTTACAAATGCAATCACTACATCATTCATCCAAGAGTAGTGACAGAAGCAATCATCATCAATCATGTTTCGGTGCGCCAATACTTTTTAGGATTTACTTTACAATACTACTAGTAGACCAAAAACTTAAATGTTGATGGTTTTGATGAAGAGCTTCCTTTTTTTTTGGATGAACGTACGTTGTATGGAAATGCATCCAGACAACACGAATTGAAAACAGGCGTGAAATATGACAAGACAAGTTCTGCTGAAAATTTCACATCATTATTTGTATTTTGCATTGCGAACCGTGCTCGACCCGGTTGAAACTCTGCATTACATGAGTTTACAACAGGACATTCACGTTGCAATACGCTTATCATTTTCAAGAAATTTACATTGCAATACGCTTATTATTTTCAATTTTCTAGGGCTGAGCCGTGAGGGCAAGCAGGAGAAGTAACACATGTATCTTACATGCAGCGTAAGACAGCCACCAACTTTTTGATTTCCAGAAATAAAGTTGTTGCAGTGTCCACTTATGATGGGGTGGTACAGGGTGGCAAAGACCCATAGAATGCTTTAAGTTGTCGTTCATTTATCGCAAAAGAGCCACTAATTATTGGGCTCATTTGCGGAAAGTCACTTACAAAGACAGGGCTTCCCATGAGTCTTCGCCACCCTGTACCTGCCAATGGATGCACATTTGACACTCTAGTGGCCACGAATGAAATGAGAATAAGTTATGTTGCGAATACGAATGAGTCATTTCACACGTATGAATAAGTCATGTCACACATATGAGTGAGTCATGTCACACACATGAATGAAACAAGATGTGACCGACATAGGCCTCTTTTTAAAAAGAGACGTGACAATTTGATTGATGTTGCTTTTATTACTTCGTAAAAAATAATCTAGTAGCTTTGCTGGAAGCTCATGTGCTCGAAAATGAAAAAAAGGCTGTTTCTCAAAAGACACCAGACAAATTTTTTGATCATATTGCATGTGTATTTGTGTTTATATAAATACATACATATACACACACACACACACACACACACACACACACACATTTATAAAAAACATATACATCTATGTATAAATATATATATATACACGCACATACACACATACACACATACACACACACATCAACGATTTGTGCACACGCACCATATGTGCTTTGCATAGGCCTCTGCTTGAAAAAAAAAGGTCAGTACAACACGGGCTCTTTTTTGAAAGAGACCAGACAACGTGCACGTTTATAGTGCCTGTTTATGTGTAGTCATATATATAAATACACACACATACACACATATATATATACATATATACAAACACACACGTATATGAATATATATATATATATATATATATATATATATATATTTATATATATATATATATATTTATATA
>Ga0335398_10007268_pt1 | contig 13628 bp, 11 predicted proteins | sample BON03_FD_205742 | JGI IMG/M metagenome (GOLD analysis project Ga0335398, IMG submission 205742) | Freshwater microbial communities from Lake Bonney liftoff mats and glacier meltwater in Antarctica - BON-03 (spades assembly) (version 2) | ecosystem: Environmental > Aquatic > Freshwater > Ice >... | reverse complement strand
GAATACAACGTGCCTTTTCGCGAAGAGTCGTGCAGAAGCAGCTACATTTACAGCGGTCCATTACACAGTTACAGCCGTGATGCCGTCAGCCAGCATCCGTCCACCTGCGCGGGTGCGGAGTCAATCCAGCTGATCTATAGCGGGCGCGCATTACAAGCACTGAGCGATCTCGCTCGGCAATTTCAGTGTCACCCAATTTTTTGGCGGGAATTATCAGTACCATTCTAATCTTCCCCACCCTCGGGTCAATAAAACAAAGCAACACACCAAGAACCGGGAGAAGGTGTCGGTGTCGGTTTTTGTCACAGTTGTCACACTGTAAAAATGCGCCAAAAACACCAGGGCTTGCTTGAGTACGCGCAGGGTCCACCCCACAATGTCCAAACCAACATGAGTCTTGTCTTGGATCACACATACCAATGGGGACCTTCTGTAAGTAATGACTTTTCCATCCTTAACAACAGCCCGAGTCCCACCCCTGAACTACAATACACCTGCGATGGTACTAGTCAATATGTCCACTCGAAGTGTACATGTTCAAACAAATCAGGGTCTCGACAGGAGAGTCTATAATTTAAAGGAAAGAAAGAAATTAACCCAGACATGCGTATGTGTTGGTGTGGATGTATAATGATACAAACTTGATTATATGGAGGTGTTCATATATTTGTACAACATGGAGAGAGAGTCTCAGAAATGAAAGCGATTTCTTTTTTGGTATATATTGTTTGTCACAACAAAGAAACAGGGAATACGACCCAGATGGTTTTTTGTGTATGAGTATGTGTGCATGTGTGTGTGTGCGCGCGTGTGGGCGACATGTAGACACTACGCCAAGCGAGCCTTCTTGATGGCCGTCCACTCCCTCACTTTCAGACAAACCTCGTGTAGGTACATGAGTTCCTCAAGATGATCACAGGATAATCTGGCCCGTTTTTTGGTCATAATATTACCAGCCAAGGAAAACATGCGCCCTGGGGCAGCAGAAGTGGCAGGCACATTGAGAACTTTCCTCCCCAAAGAGGGCAATCCATGGAACCACTGAAGAGGTGCGCCTCAACTCAGTCAGAGGGTTCTTGTGTGACGGCATTGTTTGCAGGCGCATCCTCCATAAGGCGATCTCTTCATTAGTAATGTTGGAACTCGACTTGCTGAGAGGGCGAGAAGAAACCGAAGGATCTTTCGGTTGTACAGAAGAAAGCCCGCGCTGTTGCTCCTCTAGAACTTCGTGGGTCTGTCGGGTTTTTTTGGCGCGAAATATTTGTACTACCAGCTTTAGTCATCCTATATCAGTACGCAGGAACCGACATTTGAGTTGGTATTCGGTATGTCCGTCTTACTAGTAATGCAAGTAATCTCATACACAACCAACGTGACAAATTATATGTGTAATTTGCCGGTGTGTATTTCTAGTTCGTTCATTCGTCTGAAAAGGGGGGGCTTTTTTGAAAAAAGAATGTTCCGGATGAGGTAAACCCACCGCGCGACTGCGTTGCGTACCGAGATGAGAGTTGTTCCTAGACCAAATCCAGGAACCCAGCACCTGACACCCAGAACCTTGCAAAGTTTTGAAATCCAGATTCGTTCGAACCCAGAAAAATGATGTCACGATGTGACGAAATCGTCACATTGTGAAGATTGCTTTTATTATTGCTCGTAAAGAAATAATGTAGTAGTTTTGTTTGGAACTCTCAAGGTGCAGTCTGTTATGCTCACCGAAGTGAGAGACTGTGATTTTTTGATTGTCATCACATCTTCTACTTTTCTGAAAAGAAAAGACATGTTCAAGTTAAAAGAAAAAAGCAGTTAGCCCAGATCATCAGAGCCCGCAGCACAGCATATATATAGACAAATGTACTGTCTACACCTATACGGTCTACATGTATATTGCACTTTAGTCGATCTGGAACAAGGTAAAATGATGTTCAAAGTCAGGGAAAATGTGAAAAGTTGTGATTTTCAATTTTTTTTTCCCCCGACCTGCGGCAACTTAAGGTCGAAATGTTCAGAAGTTTTCATCCGATTGTCTGACAGGTGGCTCTTTTCTTCAACAATTTCTATTCTGTTTCATGCCGGGGGTTCCCTTGTTTTTTACAATTTTAATGTTTTTGCAACCTGCGGCAGCCGCGGTCGCAGATTTCAGATTTTTTCTTGTGTTATTAATTTTTGTTCGACAGTATGATCTTTTCCCCGCGATTCTTCCGCGATGTTTTTGTACACATGTCGATTTTTGGTTCGTCCTGCGGCAGCCGCAGGTCGGCCAAGACGCGACCTGCGACGGTGTCGTAACTTTGTTGTCGCAGGTCGATAAAATCGACCTGCAACTGCTGCAGGTCGAAAAAAAACTAAAAAAATTGATTTCTCCCTGATTCTGTCTTGCCCTTGTGGCCCTTTCGCCGCCGCGCGCCGGTTTTTCTTCAGGGATTTCTCCCTCCGCCGCCGCGCGCCATAGGTGTCGGACCCCTATAACGACCCTGAGGATTCCAAAAGACCGAGGAAAACAAATTGATTTTCCGATTTCGTTTGTTGTGTTCTTCACGACAAACATTCAAGAGCCGCGACATGGTTCCATTTTCCACTTACATTCACTATGTTCATTGACGCAAGAACCTTTACAGACGCCGCCGCTGATGGGAAATTGACACATAAGACATTCTGTGGAAAAGTTTACTTTGAGCTTAGCGCTAGTTTCACATCGTAAAGAGCGGCGTGACCGTGACATTAGAGTTCACATGCAAGTACGACACGACAATCCCCCTTTCGCTGCAGCGCTTCGCGTCAAACATGAGTGACTCCTCGACCGATATTGGCTGTAGACAATGCGGGCAAGGAAGGGGAGAGAGAGCGTGAGGAAGGAAAGTAAGAAGGGTAGAAGAGGGGGTCAAAGAGGGATGAGTTTTTTTTCTGGAGCGACAGGTTGAACGGGTTGATTCGAATTCACGCTGACTATGAACGTGGTTGTTTTTGTGGTTGTGCGATTTTGCGTGTGTGTTCATACGTATGAATCTTGCGTGTGATTGAGAATGCGAATCTGCAAGCTCAAAACCTAACGACATGCATATGGCCGAGACTATGTTATGCTTATTCTTATTATCAATTCGTCTTCGTTCAAGAAGGGTGTGTGGTGTCTGTACATCAGGGGAAGCACGCTGCTGCAAATTATATTGCATGCAGGCCCAAACACATACTTACATGCGCTTTTTGTGTAGAAAATTTTCTCAAGATGTTTGGGGGCAGCAACTGTGCAAGCAGTAACCCTGCAGTGCAAGCAGTAAACATGCAATGAAGTGAAACAAACTCGAATTAACTTGTGCACGTTAACAAACAAATAAACCTGGCCAATCCAGTCTTCGCACGATTTTTTTCGGTCCTCGTCCCACCCTTTGACGCTGTGCTCGCTCCCTTCTTCTTCATGCCCCTTGTGCTGGCTTGAAATCGCGAATTCAAACGGCATCGTCATCCAATCTCTGCAGCAGGAAGAAACGCTCGGTGCCGGTTCAGCTGGCTTGGTTGATGAAGAGTTGCTGGTTGCACAACTGTGGCTAAAGAGCGAGGATGGCGGCAACGGGACTTCTGTTAAATTTCCACACCCATGCTGCGACGGTCCCTCTGTTGAAAAAAAGCATCCTCCACCGCCATGGGTCAGCGTGGTGGGAGCATCGTGTTGTGGCACTGGAGACAAGACAGGGCCTGCCTCCTCACAAAATAACAGGCCCGGCTCCATCTGTGCACGCTCACGGATTTGTTGGGACGAGTGAACAAGTCTTCGAACAACCCTCGCAACGAGCGCAACCCGTCGAACCTCCTCTGATTTGCGGACAAATTGAAAATGTTTTCTTTTTTTTAAACGTTTCTTGAATCAATTTCGAAATCGGACAACTGCCGTGGTCCTACCGTGACCGTAGCGATTTCGGACAGTGGGTTTAGTGGTGGACCGGTGGGAGCGGGTGTGGCAGGACCGGCACGCCATTCGCTGTTCTGCTGCATTAAATAGTATTGCGTCTTTCCTCTCTCACGCAGTTCTGGAATAATATTTCCTTCAAAGTTCTTTTTCAGCGTAATCGGTTGCCCCCCGCCGCGGCCTGCACATGCACGATCGCACTGCTGCGTGTTGAGAGAGGAGCTTGATATTGCTTGGAGATTTATTGGCCCAAGGCTCTGTCAACATGGGCAGGCTAGAAGAATATGAGGTTATGAAGGTGTGCCAACCCTCTAGCAGCTCCACGCAAGCTGCCCACATCCGTACCCACGTTCCCACTGCCTGCTGATGCCCGTTGCAGCTGTTGGGTATAATGCACGGCGACAACAGGACAATTGATTTTCTGCAGCTCTTACAGTTGCTGCAAACGAGCTGCGCTTTGTTGTGGTGCTGGTGCTGGTCTTGGGGCTGTTTAGTCTCTGCTGTGCGCCAATTTGCGTCTGCTTTTTTGAATGGAGTCGCCCTCACGAGATTACCATATTGGTGTCTATGGGTGTTTTTGGCATGCTTTGCGTGCGTGCGAGCGTTCGTGCGTGCTTGCGTGTGTGCGTGCGTGCGTGCGTGTGTGCGTGCGGTGCGTGCGTGCGTGTGTGCGTGTGTGCGTGCGTTTGCGCGTTCGTGCATTTGCGCGTGAATGCTTGCGTGCGTATTCGTTGTGCTATGTTGCTGTATTTTTTTTTGGCAGCTGCTCGGGAAAGGTTCCTTCGGGTCTGTTTACTGTGTTCGTCGGCTGAATGACCGATCAATGCACGTTATGAAGAAGATCAGCATCCACAACATGCCGCAGAAAGAACGCATAGCCACGGTTTTTGTTTTTTCTGTCTAATTTCCTCTTTACATCTATACATATGCGTCTCACGCACGCAGATAAACTTACTGAGCAAACGTGCAAAGTGCTGCAGTGGCTCGTGTCCAGAGAAACCAACGCACCCTGGAAGAAATCATTGTCGACAGCTTCATCGATTGTTGAATATACATCATGTACACGAGTGAATGTGAGGAAGCATCACACATACATACACCAGGAGCAAGAGTGCAAAGTACTGCAGCGCCTACGGCACCCGGGCATCGTATGCTATGAAGATTCCTTCATCCACAAAAACAGGCATGTACTTTGTTACGTGACTCATTTACGTTTGTGACATGGCTCATTGACATGGCGCCCACACGAAGAGTGCTATTGTTCCAGGGCTATTTTCGGGGCTAGCATGGTTGCGGGGGGTGGACTATAAGATTTTAAGAGTAACACTTATCCCTAAATACACGTTTCGTAGAGACATAGGTATATGAGAATTAACCAAAACGGGCACACCCGCACGACACTACCCAGTGATGTGTATATTACTCATGACCCCCCCCCCCCCCCCCCCCCCCCCCTCCTCCCCACTATAATCTGAGTGATCCCTAAATTCTATGGAAAACGCTGTGTCACACGATAGTTCTCTTGTGCTGCCTCACGTCCAGAACATTCAACCTTGTCCTAGATGAGCCCTTTCAAAAGAACCCTGTATTCTCAGAAAATGCCTGAGTTCTATGGGAAGAGCCCTGTTGAAAGAGACGTTCATCTTGTCAGAAGAGCCTGTATTGTGTGGGAAGAGCCCTCTCAAAAGAGCCCCCTCTCACAGGAGCCCTGTATTCTCAAAAAAGCGCCTTTGTTCTGTTGTCATAGTCCTGTCGAAAGAGACCTACATTTAATCAAGATTGGTTGTATTTTGTGGGAAGAGCCCTCTCCAAAAATCTATCCAAGGAACTTGTATGCTGTGTGAAGAGCCCTCTCAAAAGAAACATACATTTCGTCAAAAGACTATGTATTATGCGGGAAGAGCCCTCTTTCAAAAAGCGAGCTACATTTTGTCAAGAGAACTTGTATTTTGTGAGTTGAGCCCTCTCAAAGAGCCAAACATATCATCAAAAGAACTGTGTATTTTGTGGGAGGAGCCCTCTCAAAAGAAGTGTGAATTCTGTGAAAAGAACTTGTATTTTGTGGGAAGAGCTCAATCAAAAGAGTCCTGTCAAAAGAGCCAAACATTCTATCAAAAGAGGCCTTTTACAAAGGCCAAAAAGCTGTGTCTGGTGATGACCTTCTGCGAATGTACATATATATGTGACAGGATGCTCTTATAACTGTACCCACACTCATATATCTGCACCCGCACTCCACATGCTTTTGTACCCACCCTCATGTGTAACAAGATATTTGCATATGCAATAATATGTATCTATATCAATGTATATACATTTGTATAGCTAAATGAACTAGGCAGCTGTGTATCGTCATGACTGTGTGCGAGTGTGTGATATATATGTGTATCGAGTGTGTGATATACATATGTATCAGAGGGCTGCATTGTTTTTCTCCATACGCGTATGACACATAATATTTGCATATGCAACAATGTTTGTATACGAATTTGAATACATTTACATAACTAACATCGCCAGGCAGCTTTGTATCGTAATGACAGCGTGCGAGTGCAATATATATGTCACATATTTGTAAATGTGTGCCTTATTTACCTGTATACAGTCCTACATATAATCATATTTATTTGTACGTACTATTATGTGTAAATACATATATATATACATCTTCAACATGCATGTGATAATGTATATTTACTAATATATTTGACATAGATACATCTGACACACAAAACCACTTGTGTAACGTAAACACGTGCTATGTTTAAAACACGTGCTACGTTTAAATGTATTCACAAGCTTATAAGTAGGTAACTGTACTGATATTTATAGTGGTTTTGTGTGTGAGATGTATCTATGTCAAATATATTAGTAAATTCACATTATCACTTGCATGTTAGAGAGGTATGGATATGTAGATTCATCTGACACACAAACCATATATATATATATATACATGTATACCTGTGTATGCTTGACACACAAATATTCGTGTATTGAAGACCTTGTTGGAGGGCAGCGATCTGTCAAGTACATGTTATACCTATATTACATATGAACCAGTGCATATTTGTATGCATCCATACTGCATTGCATATGTAATAACATCTTTTTACATGTGCTAATGCATACATACATATGTTTACATACATATGTTTACATACATATATATGTGACACACGCAGGAAAATGAATATTGTGAGGACCTTGTACGAGGGCGGCGATCTGTAATACACATGTAAACCAGGGTATATTTAATCACGCGGACTATTATTTGTATAAATATGTTTCCACATATACACATATCTGACACACACAGGCAGCTGTGTATTGTGATGACCTTGTGTGCGAGGGCGGTGATCTTTTGTCCTTAATTGAACAAGGAACATATCTGTTATTTCACATATATACAAGTACATTATTACATATATATCAATATTTGTTTTTCTATCATAATATTTATATTCGCATATATACTGACATGCATGTGTATGTGCATGCATTCATATATGTCTGACACACACAGGCAATTGTGTATTGTGATGGCCTTGTGTGAGGGTGGCGATTTGTCTTCTGTTATTGAAAAACGAAAAATGCGCCTCTTCCCCGAACAAGAAGTTGTCAGTTGGTTTCTCCAGGTGTGGTGTTGTCCATTTGTATAAATATACACATTTATGTGTATGTAAGTAAATATATTTATATGTATAGTTGTTTCGAAAAATGCCCTTCCTGCCCGAACTCGAAGCTGCTACTTGGTTTCTTCAGGTGTGTCATCTGTATATATATATATATATATATATATATATATATATATATCCGCATCTATATCAAAAAAAAACCATACATGAATACAAATACACACGTGATTTCCTTACTTTGGCATGGCATTTGTATATATTCATATTCCCCAATACACATGTGTTTTTTTTGTGTGTTTAAAAAAAAAGATCTACATGTGTCCCGATCAACTGTGTAAACTAAATGCCACAGATGCCTTGTATGTTTATTGCTCTGTGTGTTTTTGAGCTATAAATTGGCGAAGAACATACGATGCCATTTTGCAGGTCATTTTCCGCAAAAGAGCCTGCTCAGAGTTGCTCATTTGTTACAAGAGTCAAGGAAAATATGTCATCTTATACACTAGAAATTTGCAGAACGAGACCCTTCATGGTAGTGTCTGTTGGTGTAGGTCGCTGCAAAATGGACCGACCAAAACAGGTACCAAAACAGGGCTTTTTGCGGTCAAGACCCTTTTGATCATTTGACATGATGATAGGACCTACCAAAACAGGGCTTTTTGCGGTCAACCTACCAAAACAGGGCTTTTTGCGGTCAACACTCTTTTGATCATTTGACATGATGATAGGATATTGGAAAAACAAAATGGTGCGATATGCCAAAAAATGGTGCGATATGCAAAAAAATATGATATGCAAGAAAGTATAGTGCGTTTGCGGGACACAAGTCTTTTAATCACGTGATAAAATCTCAAGAAATATAGAAATAAAATCATTTCACACGTGTTAAACCTCTTTAAAGTGCTTTATTCAAGTTTTAACTCCATTTTGTTTTGTTTTGGGCACAGATTTCATTAGCGCTGCAGTACATGCACGAAGAACACATTCTGCACCGCGATCTCAAGACGCAAAATATTTTCCTCACGAAACAGGGCGTTATCAAATTGGTGCGTGTGTCTGCGTATGTCTGTCCGTATGTGTTTCTGTTGGTGTGTCCGTGTGTTTGTATGTGTCATGTTTACAGTTCCTATTTTGTGTGTCTGCGGGTTGGCAAATACGTTGCGTCTAAGTTGACTATTTAATGTCTGTATCGTACTCATTTATTGTGTTTATGTGTGTGTGTGTTTGTATGTGTCATGTTTACGCTGCCTATTTTTTGTCGGCGGGTTGGCAAATACGTTGCGGCTAAGTTGACTATTTAATGTCTGTTTCGTACTCATTTATTGTGTCTATATGTGTGTGTGTTTCTGTTGATGTGTGTTACTGTGTGTTACTGTGTCTGTTTGTCTGATTCGTGTGCGAATCTACTCTATTGTATCACACGGGACAACAGAATACGTTCTAAGATACAATAGAATACATTCTGTTGTGTAATCATATTCTGCACTTGATAGAATGTACTGTACAGGGTGGCCAAGACCCATAGGATACCTTATAAGTTGCATGTCATTTTTTGCAAAAGAGCCACTAATTATAGGGCTCTTTTGCGGAAAATGACCCATAAAAATGAAGCATCCTATGGGTCTTTGCCACCCTGTACTGTGTCTATGTCTGTGTGTGTTTCTGCTAGTGTGTGTTGGTGTGTGTTGGTGTTGTGTCTACAAGTCCTGTGTTATGTCTTGTCTTCATTTTCTGTTTTGTGGTTCTATCTTTGTGTCTGCGAATTGGCAAAGGTGCCTGTCTAAGGATTTGTTCTAGCCGGAAATTACCATAATCTATAATTCGTAATCCTCACCAAAAATGTCGCAAAAGGAACATCATTGTGATATTTGTGACAATTTACGAAATGTCACACGTTGCTAATTCGTGTGTGACATTTGTGACAAATTTCGGGTTTGTCCGCAAATGTCCCGCATGGGACATACTTCCGAGGTCCCACTTCATGTCTATCAGGGACATCTCCAGATTATTTCTAAATTTCTGAAATGTGGACTTCCGTATGCCGGATGAAATTAGGGATTAGGGATGATCAAAAAATTCCGTCTAGGACCGATTTTTTATTGACTGTTTTGTGTTTGTATCGTGTATACGTTTACTATGTGTGTGTCTGTGTGTGTTTACTGTTGTGTGTCTGTATTGTGTCTACATTTACTATGTCTATGTCTGTGTTTGTATACTGTGTCTATGTCTGTGAGTGTTTACTGTTTTGTGTCCGTGTCGTGTCTACATTTACTATGTCTATGTCTGTGTGTGTTTACTGTGTCTTTGTGTGTGTGTGTCGACTGTATTGTGTCTGTATCGTGTCTACATTTACTGTGTTGTGTCGAGTCTAAATTTACTGTGTCTTTGTCTGTGTATGTTGACTGTTGTGTATCTGTGTGTCTTTACAGTTTGGTGTCTGTATTGTGTCTTCAATTTTCTGTGTTGTGTTGTGTCTACATTTACTGTGTCTATGTCTATGTGTGTTGACTATTGTGTATCTGTGTGTCTTTACTGTTTGGTGTCTGTATTCTGTCTTCATTTTACTGTGGTGTGTCGTGTCTGCATTTACTGTGTCTATGTCTATGTGTGTTGACTATTGTGTATCTGTGTGTCTTTACTGTTTGGTGTCTGTATTCTGTCTTCATTTTACTGTGTTGTGTCGTGTCTGCATTTGCTGTGTCTATGTCTATGTGAGTTTACTATCTGGTGTGTGTATCGTGTCTAAATTTACTGTGTTGTGTCGTGTATACATTTTTGGTTTTGTGGTTCAACATTTGTGTCAGTGTCGTGTCTACATTTACTGTTTTGTCTGCATGTGTTTAGTTTTGTCTACGTGTCAACATGTTTGAGGTTCCACATTTTTTTTATTGGTTGTGTAGTTGTACATTTTTTGTTTTGTGGTTCAACATTTGTGTCAGTGTCGTGTCTACATTCACTGTTTTATCTGCATGTGTTTGATTTTGTCTACGTGTCTACATGTTTGTGGTTCTACATTTTTTTTTGCGTTTTGTAGTTGTACATTAGTTTTGTTTTGTGGGTTTGTTGTGTCGTTTTACAATTGTGTCAGTGTCGTGTCGACATGTACTGTTTTGTCTGCGCGTGTACGTGTCTCGTTTACACTATCCTCATGTGCGTGTCTTTATTCACGTGAATACATTAACTAGTTTATCTCTGTCGCTACATTTACTGTTTTGTTTACGTGTTTAAATTTACTTTGTCTACATCTACGTGTCTCTACGTGCGTGTTTACACTCACTGTTGTGTCTGCGTTGCTACATTTACTATTGTGTGTACCTGTGTACATTCACTTTGTCTAAATGTACGTGTCTTTATGTACGTTTCTATATTTACTTTGTCTACATGTACGTGTCAGTATGTACGTGTTTATATTTACTGATTTGTCTGTGTCGCTACATGTACTGAGTACTTCTAATTTTTTTCAATGTATACGTGAGTAAGTCTACATTTAGATGTGCGTGTGTCTCTTTGCTCACAAACCTCGCTTTCTATACACTCACATCTACATGTCGACCATGGTGTGTTTCGGGTCGACTTCTAGGTAATATTGTGCATATAACAAAGATATGCGTTACAGCAACAATATTTGTGTTACAGCAACAAGATATTTGTTACAGCAACAATATTTGTGTTACAGCATGTCTCATTTGAAGTGACATTTTCCGAAGCTCTTGCCCAAAGCTCGAATGGAATGCTCGTAGTTTTTTTGTTGCCACGTTTGAGTATAAAGTGACCTACGAGCTTTGGAAAAGGCTTCGAAAAATGTCACTTCAAATTTGATAGGGTGTGGTTGGGAGCACCGCATTGTGCCGAGAAGCAGTTGTGTAGGTCTACATATAGATTTACGTGTGTGTATACGTAGAGGTGTTTTTCTGTGCGTAGATATTATAGTGCCGAGAAGTAGTTGTGTTGGTCTACATATAGATTTGCGTGTGTTTACATGTACGTGTCTTTATGTGCGTGTATGTGTGTGTATGTAGATGTCTTTTTCTGTGCGTAGATATTATTGTGAGTATACGGGAGACTTGAAGGAAATATTCACTAGACATTGAGGACAAATCAGTAGATTTGACTACTGATACAAAAAGAACCCATTTTCGTGAGTAATTGTACGTACGTACACGTATAGAGATAATCTTTCAAAATACCGAGATTTGTGCAAGTGAAAAGGATCGCACATGTGCCGAGGAGCAGCACACTCCAACACTCTCTCACATACCGTCACGCTGCAAACCGTGCTGATGGGCAAACAACACAAGTTACAGGGCTCTTTTGCGGACAGTATCTTATCCTATGCCCACCTCGCAATACCGCGCACACACACACTCACTCCCTCCTACACCACAGCCAAAGTGTTGGAGGGGACGTTGGAGATGGCGAAAACAGTTATCGAAACACCTTACTACATGTCGCGTCAACCTCACAATACTGCACACACCCTGTCTCTCTCCCACACCACAGGGCGATTTTGGGATAGCCAAAGTGTTGGAGGGGACGCTGGAGATGGCTAAAACAGTCATCGGAACACCTTACTACATGTCGCCGGAGCTCTTCCGCAATCAGCCCTACAGTTACAAATCGGACATCTGGTCGCTCGGGTGTGTCTTGTATGAGATGGTCGGCCTAAGGCACGCGTTTGAGGCGCGTGATATGAACTCGCTCGTCCAGAAGGTCTGTGTCTGTGTGTATGTGTCTGTGTCTGTGTCTGTGTCTGTTTTTTGTATGAGATGGGTTGGCTAAGGCACGCATTTGAGGCGCGTGATACGCGTTTGAGGCGCGTCATGTGCATTTGAGGCGCGTCATATGCATTTGAGGCGCGTGATACTCATTTGAGGCGCGTCATGTGCATTTGAGGCGCGTCATGTGCATTTGAGGCGCGTCATATCAACTCGCTTGTCCAGAAGGTCTGTGTCTATGTCTGTGTTTGTGTCTCTGTCCGCGTCCGCGTCCGTGTCTGTGTGTTTTCGTGTGCGTGTGCGTTTGCGACATTTAGTTGCAAGAGTGCGTCTTGTATGAGACGCGTGGTATCGTCTTATATCAGATATTTGGGTCTCTTTTGCAGAATATAGTCTCTTTTATACGTCTCTTTTGCAAAAGAGCCCTATAAAAGAGACTATATTCTGCAGAAGAGACCTACAATTTAAGGAGCCTACTAATCTCAGCCACCTTATAGTCGGACTAAGATAAGAACACAGCACTCGTGGTATCGTCTTATATAAAATAGTCGTGCTAAGGAACACAGCAGGTGTTTGCGGTGCGCGACATCAACTCGCGCGTCTATATCTGTGTCTGTGTGTGTGTGTCTGTGCGCTTTTGTATGTATGTGTTTCATTTTTTCATAAGACGTGTGATATCAATTTGCGCGTCTAGGATTCGCGCGTCTAGGAGCTCTTTGTCTGTTTCTGTGTGTGTGTCTATATCTGTGTCTGTGTTTGTTTGTCTGTGCGCTTTTGTATGTATGCGTTTCATTTTTTCACAACACGCGCGACATCAACTCGCGCGTCGAGGAGCTCTCGACCCTCTTTGTGTCTGTGTCTGTGTCTGTGTCTATGTCTGTGTCTGTGTCTGTGTGCTTGTACGTCTGTGAGTATTTTTTTTTCATAACTCTGCCTCTGCCTCGGCCTGTTCCTGTTTGCGCGTACATGTTGGTGCGTGTTTGAGTGGGTGTGCGGTATGTGGTTGCCCGCGTGCGTCTTCATGGGTGGGTCTGACTAAGGCACATGTTTGAGTCCCAGAATCTCAACTCGCTCGTCTAGAAGGAGTGTGTCGTGTCTGTTTCTGTGTAAATGTCTATCTGTGTGTGTGTATGTGTCTGTGTCTATGTTTGTGTGCGCTTGCATGTGTGCAAGTAATTTTCTTATAACATACAGATCCTGCGCGCCAACTTTGCGCCAATTCCCTCGACCGCCTCCAAGGATGTGAGGGCACTCATCAAGAATATGCTGTCGCTGTCGCCGGGTGGCCGTCCCTCGGTATCTTTTCCTCGCTCTCTCCACCCCCCCCGCCCACCACCCCCCCCCGGGATTCTTACACACGTATTCCCTCTCCTT
>Ga0335398_10007264_pt1 | contig 13635 bp, 12 predicted proteins | sample BON03_FD_205742 | JGI IMG/M metagenome (GOLD analysis project Ga0335398, IMG submission 205742) | Freshwater microbial communities from Lake Bonney liftoff mats and glacier meltwater in Antarctica - BON-03 (spades assembly) (version 2) | ecosystem: Environmental > Aquatic > Freshwater > Ice >... | reverse complement strand
AGAAAAAGAGAAAGAGGGGAAGAGAAAGAGAGAGAGATATAGAGAGAGAGAGAGAGAGAGAGAGAGAGAGAGACAGAGAGAGAGAGAGAGAGAGAGAGAGAGAGAGAGAGAGACAGAGAGAGAGAGACAGACAGAGAGACAGATAGACAGAGAGAGAGAGACAGACAGAGAGACAGACAGACAGAGAGATAGAGAGATGCAGAGAGAGAGAAAGAGAGAGAGAGAGAGACAGAGAGAGAGAGAGAGAGAGACAGATAAACACAGAGAGAAAGAAAGAGAGAAAGAGAGACCGTCCGAGAGAGAGAGAGAGAGAGAGACAGAGAGAGATCGCGTGCGCTTGCAAGAGTTGAAGCGACAGCAACCAGACGAGAAAAGAGAGAGAAGATGGAATCCATAGAGCGAGAGACATCAAGTGTATCAGGGATGGCAAGAGGCGTCACAGACTCAAGAATGAATCATGTTGCACGTAAAAACAAGTCATGCTATACCATGAGCGGGTGTGTATTGCTCATATCTTTGTATGCACGTATGAATGTATGTAAGTATGCATGCATGAATTCATTGGGTGGGCGCCCAGCTTGCCGTCTGCGCACCCCACGATTCAGCACGGTAAAGGCGCAAGTACCCCAGGCGCGCCATGACTTCAGCCAGGTGGCCTGAGGAACCGCCCCTGGTGTCATGCCTGCTTAGATAACTCCATATGAGCTTAGCACACATGAATATTATGAAAAAGAAGAAATACAAATCCACACAAACACACACGCGCGCGCGCACACGCTTTCACCACACGCATCCGCACATATAAAGATAGACCAACACGCAGACGCAAAGACAGGTAGACAGATACTCGCGAACAGAGAGAGCGAGAGAGAGAGAGAGAGCGAGCGAGAGAGAGAGAGAGGGAGGACGAGCGAGAGGAAGAGAGAGAGAGCGAGAGAGAGAGAGAGAGCGCGCGCGCGAGAGAACGAGAGGAAGACAGAGAGCGCGCACGAAAGAGAGAGACAGACAGAGAAATTATGCGCACGCATGAAAGAGCGCGAACAAGAGCGAGACGAGAGAGGAAAAGAGAGGACAGAACTCACAGAGCGAGAGAAACCGAGACCATCAAACATGGGAAGGGGCGTCAATTAGTTAGGATTGAATCATGTTGCACATGGTCATGTCACAGCAAAGCAACAGCTACCACGAGCGTGTATGTGTGTACATGTCTGTATGTTTGGTCTATGTATGCATTCATAGGTTGGGGGACGTCTTGATCCAAACAAGTGGAAACTACGCGAAAATCTCTATGCCCCCAAGAGAGTTTTCGCGTAATTTCCGTTTACGTAAGAGGAAAGGAGGCCGGCAACCTTTGCCATATTGTGGACATGGCGGAGAAGGTGTCTGAGAAGACGGGGGGCAAGGATAAGGACACTGCGGGCAAAATCAAGGCAGCTAGGGCGGCAAAGACCACATTCAAGGAGCGCGCGCGGACGTGGTTTTCGAAATCGGGCACGCGCTACCTCGCCGGCGCCGTGGCCACCGTCGTCGTTGCAGTGCTGTATCGCTACTACATGATGCTCCCGCCGGACCTGACTGGGGTGCAGCTCAAGACCGCTGATGATAACTACCTCATCGGCAACACCTATTTTGAACAGGGCGAGATTTCTCAGGCTATCCAACACTATCGCATGGCCGTCCTGGTCAACCCAAAGCACGCCGACTGCTGGACCAACCTCGGAAATGCTCTCAGCTCAGCTATGCACTACCACCCCGACCACCGCGACACTCTCTACGCTGAGGGCACCAAAGCATACCAAGCTGCGCTGGTCGCCGACCCGAAGCACGTCGAGGCGAATTTCAACATGGGTGTGCTTCACCACACGCTGGACGACATACCCAAGGCAATTGTGTCTTACGAGCGAGCTGTTGCGCTCGACCCCAACCACTACGACGCACTGAGCAATTTGGGCAGCGCTCGCCACAAGCAGCAGGACCTCGACGGTGCGATTGACGCATACCAGCAAGCGATCGAACTAGTCACTCCCATGAGCCCTGTGGAAGTTGAACAGTCGCAGATCTCCATGCTCTATTATCTCCTAGGTGCGGCACTATCGGCGCTGCCGTCGCACCGCTGCAAAAACGCATCATGCGCCGAATATGCGGCGCAGAAGCTCCGCATGGCGCTCCGGTATAACCCCAACAACGAAGAGGCCAAGCACGCGCTGTCAGCACTGGTGGCAGATCCGTCAATTACCACTGCCTCCAACGCCTACATCAAGTCGCTTTTCGACGAGTATGCGGCCACTTTTGACAAGGCGCTGGTGCAGGGCCTGAATTATTCAGCCCCGCAGAAGCTCTTTGACGTCGTGACGGAGTTGTCAGCCAAGAGCAGGACCAAAACGTTCAAGACGGTGCTCGACGTTGGATGCGGTACCGGACTGTGCGGGCCGCTTTTTAAAAACATGTCCACCACGCTCGTGGGTGTCGATCTGTCTTCGGAAATGGTCGAGCACGCGCGCGCGCGGGGGGTCTACGACGAGCTGCTCGTGGAGGAAATCACAGAATCGTTTTCGCGGTACTCGGACAAACAGAACAAAACGCTCTTTCGTTCCGTGGGTCTCATCGTGGCTGCTGACGTGTTTGTATACTCAGGCGAGCTCGAGGGCGTCTTTCAGAGCTCAGCACGGGCGCTCAAGCGGGGCGGGTGGTTTGCAATGACGCTCGAGCGGTTATTCCGCAACGAAACCGCAGAGGTCGAGGCTGCGGAAAAGGCTGCAGCTGATAAAGTCGCGGCTGCAACAGACGGCACGACCAAGGAAGTTGACATCAAGGGCGATGTGGGCGTGGAGGCAGGGGGTGCAGGGGATGGGTTGCGGGCGCAAGAGTTTAAAGTGTCGGACGCGGATTTGGAGAAGGGCTGGAAGTTGCAACTTTCGGGGCGGTTTGCACACACGGAAAAGTACGTGGCCGACTTAGCGGCGGCGTCTGGATTTAAAGTGCTCTATCACGAGCATTTTATCCCCCGGAAGGACCAAGGTCTCGATATTCCGGGCCAGCTCTTGGTGTTAGAGGCGTCTTGAGGAAACATACTGTTTTGTGGGCAGTGTTTACTATCCCGTTTTGGGGGCAGTGATGCATTGAATTTTTTGTACAATATTTTTTTTTGGCTTTAGATTTGCATCTCTTTCCAGTGAATATTACTACGCACAACTTGAGTAGTATGCGTCTTGATGTAACGTGATTCATTACATGTGGGATAAAGATTCTTGGGCGCATGGAGGCGAGGCGCCAAACGTCGACGCCGCCGCGATCCATTTGGATTGGATCTCCAGCCTGTGAATTTCTGCGGGAGACCATATTCTTCACATACTGTTTTTTTGGGGAAAACTGTCGCAATTTTTGTTTGTTTAGTCACTTGATGTACTAGTGATGAAGAGCTTGATAGTTCTTTACATTGGAACAGGTCAACGACAAATAAGACGTTGATCTCGTAGACAAAATGTCTCACCAGAATCTTGGAAAGGAAAAAGACGAATTCTATTTGTCATTTACAAAATGTAAAACCACCTCCCAATCATTTCAACATCCACAGGTAGAGGGATTCACCCTAATGAAGATTGGAACTATTGGTGCATGACACGTCTGACTCCGATGGGACGGGTAAGTCAGAGACACGAAATCAAATTTGACACTTTAATTCTTCTTACTTGACAACCTTTACCTCGTGTCCGCGCCTACTCCCTGGCCATCGATCGTGTGGACGAGGATAACAACATCTTTCAAAGGGTTAGTTGGACTCAAGAAAATGCGATTAGGAAAAAAACGTTCTCGTCACAACGTTTCGTTCATTGGCACCTTTGACAGTGGCGCACAGTGGCAGATCTTGCGCTGTATCCTGGAGACCAAGCTCAATTTACAAGAACTTCCTGCTCTATACTCTCCTTTCGCGGCGCCCATACTTCCCCGCGCGTCCTCCGCTCTCATTGTAACTATTGTCTATTAACGTTCAGAAGGGTGGTATTGCAAGTAAGTGGCCACCAACTCTCCCTGTTCCACTATCAACTTCAACAAGAGCACTCGTGACTCTACACAGACTCTCTATGTTCATTCCAAGCAGTCGTACTAGTAGATACATTTTCCCCCAGGGTGCATTTCAAGCAGTCTTGCTAGCATTTCATGTTGCCTCCTCTGCAAGAGAGGGGTCAAAGGTGAAGTAGGGCTTCGCATTGGCGCTCCCGCTTGGAAAGAGTCTGCACAAACACTTGCACAGTCACACCGATTCGCTCACTTCTCGGCTGCTGAGCGCGTGCACAACTACAAAAAGATCCAAAGATCCACTTTCAAATATATCACAAGAAGATTCGGACTGGGATGGGCAGGGCGAAGGTTTGGGAATAAACAGGGGTTCGTACTCTTTGAGGATGCCTTCGTACGTGTCCCAATCCATCTTGAGAATTTCGCGCACAAGGTTTTCGGTTTCGTGCGTTTCCTCTCCTTTACGATGCACCACCTTCTGTGCCATATAGCATCCTCCGGGCCCCTGTTTCTCGAAATTAAATGAGCGAATCTTTTTACATGTATGTACATCGTTGCGTGGCTTCGATAAGAATTTTTTTTCTCTGGTCAGGTTTCTTCTGTAAAAGAGTTCTATTTTTTTGGGCCTGTTTGCAAAAGAGCCCCTGCAATCTAAGTCAACTCATATTAACCTCCCCATGAACCAATATGCTTCCTCATTAGATACAAATGCTCAATTTCGTGAAAAGTGTGAGCCGACAAACAACACTGTAGTCATCACCGCCTTTCTCTGGCCTTTTCTTTCTCTGTCTCTCTCTGTCTCTCGCTCCCACTGTCTCCTCTCTTTCTCTCTTGCGCACTCTCTCCTTTTTCCTTTCTCCTTTTCTCTCTCGTCGTTCTCTCTCGCTCTCTCCCACACGATTATTCCTGCTCCTACAGATAGCACGCATCGAAACGCATCACCACCCAAGCAAGAGAACAATCATTTGAAAGGGGCTAAAGTAAGATACTTGCAGTCATGACTAAACATGTGCGAATGAATACATATGTACATGCATGCATGTATTCGTGTACGTATCTATGGCTTTATGTATACACGCGTGCATTCATGCATATATGCACGCATGTATGTCCGAACGAATTTATGTATGAGTGTTTGTAAGTACATGTGTATGCATGCACGTACATATATGTATGTTTATATGTATCCATATTTTGCAGTTCTGGTGAGCACGGCATCGTCGAAAAATGCAGAAGCATTTTTAAATACACACACTTGCAAGTTCGCACGCACCATGGTGAGGGCAAGGTCGTTTCTCTCGACGAGAAATGAACACGCAAATAAGTTCTCGCACGTTTCCCTGTGCACATGCAACCCCTTTCGTCAGCCTTTGCATCATCTTTTTGATGGAGATATTTTCACTTTTCTAGATGGATATGGCGTGGAATGATGTCGTAATGGGCGCGCGGCGGCGAAGGACCTTTAGCCCCAACGCTGCCGCGCACCACTCGGGTTATCCCTGGGTACCAGAGCCGGTCCTGCCTTTTCAACAACAGGACCCAAACAATTTTCTTATCTGAAAACAGGATCGGCAAACGGCAGCCCAGATATTAAACAAGGACATTCAGGATTCTCAGCAGTACCATCTCAGCTGCGTAAAATTTCGATTCTGAGATTCGATAAAGATGCCACACTTCAGTTATTTCCGAGATCATTCCGAGCGACTTTGCGAAAGTCATGATAATGCGAGGTGCGTGTTCCAGCAGGAAGATGACCGAGTGGAGCGACAAACGTGCAAGATACAAACATGTAATACCTTACACTGCCTTATTAGTACATTGCCTTTTTTTGTCTACAACACTATTCTTTTTTGTACCATTACGCTACCTTCTTTTGCAAGATATTATGCAATATCCTGTTTGGGGACCTCAGGTCAATGGTCCGATCCAGTGGGCGCGCAAAGCCATTCTCAAGGCGTCTTCTACGCAGTCATGCACGCAAAAAATAGGATAAAACACCCCCTAGACACCCCTAGAGGACCCCGCAGGTCGGGTCAACGCATTTATTTATGCGTTCATGCGACCTCGATTTGAAAAATCGGCTTTTTTTTGGTGTGAGAGACACAGACTCCAGCGCAATGCAAGGACCTGAAAACGAAGATTAGGACACCCTATGGAACCCCCCAAAACCCCATAACATGCAAAAATACTCCGGCTGGAATCCGGAACTTTGGGTGGCGCACGGCAGCTGCAGGCCACCGCGCGCCCAAGCCCTCCACCGCCGCGCGCCTAGAATGCACAGCAGAATGAAAAAATAACCCGAACGATTGCGGATGTGTGATGAGCTTCGCTAGCCGTACTTGCTCGCCCACCTTCCATTTCTGAATCACCTGCCAGGATATTACATAAGCGAGTGCGGTCGACAGCAAGGCTCACAGCCAGACTACAGCAAACAACACGACCAAAAGGAAAAAAACACGCAGAACAATCTGTGAAACAGCAGTCCGAGTGATACTCACCTTTGACAGCTGCTGCTTGCGCTTCTCAGTGTTTTTTGAGTCATTGGTGGTGCCCTCGGAGCTGTCCAAAGGTCTCACTTCTTCCGCCTGCACACCACATACCCAATTACAATTGATGTGAGCGGAGTATGTCCACATCGATAAGCGCCACCACACATAGACAGGTAGAAGTGCGTACGCACGGCAGCGAGGGGCTTGCAAGCACCGGCCGCAACTCACCTCGCGCCTTTGCCGTTTTTCAGCGATCTTGCGCGGTTTGGGCTCAAAGTTCCTGCCGAGCGGGTTCGCCAAACACTGCACCGTCGGTGTTGTCGTGAAGTATTGGGCCGCCACCTGTTACACGTAGGCAAGGCGTTGGTGCAGGGAGAAAGTCGAGTTTCGATCTCTTTCCGAGTTCGCGTCGCGCACAGGTGCAGCAACAATCCTTTTCAGAAAACGCGCATCACCCGTCTGGTGGCGGCGCAGAGCAGGGGCGAGGGCAAACATTACCTTGGCGTTCTTTTGCCAGTCCAAGCAGGGGGTGTCGTCGTCTCCGTCGGCAGGTCCAGGGAATTTGTTCTGCAGGTGCTTCATAAAATCCTTGACAGTACAGGCGCTGCCCCCCTGCGCAATGTTCTTGCTCCTTTTTGCGCCAATCTGCGCCACCCGTACCACAGCGTTGGCATTACGCACAGCAGCGGCAGAGCCACTCGCGTTGCCGGTATTCTGTTCGTCCTGGATTTGTCCCAGGTCTTTGCACATGGTCTCAAACGCGACCTGCCCAGCCTGATCGGTCTTCATGGCGTCCGCAACGGTCGCTGCACAGGTTATGGAAAGGATTGGCAGGGGCGGCGCACGGCTGGCGAGCACTGCGGCACGAGCTTTGCAACAGAGTTGCAAAATGGTCCATTTTCATGGACAAAAATGGGCAAAGCTAGCTAGAAAGGAAGACACACCCTTGGCTTTTTCTTCCCACGTGTCGAACTGGGTGCACAACTCGCGGTCCTTGCGCTTGCCTTCCTTGCGCCTCGATGTGCCACCCTGCGACTGCGACATGATACTCCAGCCGACGGGGCGAACTTGAAATTACGCGGGAAAGGTTTAGCATAGGTTTAGTTCTGGTGTGCGCGCGAGGAAGAGCAGTCGCGTCTGAGTCGGGAATGACCACAATTGGACCAGCTTCTCCATCGGCGCCGGGTTCCGAAGGTAGTGCACCTTGCCCGCTGCACATGGATGCTCCCGCCTGTTGTGCACTGGCAGGCCACTCGCCCCCGGCCTGCACGGAAAATCCGCACGTGGCGACTGTTTTTCGCACGGACGAGGATATTCAGGGACCCAATCGTGGCTTGGGTCCAGGTGCAGTAGGCAAATGCGGGTGGTGGGCCAAGCAAATGATCTCAGAGCGTGAGGGCGATATGTGTTCAGGGGTGCCCGCGGTGATGTTGCGTGCGTGAGCAGGAGTTGGAGAGAAGCGTGCGCGGCTAGAGGGCGTCGAAGACGTGTCCCAGCATAAGCCTCCCGGCATGTCTAACGAGCAGTATCTGAACGAGCTGCTGGCCGAGCACGAGAAGCACAAGACGCTCGAGGGCGATGCTCGATTCCCGCATAGTGACCGCCTCCTTGTTGCCGAGATCGAGCGCGTCACCGCTGGCAGTGAAGCATTGAAAGTGAATGCGAACTGGAAACTTCACGAGGTCTGCTACATACCAGTCGCCCCCAAACTTGCTCCGCCCCGCTCCGCACACCATGCAGCAATGCTTACACCCACTTTCTGCTATTACTCCACTGTGGATGGCAACGGTGGGCTGGAATGCGTGGTGCGCTGACTCTCTGCGCCACCTGCCTGCAGGGAGATGGCATCACCACTGTGCTGGAGTCGGAGGAGGAGACCGGGACAGGCATGGTGAAGGCTGTGCTCAAGGTCTGGCTTTACCCTCTTCCACAATTGCGCCCTCTACTTGTGCATTTTAGATCGAAATTTCCAGGAGTGTGAATGCACAAGTTTTTTGCGCTTATGGTGGAGAATGTCTAGATGATCTTCGACATTGTGTGCAGGTCTTTATCCCCGGAGAGTGCACCGGGCAGTCGCAGTCGGTGAGTTTTTTTCACCGTTTATTGCTCCACACATCAATGACTCTTCACACTGTGCAGTGGCACGTTGACGAAACACGCTCACATCGAAACACACCGACACACAATACAGGGCGATATCCGTGGTGGCACTAGCAGGGGCCGTCTACTTGGACCCAATGGCCAGACGATCCGTGTGCTTCAGGCGGAAAGCCATTGCCGTATGCAAATTAAGGGCCGCGGCAGCATCAAGCTTCGTGACAAGTGTGTGTGCGTGTGCATCTGTATGCCAGTGGGTGTGTGAGAGAGCGTGTTGGCGCGCTTGCGTGTGTCTTCATCTGTGCTGGCTTGTTAGACGGTTTACAAATGGAAGAAGTGAAACGCACCGCTGGCTTGTTCCTCGCACGTGTCGAACTGTGCGCACCTCTCGCGGTCCTTGCGCTTGCCTTCCTTGTGCTTCGACGTGCCACCCTGCGACTGCGACCGCGAGTATAGATTATGTTTGTTTGGTAGCAGGTATATGGACACCATACATTCTGACATACATAGCCTTGCAGTCAAGATCCCGTGACTATGGCGGCTGACCCGCAGCATGCCCACTTGCTGGAGGAACTTCACGTATTTGCGCAATACGAGGGCGACAAGTCTCTGATGGGCTCTTGCTACTCGCGTGCTGTAAAGCTCATCCGTTTGGTCCTGACTGGCGGCACTATTGTGCCCTCGGGCCATGGTCTTCCTTCGCTCCCTGCTTTCCCTGGTGCCGCAGGGGTATGTGTATGTGATAGAGTGTGTACGCGCGTGTGTGGTGATACCTTGACGCAATTGATCTCCGACTGCTTCCGCATTCTGTGCTTCGTTAGTCTGTTGATATGCATGTATTTGTTTCCATGTATGCGTGCTGGTTTTCCTGTGAAATTTCACTCGCGGTCTGTTTGTGGTATGTTTAATGTTCACGTGTGTTCAGATACGATTGCGTGTGTTTATATTGAATCGTGTCGTTATGCAATGAATGCATTTATTTGTATGCACATGTAAACACTTATTTGCATGAACGTTGAGCGTGAGAGTCTGTTTGCATTTGCAAATGCAGTCGTGTGTGCATTCAGTTGCACGTTGCACAGTGGGTGAACACTTGTGTGCCGTGGAAACACACAGTAACGTGTAGTCACAACTCACACAGAACACGGCGGCAGCGACATCGCTATCCTCATTTTCTGACGCCGCGTATGCCTCAACTGCCGTGGCCAACGGTCAGATAGTGAGTGTGCTGGCAAGTCACAGGGAGATGGGCGGCCACTGCAAAACTGCCGTCAAGGTTTTTGTTCCCCAGCGTACTGTCATGGGCTGCAGCAGGTCCGGCTCTCAAAATCATGATACTGAGTGTATATCCTGAAATTGAAAATCGTGGTAACAAAAATCATGAAGATGGAAATTTGACAACAGACCATTTTTAATGGTCGTGTACTGTGAGCTATGTCGGGTGTGGTGTTGTGTAAGGCTATGTGTGGTGTTTTGTATGGATGATGAGTAGTTCCCTGGCAAATTTGGTTGCGTGACCACCAAATTTGTGTCGCCGGTGATGAAGAGGAAGGGTGTGTATGGGAGAGTATTTGCTTTCGTGTGTGTGATGTGAGGGAGATGATATGCCCACGAAGGTGGTCGCTTTGCACAAGAGATTTGTGTGTCTTTTGGTTTGTTTGTGGGTGGGAGGTATTGCAAAACTTACTCGCACGTCTTTTAACGTATGATCGGTTGAGCATTTGATGGGCTTTCAAGTCCATGACTCATGCATATTTCTGACTCTTTGCACATGCGTGTGATAACTCGATCGACATGACATGTTGCAGTGGGTGTGTGCATGATTTGTGTTATTGTTTGTGTCTCGAGATATCACTCCTCATATCCAAGACTGATCCGGCAAGTTGCAGATATATGTTTCTACTCACGTGCGTATATGTTTTTAGAACACGCGAATATGAAACCTTACGGACATAATGATGTACACATACCATGTGCACACGTGCGAATATGTTTTAATACACGCTCATGTGAACTCGTAGACATAACATAAATACAAGTCGATAGGTATTAGCATTGATCTGTCAATATTCGTGTGTAAACAACTTGGGATGTGAACTCATCGTCACGGTTTGATGGAATCTAGGGGCAAGCTTCTTGGCACCCGCGGTTCGATGCTCAAGCAGCTCATGCAGGAGGCCGGGTACGTGTGTTGATATACTTGTTATCTCATTTGTTGCATTTGCTAATTCCTGCTACATACTTGATACTGACACACACATACACGCACACGAATGTAGTTGCCACTTTGCTATCCGCGGGCGTGGCAGCACGAAGGAGGATGCTGACAAGCTACAGGAGGAGCTTCACGTGCTCGTTGAATACGAGGGCCCTCTCCCTATGCGTGATACCACGTTGCATAATGCTGAGATGCTTATCCGCGCCATCCTCAGGTTCATCTACATCCAATTAGCCCTGTTCTATATTTACATATATTTATATATATGTGAATAAATATGTACATATATATATACATACATACATATACATTTACATGTACATATATATGTATATATATACTCACATGCGCAAGTGTTCACGGAAGTACACAGTGCTCTTGTGAATGAAGCCCCTCGCACAAACAGATTTTTTTTCCAGGGCGCCATGCAGCAGGCCGGTACACAATGTAGTTCTCACGTCACCTCTGAAGACTCATTTGACATGACGGACACATTTGATGAATCTAACTCAAGCTACACACACACTCAGCCCTGCTGGCGACCCGCAGCCCGGGCAGCACTCTATCAGCCAGTACGAGGTGATGAAGCAACAATTGCAGCAGCAGCAACAGACCTTTGGCTTTGGCTCGGCCTACGGCGCCCCTCAGGTAACATGTGTGTCTACAACGGGGAGGTAGTGTGTAATACAACGCACAAATCAGTCCTTGAGAGAACGGTGGCAATACACCTCCTTGCTCCACATGGTTGCCCTCGAGTGTTGCGGATGCTGAAAACCAACGGGTTTGTATTGGGCATACAGGTTGTATCACAATCTTGTTGCCCATATTTGCATTGCACGAAGGTACCATGGTGACGCACGGCAGTGTTGCACCTCGCCGCTGCGAGCTCACTGTACAATTAATAGGGCATTTGTGCTGACATGCATGAATATCGCACAGCAAGCGCAGCAACAACAGTTCCCTCATGCGGCGCTGCCTTCATTCCAACCCCTGGGCTTCGACAGCTTCGGTCAACAGGTTCCGACTCCCTTCCTCTGTTTATATACTCTGATGACATCTAATATACGTGTATGTCTTTTCTTACGGCGATGTAGTACGTTGCGAATGGATTATGTACGTATGTTTGATCCCACACATCAAAGTGTGTGTGTGTATGCTTGAATGGACATGGCGATGAGGTGTGTGCGTGTTGTGTCAAGATGCGATGCCATCATGGGGTGGCCTGTGTGGTGTACAACACCAGTTTGCTGCATGGTTTACACCAAATTATCTCTCATAGCAAGTGACTCGTGATGACAGTGGCGTTAAACCCCACACCCTCAAACATTCAGTCTGCTCTGCAGTCCGCGGCGCAACAAGTGCAACATTTGTCTGTCTCGGGGCAAGGCGGTTGGAATGCTGGGCCCTACTACTAGATATGCGCGGTTATACCACTCGGTTATAATAAGTCCCGTGCTCGCGTGCGGACTACAGTAGCGCGGACTTTGCGGCGTACCCTAGTGTGGAGTTTTCGTGACGTGGTGTATATCCATAAATCGAAGGAAGCAATTGGGGGGTGGGTGTGCGGGGGGGAGGGGGGGGGGGGGGGGGGGGGGGGGGGGGGGGGGGGGGGGAGGATAGCCTTGGGATCCCAAATTCAAATGACGCAGTTTCAACATCTGAGCGCTGTGTCGACTATCAGACAAGCGGGTTGGGATGCAAGGGATGGGGTTTGGGGGTTGGCGCGGAGGAGTGCTTTTGCCTATCGAGGCGCTGAGCACAGGGATGTGGTGAGAGGAGTGGGAGAGAAGTAGATTGTGGGGTACCGCATGACAAGGTTTTAAGCACGATTTTACATACACACGCACGCACGCACGTACGCACGCACGCACGAACGCACGCAAAGTAAAATATTGAGTGTTGTGACCTCTCGATTCTTGGCAATTTCCCTTGTGTACGATGTCAAGGCTCCCTTTCTCTCAACTGTCCTCTGAAGGTATTTTGTGTATCATGAGCAATGTGCGTGCGTGGTGGGTTGTGATGTTTGTGTGGGTCTCTTTGCTATCTTGCAGGCCTACAATGGCTCAGGAGGTCTGGTCATGTGCCCTCCTTCTCGCATGAACTTCGTTCATTCTTTCTTTGTTTCGTGGGTAGCGAATACCCAACGTCTTCACTGGACGAAGTGGGTGGTCAACACCCTCCGTGGTTGCCTTCAACACAAATTTTGAAGGTCGGAAATTGAAGTTGACAAAAACACGAATTCCAATGAGATCTTGAGATTCATCTTACTTTTCGAAGTGAATTCGGTAGTTCCAAGTGAGAATTGCTCGAGGATAGAAAGATGGCAGATTTCAGTCTGCAGATTTCAGCTAGCAGACTTGCTTAAATGTTCACTGCGCAAAATCCATCCTGCTACCGGCGTTGTAAAGTTTTAAAGTTGCAAAGTTGTGTCGTTGAAGTTGAACTATTTGCTGAGGATATCAGGATTTACTTATTACAAAGTAAGTGTGTATATATACAGACATGTACAAGTATATAGATTCTTAAAAACTGACGAGTAGGCACTTCCGCGCAAACAATTACACATGTTGACCCGAACAGTCTGTTTATTTTTCCATCTCGACCAAACCACGACTTGTAAATCGCTCCTCATGCATTCGTGTCCAATTCTGCGGAATATATGTAGAACATGTCATGGCCAATATCAGAATGATGGCGCAACACGGTGGTTATGCATGACAAGTCAAGGACGCGCTGTTGCGTGAATAATACACACAACCAACTGCACCCCGCTGCACCCCACTGCAACACACTGCAACACACTGCAACATAACT
>Ga0335398_10007261_pt1 | contig 13637 bp, 8 predicted proteins | sample BON03_FD_205742 | JGI IMG/M metagenome (GOLD analysis project Ga0335398, IMG submission 205742) | Freshwater microbial communities from Lake Bonney liftoff mats and glacier meltwater in Antarctica - BON-03 (spades assembly) (version 2) | ecosystem: Environmental > Aquatic > Freshwater > Ice >... | reverse complement strand
GCTGATGCGCGGGACATAGGTGAGGCTTCGGTCCAAGCTTGAGACGGTGCGTGCGTGCGCTGAGGCCTAGCTGAGTCGCGATATGCGTGACGTGCGTGCGCCGTGGGGGTGCCGGTTATATTTCCGCGTGTTTTTTGGTTTGCACCTGCGCCCATGTGCGCGGCTTTGTGTGAGTTTTGTTGCTGTGAAGGGTCTACACGAGCTACTGAGGCCATAGAGCAGCCCCAGTCTTAGATCGGTGGAGCACACTACCGCTATTGCCGCCAAACACCTTTTTATATGATAGAAAAGCGGCTATTCACAGCTAAAACGGCGGTGTGAACAGAAAAAAACTAGGGCAAAAATCGCCAAAAGAATTGTGACGTTCCGTCGGTCATAACTTTTGACCCCGGACGATTCAGAGGGCGACCCCGGCAGTTCTGAAATGTCAGAGGTGAGGCGGTTCTAACGGGTTCGACAGACGTTACGCTCTGCACGCTGTAAAAAAATATTTTTTTCGTAATTGACCCTACCCCCAGACTCCCCACGCGCAGCACAAGCACAAGCGCCAATCCGCAACGAGCGAAGCAACGATCAGAGAAGGGCGACGCGAGTGAAATCCTTCTTCGCCCCGGCGAGACTCCGCAGTCGCCGGTCGTGCGTGTGCGGCAGACGTGTGTTGTGTTCGCAGAACGAGGTGCAGGTGCCAACCCCCCCCCCGTCTTCTTGGCGGGAGGAGCTTTCTGAGGGGATAATACTCAACCCAGGGCTCACATTCGTGGTACACTTAGTCATGCAGCGCCGTGCCACTGGCCCGACTGCCTTCTGCACGCGCCGCCATGGCTTTCTCGAGCGCGCCGCTCCTCCTCGACCTTGCCCAGGTTCAAACTCGCACATCTCCAGGGTCACCGGCCACAAGACGGAAACTTGGAACATCGAGCAATTGTTTGCATCGTCGCCAGCGTACACGCTGATGCCCACTGCGCAGCCCTTCACCTGGGTAACCTGAGCCCGATGGTCATCTCCTTGATAGCGCACGCGACCCCTCGACGCGACCGTGCCCTGCTGCTCGGGGTAGAGGATGTGCTTAACCTCAGCAGAGGCGAAGTGATTTTTGAAGCGTTTTGCGGGTGGTGAACTTCCAAAAATAGACAGAAAAAAGAATCTAGAGTCGTTGCGCCGGGATTTTTTTGCCAAAACAGCCAGAATTCCGATCGAGACGGGTTTTGTTCGGCTCGCATGGCGCGGGCCAGCGCGGATAAAATGTTTCGTTCCGCTCGCATGCGCGAGCGGAACGAAACCGAAGACCCCTAGGGGGGGGGTAGTTTTTCTGCGCAGCACTTTCCGGCACTGACGTCCGAGTCTTGATGGCGGCATTCTTTTCGGCGAGGGGTGGGCCCGCGCCGGTGCTGAAGCGGCTCGCAGGGGGCGAAGTGCGGCTGCGAAAGACGCGCGACTCGGCTCCTCGAGCGGCGCGCGACGGCCCATGGCCGCGGTGTGTTTCGTTTTCAACCGTTCTTCCGTCTTCGCTCCGGTCGGCCCATCACGGTTGACAAGCTGCGCGATTGGGTCAAGCGGCACATGCAGGGCATCGGCCTAAAGCCTGCTTATTTTGGCGCTCATTCCCTGCAAATCGGTGGCGCCACTGCCCTCTTCGCGGCCAGCGCTGACCTCCACGACATGCGCACGATGGGGCGCTGGTTCAGCGATTGCTATCGCCTCTACGTGCGTGCGTGCTTCAGCCAGACGCTCGAGTGGACGCAGTGCGCCTGCTCGACCATGGTTGACGACGTTGTTGTTGTTGGAGAATTTGAGGAGGTTGATGGCTACTAAAGTTAGCCTCACGAGGCGGGGCAGCGAGGCAGCGGCCGGCCTTCGGCCGAGCTCGGCTAACTACCCACCAAGCGAGGGGAGCTACCTTGGCCCTGCCCCTTCCACCGTTCGCCGAGCAGCTAGCGCTAGGGTTCCCTAGCCCTGCCGCGGCGGTTGGAGGTGGCTGCCGCTACGCTAGAGGCGGGCGCTTTGCCCACTTATAGGTCCTATGTTTAGTATCTTTGTATCATGTGCTACAGTGTCGTGAGGTCCGACGTGTGGGGGGGACCTGTGGCAGTGGCAGAGGGTCTGAACAACGCCTTGCTTCAGTCGCTCTGCTGACGGGGGGGTCACGCGCGGAGGCACCGAGGGAGCAGTTGAGTTTATCTCTACTCCCAGGTACCCCCCCGATCAGTTATCGATTGAGACGCCGTCACAGCTATTTATAGATGCTGTGAATATTCACAGCAGCTATTTATAGATCCTATGAATTCACGGCGGGCGCTCGCGAAGTTTCTTCGCCGATCGCCATCCCTTCGCTGAGATTCTCAGTGATCCTCCGCCTGTCTTCAGCGGCCATGGACGTTCTCTCACCCCACCCACCACTACCCTGGTGAGCGAGACTCCATTGCGATATCCCTCGTTTTTTTTTATCTCGGTACGTGTGTCGGTCTGTGTCTGTGTGTCTGTCTGTGTGTTTCTTGTTTGTGTTGTCAATCAATCAATCAATCAAAGATCTTCACAAAGCCACACACACACGGGCCGAGGAGAAGCCACATCCCAGCGCCACCACAGCCACAGGGGTAGCAAACCCTGCGTCGCGAAGCGACACAGGCTTGGGGGGCTGTAAGTCCCAACTCTAGCAGCGAGAGTCGAGACTTGGGGTAAGCCCCAACACTAGCAGCGACAGCGAGCAGCGAGAGTGGGGACTTGGGGTAAATACGGGGGACAGCCAGCAGAGAGAGAAGCACCGCCCCGGTGGCCTCGCGGTCGCCGAGGTGAGTCCCGCGCTTGCAGAGGTAGCAGGCCTCGCGGCGTCGGCGTCGGCGACGTGGAGCTTGTCGACCGCCTCCTCGAAGGAGAGAAGGGCGTTGGACTCCTCGCCAGGCATGTCGAGGTCGAGGTAGTATGCCGTCTCGAAGAAGAAAAGGGGACTGAATACCTTCTGCATGGGGGCGCCAAAGACATGGTTGGCGCCCACGAGCTCGTCGGGCAGCCTGTCAGCCACGCCCCCCGCCTCGTCAGGCTGCACGGCGGTCTTGGCCTCGACCTGCACCTCGTAGAGCTCCGTGCTGCCGTCGGGCATCAACTCGTCCGCGCCCGCCGCAGCAGGTAGAACCTCAGCAACCCCTTGGGCGAGCGACAAACCGAGCGAAGGGAAGGCGTGCACGATCGGCACGTTGAAACAGAAGTCGTCGAGCATCAGCATCAGCGCATTCTTGCCCGCTGCGGCAGGTGGCAGCTCAGCCGGGACCCAGGCGAGCGACGAGCCGCGCGGAGGGAAGGCGTCGGCGATCGGCACGTTGAAGCGAAAGTCGTCCCGGTTCATGTTGTAGTCGGCCTCGAACGCGGCGATGACAAGCCACGCCGGTGCGGTGCTCTCGTCGCCGTGGCTCACGTCGAACACCCCGGCCGCTTCCTGCACGAGCTGCTGGACGGGGTCGGTGTCGGTGCTCGAGGTCGCGTCGTCGCGCTCGAAGAAGTCGTCGGGCGACTCCGAGGATGCGCCGCCATTGCTGGACGTGCCGCCGCCGCTGAACAAGACGGTGTGCGCCTGAAGGAGCTTCGCCGCGGCCTCGAGCCATTCTGGGTAGCCGGTTGCGCCGGGCGCGTCGGTCACGTGATGGCAATCTTTGCGCCTGACGAGCCAGCGCGGGACGGGCGGGGTGGTCACGTCGCCCGCTGCGCCCTGCGCCTGCGCCCGCCGTCCACCGTCGAGGCCCAGCAGCGCCGCCTTGGCGTCGGACACGTTGGGGCCGGGGCCCGGCGGCAGCGCGGGCGTGTTGGGGTCGTCAGAGTTCAAGCTGCCCTGGTCTGCAGAGGTCTGCGCAGGCAGCAGATCGTTGCTGGTCTTGTCTTTGACGCCAGCGACCGCGGTTTGAAGCTGCGAGGTGGCGGCATTGAGCTGGTTGTGCGTGGCCTGGTTGCCAGGGTCGGCGAGCTCGTCGTGCATGAGTACGTGGTCACCCCTTGGAGCACCGCACTTGCGAAGACCTGTTCACAACTGTGTTGTCTGTCTGTCTTTGCCTCCCGTGCATCAGGCATGGGGGGAGGCGCCCGTGGTGCGTGTTCAGTGGACAGTCGTGTGCGGGGTCAGGCCTCCTGGGGAGCTACCACCTTGGCCCCGCCCCTTCCACCGTTCGCCGAGCAGCTAGCGCTAGGGTTCAACCCTAGCCCTGCCGCGGCGGTTGGAGGTGGCTGCCGCTACGCTAGAGGTGGGCGCTTTGCCCACTTATAGGTTCTATGTTTAGTATCTTTGTATCATGTGCTACACTGTCGTGAGGTCCTACGTGTGGGGGGGGGGCCTGTGGCAGAGAGGGTCAATTACGGAGAATTTTTTTTACAGCGTGCAGAGCGTAAAGTATGTCGAACCCGTTGGAACCGCCGCACCTCTGGCATTTCAGAACTGTCAGGGTCGCCCTCTGAATCGTCCAGGGTCAAAAGTTATGACCGACGGAACGTCACAATTTTTTTTGGGGCTCGCCGCGCGCCGACGGTCGCTGGTGTACGGCACGGTGCACGCGGCATCCGGTTGCTGAATCCGTCCCAAGTAGAACCCAGCGGGTGGTTTGTGCGCTCCTGTGGTCATGGCCCATCGTCATGGGTCACGTGGGATGCAGCAGCACCAGCGCGCTGGCCAGAACGCGCTATCTGGTCCGTTTCTCTCAGCGACACAGCTGCGCGCCAATCTGACCAAATGCAGTCCAAGCCTCAGGGTTGAGCTTGTCGTCGGATTTGTGCCGCGAGCGGGTAGAGTGTTGATGTATGGGTATATACCCGTCGGTTGGTGCCGTTGGGGAAAGCCTGGGACCCTGGGTTGTTGAGGAAAGTGCCCATGTCTGAAACGGTCCAAAATAGGACACCCGGTCATTTTTCTGTCTATGTTTGGAAGTTCGCCAGCCAGCAAAACGCCGCGAAAACCACTTCGCCTCTGCTGCGGTTAAGCATGTCCTCTACCTCGAGCAGCAGGGCACGGTCACGTCGAGGGGTCGCGTGCGCTATCAAGGAGATGGCCATCGGGCTCAGGTTACCCAGTTGAAGGGCTGCGCAGTGGGCATCAGCGTGTACGCTGGCGACGATGCAAACGATTACTCGATGTTCCAAGTCTCTGTCTTGTGGCCGGTGACCCTGGAGATGTGCGAGTTTGAACCTGGGCAAGGTCGAGGAGGAGCGGCGCGCTCGAGAAAGCTTGGGTTAACCTGGCGGTTGGGCCAGCGGCACGGCGCTGCATGACGAGGTGTACCACGAATATGAGCCCTGGCCCTGGGTTGAGTATTATCCCCTCGGAAAGCTCCTCTCGCCAAGAAGACGGGGCGGTTGGCACCTGCACCTCGTTCTGCGAACACAACACACGTCTGCCGCACACGCACGAGCGGCGACTGCGGAGTCTCGCCGGGGCGAAGAAGATCGAAGGATTTCACTCGCGTCGCCCTTCTCTCGATCGTTGCTTCGCCCGTTGCGGATCGGCGCTTGTGCTGCGCGTGGGAAGTCTGGGGGCAGGGTGGGGGTGGGGGGTGGCGAGGGCGCCTGGGCAGGGGGGGTGACGAGGAGGCAGAGGCCCGCGGGGCGCGCGCAGCAGCAACAGCGAGAGCGAGAAACATGTATTACCTGGAAGCCCTGGGAATCCTTCACTTGCCGGCCTGCACGAACGTGATAGAAGAATAAGAGGCCGATGTAACAGTGATGGGTCGCTGAAGTGCAAATAACCTTTTCCTTCTAACGACAGGCTCACTTTAGCATGTGGTTCCTATGCTCAATCGATTGCATATGGTTAGGAGAGGCTACAGCCGGAGGTATAAGTTGAGATCAGCACCTCTCCATAAAAACTTTTGCTCTGTGAATAATAAATATGCGCCTTGGAAAGGCGGTTCTGGGTTAGATTCTCTGTCTAGTTCATGTAATGCACCGAATCTCAGCTTGGCCGATGTAACAGTGATGGGTACGCTCCTACGCTCCACTTGCAAAGAGAGCTTTTTGGGCGCGCCGCAGGCAAAAAAATGTGGGCGTTTTTTAATAGCCCAACGGCCGGGAATGGCCTTAAAAATAAAACAATAACCCCCTCTCCCTCTCTACTCACCACCACCACGTCGAAGAGAGAGGAGAGCACGCTCTTCGAGCCCACCTAGCATCTAGCTCAACACCATCTCAGATTACACACTCGCCGCGCTAAGCAGGCGCTGCACTAGGTCGGCCTTGCGGCTGGCCGATGTAACAGTGATGGGTACGCTCCTACACTCCACTCGCAAAGAGAGCTTTTTGGGCGCGCCGCAGGCAAAAAAATGTGGGCGTTTTTTAATAGCCCAACGGCCGGGAATGGCCTTAAAAATAAAACAATAACCCCCTCTCCCTCTCTACTCACCACCACCACGTCGAAGAGAGAGGAGAGCACGCTCTTCGAGCCCACCTAGCATCTAGCTCAACACCATCTCAGATTACACACTCGCCGCGCTAAGCAGGCGCTGCACTAGGTCGGCCTTGCGGCTGCCTGAACTATCTAGGCCGCGCGGGCCTCTAGCACAGCCTTGAGAGTCACAACAGCGGCCTTCATCAGGCCCTCCTGCGTAAAAAGAGGGTTAACTTAAACCCGTGCCCAATCAACCAACCAGGGCCTTCACACGCCACGCCTGCGTGTGTGAGCCGGTCGGGTTGGGCGTGGGCTCAGACTGCTCGGAGCCCTCCCAGCGCCCGGGATGACGCGGCGGCCGGCCGCAATGGTTGTGCCATCGCGCCTGCCTCCCAATGGATGCGGCTCCGACGCCGATGACGACGCCGATATCATGTGCAGGTTGAGTGCAGGTCACCGCGCAAACCGGTAACCGGTAGGCACGCTGCCTGCGCGCAGTGCGCGCGAAGCTTACGCAGGCTGCTTCACGCGCCCGACGATTTGATTGAGTAAATAGGCGACCGTTACGCTAGTTTAACCTTAGAACAAGGGCTACGCGACCAGGTGCTATCAAACCTTTTCCTTTTCCTTCGAAGGCGCTGCACACTCTCAGACGCTGAGCTTTGGCGGGTGGCCAGGACAGGTCGAGAGGAAGCCATAGCCGCTGGTATAAGAGAGAACATGTATATTGAAGAAACGAAGCTCTGGAAGGGGGAAGGCAGTGGCCGCGTGGATTCGCAATACATTTGCAATATATAGTAAAAATTGACCATGGAGCCGGGACACGACGCGCGGGCTAAAAAATCGATGCGCAGCGTGTCGACATACATACAAAGGAACCTTATTATTTCACCTTTCTCGGCTCGATCCGAGCAAATTGAAAATCGCCGACTTTGGCTCCACTGGGTCCCCGACCGGTCTAGCTGTAGCCTCTCGGCGGTCATAGCAATGGACTCGGTCGGGACCACAACACCGCGGGCCGCGGGGGGGCACCAGCACACGGGGCAAGAACCCACCGCAGGGGGGCGCAGCACACGGGGCACGCGTCCACCACAGGGGGGCACACAACACCGCGGGGGGGGCGCAGGGGGCACCGCACCGCGGGGGGCACCAGCACACAGCACCGCGCGCTGGGAACTTGCCGCGCCGACCGGTTAACGTAAAAACGATTAAAAATGCCATGTTGGTCCCATTTGCACCCATGTGAGGCGCCTGACCTTGCCCGTTGGTGCATCTGACGCGCCCTGACACACAGCACATGCCTCCTGCCTCGCTCCTGCACCGCTCGGTCGCGCTTGGCACCCCTGTCGGCAAGAAAAGCAGCCAGCGGCGGCCAGGAGGGCCCAGTCACGCAAAATGCGAAGAGACGGGCCAGACCGGCGCGCAGCGGGCAGATCTTCGTTGCCAAGCGCCAGAATACGATGAGTGCGCAAGGATACCGTCGAGACGCCGGCACCGCATCGAACATATCGCATGGTCAACGTCAATGCGGTGCTGCCCGGCTCGGCGAGCAGTACGTACCAAATGTGTACCTCAGGACGAGCGCGGCAAGTGACCCGATGCAAGTCGAGACCTGCATCATGAGCATACGCATGCTGTCCATTCCCGCGGCTGATGTGTTGAAGGTAGCATGCCTTGCGCATCGCCCATCTTCATACAGGTCCATGTTGACCCGGCGGCGAATTTCATGAAAGCACTGGGCTGAGGCGGCATGCGTGCACCGGACTTTCGGCGCGCGCGCCATCACCAGCACACCGACGCCGTCCCAATGCCGGTTCAGTCCGGTTCATAGTAGCTCCATAGCTCCATTGGGTCTCCATGAGCAGCCGGCAGCGAGCCAGTTCGATCGAAGCTAGCGCCATTTTGAATCTTTTTTTTTCTCCCCCGGCAGTATTTTGCTAGGGACCAACCTGCGGTGAGGGGGGGGCCTCCCACCCGCCAACACCAGCCGAGGTCGAGGTGCAGCCGTTTGGGCCGCTGCGGGCATTTCTAGCTGGCGAGCTTTAAGCTTTAAGCGGCCAGCTAGCGGCCTATGGCTATAGCCTATACCTATATGGTCTGTTTGGTGGCCTCCTGCTTGCACGACGCCAGCTAAGGATCTACGAATATAACTATAACGATTGGCACCCCGCTATATGTTGATAACGAATGACGATGACCTCTCCCGCTAAATAACGACACATATAACAATCCCGTCACACCGAAAATAAAAATAAAAATCGATATATCGATATTCCATTAACATATATCCTATTCACAGGCGATTCTGGCGCTTAGTTAGGGCTTAACAAGCCCGTGGTTATATAGTCAATCATTACGTGTTGGTGCGCCTCTTCCTAGTGTTAGTGTGTTAGGTGTGCTAAGGTGTGCTACGAGCACTCGTATGATATGACAAGGCTAGGGCTAACCATTAACAAGTGAGTTTCCATAACTGCTTGATATAGTTTTAAACTGGTTAGTTGTTAACACTTTGAGTTTTCCGGCAGGCTGTTAACGTGTTGTTAATAGGTCTCGGCCCGACTATTAACAAGTAGTTTTTCACTTCCGCAGCAGGTGATTAACACAATTAAAATGCAATAGAAGAGCAAGTATCCAAGAATCCAGGATATCGCCGGATACTTGGATTCTTGGATTCTACCAAGTCGAATCTTCTATGTCGTCCCACGCTTCAATGAAAGCCTCGCGCGCCTCGCTTAGTGTATGCAGTAATACTGTATGCTGTATGTGTGTGCATGGTGCATGGTTTATATGATGATTAACGATCAAATGATGATGTGTTGTTTGTGTTTGTGTTTGTGTTGTCCACATTACTCGCTGTGCGCTGTGTGGTGCGCTGCTGTGTGCTGCTGTGTATAGTACTGTATAGCTTCAGCGGTTAGCCGAGATAGCAGACCCACAAGAGGGCCAGGGGAAGGGGCGGCGGGCGAAAAGGCGACAAAGGCGAAAGGGCGAAGCAGGCAAAAAAAATGGGGTTTTGTGTTTTGTGGGGGCCTGTTAATAGGATAAAACAGTTGTTAATAGGTACAACTAGTTTTAAAACTGTTGCTTGATAGTTATTAGTAGTTTTATCCTGCCTATTAGTACCTGTTAACACCCGTACTATGTTAACAGGCTCAACTTAGCCCTAGCCTTGGGTTAACCCGAAATTCGACACTGTGCTCGATGAAATATCTTTTTGCTCTACTAGAAACCTACTAGAAACCGTTTTGGATTTTGCGGCTGGTAGACACATTTTCTACTAGTTGGCTGTGGTGAGAGGGTTTTTGTCTCTCCAGACTGCTCCAGGAAACGGGATTTGAAGGTGAGGGCTGGTTTGCATTCCCAGCATCTAACTTTAGAACATAGATACGCGGGGCGCAGGGCGCCACCATGATACGAGCCGCACCCTAGCAGCGGAGGAGCCCCTGCTTACCCAAAGCAGCCCGCAGCCCTCGGTCTCGGTCGGGTTCTCGCAAAATTAAAAGGCCACCGCCCCGGTACACGACGCACGGACACCACGCAGGGGATCACGTTTCGTCACCAGGCACCAGTCCACCCTGCTGCCGTCGTCACGCCAGCAGCGCACAGGCTATTGCACACACCATGCGTCCGCTCCCCCCGACACCCACGCGCTTGTCGAGACAACAGACCAAGATCCCAAATAATCTCGTCACAGGTGAGTCCGGCCACGAAACTCAGCTCACAGCCGTAGAGGCGGCCATCATCCCCACCATCGAGCATGCTTTGCTAACCATGCAACCTCGCGCAACAGATGGCGCCGGTTCGCCCTGCGCCCCGCGTCTCGGCCATGCGACTCAGCGCCGCGACGGCCCCCGCGTCTTCTTCTTCATCGGCGAGCCTTGCGGCGCGTCGTTCTCGGACACGCGTGGCGCCGCCGCCGTCTTCTTCGCCGTGACGGCCCGCGCAGGCGGCGACGCGTGATCGTCGGCCGCCTCGTCATCCGGCAGGCTGCGGCGGGCGGCACGCAGCTGTCGCTCGGCTTCCTGACGCGCCGCCTTCTCGCGAGCCTCTTCGTCATCGTCCGCCTCCGCGTCGCTCGCCTGCTTCGAACTTTCGTCCTCGCTGCCGTCGCTGTCGACGCCGCTGCGCCGCCTCCGCTTCTTCTTCTCGCCGCCAGTGTCGATGCCGACGGGCGACGGCATCGTCTTCTCCTTGAGGCGCAGACCCCGGTGGGCGACCGCCGGGCTTGCGCGCTTCGTCACCAGCGCCGACGCCCCAGCCAGGCCCTTGCCCAGGTGGTCGAGCAGCTTGAAGCCGTGCGGGAGCATGTCGACCTCGTTGCCCGAGTCCCCGGCAGGCAGGGATGAGTACAGCAGCGGGGGCAGCTTGAGGTTGTGCGGCACTGGCCGGCGCGACCACTTGCAGCCCTTGCCGCGCAGAGCCAAGATCTCGCGCGAAACGTCCGCGATCGTGTGCACGGCGTGCGACTCGGTGGCGGCGCGGTCCACGCCACGCTTGACCATGTTGCCTACCGTGCGCAGCAGGTCGAACTCTGACGCGCCGCCGCTCAGCGCCGCGCCCAAGTAAAAGTCGAGGCAGCGCTGCGCCGTCGGAAGCGAGGGCTCCTCCTCGTACTGCTGCTCGAAATCGGCATGGTGGGCGAGCAAGTGAATGAGCCAGGGCAACTGCACCTCGGGCATCAGCCGCGGGTCCTTGAAATGTTCGGCAGCGGCACGCCACCGGGACACGACGCCGTTGAGCCATCCGCGCGCCGCCGCCTGGTTGGCCTTGTCAGGGTCGAGGGCGCACAGCGCGAAGAGCGTGCAGAAATGCGGCGCGAGCCCACACTGCCGGCTCGCAAGGAAGGCGGCGGGCGCGCCCTGCTTGCCCTGCTTCTTCTCCACGCTGAAGGGGCGCATGATCTCGGTGAAGAGCTTCTTGGCGTAGGCGGCACGCACGTCGTCGTACTCGTCCTGCAGACAGTCTCCGAGCCTGTACCAGCGCTGCGGCCCGAGGGTGGCCAGGACCTTGTGAGTGCGCGTGCGCGCAAGCTTGAGCAGCGCGCACGACGCGGCCAGTCGCAGTTGGGCTCGCTCGTGCTGCGATGCTTGCCCCGCAGCGCCGAAGGCGCCCTCCGCCTCGATGATCCCGATCAGCAGGTTGACGGTGGTCCGCGCGCGCTCGCCGTCGCCTCCCGCCACGACCAGCGCCCCCTCCGAAGCCTCTGACGACGCGCCGTCCGTGTCCGTGCCGAGCAGGTAGTTGGCCAGCAGCTTGACGCCGAGGCGCTGCGACTCGCAGCGAGAAAAGAAGAATGCGCCCGAGGAGCCGCCCGCGCTGCCCTCGACGATTCCGGAGCGGACTTCGTTGAGCAGCTCGTCGCAGTCATCGCCGAGGCTCGACGGGAGCCGCTTGGCGAGCGCGCCCAGCACAGCCAGCGCCGTGTGCTGCTGCGGCCCGGCCTTGGCCTTGAGCGCCGCGTGCAACTTTCCGACCAGCGTGCTGAAGGTGCGCTCGCGCAGCGACGGGACGAGCAGCGACGTGGTGAGGCACTGCGCGGCCGTCTTCCCGGCCACGGCGTCCTTGCCGCAGCACGCCTGGCAGAGGAGCGAGACGAGCTGCTTGCGCACGCTGGGCGACTCCGCCGCCAGCTGCACCGACACCGAGTGCAAGACGTGCATCAGCTCCCGCGCGGCGGGCGCGCATGCCTCCCCACCGGCGCACGCCGTGGCAAAGATGGCAACCAGCTTGGCGCCCGCCTTGGCCAGCACCTCGGGGAAGACGTGGGTCAGGTCGGCCAAGAAGGAAAGCTCCGCCATGCCGGCGGCGGCGTCGAGATGGTCGTCGCCGTCGAGCCTCTCGCCGATGCGCTCCAGCACGGCCAGGGCGACCGAGGAGCAGCCGAGCAGCATCGCAGGTCGCGAGGCGATGGACTCGGCCAATGGCAGGGATGCCGCCGGAAGACGCTGCGAGAGGCGGCGACGGAAGTCGTCGCGTGCAGCGAGCAATTCGGCGCGGCTCGAGGAGGGCGACGCGAGCAGCGCGAGGTTCTTCGCCAGCTTCTGGTCCTTGGACGAAGCGATGGCGTCCCAGACCTCTTTGGCCCTCGACGGCTCCGGCATCACGGCGCACATGTCGGCCACCAGCTTGGCCGCGGCGTCCTGATCCGACGGCCCGGCCCGCTTCTCTTTGATGGCGCGCTGCAGCTCCACCCACTTCGCAAAATGGCCCTGCGCCGTGCGCTTGGCGCGCAGCAGCGCAACGAGCGCCTTGCGCTGCCGCGGCTGCAGGTCGCGGTGAACGATGCACAGCCCGCGCGCGCGCATCACGTCGGCGTCGTCGGTCGCGAGGTTGGGCAGCAGCTTGTCCTGCAGCAGGTCCTCGAGCTCGAGGCGCGACTCGGCGTCGCGCGACGCCTCGGCGCCGTAGCACTGCAGCAGTTGCTGCGGCAGCCACTCGAGGCCTGCGGGCGCCACCGCGTCCTCGCCCGCCGACACTTTGAGCTGCGCAGCCAGGCGGCGCGAGTAGAGGGCACAGAGGCCAGTGCGGGCCGCGGCGCGAACGTTTGGCCGTTTGTCGAGCATCCGCGAGCCCACGTCGCGCAGCACGGCGGAAAGTGGCTCCATCCGCTCGGCGCATGCGTCGCAAACGGCCTTGACGAGCGCGGCACGGACCTTCTCCTCCGGGTCCATCACGCGCTCCTTGAGCGCGGGAACCAGCCGCTCCGCGAGCGAAGAGTGCAGGCTGACCAGGTCGACGGCGTGCAGCACGGTGGCGCGCCGCACCTCGGAGGAGATGTCCTGGAACTTGCCGGCGAAGGCGTTGAGCAGCATGGGGTACTCGTGGATGACGTTGTGGCTGAGCGGCAGCTCAAAGAGCTCGGCAAGCAGCTTGACGCCCTTGAGCCGGACGGACTCGTCGTCCATCCCCACCACCTCCGTCAGCTGCGGCAGCAGGTACTTGACGAGCTCGGGCGATGCAGACGTAACCTGCGGGGGGGCGGGAGGCGGCGACGTGTTAGCAGATGATGATTGTATACCCCCGAGACACCTCCCCACACCAGGACAGCACGGGCCAGCCCCCAGGGGCACACCGCCGCCGGCACAGCCGCCCCCACCACCGCAGACACGGAGAACACAGTCCCATAGCGCGCCAACCCCACTCAAACGGCCTATGCTCGCCCCCGAAGGAGGGCCCAGGCCCAGAGTCAGCGCTTAGGATGGCGCGGGGACCCGCCACGCCTGGGCAGCATCTCGCCCGAGTATATATATATATATAAATATTATAAATATATATATATATA
>Ga0335398_10007260_pt1 | contig 13638 bp, 12 predicted proteins | sample BON03_FD_205742 | JGI IMG/M metagenome (GOLD analysis project Ga0335398, IMG submission 205742) | Freshwater microbial communities from Lake Bonney liftoff mats and glacier meltwater in Antarctica - BON-03 (spades assembly) (version 2) | ecosystem: Environmental > Aquatic > Freshwater > Ice >... | reverse complement strand
AAAAGCAAACGCGGACCCAAACGCCAGCAACCCCAACGCAAGTACTCCGGCAACGGACAACACGTCGCCACGGCAAAGCTACTCGCCAGAAGAAACACCTAAAAACTCACCTTCAAAGGGCTGCCCTTAAAGCTGTATGTTGGCCGATTGTGATCGCCTTCGCACGTGTGGTTGTACACGACATCCAAAATCACTTCGATGTTAGCCTGATGCAGGGCCTTGACCATCTGACGAAATTCAATCTCTTGAACACATTGCCGAGGATCGACGGCGTACCGATAATGAGGTGCAAAAAAGTTCAATGGCATATAGCCCCAGTAGTCTCCGGCTTGAGGATCAAACTGAAACACGGGCATCAACTCGACGGCGGTAATTCCCAGATCAAGCAGGTAGGGGATTCGGTCGATCACTCCCAGAAACGTCCCGCGTTGTTCTGCAGCGACGCAGGAACTGTCCCGAGCCGTGAAACCACGAATGTGCAATTCGTAAATAATCAAATCCGCGCCGTGGCGAACAATGCAATCGTCCTGCCAGTCAAATTCACAGACCGCAGGCTGCAGCATGGACAACGCAGCCCTGCCTTCGTTGCTTCCCGGAAGCATGGCCGCCTGTCCGTCGATGTCCGGAGGGAAAAACACGTTCTTAGAGTATGGATCCAGTAGCCGTTTCTCTGCATCAAACTGGTGCAGATTAAAATCCCGGGTCGGTGCGGGACCATCAATGCGATAAGCATAGTAAGTCGCCTGCTGAAGCTTTTCGAGTGCGATGCGACAGTGCCACACTGGTCCGGACTTATTGTGATATAGGTCGAACCTATAGGAATACACCGAATCCGACAGGCTGTCGTCGCAGTAAAAAAGCAGCTCAATCTTTTCCGCGTGCTTCGAGTACACCGCAAAGTTCCAGGCGTCTTCATTCGGTAGCCAGGTGATTCCCAGAAGAGACGGCGAACCATCGCTCTGACACCAGTCGTTGTGGCTGACATGTTGAAACTGCGTCATAGCCCTGCAGGCCTGATACTTAGCGAGCTAAAAGGAGACTCATCGTTGTGGTGACCGTGAAACTGCGTGAAAGGCAGCTTCTGTGCCACGTTTCAAAACTAAAAATGCCCGAACACGTTTCAGTCCAAGGAATGCGTCGGATGATCAACTTTCTGAGCCGCTCTGACATTTATCAAAACTGACGTCACTGGCGGCGGTCTAAAAAAAACGAAATTTCACAAGCACGCGGCATGAATAAGTGATTCCAGCCAATGCAAAGTTCACTGGCTCACGCATCGTACCTGAATTAGGAATGCTTGCCGGAACAGTTTTCGGACCGCTTCCAGAACACTGTTCTGAGATCGATTGTTTCGATGCAGTGTTGCTGACTGCCAGTGCGGGATCGCACACACTGCGGCATTCGTGAGTACATTAGCACAGTTGAGCTTTAATCATCGAAGGTTTGAATAGAAACGAATCCCTCGCCATTCCGCCATGTTGTCAATACACGGCGCAATGCGTGCGATTGGCATACGGCATGCCTTTCTCATGAGTCTTCCACCGACTGAATTAAAGCTGACATTTCCAAGAATCAGTGCCAAACCGGAGCTGAATAGTGGCCCACTTCCATCGCAAGCCTGTCATTGTTCCGGTCGATTTTTCGCGGTCATCAATGCAGGCTGTGTTTGTGGCTAAGTCAATCGCGGAATCCGATCTGGATGTGATCGTTGTGTTTGTGACTCACGACTATGATTTGATTGTGCCAGCTCACACATGGGGGCGAACGCGCTTCCCGAACGCAACGATCAGCAACAAATGGATCATTTGCTTACATGGGCCAAAGACAACGACTTTGGCAATGTAAAACTGGAAGTCCGAACCGGTGACCCAGGGACTGAGGTTTGTAAGCTGGCGAAACAGATCGGCTGCAAGCTGATTGTCGTTCCGTCTCACGGCCATCATGGCATAAAACGAATTCTGTTTGGGGGGTCAGTCGCGGAACGCATTTTGCGAATGTTCGGTACTGGAGTTGCGTCGTGAGTCAATGACGAACAACAGTTCAATGCTGGCCATCGCCGAACACTGGTTTCCTCGCAAACACGTCGTCGTGCCGTCGACTTTTCTCAATCAACGACACACGCCATCGAAACCGCTTTGGAAGTAGCCGATGACCGTACAAACATAGACGTGCTGAGCGTTGTGCCGACGTTGAACGACGCAATTCTGATGGGCGAACAATTTGCTTCGGACAAAGATCGCCGTAACAATCGACAGGAGTATCTTGAACGTTTTCTTGCAGAGCACGGATAGAGTGCTCTGCAAGCCCATGTTGTGACGGGTGATGCAGGGACGATGATTGCCAAATACGCTTTTGAGAAGAATGCCGATCTGATTGTTAGGCCTTCAAACGGACGACACGGGCTGCACCGGATGGTATTGGGCTCGACAACGGAACGAGTAATCCGACATGCTGAAACGCCTGTGCTTGTGCTGCGAAAACATGATGCGGAATAGTGTATTTCAGAACATCATATTCGCTGTGAATTGCTGCATCGCCCGTTGTTGTCAGACGTTTCAACAGCAGGCGTTTTGCAGGATATGCGAGAGTTACTCACTGTGGGCGTCGAACATTTTCAGATAAAGTTAGCCTTGAATTGGCCAGGCAAATGCCGACCGTGTGTGTTACCGTCCGTTAACATAAATTATCTGCAGACTGACGAAGGCGGCGTCCGGCTACAAACGAAACTATCAGGGACAGAACATGCAAATCGCATTTTTTAGCACAAAAAAAATACGACCGCCGCTTTTTTGAAGAAGCCGGTTCAAAGCATGAACTGGTTTTTCACAAACCAAGGCTAACGGTCGACACCATGGCTCTGGCAAAGGGCTTCGAAGTGATTTGTGTGTTTGTAAACGACATTGTCGATCGAAAGGTACTGTCGGAACTGTCCGATGCCGGTTTGAAAATTGTGGCGTTGCGATGCGCCGGTTTTAATAACGTCGATCTGATTGCGGCGAAGGAGTTCAATGTCACGGTTGTTTGCGTGCCCACCTATTCTCCGCATGCCGTCGCTGAACACACGTTTTGCTGATTCTGTCCCTCAATCGTCAGCTTCACAAAGCGTACAATCGAGTTCGCGAAGGCGATTTCCGTCTGGATGGTTTGCTTGGTTTCGATCTGTTCGGGCGCACTCTGGGAGTAATTGGCACAGGACGCATCGGCGAGAGCGTGTGCCGTATTGCGAATGGCTTCGGCTGCAAAGTAATTGCCTCAGATCTGATACCGAGTCCCCGGTGTGAAGCCATCGGAGTTGGCTACGTTAAGACATCGGAGTTGCTGGCTGCAGCGGACATCGTCACGCTGCACTGCCCACTGGTTCCTTTGACGCGCCATTTGATCAACGACCGAGCAATCGATCAAATGAAACCTGGTGTAATGCTAATCAATACCAGTCGCGGCGCAATTATCGATACTCAAGCCGTAATTCGAGGGCTGAAGTCGGGCCACGTAGGATCGCTGGGGATCGATGTTTACGAAGAAGAAGCAGACCTGTTTTTTGAAGACCTGTCCAGTACCGTTATCGAAGACGACGTGTTCGCTCGCCTGCAAACCTTTCCAAACGTCTTTATCACAGGACATCAGGGCTTCTTTACGAAGGACGCACTGCAACAGATCGCCGCGACGACTTTGCAGAGTATCACCGATTTAGAAGCTGGCCTGAAATGCGGAAATATCATCGCCACAAAAGTACTCGCCTGACAGGCAACACAAATGCAGTAGGCCGACATCCGTGAGTGGCACCCGTCCAACCCGTTAGCTACTTCTTCGCGCGGGTTTAGTTGAGATGATCTCAATCATCGCAGATGAATTCCATTATCCAGTTTTTTGTGTATCGGAACAGCGCGATCATTCTCGTCGGTAGCGTCATTGCCGATGATCCTTGTCTTTGACTCGCAGCCGACCCGACTCGAACAAGCGGCTTCGCGACGTATATTACTGGCTGTCAATAATACAAGTCTGCCCAAAACAAACTTCCGTATCACACGTCAGACTTCCCTTTCTTACAACGCTGAATGATGTTTCGGGACGAATGAATCGATGCACAGTCTCTCATTCTTCAGGATCTTGCAAAACGCAGGGCTCAGTGACTGAGCTTGAGCTTGAGCGCTGTCGGCTACTATTCGATCAACGGCAAGGTGCGTCATGTAAATGTTTGCCTCAGCGAAGAATATTTCTGCTGGATTGCGATTACTGATGACTGGTAGACTCGGGAAATTGCCAGTGTCTGAGCGTGCTCGCTGAGCAGTTCCAAAGTTGGTGCGTGGCTGAAGCACTATGTCAACACAATCCGCCACGTGGGTAGCTTCGAGAAGCTCTACGATGCTTCCATTTTGTGGAAGGCCAGTCAGACGACTTCCAATTTGAGGCGTCAGGCGGACGTATTATCGAGCAAGTGCGACAGTGTTTACTTGTGCCGCCGATGAACTTTCGTCTGTACCATCAACGTCTTTTTGGGTGGTTGTCGACTGAGACTCTGAGACGTTAGCTTTTGTTTCAGTATCGCCCGGAACTTCATTTGGGACATCTTCTGGGATATCTTTTAGTCCGCCGACGGGCGGCTGCGAATGGTCGTGATTTTGGAACCATCTGACCAGCAGATGCGTCAGTGGATACGCGATTGCGGCACCGATTGGTGCCGTCAGCAAGGCTCCGGTCAGCATTGGAAGGCCAACCTGTACGGCGAGTCCGCAGGTTGCATTCCACCAGCCTGACAGCCCTTCAAACTGCAGCAATGGTGTGAAATTAACATCCGCCGAGTAGCCCGGAAAAAACCATGCTCCCAGTCGGTACCAAAAATAGTACAAAGGAGCCATCGTTAATGGGTTAGAGATATATGTCGAGGCCATCGCGGCCGTGCCGTTAAAATAGAAAAACGGCCGCGTCAGAAATACGATCGCGAGAATCAGAATTGTCTGAATTCCGACGGATGGAGTCAGGCCAACAAAGATGCCAATGCTGGTTCCTAAAGCAATTGAGTGCGGACAATCATCCAGTGCCCGCACGCTTCTCAGCAATACTCGCGGACTCATGGATAACTTTAGTACTCGACGCCACATTTCGCGGGGATTCCACCTGTTGGCAAATTTTCAGTCGACCCGGACAAACCGGAAAACCGGACAAAACCGGAAATATAGTGCGATAATCACAGTCCCGCAAAACGCTTTCGAAGTTAAACCGAAATCGGCAGGGACAAATTCAGCTATCTCCTGGACTGATCGGCCAATTCCGGGCTCGCTTGTGGATTTCTTCGCCGAAAATGCGTCTCTAACAACTGGTAATCAAGCTTAGCTCGGTAATTTGCTGGCGTTCGGGTCTACAACGGAAGCGAAACGGTTCTCAGCGGGATCGGCTGTGTGAATGATCCGCAGGGCATTTTCAGGCGATAAGCTCTTCAATGACATTTCCATGCACGTCGGTTAATCGGAATTCCCGCCCGGCATAGTGATAGGTGAATTTCTCGTGGTCGAAGCCCATCAATTTTAAGATTGTGGCATGCAGGTCGTGCACATGCACCTTGTTCTCGACAGCGCGGAAGCCAAATTCGTCCGTGGCTCCGTGCACATAACCGCCCCGCACTCCGCCACCCGCCATCCATATACTGAAACCCCAGTGATTGTGGTCTCGACCGTTAATTTTCCCAGCGTTGGCCCCTTCTTTGGGCATTTCCACGACTGGTGTGCGACCGAATTCTCCGCCCCATATCACCAGAGTGTCTTCCAGCATTCCTCGTTGCTTGAGATCTTTCAGCAAGGCCCCAATCGCCTGATCACATTCTCGAGCCAAGCGACGGTGATTCACTTCAATGTCATCATGATTATCCCACGGCTGACCGGCACCGTGCCAGATCTGGACGTAACGAACGCCGCGTTCCACTAGTCGTCGTGCGATCAAAATTTGCCGTGCCTGCAGACCATCGCCATACATCTCCCGAATATGCTGAGGCTCACGATTGATGTCGAATGCTTCAGCGGCTTCAGTCTGCATTCGGAAGGCAAGTTCAAACGACTGAATGCGTGATTCAAGTTGTGAATCGCCAGTGTGAGATTCCAGGTGTCGATTGTTTAACTGCCTCAACAGATCCAGCTGCAGTGACTGCTGATCCGGCTGAATTCGATTGTTGCGGATATCTTCGATCAGCTTTTCAATTTGAGTATTCTTGGTGTCAATATACGTGCCTTGATAGATGCCCGGAAGAAATCCTGCCTGCCAGTTTTGCGATTCCTGAATTGGGTATCCCCCGGGACACATCGCGACAAATGCCGGCAGGTTCTGGTTGTCCGTCCCCAAGCCGTACGACAACCATGATCCGAGACTTGGACGCACCAGTCGTGCTTCGCCGCAATTCATCAGCAGCAGCGATGGTTCGTGATTGGGGACATTCGCGTGCATCGAACGAATGACGGCAATATCGTCGATACTTTCGGCAACATGTGGAAACAGATCACTGACTTCAATTCCGCTTTCACCGTACTTTCGAAATCGAAACGGCGACGGAAATGCTGCACCCGTCGGACGTTCTGTCTTTGGATTACCACCGGGAATTACCTGGCCGGCGTACTTATGCAGAGCGGGTTTTGGATCGAACGTATCAACCTGTGATGGTCCGCCATTCATGAACAGGTGAATGACTCGTTTGGCTTTGGCTGGAAACTGCCCGCCCTTCGGTAGCAACGGATTGCCGCCAGTGTCAGCTATCGCTGAATTGGACGCCATGATGTCGGCCAACGCCAAAGCACCAATGCCCATTCCGCATCGCGATAGCATGTCTCGACGGCTAACGGCAATATTAGGAATTCCGTATGACGGAATTCCTTGAGGTTGTGCAGAAGATGGATCCTGCATGGAAGCGTTCCTTTGAAATCAAAATCAGTCGACAAACATGAATTCGTTGGTTAGCAGGATTGTCTGAGCAAGCTGCTGAAGGGCGCCAAGACGCGTTTCTGTCGGACCACCGGAAAACTCTTTTTCTGAATTCCAGCCTCGAACCCGCTGACCGTTCACGGACTGTTCGATGCGAACTTTCCAGCGAAAACTGTCGTGACTTTCGTTTGCTCCGCAGTCGGCGACAAAGTCAATATGTTCACCATTTTTCAGCTGCACAATGGCAGTCGCCAGAGGCTTGTTTTGGTTGTGAACCTGCACGGATCCGAGAGACTTACCAGCCTGCAAAACGTGCGCAAAAACTCCGTCGCCGTTTTCGTTGCTGTGTTCGACTGTACTGGTTACTCGAACAGAACAATCACGGTCGGCCGTCCACCGTCGTACAGGACAATGTCGCAGATCATGTCCCGTGTGTCCGCCTTCTTTGTTTAACATGCACCAGCCGAGCTGTTCGTCGGGCATTTTTTCACCACCGCTCCAACGATTCTCGTGAAACACAGGTAACGGTTCCGTCTTCACAAGTTCGGTTTTTGCGGTGTTCAGTTCGCCCCATAAATAGGCCCAGCCAACACTTCGATTTCCAGTTGGAACCAGATCGTTCGCCGCTTTTAGAAACTCGGCGCTGAATGCCGTCTCACTGGCGGTCGGTTCCCGTTGCAGGATCTTCACGAATAGATTTCTGGCAGCCTGTGCTGTGTTTCCATGAGATGATGCCTCGGCGATGCTAGCCAGTGTTTCGGCCAGCGACATCACAAACGGGTTGTTCAGCTGAAACAGGGCCTGTTGTGGAACCGTGGTTTCGTATCTCTGAGCCGCGTGATTGTCGGGGCTGGCAAAATCAAAAGTCCGGAAAAGATTTGGAAGGTTTTGTCGGTCAATTCTGGCGTAAATGGTTCTTCTGAACGTGAATGGTGTTGATGTTATGTCTGCTGATGTTCCTCCGACGGTGGAATCCAGTTTGCCGGAAACAGCCAGTAGGGAATCCCGAAAAGCTTCGAAGTCCAGTCGTCGCAGAGGCATTCTGGCAAGCAGACGGTTTTCGGGATCAAACGCAGCAATTTCCGGGCGAGGATCGCTGCTTTGCTGCCACGTATGCGACAGCACGATATAACGAATCAATGCCTTCTGCGACCAATTGTTTCGAATAAACCATGTTGTTAAATGATCGAGCAGTTCAGGGTGCGATGGAGGCCCGGTGCGAACTCCAAAATCGCTGGGAGAATCAACAAGCCCTTTCCCGAAAAGTCTCATCCAGATCCGATTTACAGCCACTCGAGCTGTCAGTGGATTATCTGCGTTGGCGATTTTTTCAGCGAGTTCCAATCGACCGCTACCTTTTAAAAACGGCTGCGGTTCTGCCTTCGACAACGCAGTCAGAAAATGACGCGTCACGCGTGGGCCACGATTACCTGCACTGCCTCGAACAAAGATTACAGGTTCCCGCGGCTTGTCGTGGTCAACAAGTCGCAGCGTCGACGGCTCGTCCTTGGGTTCATGTGAAGAATCGAAGACACCGTACAGCGAGTAGTAGTCTGCCGTTGGAATCGGATCGAACTTGTGGTCGTGGCACCTGGCACATGTAACGGTCAGGCCCATCGTGCCACGAGACAGCACGTCAATCCGGTCGTCGATGATATCCTGATTGTTGTTCAGAAAACGACGTCCCAGAGTGAAGAAACCCATGGCGGCAAGCTGAGCCGGGTCGTCAGAACCTGGCATCTGATCGGCGGCAATCTGTCGCTTTAGGAATTCATCGTATGGCATATCATCGTTGAGAACACGGATCACCCATTCTCGATAACGCCATGCATCTTTATATTCGCGATCTTCAGTAAAGACGTAGCCTTTGGTGTCTGCATACCGAGAAATATCCAGCCAGTATCTTGCCCAGCGTTCGCCAAACCGAGGCGATGCCAGCAGCCGATCAATGTATTCGTTGATCCACGTTGTGGTTGCGGCAGAATCGCCCAGCGACTCTACGGCAGCAAGGTCTTCAGACTTTGGAGGCAGGCCGGCAATGGCATACGACAGGCGTCTTGCGAGTGTCCGACCGCTCGCCAATGGAGACGGCTGAATGTTTTCTTCACGCAGGCGGTAACGAACAAACGCGTCTATTAAATGGCAGTTGGCGTCGCCAATATCAGGTCGTGGCGGATCGGAAATTGGCTGAAAGGCCCAATGCGAACGCCACCCATCTTTATTAACGGGGTTGGCCTTACCGAATTCTTGGTTTTCCGGCCAGAATGCCCCCGCCTCAATCCATTGACGGACGGCGGCGATCTGACCATCCGTCAGCTTTTCCTTGGGCGGCATCTGAGTATCATCTTCAGAATATTGAATCACCTGCAACAGGCGGCTGGCACCGACATCCTTTAGGTTCACCAGAGCCGGAACATCGTCTGTTCCAGTAAGAAGCTGTTCTCGTGAATCGAGTCTCAAGCCGCCTTCCTGCTTTTCCGGACCGTGGCATGCAACGCATTTTTCGATCAGCAAGGGCCTGATCTGGCGTTCAAATTGGTCCTCGCGTTCATCGGCCGAGGCACATGGATTCCACAAAGCTGTACACATAACTGACAGGCCAAAGGTTGCTTCAGTTAGGAAGTGCAAAAGACGCCGGATGATTGGTGAACCGTCAGTGGACATGGCTAAAAGCGACTTATTCTGGTCGGAAGGAAGAGAAACAATGGCGGGAATTAACCAATCAACGCGAGCCAGTCGGAAACTGGCCTGCTGATAACCTGATCGGCAGGAGGGATAATGTCTGTTGGCACATTCTAGTTTGCCCACAGGCATTCGTCGACGAAAACTCATTCAACCGCAGCAAATAGTAGACAGTGAGAAGCCTTGCTGCTGGGAAATTCTGACACAGAATTAAAAAACTGCCCGATACGAATTCTTCCGTTTCAGATTGCCGGCCAGCGTGTACTGCACCTGATATTTGGTAACGCTCTGAGGTTGTCGCCCGCTGACTGCGGCCTGTCAACGCCCAGACGGCAACCATCGAATTTCCAAACGGACGCTGTTGACTTTTAGCGACAATCTGCAGGAAAAGAATTGGGGATTAGGCGTTTTGAAATGTATCAAAACGCTAATTGTCAAGAGTTTTGTCAGAGTTTCGAGGAAGTGCTGTCAGGTCGCGAGTCGTTTGCTCACTTCTTTCACTAACTGAACCTTCGGGCGTTTCCACTTCTACTTCAATTTCTGTGTCCCCCAACAAAATACGGTCTCCGGTTCTTAGTACGTGAAACTGGATATCGTGTTCGTTCACAATCGTAAGATTTGTCGATTCAAGGTCACGAATTTCGAATTGATCCAGAGCGTTCAGGGAAATTTGGGAATGTTTTCGACTGAGCAGTTCGTCATCAATTGTAATGTCTGCATGCCGACTGCGGCCCAACACAACTGGCAGATCCACCGGCAGTAATTCACGGTATCCCTCTTGCAGTGCAGGTGACCTAAGAATCAATTTTCTCACAATTAGCCCTTCAGCAGAGTCTAAGCCGGAACAGGAATCATCGGGTTCAGTCTGTGGGTGAATAATCGTTACACATGACATAAACGGTAAGTAGGCATTCTTGAATGCTAGCCGCTAAGTTGGCCCAGACCAATTCCGATTTAAAGATGACGTAAGCTGAAGGTGCAACCCGAGCGGTGTTTCCCATATCGGCCGCTCGCCACGTTGGCACGCACCTCAGTAGAATCCTTTCAGAATCATGAAAAAAACAGCCTCAAAACAAGAATCAGCTGACGTTTTGATTCCCAATACGAATGCACAAGCGGTCGTCTATTCAAAGCAGCGAGGTACCAATTCTAAAAATTCTGCAGCAAATGCTGCAGATCGAATAATCAGCCGGATTGACGAACTGCATTCCCGAATCGCAGCTTTGACTGATCTGCAAGCGGAAACTTCCAGCGACGCTGATGCGTCCGCCAAGCTGGAGCAGTTGCTGGAAAAACATCTGAGCGGCTGCCGGACTGAAATAGATGAAAAAAATGAGTCGTTGATTTCTCGCGTTGGTGACGCCCTCAGCAAACAGAACGACGCCATTACCGCCATTGCCATTTCTATCCAGGAATTTCAGCAGACCCTTGCCACAAAAAGCAAGTCTGATGGCTTCGAGCCCACACCGCCGCCCCGTGATCTTTTGGCCCAACACTTTGACAACCCCGAACGGCCGCCTCAGGAAACCAAAGTTGTAAAGACTGACGCTTCCACATGGGACCAAATCAGAAACGCATTTTTACTCGAAAACAGTGATAGCAAAACACCCAGCGGATTCGGAACGCCTCAGGCCGCTGCTTTGCCGGAAGTGGCTGTTGTCAGAGATGCTATCGAACCGGAAGATGACTACGTGGTTTGTGAAAGCTACACGCCGCCTGATACCTCAGGAATGGATGAAGCACAGCTTCGCGCAGCTCTACTTGATCAGGAACGAGTAATATCCATGCTGGTTGGTCAGCTACAAAGGAAGTTTCGATCACGTCAGACACTCAACGCCGTGCAGTTGCGTGAACTCAAGGGCAGCCTTCCCGAGGAAATGACAGCTAAAGTAGACCTGAGTTTAAAGGCGCTTGACCAACAGGTGCGATTGGGCGAATTGGAACTTTCTCTGGAGCGTGCTCGAGTGTCACGCCAGCTGTCACACCTGGAAGAAACTCGACGCAAACTCGAATCCAACGCCAGAATCATGGGCTTCACGATCAGTCCTGACGGACAGATTGGAGGTCGCGCGGACGCTGTGGCTGAATCCGGAACCAAAGGCCGTCGCTGGCTCGGCGTTCTGGGCTTCGGTAACTAAACAGCGACGACGACGCCGTCCGAATTTGTGTGTGACACCGCTATTCTGAATTGCAGCAATCACAATAATAGCCGACCATTTTCGATTGAGGTTTCGGAGACTTGTTAGATTTGCAGCAATTCCCGGTCACTGAACCGACACGCATCGTATTTAGCCTGAGTTAACGTGCAGCCGCTGGCAGTCAACGATCGTTGAGCGTCAACGGGTTCCAAGGGGCGGCAAGGGGTTGAATTCGTCGAATGAACTTGGCACAAACCTAGCCAAGGGCGGCTAGCGTGAATTGCGCACCGCGCCGCAACGGAAAAGCGTCGGCGTGCGTATAAGTGGTTTTAGAATCATCACTTAACACGCACGGGAGGCGGATCGATGCCGAAGACACAGCTGTACTGAACAGCGGGAGCTTTTTGAAGTCGGACGGCAGACGGTCACGATCACATTTGACGGTGACATTTAACGGTGGCCAGATCGTCAGCGACGCCGGATTGCTGCCCATTCGCGAGCTGGACAAGAAGCTCGGTATCCTGGCCGAAGCGGCGCGGCGAATGCCCGATCCAAGGACGGAAAACTCCGTCACTCATACGGCCGAAGATATTCTGACTCAGCAGGTCTATCAGATTCTCGCTGGCTACCCGGACGGCAACGACGCGCAACTCCTGCGACACGATCCGCTCTTCAACACGATCGTCGCAAATGATCCAAGACGTGAAGAGAAATCGCTCGCCAGCGGATCGATGATCAATCGGTTTCTGCATGCCTTCACTCGGCGAGAAGTGCAGCAGCCGATCGCTGAACGCGAGGTCATTTTCGAAGTGCGTCGCGCTCAGGTCCAACGCATCAATGCGCTCAACGATTTTCTGATTGACCTGTTTGTGCGGACTCGAAAAAATTGCAACCAGCTCGCATTATCATTGATCTTGATCCCACGGCCGATCCGACTCACGGCCAGCAGCAGTTGACGATGTTCAACGGCTTCTATGATCAGCATCAATATTTTCCCATGATGCTGTTCGAAGGTGAAACAGGATTTCCGCTCGGAGCATGGTTGCGTCACGGAATAGCGCAGGCGGGCTTGGCGCGGTCCAAATGATTCAGCGAATTGTGCAACGCATGCGGCAGCACTGGCCGGACATTATAATTTTCGTTCGCGGCGATGCTGGCGTGGCTGGCCCCGAAATGTATGAGTACTGCGAGGCTCAGGGAATTCTGTATGCTTTCGGCTTCAGTACAAATTCCGTGCTAAAACGCCGGGTTTCAGAACTGGAACTGGAAGACAACACGCGGCTACTGTGGTGGATGACGGGCGGCAAACCGTTTCAGCTGTTTCACACATTTGAAGACGATCAGGCACGCACGTGGTTTCGGGCGCGAAGGATTGTTACGAAAGTTGAGATCACTCAGTTGGGCGACACGAACGTCCGTTTCGTCGTGACAAACATGAGTGGCCTTGCGGGCGGAATCTACCACGCGTTTTATGTTCAGCGCGGCAATGTTCCGGAGCGTCCGATCGGTGAACTCAAGAATGGTCTGCACATGGATCGCCTGAGTCCGCATCGCTGCCTGGCGAACAGTCACAAACTGATGACGCACATGCTGGCGTACGCGCTGTACTTTCTGTTTCGCGAAGCCAATGATGAAGACGCCGGAAGTGAATAAGATGGAAGTCAGCACAGCGCGAACTCGACTGTTTAAAGTCGGTGCTCTGGTGCAGGCGACTCATCGGCACATCTGGTTGCGAGTGGCGAGTCACTGGCCCGGCGTCACTGGCCCGGCGAGTCACTGGCCCGGCGAGTCACTGGCCCGGCGAGTCACTGGCCCGGCGAGTCACTGGCCCGGCGCGACGCTGCTGACTCGCGCGGCGAAGGCTGTGGCATCATACGTGACGACGACTCTGGAACGCTGGCTAAGTCAAAACTTG
>Ga0335398_10007254_pt1 | contig 13655 bp, 12 predicted proteins | sample BON03_FD_205742 | JGI IMG/M metagenome (GOLD analysis project Ga0335398, IMG submission 205742) | Freshwater microbial communities from Lake Bonney liftoff mats and glacier meltwater in Antarctica - BON-03 (spades assembly) (version 2) | ecosystem: Environmental > Aquatic > Freshwater > Ice >... | reverse complement strand
AGATTGATCGGAACGTCGCAGCGACCATCTCTTGGGCGCCTTTTGGGACCATGGAAAGCAGGTTGCGGATGTAGTGCACACGGCACCGCTGCCACGACGCGCCGATCATGATCTTGGTGATCGACGCGGTGAGACCGGCGTGCGCGTCAGAGATCACGAGCCGCACACCGGACAGTCCGCGGCCTTTGAGTGATCGCAGAAACTTGGTCCAGAACGTTTCGTTTTCGGAGTCGCCAATGTCGACACCGCGGACCTCACGCTCGCCGTCAGCAGTGATCCCGGTCGCGACAACAATGGCGCGTGACACGACTTGGCCCAGGGCATCGTCGCGAACCTTGACGTAGGTGGCGTCCAAGTACACGTATGGGAACGCGACGTGTCCCAGGGTGCGCCCGCGGAACGCTTCAACGCGTTCATCGAGACCGGCACAGATGCGTGACACCTCGGACTTCGAGATACCGGTGTCGATCCCCAACGCCCCAACCAGCTCGTCGACTGAGCGGGTCGACACGCCCGACACGTAGGCCTCCATCACGACTGCGTAGAGGGCTTGGTCGATGCGTCGGCGTGGTTCGATGATCGACGGGAAGAAGCTGCCTTTGCGGAGCTTGGGGATCGCGAGTTCGAGGTCGCCGGCCTTGGTCGACAACACCTTCGAGCGGTGCCCGTTGCGTTCCACCACCCGTTGCGGGTTGCGTTCGTATCGGGCGGCGCCGATGACGGCGGACGCTTCGGTCTCGATCAGCTGCTGGAGCATGATCTGGGCACGTTCACGGATCAGATCGACGCCGTCGCCGGCACGGAGCGCGTCGAGCAGTTCAGACAGGGCAGAATCAGATAGAGCCATCGGTGTGTTCTCCTTGAAGTGGGTTCTTTGCTGGAACACACCAAGAATCACGCCGATGGCTCACCGAATGGTGGACCTCACAACCCCACCACGTGACGGGGCATTACCGACCGACATCCTCCACGACGCCCACGGTGCCCCGATTGTCGTTGCACGTCGCGCTGCTCTTCTGGGTTCGGGGAACATTGGAACAGGACCCGGCGGTCAGGCCACCGGGTCTCTTCACGAGTGAGCGTTCTGGAGCAGTTGTAGCTCGAAGAAATGTCCGATCACGAGCGGCCTGATTGCGGGTCGGCGTGATCGTTATGAGCTGTGAGTAGTGCCTACGGCGACGGGTGAACCGAACTGCGCCGCTGGCGCGCCTTAACGGTCAGGATTCATCATTCGACTAACACGTCTAGTGACGAGTCGCCGGTTCAGATTCGTCGCGCGATGCGGGCGGCCAGCGAGCGCGTCGAAGCTACCCCAGGCGGGCGGTGAGGATCGCGACCCGTCGTTCCAGCGCCCTCCGCCGACGATGACGGCGCGTCGTCAGCTCACGCTGAGCCCGGCGGCCAGTTCCATGATCTGATCGGGGACGACGGTGCCGGGAGTGAGGATCGTGCGATGTATTGGGTCGACGCGAGCAGTGATGCCACTGCTCGCGAACCGGATGGTCACCGTTCCGTCGTAGTCGAGGGTGAGTTCGTGCGTGGTCTGTCCGAAGCAGTCGATGATTTGCTCGGTGACCAGACCCGCAGAGTCAGCCACGGTCGCGACGCCCGTAGCGCTTGTTGAAACGCTCGACCCGGCCTGCGGTGTCGATGATGGTCATGTTCCCCGTGTAAAAGGGGTGGGTGTGATTCGACACCTCGAGCAGGACATGCGGGTACTCCTCGCCGTCCTCCCAAGTGGTTCGACGTTCAGTGATGATGGTGGAGCGGCAGATCCAGCGTTGCCCGCCGGACGAGTCCTCGAAGACGACGTGGCGGTAGTCGGGGTGGATTCCGGGTTTCATCAGCGTGTCTCCTTGAATTCGACGTGCTTGCGGATCACGGGGTCGTACTTCATCAGCACGATCCGCTCACGCGTGTTGATCTTGTTCTTCTTGGTGACGTACCTGTAGCCGGTTCCCGCGGTGCTCTCGAGTGTGATGATCAGACGGCGGTCTTTGCTTGAAGCGGCCATCGGTCAGACTTTCACGCCGTTGCGGCGGATCTGGGCCACGGCCGACTCGATGCCGCGATGGTCGATGGCCTTGATCGCCCGGGTCGACAGCGTCAGGCGGACGTAGCGACGCTCCGACGGCAGCCAGTAACGCTTGCGTTGGATGTTGGGCTTCCACGTGCGGCTCGTGCGTCGGTGCGAGTGCGACACGGACTTTCCGAACGAGATCTTCTTGCCGAGGAGTTGACAGGTACCGGACATCCTCAAGATCATACAAGCGAATGAGAATCATTACTACTACGATGCCGCGATGAAGTATCCAAGGACCCCGCCCGACGAACCGGAGACCGAGAGAATAACTCGACGGCCGCGAGTCCCGGTGACCGTTCTCGCACCGGATTATCAGCAGACGGATCTGCTGCATCGGTTTGCCGCAGACGGCGACAACTTCGTCATCGCGTCGGACGAGACGTTGGCGTCCGCCGGGCTCCTCGGTCTGATCCGTGTCGGGCGTGCAGCGGTCATCGCGCCCGACGTGACGAGTCGGACGCCGGGATGCGAGTGCTGCCAGGTCCGAGTCGACCTGGTCGATGCGATTCGCCATGCCGTGCTGCGCCGCTCGGCGCCAAGACGGTTGATCATGGTCGTCGACCGGGCAACTGCGAACGGGCGTGACCGAGCGTGTGACGATGACCCGGCGAGCGATGTCGTGACCTGTATCCACACCATTCAGGCCGACAGCGAGATCGAGCGACTCACCCGCCTCGACGGTCTGGCCGTCGAGGTCGACGCCCGCAGCGCCTCCACCCGCTTGGCCTGCGAACTCCGGCTCTGGAGCGAGCAGACCGAGGCGGCGCTGGCGATTGCCGACCGAATCGTCGTCACCGGTGCACGGCAACTCACCACATCAGCCCGCACTGCCGTCACGCACGAGTTGCGGATGGTGAATCGCATCGGACGGATCTCGCTGGACAACCCGACCGAGACCGGAGTCGATGACCTCGTCGACCTCGATGCGTGGCATCGGGCTCCGCAGTGTGGTGTCGGTTCCCCGAGGGCGTCATCATCGCGATCCGAACGACGAACTCCAGCGATCGACACGGTCGTGCTCACACGTCACGGTCTCCTTGATCCGGACGCGACCGACGCGTGGTTGGACCGGGTAGTCGCAGCAGCGCCCGCCCGACTCCTTCGGTTCCAAGCCGCGCTCCGAGTCTCGACGCATGAACACCGAGTCTGCGTCCGAGGCAGCCGTTCGGTCATGAGGAGCCAGTCAGAACGCGACCCCGCAGCGATGTCGCCGCTGGAACCACGAACTGATGGCGACAGCGTCGTGGTGCTGATCGGCCGAGAACTCGATCGGCACTCACTGAGCGAGCGATTCGCTTCGATCGAGGCGACGCTGTGACGCCGTCGGTCGACCATCTCCTCACGACCGCCACGATCGACTGGACGACGGTGCTGCCCGACGCCGTCCGCCTGCTCGACTGGTCACCGCAGGGTCGACTGCTCGCGCTCGCGGCGGACGGGTCAGCGCTCGTCGAGCACCCGGACCGGGTGACCGCCCCGATGACCCCGGACCCGTGCGACGCGGTGTGGCTCGGTGAACGCGCACTCGCCGTGGTCGACCCGCTTGACGGTCTGGTGACCGCAGGCTTTCACCGGGTCCGGCCGCTCCCGTTTCGGGGAGCGCGTCGAGTCGAGACACACGGCGGCCGGACGGTCGTCGCTGGCGACGGACGGCTGGCCGTTTTCGGTCATCTCGGCATCGATGACACACCCGAGGTGATCTGGACCGGCATTGGCGTCAGCCACGCATGTGCCCACGTCGGCGGGACCATGTGGGTGATCGGCGGAACGGGCGGTCTCGCGCTGGTCGACGTCGCGCTCGGCTGCGTCGACACACGACTCAAACTCCCGGGCATCGTCGCACTCGTCCCGCGAGGTGCTGCAGGCCGACTCGTCGCCAGCGACCTCGCCGGCGTGATCCACGTCCTGGAACTTCGCGACCTCGACAACGGCACTGAGCTCACCGGCTACTGCGACCCTGTTCGCCACCTGTCGATGTCACCAGACGGCCGCACCGTCGTGGCGGGCGCCGACGATGAACTCACTCTGTGGACAATCAGCGAAGACGGTACCGTCGCTGGCGAACCAACCTGCGTCGTTGCTCACAACGCCACGATCACCGCACTCGAATCCAGTGAACGCGGCTTCCTTGCATCGGGCGACGAGCACGGCGTCGTGCACATCTGGTCGCCGTTGCTGACCGAGTACCCCGTCGCAACACTTCAACTCGGGACCGAGATCACCGCGATTGCATGGGACAGCAGCGGGGACCGGCTCGCCTGCGGCGCGGTCTCGGGCGAACTGCTCGTCGCCGACATCATGGCCGGCGCCTTGGCGTGATCTCTGCCATCGACGATTCGTCGCACCCCATCGTTATCGCCGGCGCCGGACCGCACGGCTTGGCCACGACAATCCACCTCCTGACCGCTGCACCCCGCCTTCGGGACCGACTGGTTGTCGTGGACCCCGCGGGAACGTGGATGCGGGCCTGGACCGAACAGTTCGCTCGACTCGACATCTCCCATCTCCGCTCGCCGGCCGTGCATCACCCAGCGCCGCGCCCGGGGTTGCTCATGGAGCACACCGCCACGCATCGGCTGGCAATCAGCGGTCTGCCCTATGGGCTTCCAACGACAAGAACCTTTGCGAGGTTCTGCAACGACCTGATCGAGCATCACGACCTCGAGGGCACTGTTGCGTTGATGGATCGGGTGTGAGTCCTAGCGTGCACGAGTGATCCGTCGTGGCCGTCCTGCATCTCTGTCGTTCGTTGGTTTCCGGTTCCCGCCCGACGTGATATTGCTCGGGGTGCGTTGGTATCTCCGCTATGGCCTGTCGTACCGCGACGTGGCAGAGCTGTTGGCTGAGCGTGGTGTCGAGGTTGATCACGTGACGATCTACCGGTGGGTGCAACGCTTCACTCCGCTGGTCATCGACGCGGCGCGACCGTGTCGCCACAGCGTCGGCGATCGCTGGTTCGTGGACGAGACCTATGTGAGGGTGGCCGGTGTGTGGAGGTACGTGTACCGGGCTGTCGATCAGCACGGTCAGGTCATTGAGGTTTTGGTGTCCAAGCGACGCAACGTGGCTGCCGCGACCAGGTTTTTCGAGACGATGTTGGCAGGCCGCGAACGTCCGAGAGAGGTCACCACAGATCTGGCGGCTCCGTTGCTGCGCGTGGTCGACGAACTTCTCCCGGAGGTGCTGCATGACACGAGCCAATATGGGAACAACCGGATCGAGTGCGATCACGGACGGCTCAAGGCGAGGCTGCGGCCGATGCGCGGTCTGCGAACGGATCGGACTGCGTCGACGGTGATCCGCGGGCATGCCTTTGTTCAGAATCTGCGGCGCGGTCACTACGAACTCGGTGTCGAGGCGCGCCGGGAGCGTTTACGTGTGGCGGCAGCTTTCGATGAACTCGCTGAAGCGATCTGACCGAAGAACGAGGCCACACCGGTGCGCCGCGCCCCTCGATCGCTCAACGCAACAGCGCCCGTCCAGCTCCGATGCGTCGACAGCGGAGACCATCATGTTGCCCTGAGCCATCCGAGTTGGGTGGCGGACGCCATCACTGAACTGTCGACGGGTCCGGTGAGCAGCGGCCAACAGGCTGACCGGTCCGAAGCGACTTGACCTCCAACCATAGGAGAAGGTTTAGCGTGGGGTTGTGGACATCACCCTGCTGTACTTCGATGACTGCCCGAACTGGGAGCAGGCCGCCGAATACGTCGACACGCTGGCAGCCGAGTTTGCCGACCTGAACGTCACCCACCGACTCCTCGACACCAACGCAGACGCAGTGATGGCAGGTCGGTCGGTGTGCAGATGAGTGACCCGTATGACCTGATCGTGATTGGTGCCGGCATGGCCGGAGTCGCGGCTGCCAACAAGTGTGCCTCGGCGGGGTGGCGAGTGGCGATCGTCGACGAACTCCCCTACGGCGGGACCTGCGCGTTGCGCGGTTGCGATCCGAAGAAGATCTTGCGACGCGGCGCCGAGATCATCGACAGTGCACGGCTGATGCGCGGCAAGGGCATCGACGACGTTGGCCTCTCGATCAACTGGGCCGATTTGATGAAGCACAAGCACGGCTTCACCGACCTGGTCCCGCAGAACATGGAAGACGATCTGAGCCACAACGGCGTTGAGACACTCCACGGCACCGCGACCTTCACGGCGCCGAACACCCTCGGCATCAACGGCACCACCCACGAGGCGCGCCATTTCATGATCGCTACCGGAGCCCGGCCGAAGCCGATGGACTTTTCTGGCGCCGCGCACATCATCGACAGCACCGACTTCTTGAACCTCGACGAGCTGCCTGCGCGGGTTCTGTTCATCGGCGGAGGGTTCATCTCCTTCGAGTTCGCCCACATCGCCGCGCGGGCGGGCTGCAGCCCGGTGATCGTGGATCGCGGTGCCCGACCACTCAAAGGGTTCGACCCCGACCTCGTCGAACTGCTGATCAAACGCAGTTCGGACGTCGGCATCGACCTCCACCGCGAGACCGTCGTCACCTCGATCGAGCAGACCGGCACCAGCTACCGGGTCACCGTCGAAAGATCCGGCGAAACGTCGATCATCGACACCGATCTGATCGTGCACGGCGCCGGCCGCGTCCCGGAGTTGTCCCGACTCGGGCTCGACGCCGCCGACGTCGCATACGGCGACAAGGGCGTGCACGTCGCCGCTCACCTGCAGAGCACGACCAACCCACGCGTCTACGCCGCCGGCGACTCAGCCGACAGCCCCGGCATGGCGCTCACGCCGGTCGCGGTGTTCGAAGGCAAAGTCGCTGCGTCGAACATGCTGAACAGCACCATGACCATCCCGGACTACGACGGCGTGCCCACCGCCGTGTTCACGATTCCCGAACTCGCACGGGTCGGTCTCCTCGAAGACGACGCCCGAGCGAGCGGCATCGAATTGGACGTCCGCTACCGCAACACCAGCGGCTGGTACTCGAACTACCGGATCGGCGAGACCACCGCGGCGGTCAAGATCCTCGTCGACGCCTCGGACGACACGATCGTGGGCGCCCACATGTTCGGGCCTGAGTACGGCGAACTCATCAACTTCTGCGCACTTACCATCAAGCTCGGGCTCACCACCCGACAAATCAAATCGATGACCGCCGCCTACCCCACCGTCACGTCCGACCTCGGGTCGATGCTCTGAGCGCGCGCACGTTGCTGCGAGGCGATGAGGCTATGGCTGTCTTCGTCCGCGCTTCTTCAGCATGAGTGCAGATCGTTCCGGTGCGCCACGGGGCGGGGTTCGCAAGGTGTTGTGTCACCGCGGGTTTCGGCGTCTCCTCATTGCCCAGACGATCAGCCGATGGGGCGACACGTTCAACACCGTGGCGCTCGTCATCGTCGTGTTCCAGATCACGAACTCGGGGCTCAACGTCAGCGGTGTCGTCGCCCTCGAGATCGCACCGGTGTTGCTGCTCGGCTTCGTCGCCGGAACCGTCGTCGATCGGCTCCCGCGCCGCCAGGTCATGATCGCAGCCGACCTGGGAAGGGCCGTGATCGCCGCGCTCGTCGCGTTCAACTCCGACCAACTCTGGGCGCTGTACGCAGCGGCGTTTGGACTCGCTGCATTGACGGTGTTCTTCAACCCTGCTGCGTCCAGTCTGTTGCCGTCACTCGTCGACGATGACGAACTCGTTGCAGCGAACTCCGCTGTGTGGTCCGCAGCCGTGATGTCCCAGATCGTGCTCGCACCCGTCGCTGGCTTCGTTGTCGTCACGCTCGGAGCGAGCGTTGCGTTCGGCATCAACTCCGTCACATTTCTCGCGTCAGCAATCGCTCTCAGCGGTTTGAGAAGTCCTGCGACCGAATCGGTCGAACGAGGCAGCCGCCGCGCCGAGATCGTCGAGGGCATCCAGATCATCCGCAACAGCCGCCTGCTCGGCACGCTCGCCGCGGTGCAAGGTCTCGCTGCACTCTCTGCGGGTGCGACCAGCGCCCTGCTCGTCGTGCTCGCCGAACGACATCTCCGTATCGATGCCACCGGATTCGGGCTCCTGCTCGCCGCGATCGGTGTCGGTGCCGTTCTCGGCCCGCTCGTGCTCCAACGCTACGTCACCGATGTCCGCCGACCGCTGCTGCTGTTCGGCCCCTACATGCTGCGCGGGCTGGTCGACTTGGTATTGGCCGCCGTGTCGAACTTCGCGGTGGCGCTCACGAGTCTCGGCTTCTACGGGATTGGAACCAGCACCGGCAACGTCACCTACAACACCGTGCTCCAAACCACCACGCCCGACCGATTCCGCGGACGCGTCTTCGCGTTCTACGACATCGTCTGGCAGACCGGGCGGCTTATCAGCATCGGCGCCGGTGGCATCCTCGCGGACCAGCTCGGCATCCGCGGCGTCTACATCATGGGCGGACTCCTCCTACTCGCCGCTGGCACGGCCGGATTCGTGCTCGTCCCCCGAACTCTGATGACCACCCCCATCACCCACACCAACGACATCAGCTGAAACAAACGGACCGGTCGACCCAAACGCGTCCAGGCTCGGTCGACACTGACCCGCCCCATCCACCGCAGGACGTCAGACAGGTCGTGGAGCCCACATGATGACCCCGACACCAACGAGGCAGACTTGCCGCACCGAACAGGTCGTAGCGGTCGGGCCGGAACCCGTCAGCGACAACACCCCACAGCAACGACCCGGCAACGAACACGCCGCCATACGCCGCAAGGATTCGCCCGAAGTTCGGATCGGGTTGGAACGTCGCGATGAATCCATAGCCCGCAAGCGCAGCGATGCCCACACCTACCCAGGCGACCCCGCGATGTTCGCGTACGCCTTGCCAGATCAACCACGCACCGCCGATCTCCAACACCGCAGCGGCAGCGAACAGCAGAATCGAACGGACCGTGTCGGGCATGCCGCGACCGTACCGGACCCGCGAACCAGGTCGAAGACGTCTCAACATTGCACGGGCCGCAGCCCCGCCGCAACGGCCGATACCGACGAAACGGGGACCGCCACACACCCGCTCGCGATCCGGCATTGAGCACAGCAACGTGCTCGATATCGCTCATCGGTGGCCGCCTGGATCGCGTCGGGGAGGCTTTGATTGATGTGTTCAGTCGAACCCTATGTTTGCTGAGACGGTCGTGGTTGGTGTGGCGTCGAGTCTGATCTCGATTGCTTGGTGAGCTCTCATGAGGGGCCCGTCGACGGGAGCCGTGCCGATGGGTTCCGGTCCTGTGTGGTTGGCCTGTTCTCGGTAGCTGGCGACGTCGAGGATGAGTCGTCGTGCTTCTTCGATGGCGATGGATGGATCAGCGTTGTGGGCTTGGCGGATCGCGTTTGCGACCCAGTGTTGGTGGGTGGTGATTGCTTGGTGGGCGAGGTGGTTGGTGCGTTGGTTGATGGCGCCGACGAGTTGTGGGTCTGGTCGCGGGTTCCATCCGTCGAGGCGGCGTAACGCGTCGAGGGTTTCGATGTTGTTGCTGAGTTCGTCTCGGCGGTGGATGAGCCGTGTGAGTTGTTCGTTCCGTAGGGCGTGGCCTGTCGGGTCGGTGTCGGCTCGCAGCGTGTTGATGGCGTCGTGGATCTGGTCGCGTTGGTGTCGAGCGATGTCGGCTTTTCGGGCCGGGCTTGCATCGATGAGCGCCTGGTCGAGTTCGTGCAGGGTGCGTTGTTGTGGTGTGTCGGCGCTGGTTGCGGCGAGCTGGTTGTAGATGTTTTGGGCTGGAGCGGGGAGCGGTGTGGGCCAGTGGTCGAGTGGTCCGGCGTTGATGGTGAGGTCTTGGAGGTCGAGGTACTCGACGACGTTGGGCCAGTGTTCGAGGATCCAGTCGGCGCGTTCGGTCTGGCCGTTCTGGGCGAGTGCGAGTGCTTCGAGGCGGTGTTGGACGGTCATGGTGGTGTTGTTGGTGAGGTCGTCGACCATGCGTCGGGTGTCGGCTGGTGCGGCGTCGAAGAGTGCTTCGAGTTCGATGATTCGGTTGCGGGCGTCGAGCAGGTCGATCGGGTTGTGTGTCTCGACGGCGAGGTTTGGTTGGTGGTTGGCGAGCCATGTGCGGGCTGTGAGCGCGTTGTCGAGGAGTTGTTCCCACTGGTCACGGAGTTCGGGGTCGGCGGGTGCGGGTCCGTAGCCGGGGGTCGTGTCGTCGAGGTGTTGGGTGTCGCGCCATTGGGCGAGTTTGGTGAGGTGGTCGTCGTAGACAACGGTTCCGGTTGGGTCGCTCGGGCGGTCGCCGACCCAGTAGCGCAGCCATGCCGGTGGGGTGGCTTGGAGCTGGTGGACGAGTTGTGTTCGGCGCTGTTTGAGGGCGGCGGGGATCATCTCGAAGTCGGACATGTCGATGCCGTGTGCGTCGAGGGCTTGTTTCCAGCCGTCGAGTTCGGCGGTGAGGATCTGGTCGAGTTCGCCGAGGAATTGGGCTGCTGCAGGAGTGATCTCGGCAGGGGGTGGGGAGTCGACGGGGCGCAGGTTCTGCCAGTCCATGACCTTGGTGTAGGTGCGTTCTGCGTCGCTGCTGGTGAATTGCACGTTGGCTTGTCCGACGGAGTCGATGAGGTGGGTGACGATGCCGATGTTGTCGCGGTCGAGGGCGTTGACGCGTCCTCCGATGTGCATGAGGGAGCGGTGGATGGTGGCGTCTGCGTGTTGTTTGATGGCTCGTGACGGGTCGGTGTGGCCGTCTTTGCGGAGCTGGGCGGCGATGCGATTGATGTAGCCCTGGCGTGATTCGAGGTTGCCGATCGTGAAGTTGTGGGCAATGTCGGAGATGACGGCGAGGTGCGGTTGGTGGGCTGTGGCGAACTGTTTGGCCATCGACAGATTGAGCGTGGCGACGACGTCGGACTGTGCGTCACCGATGTTCTCGGTGGGTAGCGGGATTCCGGTCGTGTGGGGTTGCTCTCCAATGACAGCTGCGTCTTTGGAGGTGGCGTAGAGGTGCGCTTCGTTCTTCGCGCGGGACAAAGCGACGTAGCCAGATTCTCGGTACATGCCGCGTGGGCCGACGACGAACACGTCGTCGCAGGTGAGTCCTTGGGCTTTGTGGAAGGTGGTGGCGTAGCCGTGGGTGAGGTGGCCGTCAGTGACGTACTGGCGTCCCAGTCGGATGTTGCGGCCGCTGGTGAGTTGTACGTCGATCTCGTGGCGTTTGTGGTTGATGTTGGTGATCGTGGCGATCATTCCGTTGTCGACACGCACTTTGTGGCGGGTGTCGAGGTCGAGTTGTCCGGGCATGTTCTTCGTCAACAGCACTCGGTCGCCGTGCTGGTAGTTCTTGCCGGCAATGTCGTAGGCGTCGCCGGTGAGGCGTCCGGTGCGTGCGACGAAACCGCGTGCGACGTCGTTCAAGAGTTTCGCTTCTGCAACGGTGCCGGCGAGCATGTGGGCGTTGGAGCCGGACTCGTAGGCTTCGAACCAGTCGGCTACTGCGCGTCCTTGGACTTCGGCTTGGTTGTCGGCGAGCACGACTCGGCCGTGGTCGAGATACGCCTGCCAGAACGCCTGGATGTCGCCGTTGCGGAGGTGGTCGAGGGCGGGGTGTTCCCATTCGTGGCGTTGGCGACGGTTGATCGTGAGTTCGCAACGCTGGTCCTCGATGGCTCGCAGTAGGGCGGCGAATGAGCCGCCGGCTTCGATTTCGGGGAGTTGGTGGTGGTCGCCGACGACGATCACTTTCGCTCCGGCGCGGCGGGCGTTGGTGATGACGTGATGGAAGTTGAACGTGCCGATCATGCCTGCTTCGTCGAGCACCACAACGGACCGGTCGTTGAGGTCGTTGACGTTGAGTCGTTGGATCGTGACGGCGTCGATCCCGGCGCCTTCGCAGAGTTCTCGTGCTGCTCGACCGGTCGGACATGCACCGACGACGTTGTACCCGGCGGACTCGAACACCTCGCGGACTGCGTTCATCGTGTACGTCTTGCCGGTGCCGGCTTTGCCGACGACGGCTTCGACGGCGAGGCCTTGGGTGGTGAGGCGTCGGACGGTGTCGGCCTGGTCTGGGCCGAGCGTGGTGTTGATGTTGGCAATGTAGTGCTCGACGAATCCCGGGTCGACGACACCTGCAGTGAGCGTTGGGTCGGGGGTGAATAGGGCGGTGAGTTCGGCTTCTTTGTTGATCAGTGTGCGGGTGGTCCAGCGTTGCTCCCACGCGACGTGGTGCTCTGATTCTTGTGGGAGCGGGACGAGTTCTCGGTGTGCGAGCACGGCATCGGTGAGCCGCTCGAGAAGGCGTGCCGAGCCGGTGCCGCCGAGCTGATCGGCAACAGCGTTCTGGACACCGAGCCGGTTCACGATGGCGTCGGTTTCAGGAAGCTTGTGGCCAATACGAGTAGCGAACTGGTCAATCGTGAGCTGCTCGTGGGCGATCGTGCCGTGATATTTGCTGTGCGTCTGGATCGAGATGATCGAGTCCTTGGCGAGCACACCGTCGGCGGTTCGGGTCGCGAAGTCGCGTGACGCTGGATTTGCTGAATCGAGCAGATGGTTGATGTCGTCGGGTCCGTAGCCGATGCTCTTGGCCTCTGCGAGCCAGAGGGCGTCGAGGGTTTCCTGGTCGATGTCGTGCTTGGCGGTGCGCGTGTCGAGCGCCGCCACACCAGCTGCCGCGGGACCGGACTTGCCGGTGCGGGCGAGTTCTGTTTCGATCTCGGCGCGCCGCTTCGAGAACTGTCGACGTACCTTGTCGGGGATGCCAATGATGTCGGCCAGACCCTTGTGGACTTCGGTCCATTCGACGCCGAGACGCTGCGACAACTCGTTGCGCAGCACCGACTGGTAGACGGTTCCGGCGGCGATCTTGGACTTGAAGATCGCTTGCCCGTCGAGCGCAGACCATTTGCCGTCGGGGCCTTTGGTCATGTTAGCGATCAGGACGTGGGAGTGGAGTTGCGGGTCGCCTTGGCGGCTCGTGCGATGCCGGAACTGGGCTGCGATGAACCCCACACCCCGAAGCCGGCGGGTGCCCCACTTGTCGAACTCGGACGTCTTGTCGGGGTGGGTGTTGGACCCGCGCCGCACGAAACACGCTTCGCGTTCGAGCCAGCCCAACGCTTCAGCGACGGCGAGATCGGTTGCTTCGACGACCTGGGCACGCACGAGCGGATCCCCGAGCGCGTACAGGATCGACACCGATTTTGGTGCTGAGAACGTCAGATCGAAGCCGGGGACACGATTCTTGAACGTCCGAACCTGCGTGTTGTTCGGTGTCAGAGCGGTGCCTGGGGCGAGCCCCGCGAGGACCGCGCGCAGCTCGTCGCCGGCGACGTCGTGGTCCAAACCGAGCGCTCCCGAGGCCGTCCCGATCCACTCACCTTGGGTTTCGCCGGCACCGGAGTAGTAGTCGTCGAGGCCCTTGGCGACCTGCTCCAAGTAGTAGTCCTCGGCCCCGACCCGGAGTTTCCATACCGACAGCATCGAAGGGGTATGGGGCGATTTGGGGTCTCCCGTTTCACGGGTTTTGTGCAGCACTGCTTCAGCAGTGCATATGTGTAGGAAGAAAAAGTGAGTCGGGGTTTCGGGTTTAGTCGGTTCTGCGGCGGGTTCGGTCGAGAGCTGCTGGTCGGCGGTTCGGGTTGTCGTCGGCGCAGGCCGGGGTTTCGTGG
>Ga0335398_10007250_pt1 | contig 13657 bp, 10 predicted proteins | sample BON03_FD_205742 | JGI IMG/M metagenome (GOLD analysis project Ga0335398, IMG submission 205742) | Freshwater microbial communities from Lake Bonney liftoff mats and glacier meltwater in Antarctica - BON-03 (spades assembly) (version 2) | ecosystem: Environmental > Aquatic > Freshwater > Ice >... | reverse complement strand
ACGCTCCAGCGCCGTTGAAATCATAGGAGCCAACAAGGGCACTTTCCGGGGCAACCAAACGGCCCTGTGTTTGTGCTAGGGCAGAAACCTCTCCACTGGAGAGAGCTCGCGTGTACACCATCAAATCTTCGAATTGGGCACTCACAGGTCTATCTGCAAATTCTCCCGCCATAGCACCAAGAGACAAGCCCCCACATTGCATCAAATCAACTGTCATTGTAGTAGCTATTTCCAGAATACCGTTTCTGTAAACACTAAGCTGCATGTTTGCATGGTCAAAAGAGAGCGTCCAGTGTGTCCAGATATTGAAGTTTTTGGGATGCTGGACCACCATGTTATTCGCGCTACTAAAATTGGCCTGGAATACATAGGATTGGTCCTGGTAGTAGACTCTAAACTGTGTGTTGTTGCACCTCATAGAAAGGACACTTCGTTCCTCTCTTTCAAATGCGACTGTTTCGTCGACGGGTACGAGAGTTGCATTGACAGCCACATTTCCATTTTCAGTAGTTTCCACGTCAAGGGTCGAGGCATTGCTCCAAGGAGACTTGTGTTGGTAAATATACCTCACTCTGTTGCCCCAAGCAAGCACATACCCGTCGTTGGTAACTGTGACATAGAAATCTGTAGGTACTTGAGGGTCTCCAGCATAGGAGTAGTAAATATTCTCACTAGTACCCCCTAAACCGGGTGTATTCATTATGAATCGGTAGCCTTTTGCAGAATCGCACGCCTGCAATGCTGTTTGATTTTGGTGCAAGCTGCACACCGCCTGGAGGTGCATCAAAGTGATGCCTTGCTCATCATGCCATTTGAGGGCCCACAAAGTGCTGGTTGTGTTGCTTGAATTCAGCTCAGAGCTGTTTGAATTCAAAGCGGACGTGTTCGAAGGCTCAACAGTGGTGCCAAGAATCCTCCACTGGGCGAGAACAAATGAGCGAGAAGTTGCCTCTGGAGCAAACTGGATCGAGAAAGCAACAGTCAAATCAGATCTGGTACCTTGCTTCAGGTTAAAGGACACCCGAGTATCGTGCTGTCCGTCCAGATCGAGGGCATTCTCGAAGAGTGATGCATTGCATGTGTACGACTGAGCACATGAGCTGCTTGTATAGCCCTTCTCGCACGTGCAATTCGTTTTCAGGTAGCTAGATTCTTGGGACCATGTATGGACTGGGCATTTATGACAATCCTGTAGCGGGCTGGCTGCGTTAGAATTGCCTGTGAAGTTTTTGTAGGTGTACTGCGGACATGCATCACAGGCGCTTCCATCATTACCGTAATATCCCATATCGCATTGACAATTGTTCAAAAAGATGCTGGACGCTGGAGAATCTGTATTTTGTGGACACTGCTCACAGCTTGAGGCATTTTTTTGGTGGATCTTCCCATTATAAGTCCCTCTTGCGCACGCATAGCATGTGAGGAATAGCCCTGTAACACTGTCGATATTAAAGAAGTCGCCATAAAATCCTTTACTGCACCCGCAGTCCGTCAACGAATTGCTTGCATTCGCTGATTCTGAATGCGCAGGGCACATCGTGCACGTTGATATCTCCGAAGCATTAACAAGTGTGCTGTAACTGTTTGCAAAACACGGGTTGCAACGCTTGCCCGGCGGTCCATAATATCCTTGAGTGCATACGCACGCTACAAGAGAAACACTACTGGCAAGGGAAGATGCACCAAGTGGACATGCACTGCAGTCTGAAAGGTTCAAGGCTCCACTTGAATGTCGGTACGTAGCCACCTATATATTTGTATATATATATATGTATATATATTTATATATGTAAACATATATATATATATATATATATATAAATGTATATATATATATATATATATATATATATATATACACACATATACATATACACACACATATATATATATATATAAATATATATATATATATATACACACATATATACATATATATACATGTATATACATATATATACATATATATGTATACATATATATACATATATATGTATACATATATATATACATCTAAATACATGTATATAGTGGTAGGGAGGAATAAGTGTAGATGTATGTGTGTGTGCGCGTGTTCAAATGTTTGTGGCTTTGTGTGTTCTTGCGTGTGTATGTGCGTGTGTGCGTGTATTTGTGCTTGTGTTTGTGTGTGTATATGAGTGTGTGCGTTTGCATGCGTGTGAGAGTGTCTGTGTTTCTCAGCGTGCGTGCGTGCATGCGATCGTGTTGTGCATGTGTGTGTGCGTGTGTCTGTGTGCGTGCCTACATGAGTGTGTGTGTGTGAGCGCGTTTTTTGTTCCCGCAACCTTATGTGTGCGTGTGCGTGTGTGCGTGTGTGTGTGTGTGTCACAGTCGAACAAGTGGCGGAGATTGTTCATTGCACCGCAGATAAAGTGAGCATATTCTTAAACACTGACCTTTGACATTTTTTTCAGGAGCAATGGGACAACGACGTGACCCTTCTCAAAGAGAAGCTTCAGACGGCAAAGTCGGAGTGGACGAAACAGCACAACGAAGCGGTCGACTTGAAGCAAAAGAAGGCAGTTCTCGAGACGCAGGGTGAGAAAATGGTAACGGAGATTGCCACTCTCAAAATGTTGAACAATAGACTGCAGAAAGATGCTGAATCCGCTCAGCAAGCAGCTGAAGCTGGACGAAGAGCAGTCGAGGTAGCAGACGCAGCCAAGAAGATTTTGACACAGGCTGCCGAAGTTTCTAAGAAGGAGAAAGAGGTCGCTGTTGCCAAGGCCCAGAACAGCGAGGATCAGCGCGTAGAACTGCAGAAGGAAAAGGAGCTTGCCGAGCAACGGCTAGCAGCAGTGAGGCAGGAGGTGGAGAAGAGTAAGTCAGCTGTCAAGAAGGAGCAGGAGTCAGTGAAGAAGACTGAGACCTCGAGGGATGCTGCGCTGGGCAAGTGTGCTAAGTTCGAGAGCGAGCTCAAGGCTTTGACAGACCAGAAGATGTCTGCGGATGGCACAGTTATCAAGCTGAAGATCAAAGTGGCAGAGGTGGAGAAAGCACTGGAAAGGTCCATGACTGAATGCAAAAAGATTGGCGAATCTTTGAGTGAAGAGGAACACGATATGGTTGCTTTGAATGTGCAGTTAGTCAAGCGAAAGTCTATTATTGTAGCTCTCGAGGCCAAGGTGGCAGATCAGGATCTGAAGCGGGACGAGGATGTGTCCAAACTTCGCAAGACTTTTGCAGAGCAGCAGAGTGGATATCAGGATCTCAAGACGCGTCATGCAGCTACTGAGATAGCATGTGCCAGCTCAATATCAAAAAGAAAGGAGCTTGAAGACAAGCTGTTAGCTGCTCATGAGGAGTTTGCTGAGAAGCAGAAGGCACAGGAAGCACTTGCTGAGAAGCTGGAAGGGACAACAGCTCAAGTTGCCAGCCTACATGTAGAGTTTAAGGACGAGAAGGAAAAGGCATCGAAGCTCCAAAGCCAGGTGGTGCAAGAACGCGAGAAGAAGAAGGAGTTGGACGCTGCCAACGCTAAGCAGATATCTGAACTGCAGACCAAAATCAAGAATCTTCTAGTGAAGAATGATACGTTTGAGAGCACAATGAAAGTGTTCGAAAATTCGCGGAAGGACCTCGAGCACCAATTGCAACAAGAAATCGTGGTAAAGACAAGAGCTGAGCAGGAACTTGTGAAAGGGGGTCAAAAGATCGAGCGTGCGAATGCGGAGCTGGAAACAGCACTGGAACAAATCAAGCAACTGCAGGATCGGATCATCGAACTCGAGGAATGCGTTGAACGCGATCAGCTTAAAGCAGAAGATGAAGCTAAAAAGTGGCAGGAGGCGCATGCTCAGCAGGAGCAAACAGAATCAGTACTAGAGCGCAAGAAGCAAAGTGTCATGAGCCTCGAGGACAAGGTCAAGAAGCTTCAGACTGAATTGCGTGATACTGCCGCCGAAGCGGCCAAGCAAGCGGCAGTGCTGTCTAAAACAAAGTCAGAAAACATTAGAATGGATATGGAAATAGAAAGTTTGACTGCCAAATTGAGGAAGCTGCAGACAAGCCACAATGAGCTTGAGATTAGGGTTGTGGATATGGATCGCAAGCTCATGCAATCGCACGATGAGGTTGAGGCCCAGCAGAAGCGGTCAGAAGAAAAGTCGACGGAGATTGAGTTCCTCAAGGCTGAGATGGAGACTGCGAGACGCGAGGTAGAGAAGGTCAGTACAGAAATGATTGAAATGGAAGAAAAGCTGTGCACGGACATCACAGATCTTCAAGAACATCTGCATAGACAGATTGCCGACCTGGAGAAAAAACTCAAGGAGGTGCAAACGGCGCGCGAGAACGTGACACATGAGTATATGCAGGTGCAGCATCTGGCGCAGGATTCGATTCTTCAGATGAAGGGAGTGCACATCAGCGAGTGCCAACGTTTCCAGGTCATTTGCCTCATGCTTGAGAAGGCAGTTGAGGGCTTGCGGCTGGAGGTTGTGGGAATGCATTCAAAGATCGAGAAACAGTCAAATCTCATTGTCGAGTACGAAACGGCGCTTCATCAGAGAAATGCCGATCTGCAGGACAAGACGAAACATCTAGGTATTGCCTTGGTACACATTGACGATGGCCGTCAGCAGGTTGGTGAGCTGCAGGTATCTCTCAAAGTCGCCAACGCCCGTGGCAAGGACTTAGACCAGCAGTTGCACGATATGGAGAACTTGAATGAAGAGCTCTCGCGCCAGAAGAATCTGCTCGCAGATGCGCTCGACGCCGACAGAGTGACGCTGCTGGGGTACATCAAGATGCTGCAGGCTGCGGGCACCAAGTTTTTCCCAGACCCGTTCCCTGAACGATGCCACCTCAAAATTCCTGACAGGGTGTGGCTCATCACCATCGAGTTTAGCGAGAATCGCAAGATGCTTGACGACCTGCTGCACCAGTCTTATATCGAGGAGGATTTTAACAAGGGAACGATCCATATGACTGCTTTGCCGGGTGGCCTGACCAAACGCAAGGTCGACAATTTTGGGGTATTGCTCCAGAAGATGCTCGAGAACCACGCTGACAGTAAGACAGGACTGGATCGTGAGGCGTTGGTGGCGGTGGGCCAGAGCATCTGGCTCGACTTGAATCCGAAGGAAGCAGGTAGAGCTGATCAACAGGCGGCGATCTTGGCGACTGCCATCCTAGATGGTGTTGCACCGAAGACGAAGTTTGCTTTCGACATGCTGCAGAAATGGCTTGACTCAATTACGCAGATCATTGGAGGCCTTGATGTGGACGCGCCGAAGAGCGATCTAGCCGTAGCATGCCGCCGCGATCGTCACACATTGACGGCTGCCGTTGATGATTACGATCGCAACGCTCTCTGGATCCACTCATGCTCACTCATGGACTACATGCTTCAGTCCTGCGGCCGCAAGATTGCGCATTTATCAACTGAGGAGTTGAGATTGCTGCAGCTCACGCACTTCTTGAGGCAGCATGAGGAACAACAGGACAGCACGTATGAGGATGACGACATCCTGCACAACCAGCGCGACTCTGGAAACGAGTACTGGAAACGGGACTCGGACAGCACCTACAGCCAGAGTTCATTTGTCGATAGATTCAGGATGTCTTGGGATAAGTTCCAGAAGGTGTCGGCTGGCGGTATCTCTGCACCGACTACGCCCAGGTCACATTTTTCACTGGGCAGTATTTCGATGGGCGGTGGCGAAAAAACTGCGAGATCTAATATATCCAATGATGGACACAAGACAGCACGATCAAACTCTTCGTGGTTTATGGGTGATCACCTTTTTGAAGCGTAATGATTTAATTACATGGCTTTCACGACCACAGGCGAGTGCGCCAAGACCATTCGGACCCTTTAAAACATAACGATTTGTTTAGATGGTTTCCATGACCTCGGCGAGTGTGCGAAAACTATTGAGAGGTGCATGGTGCTTGTTGAAAACTGAAGTTTTAGTCTGTATTAATACAAGACAAAAAAATCGAAGAGACCTCTTTCGAGAGTAGAGTTTTGATTGAAAACAGATAGTGGGTATCTCAAGGATGTGGGGGCAGGTCACACTCACAAACCCTGGGAATTCCCTGCGCTCTACTACCCATTGGTCAGCCCACAAGCCTCTGAATCGCCTGTTAAAGGGAAAGTTGTAAAACCAGTCAGAGCTTGCGCTCTCGGCTTCGCATACCGGGACAGGCCCAATTCTATAGTGGGGTCATCAGGAAAATAGCGTAGACCGTCGATGTCAGCTGTCTATTAGGGGCAAGTTCTGGCGTCTACGGAATCCGCTACTGCAGGGCAATCGGCTACTTCTCGATGTCTCAAAGCGCTACCAGTCCGGCTAGGAAGAGTAGACTTGGTCCTAGACGACCTCGGATTGAAAGATCGAACCAGCGCACCTATTACTCTCATACGACCACTGCCTGGAGATTCAGCACCCTTGCATACAATTAAGACAGCAGCAACTGGAGGCGGAAATGAAGTGTACTCAAGGGGAGGGTGGGAACTGATTCTGTGAGTACTAATTCCCCCAAAACAGAAATCATAAAAATATCGAGGAACAAAACCGTGACACCCGCGCTAGAGGGGTCGAGGGCCAAGTCTTTGCGTGACGAGTCACATTACTAACCGTGGTTTAGTAACATGCCGAGCCACCTTACTAAACTTTGGACCCCGTGTTCTAACCGGGATATTCAAGAGCAATGGGGCGGGGGGACACCTTTCAGACGGCAGGGCGTGTCTCAAGGAGGAAAGTGAGATCAAGCGTTGCAAGGATTTTCTCCGCTTTCTTGGGGGGGATGGAGAGTGTCGCTTTTGGTTTCGCTTGCACCGACATAAATGTAGACATACATACAGACATAGATGTAGACATACATGTTTTTTTCCAGTTCAGTTTTTTTCCGTTTTTCCAGTCCGGTTTTGTTTCAGTTTTCCTGTCTGGTTCTTTTGGTTTGTTCTGTCCAGTGTCTGGTGGTAGAGTCTGGAGGTAGAGTCTGGTGGCTTGGACAAAACCGGGAAATGTATCAACCAAGGACATCATGGTTATCGGTACTGTTGGACAAATCCGCACAGATTCTCGGATTTGAGATTCAAGGAACCGGCTCATTTGCTGGCGAGCCCTCTTCCTAAAAACAAATAACGAACTGGCCCAAACCTAGCACTATAGTTTCTACCAGCTGGTTTCTAGAATCTGGAAACCCATTGGGGTGCTATATGCATGAGCATATGAGTGGTATTCGATTGTGAGAGTTGTCATGTTTGTGTGTATTCGCATTGATGCAATGCTCGCTGTGCAATCTTTGATATATGTAAAAATAAATTTGTTACAACACAGCTGATATGGACAGCCTACGCTGCTCTCCTGCTCCCCGAATTACCTTCAGTATGTTGCAGTGTGTTGCAGTGTGTTGCAGTGTGTTTCAGAGTGTTGCTATGAGTTGCAGTTTCATGGGCGCGTGTATTCATCTCGACACGATGCTCACTTATTTTGCCTAAGGAAGAAATTGAGGAGCAATCTCTCAGGCTGATGTCTACTGCCGTAGATTCTGGGTGCAGTAGAGTGCTGCAGAGTGTTGCATAGTGGTGCAGTGTGTTAAAGTGTGCTGCAGTGTTTGGTGCGATGTGTTGCAGAGTGTTGCAGAGTGTTGCAGATTCGTCTCCCCGCTCCCGCGCCCAGAGCTCATACAGTCATCACATTTGAAAAGAGACATGTCAAAGAGACACATCAAAGACGCCAACTTTCTGGCTACCGTACTTGACAGCTTTTACCGGCTGACGTAACATGCACGTGACAAAAGAGACGTATATAAGAGACTCATGAAACAGACCTAATCACTATGAAAGACACATACTTGCTGGTTGACGTACCAATGCACTTTGCACACGCGACAGGCGGTGCTGAAGCGGGATCAAGGTGCCGGGAAAAAAAATAGATCTTGCAGCAGCAGACAGCGCTGAAGAGGGAGTCAATGTGGGCTCTCAACACCATAATTTGTTTGCGTCATTGCACATGCGCTTGATCTCCTTCCAGTCTGCATCCGTGCACTTCGAGAGTAGAGTTTTTATTACAAAACTTTGTTTTCCCCTTATTTCCGATTGCCAAAAGAGTTGAAAATTTTCCTAAATTGTCGATTTGCCGATTTGCCCGACCTCCCCCCCTCCTCATCTAATTTGAATCAGAGATTTTAAAAACAACCCCCCTCCGCTTCCCAAAAAGTGGTCAAATTTAATTTTTTTCAGCCCGAGGATTTGAGAGAAACAAAGTTTTCAATAAAAACTCTACTTGTAAAGAGAAACAAAGAGAGCATGACGTAGACACAGGACACGTGGCGGAGAACATGCGAAATTACTGTTTTACATCGCGCTTACAATTGGCTGGCCCCCGCATTGTTTGTCCCAGAACCCTTGTGCTTGCCACAAGGAAGTGATCTCTTCCTCCTCAGTCGTTGTTCCTTGACAGTAGAGTTTTTTTTATTAAAAACCGATAGTAGGTATCCCAAGGATGTTGCGGCTCTACTCTAATACCCATTGGTGTGAAAAATGGACCAAAACCACACATGCAAAATGCCGTAACGTGGCCATGGGAAAGACAAAATCGACGGTCCTAGGATTGTCTTGGTACGGTGAAATAAAAAGCTCAAAACTGCAAGTAATTTCCTAGTCGAAAATCCAGTAATTTCGTACAAAAAATACAATCGAAATCAGCGGCAAATCTTGTCTTGTCGGACGCGCACATGTCTTGTTAAGAGACGATACATATCTATCGTCTTGTTAACATATTTTGACTGTTTAGCCCTAGTGTGCGAGGAAAAGGGGTGCTTGGAGCAGGGCTCTACCGCTACGGTGCTAACACAACATGTACAGTAATGCTCTGATTTACAGGAACCAGCCCTCTCAGCCTAGCAAACCTGCAAATACTTCTAGGCTTGCAGATTGTTTGACCACATATCTAGGTCTGCATCCCAATCCCAGCACAACTGTCCACAACAGCCAGCAGATTTGCCAGTCGAATCCTCAACGCACGTGGCACCGTTTTCAATTGTCATCAAGTTGGAGCATCCATCAAGGTCGTTGGTATTGCCGTCATCACAATCCTCGTGTCCAACCACACGGAACCCATTTCCAAGGACGGTATTGCAGACATTGACTTTTGCGTCCCGGACGGGATAAGGAGAGCAAGCCCATCCCGTTTCCATTCTGCATTTGGCATCGCAGCCGTCCTCAAGACCACTGTTACACGCCTCACCAGCATCCATGATTTGCCAAATTTGTCGAGATGACCTATTTTGAATTGCAGAGCAAAACAACGGTGCAGAAAGTGCGAGACAAAAAAATTGAATCCCACAATCTATAGATTCCCTCCACGCCATGAATGAGTTGAGCCGGAAAAAGTGGGAAGGATAATGCTTGTAGAAAATTGCTTGCAGCTTTGGGCTTCCCTACCCTAATCTTACATTCGAACCCCTCCCTTCACATAGGTCATTTCTAAGATAAGGAACTAGTCTAATTTTCTCGCACTTCAAGGTACAGACAGCTATACGTACGAACATACATACATACATACAAACATGCAAGCATACATACATACATACAAACACACAAACATATATACAAACATACAATACATACAATCTTGACACACATGCATACATGCAAACATGCATACATACAAAAATACATACCTACATAAACAAATATATACATAAATACATACAAAACTACATACAAACATACATACAACACCATTATACTTATATGCATTGCTCCCGCCCACCGACTGTCTGTTTCGTCCTACTCCCAGTGCATGTCCACTCGCAATTGTTTTGGTTGTATGGATCGCCTGATGCATCGTCAAAAAAGTGATGTCAGCTATGAAACCATAGGAAGAGCCAGGAAGGCACATACGCAACCATTGTGCGTGCCATGAACATGCAAATAATAATGATTTCAGGACTGACCGGGAGAAGTATACTGGGCAAACTCTGTGAGCGCATTTGTACAACTTATGCACTGTCCCTTCACGTTCCCTGCATCAGGGAAAACACACCTGCCGACAGCAGCACGCATAAGATTGCGCATGTATGCATTTCAAACAAAGAATGGCTTTCCAAGATGCACGCACAAAATACAGATCAACCTCAACACCTACGATCAGAAGACATCTGGCAACGTCAAGCATATAAACTACACAGAATGCCTTTCGAAGATGCAATACACAAACTCCAAATAAATCTCAGAGATTATAATCTGCACAATTACGTTGTTGCTGTAGTTACTGATGTATGGCTCTATGCATACCTGTTTATGCAGGGCGCACGGTAAAATCCATGTGCGCACTGAGCATACTCGCGCAGCTCCCAGCCCCCTTGCTTGACAACTGAGATGCCCTCACAAGGAGAGCATGTCAGGTTTCCACCGTCACACTCGGCATGTTCCCATTCGTAGCATCTGCAAAATAAAAAAGTCTCAGAGAACATTCGAATAGCAATAATGGTGCGATGCATTCTGTAACTCTTCAAGATGCAGACTTCTACCACAGAACACCATGATACATAGCAGGATGGATACACATTCTTGAACAATGGCGTGCATGTTGAAAGCCCAACATCTAATCCCTGGTGCTCTCTTCAAATCGCGGATGCAGCTATCTCAGACGAAAACTTACGGATTTTCGAGCAGAATGTTCCCTGCCCCATACGTGACTATCTGTGGGTATGGGCATTCTCCGGCGGGACAGCTCTCTGGCAGCAGCTCACACGCCATGCCATTTGCATAAAAATTCGCAGGGCACGCCCACGGGCAAAATGGCAAATCAACAATGGTGCCTGGTCCGTTGTAATTTGCGTGTGAAGGAATGATGTTATTGCACGGCAGACATATTCCGGCGCTCGTCTTGTAGTAGCCATTGTTGCAGCCAAAAGCACAGTTGTTGAGATGTGCTGGATCTCCGGGGAAAATATATTGCGAGTTTGCCGGAATTGTGTTATCGCATGGCACGCAGAAGCTATCCCGGGTTGTGTTGCATGGCATTCTATATTGTCCCCTTCCACACAGCGAGACGTTGCAGGGGACACAAGTGGTATATGAGTACGGCCGATCTGGATCAAAGGGCTTGTCGGCCCAAGGCGGAACCACAGTGGATCCTGGTAGGGTCACACACAAGGTGAGGAACAACACAAATACACAATTTCGCACAAACAAACAATAGCTACTAGGTTCCATAGTTAGAGCTGCAATACACTTCAATTTACAATATTTCGGATTACATTTGTCTGAAGGACTCACCGTTTGCGAATGTACCCGATGAGCACTGCCAAGAACATGACCCTGGTTCGTGCCATGTCTTGTAGCACTGCCTTTGCAGAATCCGAGTGACAATCCCAAAGGGAAGTTGCAAAACGTCCGTACAATTGTGAGATTTTCCCCATTCCACCGCTGGCCTGTTGATTCCAGCCGTGTTGATCACACAACTGCATCCGCACTGCAAGCCCCACGGCGAATTAGTAGTGGATACGCCAGCGTCATTGCAAGAGCAATTTGCGAGCGTGCATTGTGCCGTCGTATTTGTCATGTTCGGCAGAACATCTGGAGGCACCGGATAGGAAAGCGTTTCGTCATAAATAGTGGTATACAGGGTTTCTGAGGAAAATTCGTGAGGAATTGCTCGAAGCACAGGCCTGATTACACCTGGGCCCAAATAGTCGCTAAAGGCCGGACCATTCTTGCATTCGTCACACATTCCTTTGGATCGAATAGTGCAATTTGAGAATGAGAAGCCTTGAGTGCATGTCTCACAGGCAGCACACGTCTGATTTCCATATGTCTCCTTATAGGTGGCTACAGCACAAGGAGTGCATTCACCATTTGCCACCTCGCCAGAATATCCAGGTTCACATCTACAATCGTGGAGATGAACCGTGGCGTTCCTCGGAGCAGCAACTGGAGCTGCTGGATCACTGCGCGCCCCAATGTCGTACATGGACCATGCAAGATAGTTGCAATTTTGTCTCTCGAAGTAGGATACATTTTCCCACGTGCATCTATCTGTGACAGTGAATGAGTTTGCGGGGCAATTCGTACACTTGCTTGACCCTCGGACGGGCGCGTACTTTCCTGGCATGCACGAAAAACATTCGAGGCCATCAGCACTCCCACTGAATGGTGTAGGCACAAAATATCCAGGCATGCATGAACAGTTTGAGATGACAGTAGAGGCTCTGCTTATTGTTTCCGTATTCGTAGGACATAATGTGCAATTATCTGAGCCTGTAATTGTTTTGTATTTGCCGTCCACGCATTCAGAGCAATTGGCACCGTCTGCACCTGTGTACCCTCTGTTGCATTTACAAAAATCGTTTGCTGGACTCGCCGGGATAGAAAATGAGTCTAGGGGGCACTCACTGCACTGCCGTGTTCCATTTTGGTCCTTGTACGTCCCACCCTCGCAAGCCTCGCACGAAACACCATCCGGCCCTCTGTAATCACGCGTGCACCTGTCGCACGCAAGATCACCCCATCGACCACGTCCTGCGCGTATTGCGGCACCACCGTTGAGCACTCCGTCGTTGCCATTGCCACTTGCATCTACTATCTGCGACGCTCCAGCGCCGTTGAAATCATAGGAGCCAACAAGGGCACTTTCCGGGGCAACCAAACGGCCCTGTGTTTGTGCTAGGGCAGAAACCTCTCCACTGGAGAGAGCTCGCGTGTACACCATCAAATCATCTACCAACCCATTGATTGAAAAGTCTGAAGAATTCCCCGCCATAGCACCGATGGCAAGACCGTCGAAGCAGGTGAATTCTGCTTGCAATAGCGACGAATTTACAAGCACGCTATTCTTGTAAAAACTGAGCTGCTCTTCTTCAAAGTCAAAGACAAGAGTCCAGTGCGCCCAAGTATCAGCAGGATTGACAAAGAAACCTACGCTCCCTGTTGAGTGCCCGTTGCCGCTCCCTGACCCTGAAGCAAAGTTTGCCTGGAGGGACGAGCCATTTGCGGCGGTAACGGAAAAAGAAGTCATGCCCTGAAAATAGGCCCTGAATTGTGTGTTGTTGGCACAGTGCATCGAACAAAGAGTGCGGTCGGACTGGTCTGATGAAGACAGAAAGTTGAACCAAAATGCGAATGTCATCCCTTTGATTACGGTCTGCCCCGGAACAATACTTGAGCCCTCTGCCAATACGACTCTGGAATTGGTGTTGCCATCCAGCAGAAGTGCATTCTCGAAAAGAGAGGCGTTGCAATCGTAACCAGGCGCGCAACTTGCCGCAGAGTAGCCTTTTTGACAAGTGCAGTTCGTTATCAGGGGGCTAGATTCTGGAGACCAGGTGCGGACTGGGCATGCATGACAATCCTGCAGCGGGTTGGGTATGTAAAAGTTGCCAGTGGTGTTCTTGTATGTGTACTGCGGACAGGAAGCACACGCATCTCCATCCCTGCCAAAATAGCCCAGATTGCAAATGCAGTTCGTAAGGAAATACGACGCAACTCCAGAATTTGTGTTGGTTGGACAGCTGCTGCAATTGGTCGAGCCTATGATGGGTTTGTATTGCCCTTCTACACACGCCAAACAATTTCCACCGTCTGCACCTGTGTACCCTCTGTTGCATTTACAAAAATCGTTTGCTGGACTCGCCGGGATAGAAAATGAGTCTAGGGGGCACTCACTGCACTGCCGTG
>Ga0335398_10007244_pt1 | contig 13666 bp, 10 predicted proteins | sample BON03_FD_205742 | JGI IMG/M metagenome (GOLD analysis project Ga0335398, IMG submission 205742) | Freshwater microbial communities from Lake Bonney liftoff mats and glacier meltwater in Antarctica - BON-03 (spades assembly) (version 2) | ecosystem: Environmental > Aquatic > Freshwater > Ice >... | reverse complement strand
TGAAACAGTTCCGGGTCGCGGATATTCACGCCGCAATCCGATCCTGATGGACGCAGTGTTTTTGGAATGGCTCGGATCAGCGCAGGCACTGCACGCGGATCATTCATGGCGTCCAGTACAAAACCCAGCGCGCGAAGCGTTTGATCTCGATCCGTCTGGTCAAGTTCTTTCAACAGCGGTGCGAGCGCGGGTTCGCCGATATTGACGAGTTCCTGAGTTGCCTCTGCCCATTCTTCACTGCGTATGAAAACTCGGTCGTTCCGCAATAGATAAACGAGTTCTAAAACACGTGTCGGAATGTCTTCGCTGAGTCGATGCCGAAGTCGGACGGAAGCATCGCGAGGACTGAACTTTTCTCCTTCAACAGGATCACGGAGAACGCTGACCGTGAGCGGTGTCCTTGCAATTGGCCCTGCGAGTGAGTTCAGAAGTTTGACCGGTTCTTCACTACTGGCAGAAATGGGAACCGAAGCGTTCGTTTTATTGCCTGGCGTTTCATCAGTCGCACAGAGCATAGCAACCGGTACAACAACGGTCGTACAAATTATCAATGCTGCCGCGAGTGCTGTGGTCGAAACACGTCGACGGTTTTGCTTTTCGCTCAGCACTGCTGTCAGCCTGCCATGCAGCGAAGAATTCCGGGCCATTGCCAAACCACATGCCTGAGTCCACGGTGAGGATGAAAGCCTGGTGGCGACGTTGAGCAGATGTTCGGCATAGGCGGAGGCTCGAACGCCGCTGGCGAGGACGATATCATCACAGGCTCGTTCGCGTTCGACATGCATTCGCCAGGCTGCGATCCAGACAAGCGGATTGAACCAGTGCAGAGCACACGCGAATTGGGCGAGAAGTTGCCCGAGCACGTCGCGACGTTTGATGTGCGCGAGTTCGTGCAGCAGCACCGATCGAAGTTGCTCGTTGGACCAGTCCTGGGCGGCGACGGGCAGCATCAGGCGGGAACGAAAAATGCCCCAGACGACGGGTATTGTTTTATCGGGATGCAGCAGTAGCGTGACGTGCTGGCGGATGTTGAGTGTGGTGCAGGCAGCGGTGAATGCAGAGTAGACATCACTCTCCGAATCGTTGCTAGTTGTGGCGCGCGGTGAAGTCATGTAGGTCCCGCTTGCCGAGCGGGACTTTCGCCGCAAGGCGAACCGAATGCGGGCGACAATTCTGCGCAACCAACCAGCGAGGGCGTGATCTCCGGCGACGTGTGCGGAATTTGGCACCTTGTCTGGTCGCAGGTCGGGGCGTGGCCCCGAAGTCCTGCCCGGCAGGCAGGACCTACTTTTACGTTCCGTTCGCCACAGCATCGCTCGCGCGATGGCGAGGCGGAAGATCAGGATGGAAAAACTAATAAACCACAGTGACGAAATTGCGTGGTGCCAGGTCCAGATGATCGGCTTTACCGTCACGACAGCAGCGGGGATTGCTGCTGTGACTGGTGATTCAATGGTCGATGCGGCCTGGTCGGCGTCGGTTGATGGAAACCGCAGGGCATCGTCGAATGACAAGGCGTTCACTGCATCAAAGTCATGGGAATCATAAGAAGCATGGGAAGTATGATCTGCGAGATCAGCTTCATAAATCGCATTGTTCCCATCACTCCCATTGCGATTCACTTCAGCAAATCCCACAGCTTTCACCCAATCCGGCAGCACTCTCCACTGAGGCAACATTGCCGAAAGCAGCGGCACAGCCAGCATGGCGATGATCGCCACGAGCCACACGAGATGTCGTGTCGCCGCAGAATCGCGACGCAGGAACAATACGACCACCCCTGCAAACAGCAGCAATGCCGCACCTTTAATTGCCGAATCCAGCAGCAATAAACTGGAAACGCCGCTCACAGAGATCAGAATGAACAGTGCTCGATTCATCTCAACGACCCTCCGACTTGGCTTGTTCAATCAACGCGATCAGTCGTTCACGTTCGTCATCACTGACGTTGTCCTTCCGAGAATGCAAATGAGCCGCCAATGCTTCTTCCAGCGAACCGCCGAAGAATGTTTCGAGCACATTCTGAAACGCATTGCGTCCGGCTTTTACGCGAGCCTCGCGCGGTAAGTAGACAACCTCCCGCCCATTTTCGCGGCGTTTGAGATGCCTTTTTTCCTCAAGGATATGCATCATCCGCCGCACGGCCATTGCTGTCGGTGCATCGGGGATGGCTTCGACGACCTGATTGACTGTCGCTTCGCCCAGAGCGAACACGGCATCCATAATCTGACGCTCACGGCGACTAAGTTCCGGAGGTTTTGCCATTCGTTTTCTCCCACGGTCGCAAGCGTCAGTCGTAATTCGAAACTGTAGCGGAGCGTTAATTTATTAACGTTCAGCGTGGAATTCCGCAATTCGTCTCGCGGAGCACTTCAATGTCGCCGCCAGCCGAACATCAGGGGCGGATGTTCGGTCCACGGCGTCACGTCGTCCCTTGGTCATCGTGGCACTGGTCGCAGGTTGCAGCAAGCTGCAAAGTCCTTTCCGGCAGAAAGGACCTACTTTCACAACCATACTCCACTGCAGGCTGTCAATTGAATTTGTTTTCGCAACCCGAAACGTCAGTGAGGGATGGAATTGCCTGCGTTTTTAGTCGCAAATCCTTCGCTGATCCGTCGGGTTGGGATTAAATCGACAGCCTGACTACACCGCGAGCCTGGTAATTTATTCCAGATGTAATGGTTGTGCAGCCGATGCAGTTGATAAGGCAGTGTTTCAGTGACGTTGACATCGACCAGGACCGGCAGTTTTTGCCGATTCGCGATTCCTGTCCCAGCAGGCTCAACCACAAACGACCGGATTTTTTTGATTCGACAGCTTTATGATACTCGCAGAATATCGCATCGACACAGGGTACTTCGCAGGTCCACTCGACCTGATGCTGTACCTTGTGCGCAAGACTGAAATCGATATCTGCACTGTTTCATTGTCGACGATTACCAAAGATTTTGTCGCCTACATTGACGTTTTGGATTTCCTGGACTTCGACCTGATCGGCGACTTCGTCGTCACTGCCAGCACACTGCTGGAAATCAAAAGTCGCGAAGTTCTGCCGACACAAACTGAAACCGTCGCAGACACAGATGATCCGGAAGAATCTGGCAGCGATTTGATCGCGCGACTGATGGAATATCGTCGCTACAAAGAAGCATCCAAGTTGCTCGACGACCGTGCCTCGGAATGGCTTGAACGCTACCCACGACTCAGCAGCGATCGGCCGAACATCAAACGCGATCACTCCGAAGACCGCATTAAAGAAGTCGAACTTTGGGACCTTGTCAGTGCTTTGGCACGCATCGTCCGCATGCCTGACATTGAACGTGAAGTCGCCATCCGGATGGATGAGACACCAATGAGCGTCTTCCAGGAACAGATCCGCGATCGTATTGCAGCTGAAGGTCGAGTCGCATTCAGTTCACTCTTCGACGGCGAAAAGATCCAGTCGCGCATCGTGGGTATTTTCCTTGCGATCCTGGAACTTATACGTCACGAGCATTATCGCTCCGAGCAGCCAATCGACTTCGGCGACATCTGGATCCTTGCACCCCGCGAAGGTGCGTTTGTTGCATAGCCTGTATTTTCGAAGTTTCGAGTGACGTCTTGGTGGAAAGTGAGTCCTGAAATATTAACATCTAGGGAGACAGTTGCACATTTCAACGACTAGCAACCTCCACTGAAAGATCATCGTTATGGATGTTCAATTTCCGTCGCCGCAAGACCTACATCTCGATTCCGCAACGCTGGATCTGTGCCAGGACGTCGCAAATATGGCGTTGGTGATCAACGACTTTCGCCCACTTGCAGAGCCGGTCGTTGCAGAAATCCGTAAACGGATGCTTGAAGATGGCGTCTATAACAGTAATGCGATCGAAGGAAACACGCTTAGCCTGCAGGAGACCCAGATGATTCTGGAAACCGGAGCAGTCGTGGATGTAGGACGTGGAAGGGAGGCCACAGAAGTCCTGAACCTCGGAGCTGCAATCCGGGAAATCCAATCGTTTGTTCATGATCGCACGCGGTGGAGTGATCATAAATCGTTTCTATCGGTACATGGGATCCTGATGAAAAAAAACGGTGATTCTTGTGCAGGAATCGTGCGAAACGAAAGCGTCATGATTCCCGCCGCGAAACATCAACCGCCAGGCCCTGAGAAGCTCGCGGAGTTGCTTGCGTGGCTATGGAGTACGTTGCAAGAATCTAAAGACTGCGAACCCATTCGACTGGCGACATGGACACATTGGTCTATTGCTCGAATCCATCCATTCATTGATGGTAATGGTAGAATGGCACGCTTGTGGCAGGATCTGATACTCTTCGGGAACCGCTATTCGGCGGCCATCATCCGAGCCACAAATCGAAGGGAGTACTACCACGCGCTCACATCTGCAGACGATGGCCGATTTGACAGATTGGCACAACTGATTGGTCAGGGAGTTGCTACTAATCTGCAGGGCTACCTGGATGCGTGCAGAGAAACGGATGAACTCAAGGGTTGGGCGCAGGAGATTGTCGGTGAAGCTCACGCGGCAGTCGAGGAACGAAGACGTGCTGAATATCTGCGTTGGTGCAGAGGAATGTTGCAGCTAAAAGATGCCTTTGTCAGGTGTGCGGCGCAAATCACGTACGTTTCGGATGGCACGATTGACGTTGAATTTCGACCATTTGACATTATCGAGCAACCCACATGGGAAAGTCTTCGATCAGGGCCTGGTGCATCGAAAACATGGTTCTTCTGGTTGAACATTCGAAAAGGTGACAGCCGTATCCAGTACTGTTTCTTTTTCGCCAAGCACTTTTTTCACGAGGCGGGCGAAGTTGTGGCAGGACTTGAAGCCCAGACATCTCTCTTGGTAAGTGAACAGCAGGGAAACGATTCAGCCCGTCGATTGGACCAAATCCCAAATCTTCCATTGCGGCTTCGTGAGATATTAATCAAGGACGGCGAGCTATTGACGCGATGCATGGAACCGGCGACAGGCAGGGAACTCTACGAGAAACCCAAGAGTCATGTCTCAGTAGCTCAAGAGTTTATCAGTCAGGCGATCCTGCATCGCATGCGATAGGCCGCTTCGTGCTTCGCCGATACCAAGCAGTATCACGTCCCTTTCCTATTGCCTATACTTAAAGATGCAGCCACGCCGAAGGACTCCGACCTGGGACAGTTTGGATTACGTAGGGAGACCTGTCCTCAGTTCTGCATCCTTCAGCATTGTCGATGGCAAGCGGCAGCCTGCCCAGCAAAGTCGCCAATGGTAACACCTATTTCGTCAAACTCGTCTTCTGCGGAACTTGTTGCTGCTGCTGAGCTTGTTTGCCGACCATGACTTCGGTGAAGCCTTTCAGATCCGTCCAGAAGGTACCTTCACCGGCGTAGAGCATGTTGAGTTGCACGTCTTCGGGCAGGCCAGTGGCAAAGGTCCATTGGTTGTAAGCGGAGCCTGAACCGAATGCTGACACCGCCAGCGTGAACAATTCAGACTTTGCTTCGGCCTCAATTTGTTTTGCTCCGGCTTTGGCCTTTCCAAGAGTCACACTGGCTTCGGCTTCCAGTTCGGCCGTCTTGCGAGCAATCACTGCTGACAATTTGATTGTTTCGGCTTTGGTTTCTTCCGCTTCTTTATCGCCTTCCGCTGCAGCTTGGGCGACCAGCTTTTTGGTCTCTGCTTTGATGCGTTCTTTTTCCAAATCAACCTTCTTTTCAGCTTCGCGAAGAGTCGCCTCAGTACCTGCCGTCAGCAATTCCTGATCACGAGTCAGTTTTAATTCATCAGCGACGAATTTTTGCTGAATCGGTTCACGGACTTCCAGCGGGATGTGAATATTGCGCACAAATCCGTGCAGTAGTTTCAGGTCTTTGTCTTTCAGGATCTTCTCAAAAGCATCCGACACTTCATGCTGAAACTTGCGACGTGTATCGCCGACGAGAAGATCGACCGCTCCCAGTGACGAACCCTGATTTCGGCAGATACTTTCAATTTGAGGCACGACAACTTTGGCTTCCACAGCATCCAACGTACCAAACTTTCGAATCACATCTGCTGCCTGTTCGGGCATAATTCCCCACACGGCCGTGAAGTCCATATGGATACGAAATCCGTCATTCGAAGGAAAAGAAATCCCGCTTTCGTCATCGACAACCGTGGGTTCTCCACTTTCATCCAGAATCGGCACGTCGTCTATGCTCTTAAGGTTGGTCTTGACCGATTTTTCCGCGTAGCCGACACCAACGATATCGACATGTTGTTCGTTCGGATTGACGGGGTACAAACCGGGCTGCAGAACATTGTCCTGAATGCCTGGCACGGCTTTCGTCAAAGGATTGTCAGTGAGGTTGGTGACGACGCCGACGTATCCGGTCGGAATCGAAACCCAGCCAGCATGCTTGACCTGCTTGCCGGATGTAATAGTTTCTTCTGTGATCACTTTGACGTTGTAGGCATAGTCGTTGATGCGATACGTTCCCGGACCGAACACTTTTCGAAGGATGCCCTTCTGAGTGGTCTCATCCAGATCGCCATCCACAAGGAACTGTCCGTTGTTTAGATCTGCACCCATTTTGCTGGAGACAACCGCCACTTCGCCTGGCTGGACTGCAACGTCCGGAATCAGTTTCGTTTCCCACCAGCCGATCCACAGAAAGTGTCGTCCGGGGCCACGCATGTCTTTGAGAATACCGATTTCCAGCGGCCGACCATTTTCATCAACCTTCGCAAATTCACCCGGTTGTGCGACCGGACGATTGCCTGGCAAAAATGGCAGCGGCGGGCCCTTGTATCGCAGCACTAGACTATGTCCCTGCGGCACATAGACACGATTGAAGGTCCACTGGAACAATTCCAGCCCGAAGAACATGATGAGAACGACCGGAACGGCGAGGCCAAATCGAGACCATTGTTTGCTTGATGATGTATTCATATTTGTGTCTGCCTTGAATCTTTGCGGAACTTGAAATCAGGAGAATTTTATTTTGATCGTTCTCTATTCTGTTTCAGGTGCCGCCTCTGCTGCTGGAGTTGTTTCAGGTGCTGGAGTTGTTTCAACTGCGGGTGCGTCTGGTTGCGGCGCAGCTGGTGTTGGTTTGTCTTCTGGCATCGGTTTTTCTTCAGGCGTCTCAGCCGGAGCTGCCTCTTTGAGTTCTGAGCCCGGAGCTGGTGCAGCATCCGTAACTGTGGCTTCAGTCGGCGATGTTTCAACCGCTGGTTTCGCAGGAGCTGGCTTGGCGGGTGTTGATTCCGGTGACGTCACTGCTGCGGGAACCGACGGTGCAATCGCCGCTGGGTTCAGAGCCGCACCTGAAGATTTTTCCACAGCGGTGACGTCGTTGAAGGATTCGAAGATCTTCATGATCGGACTGTCGGCTGTATTGACCATGATATTTTGAAACGCCGGCGATAGCTTCTGAAACATTACATATTGAGCGTAACCTTTGCCATCTCCCTCGAAGGCTTCCACAGCTTTCTTCCAACCAGCGGATTCTGCGGCGTTGTCAAAACGCACAACATCCGCTTTAGCTTTTCCGATCGCTTCGATGGCCGCAGCTTCATCGATCGATGCATCCAGTTTGAATTGCGCGACGGCCAGGTTTTCGTTGGCTTTTGTCAGAGCAACTTCCTGCTCCTGTTCGGCTTGAGTCGTAATCTGCACGACCTTCTGATCAGCACCAACCAAAGCCTGCTTCTGCTCAACCATCGCTTTGCCGACGGCGAGTTTCTGTTCCGATTCCTGTTGTAACGTTTGCTGTTTGAATTGCAGTTCCTGTTGCTTCGCGATTTCACGTGTTCGTACCGGCAAAGCAATTTGTTCCGGCGGACGAATGCGTGTCACCAAAGCTTGAATGATCTCAATTCCCAACGGCTGACACGCTTCACGCATGGAGACTTCAAAGGCTTCCTGAAATGCTTTGCGAGTCTCCCCTTGAATGAATTCGCGACCCGATGAATTTGATCCCTGCAAACGACAGAAGCTGCGTGCGTTGGGCATGATTACCGTCTTGACGATTTCTTCGTCAATAGCCGGGCCGTTCTCGATTTGATTGAATAAAACGTAAACTTCGGCCGCTTTTTCTGGATCAACACGGAACTCAATCACGCCATCAAGACTGACCCAGAAGCCATCCTTCGATGGAAATCCCATGTCGCCTTCTTCACCAAGATTGAAACGCTGACTGCGACAATCCACCAGATCAACGCGGTAGACATACGGGCTTAGATAGTGAGTTCCCGGTTCAAGTGTGGCTTCCTGGACGCCACGTTCCCCTGCATCGACCAGCAGGCGATTGGGCTGTAACGCAAGCGGTGCAGCCAAGTTTGTGACGACACCTTTAAACCCGGCCGGAATTGCAACCGGTTTGTGGACTTCCACGGAGTAAACATACGGATTGATTGGATATCGTCCGGGATTCAACACTCCCGGCATGATGCCCTTGGTTGTTGCATCACCCTTGTCATCGACCTTGGCAAGGAATTCGCCATAGCCCAGATCGTCACCGGTGAGACTGACCATCACGCCCATTTCACCGGACATGATTTCTATTTGCTTAACGACTTCCCATGACCAGGAATACGGATTGTAAAAGTAGCGACCTTCTGTCAGCACCTTCTTCTGGATGCCTTTGTAGCTTTCATCCGGCGCGACTTCCTGGCCATTGCTGAGATCTGTACCGACCTTGTGGGTCAGGACTGCAATCTCGCCGCTGCTGACGTCGATGCGAAAGCTGGAATAGATCATCCAACTGAGCGCGACTGCCAGTCCCGATAAAAGCATCACCGCCATCAATCCCGCGCCCGAATTGCGTTTTTGAGGATTGAATGCAGAACGTGAAATTTGGGACATAAGTGATTCTCCTGCTGGCAAACGGGTAAAACCGTGCCATTCTTCGACATCAAAACGATGATCTTAAGCTGACTTCGCAGCAGCCTAACGTGCCGCGCGGTGCTTCGGATCAAAAAATAACGTACTTCGTGGCCACAGGTACGCAGGGGAAATTCGCCACCTACCACAAAAACTCAAAAGAAATCAGGAATTTTGCGCGAATTGCCCTCATTATTACGGCAACGGGTGAGGTTCTGAGATCGGTCCCTCAGGGCCACGGGCAAAATTAGAATACGGCAACTGGATGGGCACTGTGCCACTTCCGTCGGCGAGAGGAATCTCTCGTATGACACTCGAAATGGAAATGTCGGCACGGATCGGAATGTCGCCGATTTCCTGGCCTGAGTCCGAGACCCAGCCAAGAAAGCGATCCGTATTCAGATCTGAAGATTGACGATTCGCTTCTTCCACATCGGGGTCCGTGCGCGCTTCAATCAGTTGATGATAAAGCGTCGCGACAATATTCTTCCAGGGATCACTGAACACAGGAATACCGTTTGTCGCTTTGTTGGCAAAGCGCTGAGAATAGACATCTGCCGTGAAATATATCCGTACTCCATTGGCCGTCACAACAGATCCATGATAGCCGCCAAGTCCTTGTGTGGAGTTAACCTGTTCACTCGCCGACGAAACGTCCAGGGATTCAAATGCTTGTGAATTGCCACTGGCCTGTTGCCCATTTGCGCGGCTGTTATCTGCGGTAAGAACAGTTCCGGGCGGTAGTAGAAAATTGAAGACCGTATTCTTGAGATCATACGTTTTCAGAAAACCCTGTTGGTGAAGGTATCCAGCAAAGTTCTGAATGTCGCCTCGACTGACGACCTTCGGGGTATAGCCCACCAAAGGGTGCGACGGAAGGGCGGTGGAACTGATAGGTTGATTATTAAAGTACTGCAAAAGCACGTTGTTCAGATGCGCATCACGCATCGCTGCTGACAAGCTGCTATCGATTCTCTCCACATCTGTTGCTGTCCATTCCGTATCTCCACTGATGTAAAGATTGACGTAGAACAGGTCGCGAATCGTTCGACCTCCACGATACTTAAGATCTTCACTTGAAGCGGCATTCGCGTCATCACTGAATTCGCGGCGAACATAACTTTCAGAATCTCCGCCATCGGCACTTTGCATTCGACCAGCGCCATTGTTTGGGCGATTTGCTGCGTAGTCTGCAACATTTCCTTCACCCCCGGCAGCCTGCGCGGTCATTTGCCTGCCGCGTGGAGGAAGTGGCCATGGACTCCAGAATTTCGTCGAATCACCTGCCGGTACTGATGGGTCAGTTCCGGGCAGCCCAACAGGAACCGTTGGCAATGTGCCGGGATTCGGTGTGGGAACGTAAGGAGGAATTGGTCTTGTTCCCGGCGATGGGTTCAACACAACGGGCACGCCAGGCCCACCGGGAAATCGTGGATAACCGACAGGATAGGGGTACGGGTTGTAGCCTCCGATCGGCTGACCAGGATAGCGATTTGGAATCGTTCCAGTTCCGCCCAGCGGTATGCACCCGAGGAATTGGGCGGATGCACAGAACCATCCCAACCCCACTATGAAGTGTGGAAGTGAAATTTTCATGATGGTCGAGACAGGAAGAAAGAGGATGTCGAAATCTGAAATCGATTCGCACGTTTATGGCCGCTGCCAGGATGTCGCGAGTCGTTTGAGATTCAGATGACAACGAGGAGATTTTTTTGCGTGCAGCAGGGGTGGCCTTGAGAATAACTGGCTGTTGCTGCCACATGCACGAGAGGACCGGCAATGTATGCAGTTTTGCAATTTAGAAAAAGGCCAATTTTGCGTGTCAGGAGAATGATCTTGTACGCAATCGGCAATTTCCGCTAGTCTCCAGGGTATGGCGATGTGATCGTGATAACACCTCAATTCGCATCTTCGAAGGCACAAACGTACCGAAGATCGGGCGGATTCAATCAATCCAATCCCGTTCATGAAGACTCCGTTTCTGAAGAGCGATTGATGCAATGAGACTGTCGAGCCACTCCATGAAAATAAAAATTCATCGTGTCCTGATTGTGATCTGTGTCGTACTTGTTTGTACGTGTCAGACTGGCTATGCAGAAAGGTTTCGACTGCGTGCGAAGTGCGCCCCGGAGAGGCGGCTATCTGCGGAGCTTGTTCTGGTTCGTCACGCGAAATCCCACTACATAGGGATTTGTCGTGATGGGCGAGCGATCTATGAGGTTGCGGACGAACATGTAAAAAAGATGCGTACAATGGCCGCCGGTGTCGAAGCCGAGGCGTTGAACATCGAGGAGCGATCAACTCGACTTCTCATCAGTTATGCGGATGAAGATCACAAACCTTCCAATGACACACTCAAGGCTGCTGGTTTGCAGATGATTCAGGACTACGAAAATGGTTCGTTCCTGATTGTTGAACCCATTGCTGCCGTGACGTCAGGCACTGTCGATGTTCTCATGGCCGACAGTGCCGTGGCTTATGTTGCTCCCGATTACATGATGTCCATTCCAGCGGTGGAAATCTCCGGGGAGGTTCGTCCAACTGCGGAAGACACCGCCACCAATGATCCGTTTCTTAACAAACTGTGGGGCATGACAAACAGCGGTGCCGCCAAAGCCTGGCCTTACATTCATGATTCAGAAAAAGTCATCGTGGCTGTCATTGATACGGGCGTCGATTACACGCATCCGGATCTGAAAGCCAACATGTGGTCCCGAAACGGAAGGTTTGGATACGATTTTTATGAAAACGACAATGATCCGTTAGATCAACAAAATCACGGGACTCACGTCGCCGGCACAATTGGTGCCGTTGGAAATAACGGAGTGGGTGTCACCGGTGTGAACTGGAAAACCCAGATCATGGCGATGCGTTTCCTGGGACCCGATGGTGCCGGGGCCACTTCTGACGCCGTAAAATGTATTGACTGGGCCGTTGAGAACGGGGCTCATATTCTTTGCAACAGTTGGGGCGGCCCCGACACGTCACCAGAACTGGCCGAGGCTGTTGCTCGGGCAGAACGAAGGGGAGTTTTGTTTGTGGCTGCTGCGGGAAATACAGGTGGTGGTGGAAACAATAACGATCAACGACCAAGCTATCCATCGTCGTTGAAGTCTGCAAATATCATTGCTGTCGGGGCGATTGATGCGAAAGATAACCGAGGTTCATTCAGCCATTTTGGAAAGCAATCGGTTGATATCGGGGCACCGGGCGTTGATATTCTCAGCACCGTCCGCAATAACAAGTATGACACTTACAGCGGAACTTCCATGGCAACACCTCACGTCGCTGGTGCTGCGGCGCTGGTCTGGGGAAAAACATTTTCGTCGCCCGCACAGAGTCCAGCCCAAATGACCAAAGTGCGGGATCTGATTCTGGAAAATGCTCGTCCTGTCGCTGCTCTCAAAGAATTTTGGGGTCAGGCGGCACCTGCCAAAGTTCCGGGCGGCGTTCTCGATATCTCTTTTCTGGCGAGCAAACCGCAAGACGATACGCCACCGCCCACCCAGGTTCCTCGAGTGCGTCTCGTTGAGAACCGCATGATCGTCGATCCCTCACGATTGCAATAGGAAGTTGATTGATTCCGCATTTCGCGGTCAGGCAACATTACGTTTCAAATCCACTCTGTGTATGGAGTTAAAAATGTGGAAATTGCTGATTGGTATCACTCTGACTGTCTGTACGTTTGCCGTGGCTGCTGAGCCGCCTGAGAAACAATCGGTGTCGGCCGAGTGCTGTGGTCGCTTACGGCACGGTATTGTTACCATCGGTGGCGAGACGACTGGCACAACCATCACTTTCAATCGCATCGTCTGGGAACTTCAATTGCACGACGATGCCGCTCGGGATTTTGCAAAGAAACACCATAGCGAACATATTGTTGTCACGGGGCAACTTCGAAAAGTTGTCGGAACTGAGACAATGCCACGATGGATCATTGTTGTGAATTCAATGACAAAGGTGGATCCCACAAAAGTTGATGAAGGAAGCAAATTGACGATCCGGGGAACACTTCGAGCCACTCCAGCATCAACAAAAGATGCCAGCGAAATCATAGTTGATGTCGACGACAAAACCTGGCCGATCGATATTTCGTCTGACGCAAAACTGCGTGCCAACGCAAAATCGCTCGTCGGTGAATCGATTGTTGCAAAGTGTCATGTGGAGCGAACCGACGAGGAAGATCCAGCATCACCGATCATCATTCGCGTGAAGACAGTACAGCAAGCCGACGGTGAGTGATGTGAACGTCGAACCTACCTATTCAGTAACCGGCAAGCAGGGAATTGCTAATTTCAAAGTCCGCGTCCGGTCAACCAGTTTCGATCGACGAAGCTGAAGGATGCAGATCTGGGACAGATCTGCTTACGTAGTTTGACCTGTCCCAGGTCGAATTCCTGCGACGCGGCGACATCGTTTGGCAGAAGTTGCTACGCCAATCGTTTTTCAGCAACCGTGCCGTTCGGTGACGTTTTTACGTCATAGCCCTTGCTCTGGATTTCGCCACGCAGACTATCCGCCGCTTTGAAGTCTTTGCTCTTCCGAGCGTCATCCAGTTGGCGGCACAGATCGTCGATTGCAGCCTGTTCGCCGGACTCCTGAGCGGCACCGGGCGATGCAGAATCCAGCGGAGCAATGGCAAGCACACTGTTAATGCGATTCAACGCCCCCAATGCAGCCGCCGGATCGGACGGCATCGTTGAGGCCCATGGCAGAATTACTCCGAGAGCACCGGCGATGTTTAAGTCATCCGCTAACGCTTCGGCGAATTCTTTCAGGATCGGATAATCCAGAGTCACCTCTTCAGCCTTGCCGC
>Ga0335398_10007241_pt1 | contig 13668 bp, 7 predicted proteins | sample BON03_FD_205742 | JGI IMG/M metagenome (GOLD analysis project Ga0335398, IMG submission 205742) | Freshwater microbial communities from Lake Bonney liftoff mats and glacier meltwater in Antarctica - BON-03 (spades assembly) (version 2) | ecosystem: Environmental > Aquatic > Freshwater > Ice >... | reverse complement strand
CGCTCAATGTTGAACAGGATAAACCCTAAAATTCCAAAAAAAATATTTTTAACCGGAGTTGAGACTTTTACTCCTTTTTTGTCAACTTTTTCCGGGCGGCTCCAGCCGCTCGGCTTTTGGGGTGATTGGTTTTTCAGCACAGGAGCGGTATTTCTGGATATAATGCAAAACCGGCTGTGGACGATTTGTCTACAGCCGGTTTTGTTTTTAGTTCCGTGAGCCTGAAGGCTCTCGTCCGGACCGCGTTCAGAATCCATTATTCATCGATCCGAGCAGCCAAACCCAGCTTCACCATAATGTGCCCATTCCGCACTCCGAAATCCGCACTCCGCATTCAACTACCGCGGCACCTCAATCTTCTTCACGATATCATCCAGCACCTCCCGCGAGGTATAGCCTTCCATCTCGCGCTCGGGCGTGAGGATTACCCGGTGGTTGAGCACCGGATACGACACGTAGCGGATGTCGTCGGGGGTAACGAAGTTGCGGCCTTCCATGGCCGCCACGGCCTTGGCCGATTTCATCAGCGACAGCGAAGCGCGCGGGCTTGCGCCCAGGAACAGGTCGGCGTTGTTGCGGGTATTGTGCACAATGGCCGCGATGTAGTCAAGCAACTCTTCCTTAATATACACCTGCTCGATGATGCGCTGGCAATCTGCTATATCGGCGGGTGAAAGAATGGGTTTTACCGATTCACGGAGCACGCCGGAGAAGTCGTCGCGGAAACGCCGTAGGATTTTCTTCTCCTCTTCCAGGCTCGGGTAGTCCAGTATAACTTTGAACAAAAAGCGGTCGAGCTGGGCCTCCGGCAGTTTATAGGTGCCTTCCTGTTCGATGGGGTTTTGAGTCGCCATGACAAAAAACGGCGCTTCCATGATGTGCGTAATGCCATCCACCGTGACCTGCCGCTCCTCCATGACCTCGAACAGGGAGGACTGGGTTTTGGCGGGTGCTCGGTTGATTTCGTCAATCAAGACCACGTTGCTGAAAATCGGGCCCGGTTTGAATATGAAATCCGCGGTTTTCATATTGTACACAGAAGTACCCACTACGTCGGCGGGCATCAAATCAGGCGTAAATTGAATGCGGCTGAAATCGGCGTGAATGACCTGCGCCAACAGTTTGGCGGTCAATGTTTTGGCAATACCAGGAACGCCTTCCAGCAGCACGTGACCTCCGGTAAAAAGCGCCACTAACAGCAAGTCGAGCATCTCTTCCTGCCCTACAATGACCTGGCCTATTTCGGATTTTACACGTTCTGCCCGCAGCATTACGGGGTCTACGTTCAGGGTTGGGGCATAAGGTTCGGCTTGCTCCACGGCGGGTATTTCTTCGACAGGTGCCGCTGCTTGCTCATCGGTGGAAGGATTGAGCTCTAGCTCTTGGTTTTCGGGGGTTTCGTATTCGTTTTCAGACATTTTTGTTGAATTCGTTGATTGTTGTTCGTTGTTCGTTTGCGTTGCTTTTAGTATTCCGCTGTATTTGGGCGACCTTGTTCAGAATCCAAAGCATTCAAGCCTATTGCATTGAAAATAAATGCGGTGTTGTATGTTTGAGTAGCGCAACTAAAAAAAAGCACATCAGTTCACGACAAAAGTAGACACTTTATTGAACCCCAACAAGCGCAAGGAGAAGTGTAAAGTAATTAACTATTGATCCGCCCCTTTCCCTCACCGAATCACCACCACCTTCCTTGTCCACTGCCCGCTTCCCGTTCTCAACACTACATCATACGTTCCTGGAACCCAACTGGAACAATCCACGACCATACTGTGCAAATCTTGCGCAAGATACCGATCCAACACCTTCTCCCCCAACGCATTAAAAACCAGGAGCTGAATTCCCCGACCCTGCCATTCCAACAAAAACTGTTTGCCTGCCGGATTGGGGCGCAAGCTGAAAGGCGCTGGTTCAGGACTACCCGTTGCGACCACCTGCTGCACGGTCGCACTGCCCGCTGTCTGGCATCCGGCAGCATCCGTAACCACTACCTGATATACCCCGGCAGACAAACCAATGATGGAATCGCCGGATTGTGGCGGGATGGTGTTCCAAACGATTTGATAAGGCGCTTGCCCGCCAATCACCACGACCGAGGCACTGCCATTATTCATTTGGTCGTGCGTCGGGGCCGATTGTATGCTGCTGATTTCAGGTGCCTGACGAACCAGGATCGTTACAGAATCGCTGGCGATACAATCGCCTTCAACACCTGTTGCCACGAGCAGGACGCTGCTGGTTGGCGCGATCCGAACGCTGGGACAAGTAGCGCAATTCACCAACTGCGCTGGTGTCCATGCCACGGTTTCAAAGCCCGATACGGAAAAAGTAAGGGTATCGCCGGGGCAAATGGGTGGTACAATGCCCAAATCCAGGTTGCCCGTGGGGGAAAGGCTGATCAAAACAGTGTCTGACTGCCGGAAACCGCATTCATCCCACACCTCTACCCAATATTTTCCAGGGCCGACAGCGGTGTATTGCGCCTCCGGGAAACCATCCTGCCAGCGGTATCGGGCAAATGCGTTGCCCGCATTCAACGTCACGGCATTGGCGCTGCACGACTCCAGGTCGGGGCCCAAATCCAGCGCAGGCGTTGTCCAGTTTTTCGAAATAGTGAACAGGTTATCGAGGATGGAGCATTCGGCGGACTTGGCGAGCTTAAAATCATTGGGAATATTAAACGGCGTGGTATTTTGACCATTGTCATTCAAAATGCCGTAAAATGTTTTCCCTTTCACCACGGGTATCGAGAGCACTTGCGAAACACATTGCCCGGGCGCAATCGCTCCCTGATGCAGGTATTGCAGTTCCCCCCAATGCTGGGCGGGCGTAAAGGTCGGATTGTCGTCGTAAAAGCGGATGGGCAGACTGTCGGGCAGCGCGTGCTCGCCATCGTTGGTTTTACAATAAAATCAAGCACGGATAAAGAAGCAGGGGGCACATCCTTTGTTTGAGCATATTGTAACTCAAATGATACCGTATCGCTCGTAACATATTCCGAGCTGACGCTAAGGGAATAGGGCTGTTCCACACAAGCGCCAGCATAGCCATTGTTGTTGGGCCGCATGAGGTATATTTTACCGTCTAAAATAGGATTGTAGAGCGGAAATATGGGCCCCTGCGCTGATTCTGCAGCAGCGTGGCAAATGCGGCCGGAATTAACGGAGCCAATGGCATCAAATGCTTTTACCTGGAATCCCCAACGAAATGCACCAAGTGAGTCAAATTTTATAAAATTTTGGATGTCATGTACGATGCTGCCCGCAAAAGCGGTTTTGCTGTTACTGTAATAATAACCTTTGTCTTTGCTTTTTTTCAAAAATACTGTTGAGCTAGAAGTTAAGGAGTTGAACCGTTTAGCCCAAAGTACCTCCCCATCTTTATCACAACGCAGCAAATAAGGGCCGCTGATAAAAGAAAATCCACCATCAGATTCAGGCACCATGCGTTCCATAATATGATAAAATCCCTGGCTGCTTCGGTATTTTTTTCGCCAAAGAAGCGTTCCGTCCGCTCCGAGTCTCATTACTAATCCCGACTGAAATGAATTGTATAAAATGATGTAGTAACCACCGTCCGCTGCGGCAACACAGGGGCCTATGTTATAGATAGAAAATAGCGTTTTTAACCGCCAACGCTCCGTGCCGTCAGCAGAAAAGCAAATCCAGGTCAAAAAACTAGATGTCAATCCGCTTAACAAAAAGGAGCCATCCGGGGATGCTGTAAAATTGCTGGCAGATAAGTTGTTTGAATTTAAAAATAGGGTGGAATCAATCTTGCTGCTCCAAAGCAATTGCCCACTGCTGTCCCAACGCATCAAATAATTGCTTTCCGGAATAATCGTGATGGCGCCATTATCGGGCGTTGTATGAATCAAATACATGTTGTTAGTCTCAAACACACTCAGCCAGATGCTTTTTGACCATGCGACGCTGCCATCCTCTCGGATGCGCGACAAAAAAGGTCGAGCATTATTGCCTGCTAAAAGCATATCGCCATTGGGGTACACCTCCACGCTGGTAATGGTAGGATATTTAATTTCATACTGTAATTGAGGCGGAGCGGCCAGCGCGCAATAAACGTTCACCAGAATATTCATGGACAACACCCTGGCACAGTAGTCGTTAGCGACGCTGAGTTCTACCAGGTAATTGCCCGCCGTGGGGAAGGTCCAATTCATCAGGGCATTTTGCCCGGCAGCGGTGCCGTTTACCGTCCATTGGTACGTGCTGGCGTTGTCAACCTGCGCCTGAAACGTGAGGCTGCCGCCGGGAGCCGTCTCCAACGCGCTGCTATGTATAAACCCGTTGAGGTTGCAAGTAGCCTGAATGCCGTAACCTATTGTACTGATGCAGCTCGTACCAGCGCCATAAGCCCGCAGCAAAATATTGTAATACCCTATCGCTGGTGGAATAAAGCTAAAATCTTGTTCGCTGCTCTGCCATTGCCCATTGACGTACCAGGAATAGGTTAGCGCATTTTGACTTTGATTGGTAAAAAACACGGTGTCCGCAATATTAATCGAAGTTGCAGATGCCGTAAATTCTGCCAAAGTTCCTTCATCGCATGGTGGCAAACAGCCCGTTGAATACAGCAAACTGCCGCGCAACAATTCGCTTAGCTGCAACATCCGATCACTTTGGCCCATCGTAAAGCGGTACATGCAATTCCAAGGCGAGTAATCCATGAAATTTTCGGTCATGTCGTTCACATCAGTGCCCAGCGGGTTGGGTGCCGGGGCATCCGCATCGGTGTGGCAGGAATTGAAACCACAAGTGCTAAACGTAGCCTGATCCGGTGGCGTATCGCAAACGCGGTCGCCTTGTTGCAGGCAATTATTGTTCAGGCAGTCGCCCTGAAATGTGTGGTAAAGCCCTAAAAAGTGACCCATTTCATGCGCCAATACTATATTGTTTCTTTGGAAACTGCTGCCAGTGTATTGCGCTTCTAGTACAATTCCGTCGAATTTGGAGCCGTGCGAAAACGGCAGGGTAGCATATCCGGCGTAATTGGTGCCCTGCGCGGCCGACAAGATGCTTTTCACAATCCAAACATTCACATAGCGCGTGGGATCCCACCGAATCAGATCCTTAAGCTGTTCGTCTTGCGGGCTCACCAATAAATCCGTCAGGATTGATTGGGTGCGGGTAATGCCGTTCGTGGGCGAGCCATCAGGAGCTTGATGGGCTAAACAGAAGCGGAAAGGAACATCCGCGCTGATGCCCAAACTGCCAAAGTAGCCGCTGTTGGCAAAGGCATCGTTCAGGTAGTCAACAGCATCCAGAATCCGGGAATTGGGGATGTTTTCCGGGCCATCATCGTGGATGATGTGAAAAACCAGGGGCAGCGTGTAGCTGGGGCCCGTAAAGGCTCCCATCCCGACAGCTTTTTTCGCGGCTTTTTCATAAGTCAATTGTTCGGCTTGCGCAACGCGTTCGCCATAACCGGGAATACTGGCGGTCAACAACTGTTGCAATTGATCCGATCCGCAAGCGGGAGGATTGATGGGCAAAGATTGAGCTTGGAGCAAAAATGGCAGCAGCAACAAAAACAGGTTGGCGCCAAGGCGGGTGGTCGTCGATTTGATCATGGGTGCGGGTAGGATTGTGTTGATCGAGAACCAAAACTAATGAAGATTGGTAATATGCGGATAGATAAAAGTGTATGTGTCGCATACTTGTCAACGCGCGTTGTAAAAACCTCGTAGGTCTAAAACCTCAGAACCCTCCTAAAAAAGCATCGCTTTTTTGGGAGGGTTCTGAGGTTTAAGACCTACGAGGTTTAGGGCCCCTCATCCAATCACCCCCATCTTTTTCATCAAAAATGACGCACTCTTATTCACACACACGCCATCTCGAAGTTGATAATCAAAATAAAGGTCATCGTGCGTCATCTCTACTTCAAAACACATATTTCGCAGGGTTTCAGGGTGTTTTGCCTGAAGGTCACAAACATTTAAGTCATGGGTTGCCAGCACCCCGGTAGATTTTATGCGCACCATCGTTTCAAGCAAGCCAATCGTCCCGGCTAATTTATCATTTGAATTGGTTCCCCGCAATATTTCATCGAGTAAAACAAACCCTGGTCGACCCGTTTCGAGCTGCTCAATGGTGCGCTGCAGGCGTTTTAACTCTGCATAGAAATAAGACTCATTGTCGTGCAATGAATCGCTTAGTTTCATGCTCACGAAAATTTCGAAATTAAAGGTTGTACACGCCGTTGCACACACGGGAGCGCCGACTTTTGCCAATAAAAGGTTGATCCCGAGCGAGCGCAAAAAGGTGCTTTTCCCCGACATGTTAGACCCGGTGAGTATCACAAATCCAGATTTTTCAAACTGAATATCATTGCATACTCTTTTCTCTTCTGCGATTAAAGGATGCCCAAGTTTTGTGCAGGTTAATTCGATTTTATCCGAAATAGTCGGAAAAACAAACGACGGATTGTTATAGGAGAAATGCCCGAAACTGCTCAGCGCTTCTACTTCCGCGATACTATCGACCCAAATTTTTAATTGTGCAGCATGATTGGCTTTCCATTTTTCGAGGGCCAGCAATATGTGCACGTGGTATAGGAACAAGCTGTTGAACACCACTGCCCCAATCAAGTTTTGCACGGATTCTAATTGATGCAGCAATCCGGAAAGTTTGATAATGGTGGCGCTGGCTGGCTGGCCATTGTTGTGCAATTTTTGCTGCAGCGCCATTAATTTCGGAGATGAAAATTTCCCTTGCTCCATATACCGGAGCAAGAAACCATATTGTTCCACAACTTTGAATATTGCGTTCAGGTACTGCAGTTCATGCTTGATCTTCTTTGCGTGCGCAATTACAACGATAAGATTTACAGAAGTTAAGACAAAAAATGTATCCCAAACCGCTTTGCTTTGGGTGATTATGAAAGCCAAGCCGGTGGCAATCGTCGCGAACGTAAGCACTTGCCACAACACCCGTAGTACCAGCGCGGTCTGCTGTAAGGGCAACCCACACCATTGTACTAGCAATTCACAACTTGACTTCTGGTCGGGATGAAGTTGCCCGGTTGCCTGGAATTCCTGGCGCCAGGGAAGTTGGCCTGCCAGGTCGCGAATCGCTTCCTGAGATTCCATAATTTCAGCATCCGATTGATGGCCCAGGAAATACTGCGCCAACCTGTCGGCCCCAATAACAGTCGTTGTCCTGTTGAGGTATTGAAAGATAGAATTGTCCCCAAAAATATCTAGGTCGTATGAGTAGGCATGCTGCGGGTCAACATAATGCGCTCCCGCGCCAAAACTTGAAAAATCGCCGTTAGTGGCCGCTATTTCAGCCTCGTTGATCTTTACCAGTTGCTGATAAAACCGCCTTTTTTGCTTCACCTTGTCATGGCGCCGAACCAACACCAGAAAAACAATGATGCTCAACATTAAAATGGCGCCAAAGGCATAGCCACCATTTTTGAAAAACTGATAGCCCGCTACCAGGGCAAAAACAATCAACATCAACCTTGATCCACTGAGGATATTAGAGGCTTTTGATTCTTTTTGAAAGAGCAATTGGTGCTTTTCAAGTTCTGTTTGATAAATGGTCACGGTTAAATCTTGTAGCACCATAGAAAATAATCAATCCATTTTTTGAAAACGGATCAAATGCCATCCGGTGTTTTCAGCAAAAAAATGCAAGGTGAAATGCCCATTGGATAGTCCGAGCAGGGAAATATTATTACCTGAGGGATTCTCCATGGTCCGTAATAGTTTGCCAGCGGCATCAAAAATATGGTATTTCAACACGTGATCAGCGGGATCGCTAGGGTGCAAATTTAGCCAAGTGGAAGCAGGGTTTGGCGTTACAAAGAAATTGTTTTGGTTAGTTAACTCATTGGTACTGACGAGGTAACCTACAATGGCTTCGGCTGAGTGTGTGCAACCCTTGCTGTCCGTGACCACGCATGTATAAGTACCTTCTGCCAATTCAACAGCAATTGGTGTTGTTTGGGCTGGAACGGTATTCCACAGGTATTGATATGGCGCTGTCCCACCAATCACACTAACACCTGCCGTTCCGTTCAGCGTAGAACCCATCTGTGGTGTCGATGAAACTGTTGTGTTAATAGGTGCGGGTTCCAAAACTTGCACACTTGTTGTTCCGCTTGTACCATTGGCATCTGTTATCGTGACCGAATAAGTACCGGCAGTGAGGCCGTCTGGGTTAAGGCCAACAGCAGATGAAGGGTTCCAAACAGCCTGATATGGTGGCACGCCGGAAGGTATTATCAGGATTGTCCCATCGTTTCCACCATGGCAATTAACGGCTGTGGAAATACTTGAAAATTGCAGCGACGGTGTATAAATATATGGCTCCCAATTGTCATTAAAAGACACGCTTTTGGCCCAAAAAACCATTTTGTCACCGAAGGAGAAAAAGCGCTGCGGGTCGTAAAATGCATCTATTGTTGGGGTTGTTACCAGTACATTATTGCTTCCATTGGTTTTAAACAGTGATATATTTCCTGCATATTCATCGGTAAACCACACTTGGTTGTCATGTGCGTGCAGGAGAAGGAAATTGGGGTAGGAAATACTGGAAACTCCCTGAATAAGATCCGTAACAATCTGGGTGCTTGGGATGCTGCCCGTCGTTTTCCAAAGGTTATCCGCAGCAAAATCATTGGAAAGGAATAATACCTGACTGCCCAGTTGAACAAAATGAGAGGCTTGCTCAGAAGAAAAATCAAATGTTTTGAGCTTTAAGGTCCCGCCGGGAGTCCCATCGGTAACCCACAATTGAGACGTAAACTGGGCATCCATCACTGAAAAATATGCTTTCGATCCAGCAACAAAAAATCGTTCTTCAGGGGCATTTCGTTGATGAGAAAGCCCGCCAGATCCGCTGGCAAGATCAGTATTTTTTAACAAAGCAGTACCCGCCTGTGTACCGTCTGACTTCCAGAGTTCGGGGCCACTGGTTCCATCGTCTTCCACGAAAATCAGCAGATTCCCCAATCGCTTCAGGTCTTCCGGGGTTTCATTTAAGTTGTTTGTCACCTGAACGGTGCCGTTGGCGGTGCCATCTGTTTTCCAGAGTTCTCCGCCATGTTGAAAGGTAAATCCGATAAAATAAAGCTCCCCGTTCAATGCTTCAAAATCACCCTGACAGCCGTCATTGCCTCCGGGCGAAATACTTTTTAGAAGTCCCGTTCCGGCGCTGGTGCCATCGCTTTTATACAGTTCAAGTCCATCATCACTGGTATATGCCCTGAAATAGAGTTGGTTCTGAAACACCTGAAAATCCGTCGAACCAAGCGAAAAAAACCAGTCTTCAAAAGGAGATGATGAACCAGGCCTGATTTCCGCCAGCAATTCCGTGCCGGCTGTAGTACCGTCGGATTTCCAGAGTTCACGGCCTTGCGTGCCGTTGTCGGCCGTAAATAGCAGCAGGTTTCCAACGGCATAAAAATGGTCGGGGTCACTGCCCTGCGCACCGGGATTGATGTCCTTCACGAGCTTTGTACCCGCTGTTGTACCATCTGTTTTCCAGAGTTCTACGCCGTTAGTGCCGTTTTCAGCTGAAAAAAAGAGTGTGTTCCCTACTTGGGCCATGGCCCCTTTTTGAGTGGCCAATGAAGAAGCGCTGCCTTGATTTATTTCGGCCAATTTTGAAAATTGTCCAAAACAGGATGCCGCAGCAAAAAACAGCAGCCCAGTGAGTAGTTGAAATTTTTTCATTATTCTGGTAGTTTTGATGTGTATGAAATATTTATTGGGCATTCCATTCGCTCGGGGTCCAAAATTCAAAAAAAGGCACCCGTTTTGACAAAAGTAGATATTTTATTGAACCCCGACAAGCACAGGGGTAAGCATAAAGCAATTAACTTGCGGAAGCAGAAAGCTTTTACCTGCTTGTTGTAGTTTTGCGGTCAATATAAACACACAATCCATCAAATGGCTTTCAAGCACCTTCATTTGCTATTCCTATTCCTATCCCCAGGTTCCGCGCCCTGCCCCTGCGCCGCTGTTGTGTCAAAAGGTATTCAACGTTAAATTTTCAACATGCAGTCCGATTTTAATTTGGCATTTGGCACAAAGTTGTCAACGTCTAAAAATTTGTCAACTTTTCATGTGATTATAGCCAATTATTATTTTGCAATCGAGCCATAAAGCTTCTATCCGCGCTAGCGCATTTTTTATTAAAAAACGAATAATTTTTAGATTTTAGTAAAAAATGCCCCTTTCCCCTTACTAATTTGGCCCTCGCAAAATGCCCCTTGCCTTTTGCTAAATTTGCCCTTTGCTAACTTGCCCTTTACTTTTTGCCTTTTTGCCCTTTGCCTTTTGCCTTTCCTTCACAATCAAAACCAACTCACCCATGCCATTGACAACTGAAGATTTCATCAAAGTAGCAGCGCCCTCGCTGGAAAAACTCCGCGCCCGGTTTGGCGACACCCCCCCACAAGTTTCCGATGTCCGGGACGAAGAAGGCCATCAATACGTCAACCTCGTTCAGGAAGGCGGCGGCGTTTTAGGCGTCGCATTGGTCGGATACACCTACGTACTGGAACAATTGGGTATCCGATTTATGAAAATGGCGGGCACCAGCGCCGGCGCCATCAATACCATGCTGATGACCTGCCTCGGCGACAAAGAAGAGGCTAAATCACTGGCGGTACTGGAGCTGCTCAACAAAAAGCTGCTGTTCGATTTTGTAGACGGCAACCGAACGGCCAAAACCATGATCCGGCGATTGATCACGTCCAAAAGTTATGTCCAGCGCTTAATTAAGGCTATCGCCATCGTGCTGGTTGTTTTTTTGGTGGCCATTCCCACGCTCACATATTCGATCGGAACAGGGCACTATAACTGGCTTTTTTGGGTTGCATTGGCCATTTTTGTGCTGTCTGGAGGCTTTATTGTGTATGTCATCTATTGGATCACCAGCAATCGGAAAAAGTTTTACAAAGCCGAATTCGGCATCAATCCCGGCGATGAATTCGAAAAATGGGTGTCCGGTATCCTGGCGGAAAAGAACATCCACAACCTGAACGACCTGCGGGCGCACGTGGCCAAAATACCCAAAGGAGGTTTTAAATCCGTCGGCCTGGAACAAGGGGCCGATCTGGACGACCTGAACAGCCCCGTGCTGGAAAACTTCCTGAGTATCGTCACCTCCGACCTGACGAACCAGATGAAAGTCGAATTCCCCCGGATGTGGTCGCTGTACTGGGACGATGCGAGTAAAGTAAAGCCGTCCTGCTTCGTCCGGGCATCCATGGCCATACCGGTTTTTTTCAAACCTTTTATTGTCAAGGATATCGCTCCGGATCGGGTTCTACCGGCCTGGGGTAAATTTATCGGCGTGGATAATAAAACCGCTATCCCCGCTATCACCCACTTTGTAGATGGCGGCATGCTCTCCAATTTTCCGATCAATGTCTTTTTTAACCCTAAACTCGCCAAACCCCGCCTGCCGACCTTCGGTATCCGGCTCAACAGCGATCCGAACCAAACCAAACAGCAATACACTACCCTGGGCGGCTATGCGGGCGCTATGATCAGCACCCTTCGCTCCCACTACGACAAGGAATTTCTGTTGAAAAACGCCGATTTCAACCGCACCGTCGGCAGTATCGACGTGAGCGGCGTCAACTGGCTGAATTTTAACATCTCGGATCAGGAAAAACTCGACCTGTTCCGCCGGGGCGCTGAAGCCGCCGCGCGTTTCTTCCTCGGGCCGGATGTGCCGCCAAGTGAAGCAGGACTGGAAAGCACCGCGGTCGGCGGATTCGACTGGGAATTCTATAAGGAGTGCCGGAAGGATTTGAAGAAACAGTTGGAGTAGGGAAGATGATGCGGGGGGGTATTCCCACTCGGCTTCAGTCGGGAGGCGGCAGTGGTAACCTTCGAGGCGCTTGCCTTTTGTGATCTGGTTCAATGCCTGCACAAACGCCTGGGCATCATCCCACGATACTGTTTCCACCGGGCGGTCATCGTCTTGAAAACCAGACGGATTTTTGCCGTCCATCACGGTTTTCCACAAAGCCTGGGTTGCCGGGTATTTTCCAATATAAAAATCAGAGACGCGTACTTGGTGGACGGGTCGGCAGGCATCCCAGAGGTCGCCGTGCTCGTCGCCCATATTGAATTGTGCCGCCTTGGACGGGGATCATCCAGAATTCGTGGCCGTTGGCGGTCGCTTTGAGTGGTCCGGTCATATTATTCCACTACGTATAAATCAAAAAAATGAAGCGGCAGGTCTTTCGATCGAGCTACACAAACTGCCGCTTCGGCCCCGAGTAAGCACCTTGCGGCTGGCTGACCAATTGGTTGTCAAGCTGCACTACTTTTTTTGAGCGCAGGAATACATTCATGGCTTCTTCCGCCGGCTCGCCGCCCAGAATGGGGATGGTGAAGGTTTTTATTTGCATTTTTTATAAAATTTTCAGGCTTCAAGCCCTGCTGTTCGCCGCCCAAGCCCACGCGAAAATTCACATTCCGCATTCCACACTCCCCATTCCGCATTCCGCACTCCACACTCCCCACTCCGCATTCCACACTCCGCACTCCGCATTCCACACTCCCCACTCCCCACTCCGCACTCCCCACTCCCCACTCCGCATTCCAAAATCCGCATTCCAAAATCCGCATTCCCCGCACCGCTCCGGTCACTCGTACCTTTTTGCTCACAGGAAAGCCGGATGGACTAGCCAACTGACTGCAGGGACAAAGCGAGGCGGACACCGAGGTCGTTGCGCCGGCCGTCCGGCGTGTCGTAGTTGCGATAGGCGGCGCGGCAGTGCAGCGCGTCGAGGAACCAACTGCCGCCGCGGTACACGCGGAACGAGCCCGATTTGGGCCCCGTTGGATTTTCCACAGGTTCCTTCGACTTACAATCCTGGTAATACCCCGTTCCTCCATACCAGTCTTCACACCACTCTCGAACATTCCCGCTCATGTCGTATATCCCCAATTGGTTGGCGTATTTCAGGCCAACTGGCTTTGTCTCCTGGCCGCTGTTCTCGTCAAACCATCCCACGTCTTTCAATCGGTCGCTACCTGCGTATTTATAGCCTTCTGCGTGGTATTGGCCGCCGCGGGCGGCGTATTCCCACTCGGCTTCCGTTGGGAGGCGGTAGTAGTAGCCTTCGAGTCGGAAACTTTTTGTAATCCGATTCAAGACCTCCATAAATACCTGGGCATCGTCCCAGGACACATATTCCACCGGGCGATCATCTCCTTGGAAAGTTGAGGGGTTTTTGTCAGCCATTACAATTTTCCAAAGCGCCTGGGTTACCGGATATTGGCCGATATAAAAATCGGAGACGGTGACCAGGTGCTGGGGTTTTTCATCGTTGCGGGCATCTTTATCACCCTCCGGGCTGCCCATCATAAAGCTGCCGCCGGAGACTGGGATCATCTGGAATGGGTGGCCGTTGGCGGTTGCTTTGAGTGGTTCGGTCATATTATTCTACTACGTATAAATCAAAAAAATGAAGCGGCAGGTCTTTCGATCGTGCTACACAAACTGCCGCTTCGGCCCCGAGTACGCACCTTGCGGCTGGCTGACCACTTGGTTGTCAAGCTGCACTACTTTTTTTGAGCGCAGGAATACATTCATGGCTTCTTCCGCCGGCTCGCCGCCCAGAATGGGGATGGTGAAGGTTTTTATTTGCATTTTTTATAAAATTTTCAGGCTT
>Ga0335398_10007240_pt1 | contig 13669 bp, 11 predicted proteins | sample BON03_FD_205742 | JGI IMG/M metagenome (GOLD analysis project Ga0335398, IMG submission 205742) | Freshwater microbial communities from Lake Bonney liftoff mats and glacier meltwater in Antarctica - BON-03 (spades assembly) (version 2) | ecosystem: Environmental > Aquatic > Freshwater > Ice >... | reverse complement strand
TACATATATATATGTATATATATGTGTGTATATATATATATATATTATTTATGCATATGCATATATATGAACCTATATATATGTATTTCTCCATATATACAGACCGTCTGTATATAGGAGACATACATCTATGCATATGTATGTCTCCATATATAGGAGACATATACATATGTATGTCTCCATATATAGGAGACATACATCTATACATATGTATGTCTCCATATATACAGACATATGTATGTCTCCATATATACAGACCGTCGCTATGTATGTCTCCATATATACACACCATATGTATGTCTCAATATATACAGACCGTCGCCGTCGCTGTTTTCACATATGCATGTCTCCATATATACAGACCGTCGCTGATTTCAAACACGACAGGCGGTGCTACATTATATATATGCATATGCATATATATTCACTTATACATATGTATTATTCTATATACACAGACCATCGCTCATATCTAGATTTCAAACACGACAAGCGGTGCGAATAGGCGCTGGACCCTATCACTCTGCTGCTACTGTTGCTTGCGGGCAGGGCCTCGGATGGTGCAACTCCCTGCAACTCACTACAACACGCTGCAATTCACTGCAACACACTGCAATACATTGCAATGCACTGCAACACACTGCAGCATATCACTTTGCTGCTGCTGTCGCTGCGGGCAGGGCCTCAGATGCTGCAACACACTACAACGCGCTGCAACTCACTGTAACGCACTGCAACACACTGCAGCATATGACTTTTTTCTGCTGTTGCTTGCGGGCAGTGCCTCGGATGGTGCAGCACACTGCAAAACTCTGAAACACGAACTGCAACAAATACCCTGCAACACACTGCAACTCCATGCAGCACAATACAACACACTGCAACATATTGCAACTCTCACTCTGCTGCTATTGTCGCTTGCGAGCAGGGCCATGGATAGTGCAACACACTGCAACATACTGCAACACACACTCTGCAACATACTGCAACACACACGGCAACACACACTGCAACCCACATATGTTGCTACTGAGCACGCTGCAACACACTGCAACACACTGCAACACACTGCAACACACTGCAACACACAACACGTTGCAACACACATCATTTGCTACTGTTGCTTGCGGGCAGGGCCTCGGATGGCGAAACACACTGCAACGCACTGCAACTCACAACAACACGCTGCAACTCACTGCAACACTCTGCAATGCAGTGCACTACACTGCAACACACGGCAGCATATTAATTTTCTGCTTCTTTTGCTGCAGGCAAAGCCTCTATATATATATATGCATATACATATATGCTCGTGACTCGTGCTATTGCATGCAAGGATACAAAGGCTACAACTGCTCAACCCACGCATATACACGTGTATTTGTGCATGTATATGCCTAAATATATACTACATATATAGATGTAGCACACATGACAGCAGACTCATGTGATTGTGCGCGCGGATACAAAGGCTATAAGTTGTCCAACCAACACACATGCGGATATGCGTGTATGTACGTATGTAATTAAAGTGCACACAAGAAAGCAGATTCGTTTGAGTCACATGCAGTGTGTTGCAGTGTGTTGCAGTGTGTTGCAGTGCATTCCAGTGTGTTGCAGTGTATTGCAGTGTGTTGCAGTGTCAAACGAGTCTGCTTTCTTGTGTGTGGATACAGAGGCCACGACTGCTCATCTCACGCATAAGTATGTGTATATTTATATGCATCTATATACGTGTATATGTATATACATATACGTATATGACACGCAGGAAAGAAGAGTCATGCGATTGCGTGCGAGGATACAAAGGCTAGGACTGCTCAGCTCACGTATGTTTATGTGTATATGTACATGCATATGTATACGTGTACATGTATATACATATGTATATGTATATACATATACGTATATGATTCACATATACGTATATACATATACGTATATGATTCACATATACGTATATGATTCACATATATGTATATACACATACGTATATGATTCACATATACGTATATACATATACGTATATGATTCACATATACGTATATGATTCACATATATGTATATACATATACGTATATGATTCACAGTGTATATGTAAATACATATACGTATATGATTCACAGGAAAGCAGAGTCGTGTGATTGCGCGCGAGGATACAAAGGTTACGACTGCTCAATCCCGTGCCGTGGCTTGACTGGGTTGGGCAATACTGCATCACGCTACAACACACTGCAACACACTGCAACACACTGCAACACACTGCACCATACAGCATCATGCTACAATCACACTCAATTTTGTGCCATGGCTTTGCTAGGTGTCTGCCGTGCGTTGCCATTATTGCAGTGTGTTGCAGTATTTTGCAGTATTTTGCTGTATGTTGCAGTGTGTTGCAGTGAGAATGCGAAAGCTTGTGCCGTGGTTTGGCTGAATTTGTGTATTGCAGTGTATTGCAGAATATTGCAGTGCAATGCAGTGTATTGCAATGTGTTGCAGTGTATTGCAATGTGCTGCAGTGTGTTATAGTGTGTAGCAGTGTGTTGCAATGAGACTGCGAACGCCTGTGCTGTGGCTTGGCTAGGTGTCTATGTACCAAGTTTTGCAATGTGATGCAGTGTGTTGCAGTGTGTTGCAGTGTGTTGCAGCGTGTTGCAGTGTGTTACAGTGTGTAACAGTGTGTTACAGTGTGTTGCAGTGTGTTGCAGTGTGTTGCAGTGTGTCGCAGTGTCTTGCGGTGTCTTGCAGTGTGTTGCAGTGTCTTGCAGTGTGACCCTTGCAGTGTGTTGCAGTGTGTTGCAGTTTGACCCTGCAACACACTGCAACACACTGCAACACACTGCAACACACTGCAACAAACTGCAACACTCTGCAATACTCTGCAACGCTCTGCAACACACTGCAACACACTGCAACACACCGCGTCGAGAGTCAAGAGCTCTATGATTACATTTATATGTTAGATGACTGATTCATATGTGACATGACTCATTCATATGTGATGTGACTCACCCATACGTGCATTACTCATTCATATGTGACATGACTCATCCATGTGTGACATGACTCAGTCATGTGACACATGATACATTCAGATGTGACATGACCCATTCATATGTGACATGACTCATCCATATGTGACATGACTCATCCATACGTGCATTAGTCATTCGTGTGTGACATGACTCATGCATGCGTGACATGACTCATTCATATGTGACATGACTCATTCATATGTGACATGACTCATGCATGCGTGACGTGACTCAAGCAACGACGGAACGTGCTTGGACAGAGGCACCTTTGTTTCTATCGCCTCGGAGACATAGGGAATGATAACACACTGCGACACACTGCAACAAACTGCAACACACTGCAACGCACTATAGAGGCACCTTTGTTTCTATCGCCTCAGAGACATCGAGAATGACAACACACTGCAACACGCTGCAACACGCTGCAACGCACTGTAACATACTGCAACATGCTGCAAACCACTGCAACACACTGCAACACACTGCAACACACTGCAACACACTGCAACACAGAACGTGCTCAGATAGAGGTACCTTCGACCGTGTCTATCGCATCGGAGAAGTCGAGAGTGACAAGCTCTATGATTGCGAGCCCGATGGCTCTTGTGTCTGTTTGAAGGGCTTTCAGGTCTGCTCTCTCTCTCACACTCACACTCTCAATCTCTCATACGCACACACTTTCAACCTCTTTCTCTTCTCTCTCTCTCTTCCTCTCTTTGTCTCTTTCCCTCTCTCACACACACACTTTCAACCTCTCTCTCTTCTCTCTCTCTCTTCCTCTCTTTGTCTCTTTCCCTCTCTCGCACACACACTTTTAACCTCTCTCTCTTCTCTCTCTCTCTTCCTCTCTTTGTCTCTTTCCCTCACACACACACACTTTCAACCTCTTTCTCTTCTCTCTCTCTCTTCCTCTCCTTATTTCTGTCTCTCTCACACGCACACTTTCAATCTCTCCCTCTTCTATCTCTCTCTTCCTCTCTTTGTCTCTTTCTCTCTCGCTCAATGTCAGCTCTGCGATTGCGATCCCAGTGGCTCTTGTATCTCTGTTTGAAGGGCCTTCAGGTCTGCTCTCTCTCACACACGCACACACTCACTCTCAATTTCCGCACTTATACACACATATATAGCAACATGTAAAGTGATGCGCTGCATAATTTGAAAATACCCATTCATATGTCACATGACTCGTTTATACGTGACATGACTCGTTCATGTGTGACTTGACTCACGTATACGTGACATGTTTTATTCATCAAACATGATGACACGTAACTGATACAGGGTGGCGAAGACTCATAGGATCCCTTATCTTTAGAGGTCATTTTCCGCAAAAGTGGCTTATATTTAATGGCTCTTTTGTGGAAAATGATCTGCAAATTAGGGGATCCTATGAGTCTTCACCACCCTGTGATTGCGTCAATCTATTGTCACATATGCCTGCGTGTTTCAGTATGTATTCACGTATTAATGAGTCACATATTAATGCGTCCATATCAATGAGTCATATCACATATTAATGAGATAACTCGTGACTCATAACGCAATTCATTGCGTTTTGAGTTATGAGTCATATGAATAAAACAGAGTCATTCATTGCGTTATGAGTCATGAGTCATATGACTAAAACAGAGTCATTCATTGCGTTATGAGGCACGTGTCACCGCTCGCGGAAGAGGTCAGACTTACAATATTTGGATCTCGAGATGTTATAATTTGATCGTTAGATCTTTTGCGTCACGGGCACTCCGTTTACACACCTGAAAACTTGTATGAAAATAAAGGGACTCCCGTGAAGACGTGTTTGATAGTACGGGGAGAAACTAGCTAAAATTTTTGAATTCGTAATTATTTTAAGTCCGATCTCCTCCGTTCGTGGTGTGAATAAAACAGAGTCATTCATTGCGTTATGAGTCACGAGTCATGTGGATAAAACATGTGTCATGTGAATAAAATCAGCTTGCGGGGCTCACGTATGGGGCTCACCTATGAAGAAAACAAGCTTGCGGGGCTAACCTCCGCAAATGCCCAGCAAACTCATAGCGCAATGAATCTATAACGTTATGAGTCACGAGTTATATGAATGAAACATGTGTCATATGAATAAAACAAGCTTGCGGGGCTCACCCCAGCAAACTCACAACGCAATGAATCTATTGCATTATGAGTCTGCATACTGGGTGGCGAAGACTCATAGGATCCCTTATCTTTATAGGTCATTTTCGGCAAAAGAGCCCTATGTTTAGTGGCTCTTTTGTGGAAATTGATCTGCAACTTAGGGGATCCTATGAGTCTTGGCCACCCTGTATGACACGTGAGCATATGACGCGTGACTCATAATGCAATGAATATATTGACGGTGCGACGTAGCAAGCGTTACGCCGTATGATTTGAAATGACAGTCATGTCACATATGAATGAGTCATGACTCATAGCGTATTCACATGACCCATAACGCAACAAACATGTTGACGGTGCGAAATAGAAAGTGTTTATCTTGACATGACTCAGCACACATGTAGGCATGGAGGCAAACAAATACATAGACAGAATACACACGTATAGCGCGCCATCAATATATTCGTGGTATTATGAATCGCGTGTCATATGGCTGTGACACGTCACATATGAATGAGTCACGTCACGTTTGAATGAGACACGTCTCATTGAATGCAACACGTCACGTATGAATGAGTCACGTCCGATATGATTGAGTCGTGCCAAGACACACAAACGCCATCAATATATTCGTGGTATTATAAATCGTGTGTCATATGAATGTGACACGTCACATATGAAAGCTTTGTATGTCTTCACATGACTCAATCATATTTGACGTGACTCATTCATACATGACGTGTTGCATTCAAATGATACATGAAATAATGACGTGTGTTCAGACATGACTTATTCACATGCGACATGACTCATTCATATGGGACATGACTCATTCATATGTGACATGACTCAATCATATTTGACGTGACTCATTCATACATGACGTGTTGCATTCAAATGATACATGTCTGTAATATGTGACGAGACATGTATCATTTGAATATGTGACGGGAGACATGTATCATTTGAATATGTGACGCTTTCATATGTGACGTGTCACATTCATATGACACACGATCGTCATATGTGACGTGTCACATTCATATGACACACGATCGTCACATATTCAAATGATACACGTCACATATTCAAATGATACATGTTTGTCTTGACATGACTCAGCACACATGTAGACTTTGTATGTCGTGACATGACTCAATCATATTTGACGTGACTCATTCATACATGACGTGTTGCATTCAAATGATACATGTCTCATTCAAACGTGACGTGACTCATTCATATGTGACGTGTCAAAGCAATATTGACGGCGTACCATATGTGCGCATTCTGTCCATATATTAATTTGCCTCGATGTTTAAGTGCTTGTGTATGTATGCGGGCGAACACAAGCACACGCCCATGTAAACGTACAGAAACACGCACTCTCTTTCTCGCAAATACACGCACAAATGCACACACATACACACACACACACACACACACACGCATACACACACACGTACGTACTCAAAACACATACACACACGTACACATGCAAACACATGTAAACACATATACTGCAACACACTGATACACATGTATCCCAGTTGAGTGTGTGTGAAATAAAGTGCGAGCCAACAGAGACGAACATTTACCGACACACTGCAACACACTGCAACACACTGCAACACACTGCAACACACTGTAATACAGGGGAGTGCGTGCAAGATTAAAGTGCGCGCCAACGGCAACAAACATGTACCAACACACTGCAACATACTGCAACACACTGCAACACGCTGCATCACATTGCAACACATTGCAACACAGGGGAGCGCCTGTGAGATAAAGTGCGAGCCAACGGAAACAAACATGTACCAGCAACCGCTCGGAAGCGTCTTTGTGTGTGATTGCAAAGAGGTTCATATGTGTGTGTGTGTGTGTGTGTGCGTGTGCGTGTATGTGTGTGTGTGGTTGCACTGTGTGAATGTACACGTATATGTGCGTGGGCGTGTACGTGTGCGTGTGTGCACGCAAGTGTGTGTGCACGCCGCATGTATGTACACACACACGCACATGCACACGCACACAAAAGAAACATGTTTATATGTATATATATATGTATGAATGTATGTGTTGCAAGGACATATGTAGACATGTTTGTGTTTGTGCCAGTGCCTGTGCCTGTGCCTGGTTGTTTACAGGTGTATGCATTTGCGGTGTTTATATGTGTTAGTGTTTGTGTGTCTGTGTCTGTGCGTCAGTGTGTCTGTGTGCCAGTGTCTATTTTTGTGTGTCATTTTTGTTTGTGTGTACGGGTGTGTGTGTGTATGTGCGTATTTGTGCGCGTGTGATTGCATGGATGTCCTTTCCTCGCAACACACACATACACCTGTGCACACAGACGCACAGACGCGCATATGCATACAAGTACACATACAAGTACATATGTACGCGCAGAAGATACACAAACGCACATGCACACGCACACGCACACGCACGTTGTGTGACTCCTCCACCTACCTCCAAACTTTTTACACTCACCAAATATTTGCAGGGCTGGATTGGAGGCAAATGTGATCAAAAAGACCCCTATAAACTCGTCCTATTCAACGATACCCTCCTCCAAAGCGATTGTGCACCACCTAGAGTGCACTTGAGTGGCCATGGCGTGGTAGGGGCAGGTGGTTGGGTTGTAATGGTAGCAGTTTTGTGGAACTTGTATTGAATCAATACAGAAAATCATAACCTCCTGGAAAACTCCCTGCCCATTGTTTTCAATTCCTACACGCTGTTTCTTTCCCAAAAAAATACCTTTATTTCTTTCTTTGTTTTCGCAACCCCGCATCAGTGAAACCTCAGACACACCCACAAATGACACTGGGTACTACCCATGCATGCAACCTTGACTACTGAAAAAAATCTGAAAACACAAGTTTGGTGGAATCAGAATAAATTGTGGACAGATTAGGCCACTAAAATTGATATAGTAGCATCCCGAGACATAAAAACGACCAAAATGACCCAGCCAGCGTGTTTCTACGCAAATATTTCTAGGTGTGCATAAAGTTTCTTTCTTTGTAATCTAGACGTACATCCAAATTCCAGGCTACAGTTTCTATCTGCCAGTTTCTATGTCCCAGGATGCTACTGTATACATGTACACAACTCTATGCGCGCATATAAACACACGTACTTCAATGAAGAAGTATACATTTGACCTGTTGGTTGCCCGGCCTGGGCGTTTTGAGGTAAGGCTGAGCTGAACCGTGATCGACGTGTGATGATGGCAGCAAGACGCTATTGTAAGTGACTGTAACAGTTCTTGAATAAATGTTTTTTTCTGCCCACTTGCTCTGCTCTTTTCGCGGGGCTTCTTGCTGGGCAAAAGCTTGCGGGGCGCACCCCCGCAAATGCCCAGCAAATCAGCCTCGCGAAAGATTTGAGCCGTAAATGTCAAAATGGAGTACCAAATTCCTCCCGCTTCGGCGTTTTTTGCCCGGTCACATTACGATTGAAATGTTTTCAATAACATCCGAATTTGACATGTCAATCAAAATTGAATGGCATATTCTCATGTCGGCACATTGTTAAACAATTTTCGAAATTCAAACAACATATCAATTGTGACATAAATTTTATTAAATCTTATAAACATGTTGTTTGAGTTCTTAGCAACATATTGATACATATTAAGTATCACTAATCTTTTGTTTAATTTTAAAACAGCGTAACCACAATAACCATACTACTCTATAGTATAGTTACTATTAACAAGCATCGTGATATGTTGCTTAAAATTTGCAACGTTCTATTTATTTTATGTATATTACTCATAGGTGACTCAGTCGTACAACCTACCAAACATGACAATTAGAAAACGTGATCACAAGATACGTATCAATCTCACAGTGCATCGCCATCCAATTAGATCAACTTTCTCGCAGTAACAGTCACTCAACGTACAATGTGGCCACACCGAGTGTCTCAGCTATCATTCACTCATTCTAATTTTCTCATCATCAGTGTCAGCGAAACACTTGGTATATCCTAAAGTAGGCCGCTCGCTGAGGCGAGTCATGTGTGTATCAGGTCAAACCAATTTGCTCAACAAATTTATTCCAAAATCATGTTGGTGTCGACGCAGCTACTTTTCCCCATATGCCCAGCTAGTAGTCTTTTATTCAACTGTACTTGGAAAGCAATAGCGAGGCTGTTTCGTCAAGGTCAGAAATGAGTGCAGGCGACTGGGTCCAAAAAATAAAATATTTCTGGTGTTGTGTCAAGTCGAAGCTGGACACTCATGAGGGAGTTTGTGGTTACATACAGACATAAGTCATGATGACATCCAGCTGGGTGTCACGGGGGCGGATCTCGAATTGATTTGCCAACATCGTGGTTCTATTCCTTTCAGTGACACATCTTATTCTGGTCGAGCACACATCTTATTCTGGTCGAGCACAGGCATCGATCCCTTCAGGCCGCCCGGACAAGGAGTTCCTAGAGGTGAAAGAAGCACAAACAAATATGCAGCACAAAAGTATCATCGGTGCGCTCAGAGCAGCTGCTCCGACGTGGCAATTTCAGCAGATTTACCTTGTTGTGCGTAAATGCCAATCCGTTGTACTGAGAAAGTCACTTCTACACCAAGCTCAGAAAGCTTGAGGTACGAGAAGGAAAGAAAGACAAACTCTTCGCCGATCATGTGACACAAGTATGCAAAGCACACGATTGTGTGATTCTGCTTTTCCTATAGCAGGTGCAAAGAATTGCAAGGCCAACCACAAAGGGATCGAGGGAGAATATTGGGCACGTGTAAGGAGATGTAAGGAGAAACACACACTTACAGAGCGTCAAGGCTGGGGCCATCGAACGATAGTGGATTCAGGATAGTAAACTGGCAACCACAATCCAAGACCCCCAGAGTCCAGAAGACGGACACACGTATTGTATGTTACTTATTTGTATTGTATTCTGGGTATGTACATGATACAGTAGCATCCCGGGACATAAACCACCGAAATGACCCAGCAAGTGTATTTACAAGCAAATATTTCTAGGCATTCATAGAGTTTGTTTTTTTGTAATCTAGGCGTACATCCAAATTTCAGGCTGCAGTTTCTATCTGCCAGTTTCAATATCCCGGGATGCGACTGTACCATACATGTTACAAACACACATCTTCATGGTTTTGACGTGTCTAAAAGCTTGTCACTTTACTTGTTTTACGTCACCGTGAACATGTACTGCTATTTCTACTCTAACATTGCACGTGTTGTCATCATGGGCCCACGGTTTGCTTATATTTGTTGGTATTCATCACTTTAATCACATATTTTCACACGCGCATATATTTGATTTTTTTTGGCTTTTATTGCTAGAAACAGTAGTTTAGAACCCTCGTTTGGGGGTGTATTTGAACACACACACACAACCACAAATGTATGATTAGCACACAGGAGAATGGCGAGAACCAGGCACAGGCCCCACAGACGAATGCTTTTTTGGGAGGGGTGTGGGAGGTGAGTAGCGCTAGTGAATTGGGGTGTTGAAGGAGAGTACAAAACAGGCTCTTACGTATGCTCGCTAAGGGGTGGGTTGGTAAGATGTCGTCTGAAGTGAGTGTGAACCTCGCCAAAATAGACCCATATTAAGTGCAGTTTCACGAAGAAGCGAACGCAGAACCAAGGGACACAACAATATTGTACACGAGCAGGACCCAAAATGTGCTGGTCGGGTTAAAGGTGTGGGTGGGGTGTGGTGGGGTGGGAGGTGGGAGTGCGGGTTGTGTGGTGGGACTGTCAGCTCCCCGTATTCCTCCTTGGAGACAGTCACAGCGTTTGGGCGAGCCTAAGGTAGAACTGAAGGTTTTCCCCTCCAAATCTGCAGAAAAAACAAATCCATCCACCCAAGCAAGAAATAATAACAAGAAAAAAAGTAAATGTACGAAGTGGTTTTGTAGCCGGCATCGTGTATTTTGTCTTTTGCCACGGTCTGTAAAAGTGTGCCAAATTCCTGTTACAACCCCCATTCAAACACCGGATGACTTGCCGATTTCTGGGATGTCTGAAAGATGCCCAGGGAAAAGTTAATCAATTTTTTTGCAGTACAAATTCCTCCAAAAGCTTACCAAAAAAAATTGACCGAATTTTTCCGACTACAACACATCTCAAGAATTTGGAAAAGTGTGCAGTGAGAGTGGCAGGGTCGTTGTTAGTCCAGTGGTTAAGTTGGGTCTTCGCCACCCAAGAAAGAAAATAAGAAAGTGGTTGGGGAACTCATCACTGACCCAAAACATGTTTTGAAGTTGCCGCAAAAATCTAGTACCATAGAATATACCTCAAAAAAATTCTGGTTCTAAGTATTGCCAATATGTCTTTACCAGTCACTCTACCGGTGTTGCTGCTGGTATCCAGTTTGTCAAAAATCTAGTAAATTCATGCAAACCGGCCAGCCACAAAATACATGTCCAAAAGCCATTTTGTACACTTTCTTGGGTTCTGGTACACTAAACATAGCGCCCAGTGGAAAGGTGGCCCCTCACTAGGGTAGGTAAGGCACCAGACTCTCCAGTGTCCTCCAACCGGTGCTCGCCAAGATTGTGGCCGAGATACTCCTCTGGCCTGTGAATTTGATTTCGATCGGGGCTAGGTAGGACCTAACCAAGAGGCCAAAAATCGTCACGGTCTCCACACGGCCGCCAAATCTGAAAACAGCGGTAACGAATATTCAAATTCTTGTATATTACTCAACTCTCGTACAAACGAATGTTTCTTTTTTACAGATCTTTCCGCGATCAATAAACTCAGTAACAAAGTGAAAATCAGATAAATCTGATTTTGATCTCAGCACCCAATCAGAGTCGGTCCAAACTGTCAGCATACGTCCATCATGGAAAATGAACTACAAATCTATCCCAGAAAAAGGAAAAAAAAGCCATGAGAATGAACTGAACTAAACATGTATGTATCGTGTATTGTTTGTTGGATCGAGGTTAACTAAAACAAGACTAATCCTTGTCAACCACACCCATAGGATTGGAGGAACAGTTTTTGACAAATTTTGAAGGTGTTCAGTAAATGTTTTTGAGGAAATGGTTGTAGACAGATTTTGAACAGTCACTTGAATGTGGAAGCCTCGCAGAGCCGCCGGAGGCTTGCGCCACAAGCAATTTTTTTGTGGAGCGTAGTGACAATGTCATAGTGCGAAAGTGTTTGCGTGACTTTTTGACATTTTTTTACTTGATATCTGAACCTGGAAACGGGATGTTTGTGACATTTGTTTGATGGTGGATATGAGACCGTGTGAGAGGGTGTGTGTGTGAATCAATATATAATTTCCCAAACATCCGTACAAACAGTGCGTTTAATCAAGAGATATCAAGGAATTCGCATCCCACACTTGGTAACATACCTCTCAGTATTCATCCTCAGATTCAAGATCCAGTGATTTAAATCTCTGTGTGTGTGTGAAAGAAAGGCACTAAAAGAGAGACAGAGGAAAAAAATGTCCATGTCCGAGTCACTATCTTCGCCACCGAAGGAACTGTCATAATATACTGCACCGGGAGCACTTTTTTTTGATGCAGTGTCAAAATAGGTAAAGCGGACCTCAGATTCAATCGCGACTGTGAGTACCTCCCCCACACCGGCCCAGTCCCCCCATCCATGTAGGGATGACCTATTCTGAGTCTGTTCACAGTACCCTGGGAGGAAAAGATTTTGAACGTTCAGAACAGCTTTGGAGGGAAATCTGGTCAGAACAAAATCTGTTCCCTCAATGGTATGCCAGTGAGTCATACTACGACCACACCGAGGGCTCCGAAACGTACGGATTTTTAATTGTGGTGAATCAATCAATCGCTCTGCTTTGCATTCCTCAACGGTTCAGGGACTTGAATGGTACTGTTGTCAGACAAAAAAAACAAATCGGTTGAGAATCGCAAAAAGAATTCTCAAGAAACATTGATAACCAGGAAAGAAGCATGTTGGGGCTGTTATCCACGGTTATTGCGGAGGGCACAATCTATTAGGGCTTATCAAGAAAGTGTCCATATGGGAAAGACTGCCCTGGCAAATGAGCACAACTGAGCACCAATAACGTTGACTTCTGCACATGGAGTCGCCCGTACAAGCGTGAGGCGTTTGGGCCATCCGGCCCGTACGGTTACAAAAACAAAAAGACCTTTTTGTTTTTGTAAACAAAAGGTACGTTTCCGAGCCCTCACCGCACCCGGCTTATTACACTCAGTGGGGGAGACTTTGAGATTCAGTACCAGACCTCGAGATCGTGTGCAAAACGGCGAAGATCTATTATAAATTGTGAAAAATCAAGTCTTTCAATAGAAACATTGTACTCCTCAACAACAAAATATTGACCAGATCTTGTGTGCAAACCCCTCAGAAACTCAATGTAGAGAGATAATGTTGTTTATTGGAAAACCAATGGGAAGATCAATAATGATTTCCAATGCAACTGATCCTTTAAAAGAATCTCGAAAAGAATCTCTATTGAGGTGTGCGGGTAGTACATCCATTTGTGTGTGGTTGGTTTGTGATCTCGTTGTGATGTGTGTA